>Ga0070679_100002972_pt1 | contig 15467 bp, 15 predicted proteins | sample KBSC63BmetaG_FD_65652 | JGI IMG/M metagenome (GOLD analysis project Ga0070679, IMG submission 65652) | Corn rhizosphere microbial communities from Kellogg Biological Station, Michigan, USA - KBS C6-3B metaG | ecosystem: Host-associated > Plants > Roots > Rhizosphere | place: USA: Michigan... | reverse complement strand
CGTTGTCGAAGCGCGCGGAGGATCGCTTCGCGGATGCGGCAGAGTTTCGTGACGCGCTCGATAGTGGGAAGGTGTCGTCGAAGCATCGGGTAGCCGCGCCGCCGCCGCCATTGCCGGCACCTGTACAAGTTCCTGCATTCGCACCGCAAGCGATGCCCGCGATGGCCGCGATGTCGGCCGCACCCGCCCCGTTCCCGGTGCCGCCGCCCGGGCTGACGCGGAAAGAGCTCCGGCACTGGTACAAGGTGCAGCGCCGGCTCGCCATGCGTCAGCACATCGAGCATGAGATCCAGGCGGGCATCATGGTCGGCGACCGGCGCGTGTGGCCGCCGTCATACAAGGATTATGATGAGCGTCCACTCAGCGACCGTGTGACGGCGTTTCGTCGCAGCGTGATGAGCTGGATGGGGTGGACGACGGTCCTGTTCGGTGCCAACGTCGCGACGCATGGCCCCGGGCCGTGGTTCATCATTCCAAGTGGACTGATCTTCCTCGGCGTCATGCGTCGGCTCGGCTCCATCTGGTCGGACGGCGTCGGGCCGATCGAAGCGTTCTCCAAGGGCATTCGGTCCACGCTGCGCGCTCGCGAAGGCGCGGGGCAGCCGCAGGCGCTTCCCCCGGCGACGCCGTCGCCGACAGCGATTCCGGGGCAGCTCGCCCCGCCGGAAGTGCTGGCTGGCCCATACGGCGAGGTCGTTCGTCGCGCGGCGTCAGACCGGGCGATGATGCTCGGCATCATCGGCGCCCTGCGTCCGATCGAGCGCGACATGGTTCCCGACATCACGCCGACGGTAGATGCGCTCGCGCAACGAGTGGGTGCGGTCGCCACCACGCTCCATCGGCTCGACGCCGACGTGTCGGGCGCATCGCTGGGCGCGCTCGACGAGCGGATCGCATCGCTGGCGACGGAGCCGGAAACGACCGACCGCGAACGCCGGCTCGCGCTGTTGAATCGCCAGCGCACGTCGCTGCACGATCTGCTCGAGCGCCGGCGATCGCTGGCCAGCCAGCTCGAGAGCGCGGCGCTCATGTTACAGAACTTGAAGCTGGATCTGCTCAAGTTCCGCTCGTCGGGAATCGGCTCGGCCATCGAAGATCAGACGAGCGCGACGCAGGAAGCTCGCGCGTTGTCGCGAGAGATTGGCACTCTCGTCGAGGCAGCAGAGGAGCTCAAGAAGCTCTCGTGAGGTCGTCCGTCCTCGCGACGGAAGGCTTCAGCGCTGCAACAACTCCGCGATCGCATCGGCGATCTGCCGCGGCGCTTCTTCCGGTGCGAAGTGGCCGCACCCTGGAATGACCTGGAGCGTCGCCCCGGGAATGCTCGCCTGCAGGCGCCGCGCGGTCGTCAGCGGAATCACGCGATCGCGCCCTCCCCACACGATTGCGGTCGGTACGTTGATCGCCCGCAGACGCGCGCCGAGCTTGCGGGTCTCGCGACTCGTGAGCGCGCGTATGTGCGCGACCAGCGCATCGCGACCGTCGGGTTCCGAGAACGGGCGGAGATACAATTCGATCGAGTGTGCGGCGCGCACAGGATCGGAGTATCCGCGATGCAGGTCCATCCGGATGACACTCGCGAGCGACTTCGGCGGCAGATGTCGCGTGATGGGAAGCGACCATCGGCCGAGTCGCGCGCGTAGGGACGGCCAGCGATCGAACGCGACGCTGTCGATCAGGCCGAGGTGCGAGACGCGCTCTGGTGATCGCACCGCGAGCGATTGTGCGATCCCGCCACCGATGCCGTGCCCCACGATACACGCGCGCTCGATGCGCAGCTCGTCGAGCAGTTCGACGACGCGCGATGCATGCGCGCGGACGTCCATGGGGCGCGTGAGTGGTCGATCGCTGCGACCGTAGCCGAGGAGATCGACGACGACGATGCGATGTCCCGCGGGCATGAGCGGAACGACGTCGCCCCAGAGATGCCCCGATGTCGGAAAGCCGTGCAGGAAGACGACTGGGTTGCCGGCGCCGCGCGTCCCCGCGGCGTAGTAGTAGAGCCGCGCGCCCGACAGATCGAGAAATTCACCGCGCACGCGCGTTCGGCTTCGTCATGGGGGCGAGAAGATGTGCGAGCCTCGTAACGAATGCTAGTGAATGCAACGAATGTCATGAATGCGACGAAGGCCGCCACAGGGTGGCGGCCTTCGCGACGTGCGTGTGTTGCGAGGAGGAACGCTTAGCGCGTGCCGCCGCCGCGACGGCCACCCATGTTGGCGGTCAGCTTGTCGAACGCAGCCTTCTGCTCATCCGTGAGGAGCGCCTTGATCGCCTCGTTCTGCTCCTTGCGGAGGTCGGCCATCTTGGTGCGCGCATCCGCATCGCCACCGCGCGCGGCCTGCATCAGCTCCTGCTGCTTCGGCGCGAACGCCTTCTGGATCGAATCGGCCTTGGCCGCAACCGCGTCGGAGACGTGGAGCGAATCCTTGAGGAGCGCGACGATGTTCATGCCGCGGCCGCCACGACGGCCCTGGCCCTGCTGCTGCGCGTCCTGCGCCTTTGCAACCGTCGTCACCGCGGCGAACATCGCGGCCGCCATCACTGCCATGCGAATCATCTTCTTCATTGCTTGTGCCCCCAAAAGAGTTGTGAGAATCTCGTCGTCATGCGCGCAATAGACGCGTGCCTGGGCAACACGACCACAGGTACTGCGACATCCGCTACGGGCGCGCCAAGACCCGCACGACGACAAACTTTGTGGAGCGCAACGACTTAGTTGCGGCCCTCTAGCGCAAACACTCAAAACCGCTATCCTTACCCGCCCTCAGCAGGACAATTCGCCGACGACGAGAACGTCCGGTACTTCAGGCCCGTAACGAGCGCCTCAGTGACCCTGCCGCCCTCGCCAACTCCAGGCTCGAGTCCCTCTGCTCCGCCACTGACTCCGGTTTCGGCTCCGCCGTCACCGTCGATCGTATTTCCGCTTGGCTGGCTGCTCGATCATGCGGCCGGACCAATCAAATACCGCGCGATTACAGAGGTCGCGAAACTCGCGACGCCCATCAGTGAACAGGTAGCGTTCCTCCCCTTTACGCACCGTCCAGCGCTGACGTTGGCGCTGATGCAACACCCCGACGGCACGTGGGGCAGCGCAATGCTCACCGTCCCATCACAACGTTCAGAGAATTTCGAAGGGGTCGGAACAATCAACGCGGTTCGACGTTTGCTCGAGTACGGCTGGGACCGGGAAGCACCGCCGCTCGTGCACGCGCGGCGACTCCTCTTTCGTCTGCTCGCCGAGGACGACGATCCCGGCTATCTGTTCGAGCTCGCGAAAGGTGCAGACGAAGACATGTCGCGGCGTGGACGCGCCATTCTTCGCGAAGCGGCCGCCGCCACGCTCGCGCAAGCCGGCTACGAAGGTGATCCACGTCTCCGTGGCGCCGCGAGGCGCATCACAGAACGCGTCGCGTCGTACCTCCGTTCGCCGCACGCGCCCAAGCCCTTCGTGCGGGTCGGCAATCAACACGTGCTGCCGCCCGAAGCGGCGCCGCCATCGATCTACGCGCTCCTGATGCTCGCGCACATGCCGCTCTTCCGCACCGAGCACCACGAAGCCATGGAGTTGTTGTTTCATCATCTCTCGCAGCCGCTTCCACGACAGGAAGCAATCCAGCTCTGCGGTAAGCGCGTCGTCGAGCAACCGCATCTCGTCCTCGGCGACATGCTCGCGAATCGCAACGTCGCGGACAACGACGTCGTCTTCGCGATCGCATGGCTCGAGCTCATGGCGCGACTCGGCTTCCTCAAACGAAACGACAGCTGGTGCAGGCTGTACGATCGTTTTCTCGACGATCGTGACCCGAGCGGCGTGTGGCATCCCCACAAAGGCTTGAGTGCCGCGCGCAGCTCCAATCCATTCCTGTGGCCGATGTATCCGCTCGAGGATCACATGAGCGGCGACGAACGCTGGACGGACGTCACGTTCCGGCTCGGCCTGATCGGCCGCTTGCTCGGGCGCACCATCGAGGTCGCGTAGACGCGCCGGCGATGGAACGCCGCGTGCGTCCGCCTGGGTTCCTTGCTCGTGTCTTCTCGTCCGCTCTCACCCGCTGAGATGTATCCTGCGCGCGCGCCGCACGTCGTCGCGCGCTCGATCGCGCTGCGCACCGGGGTGACGCTGCGAATCGCGACCACGGGGCCCGTGGACGGCCTGCCGGTGGTCATGCTGCCCGGCTGGGGCGCCTCCCTCTACACGTATCGTCACGCGCTCGAGCTGCTGCCTCGGCACGGCATGCGCGTGATCGCCGTCGATCTGCGCGGCATGGGCCTTTCCGACAAGCCGACGGAGCGCAATTCGTATTCTCTAAAAACACAACTCGAAGACCTCGTCGCCCTGCTCGACGCGCTCGAGCTGGAGCGCGCGGCACTGGTCGGCCAGTCCATGGGCGGCGCGATCGCGCTGCAGTTCGCGCTGCGCGTCCCGGATCGCGTCACGCACCTCGCGCTCGTCAATCCCGCCGGACTGGTGCCGATCGGCGCGGTGACGCTCGGCCGTCTCTCGCCGCAAGCGGTCATCGACGGGCTCGGTCGTCGCGTCATTCCACGTTGGCTCATCGCGTTCATTCTTCGTCGCATCGCGTATGGTGACGCTTCACTCGTCACACCCGCGGACATCGACGAGTATTGGGCGCCGAGTCAGCTTCCAGGCTACGCGCACGGGGTTCGTGCGGCGCTCCGCGAATTCGACTGGACGCCGTTGTCGAGCTCGGCGGCATCGTCCCTGGCCACCCGGACCTTGGTGATCCTCGGCGATAAGGATCGTCTCATTCACAACACGACGGCGTGCGCGTCGCGGTTGGCCAACAGCCGCGTCTGGTGGACGAGCGGCGGGCATTGCGTGCACGAAGAGCATCCCGGCGCCGTGTATGCCGAGCTCGCCCGGTTCCTGAACGAGGGCGATTTCACGGTACCATTAAGTGCCACAATGAGTTAAATTGAGGATTGTAGTGCCGCGGCCGGGTCGCTCAGGCGACGCCAGTACCGTCGCGGCGACGGGGAGCGACACGCAGTCGTCTGCGTGGGCCGCAACGCTCCCCGCGAACACGAGGCCGGGTCCTCGTGGGTAAGGCCAGGCGAGCCCTCTGTTCGCCGGCACTTTTCGAAGTCACCGGTCCCGGGAAGGTCCCGGGTGCGCGGCCCCGGTGCGCAGCGATGGGAACAATGGCAACGCACATAGCCGAAGTAGAGCAGGCCGCCGAGGCCGAAACGGGAACGTTCGAGAGCCTCGGGCTTCACGAGATGGTGCTGAGCGCCGTCCGCGACGCCGGGTACAAGCATCCCACTCCAATTCAGGCCGAAGCGATCCCCCTCGTGCTCAAGGGTCGGGACGTCATGGGGCTCGCCCAGACGGGGACGGGTAAGACTGCCGCGTTCACACTCCCGATCGTCGATCGCCTGTTGAACGGCCCGCCTCGCACGCGCGCGCTCGTTCTCACGCCGACGCGCGAGCTGTGCGTGCAGGTCGAGGAGAGCGTTCACAAATACGCGCAGCATGCGGAGCTGAGCGTGGTGTCCGTCTACGGCGGCATGCCGCTCGAGCCGCAGCAGAAGAAGCTGCGTGCGGGCGTGGACATCGTCGTCGCGACACCGGGCCGTCTGATCGATCACCTCGAGCGTCAGAACGTGGTGTTCGACGATCTCGAGGTGCTCGTGCTCGACGAAGCGGATCGCATGCTCGACATGGGCTTCGCGCCGCAGATCAATCGCATCGTCGCGGAGATTCCGAGCTATCGCCAGACGCTGCTCTTCAGCGCGACGATGCCGCCCGAGGTCGAGGCACTCGCGCGTAAGTATCTTCGAAAGCCGGTCGTGGTGCAGGTGGGTCGTCGCTCCGCGGCGGCCAGCACCGTGACGCATGCAGTATATCCGGTGCCGCGCGACCGAAAGAGCGCGCTCCTCGCTCAGCTACTCAAGGCGGAGGATCTCGACTCCGTGCTGGTCTTCACGCGGACGAAACACGGCGCGGATCGCGTGGTGCGGCATCTCGAGCGAGAGCAGATCAAGGCGACCGCCATGCACGCGGACAAGACGCAGCCGCAGCGGACGCGCGCGCTCGAGGATTTCAAGTCTGGAAAGGTACGTGTGCTCGTGGCCACGGACATCGCGCAGCGCGGGCTCGACATCTCGGGGATCACGCATGTGATCAACTACGACGTGCCGCAGCAGGCCGAGGACTACGTGCATCGCATCGGGCGCACGGGCCGCGCCGCGAACGAAGGCGATGCGTTCACGTTCATGGCGCCGGACGAGATCGCGATGGTGCGGCAGATCGAGCGGGTGATCGGCCAGCCGATTCCGAGAATCTCGGTTCCGGGATTTGACTTTGGGACGGTAGCGGCGGATTGAGCTGGAATTCCCAGGCTAGTGCCCGCTCTTCTCCGGCTGCACCACGATGAGTCCGACGTCGCCGTTGTAGTTGTCGTGCATCGTCGGCATGCCTGGCGGAGCCACCCACGCGCCGCCATCAACGCGTACGTTGATCTGATGCATGCCCGGTGACAGCGGCACCGACAGCTCCCACAGGTCGCGCCCTTTGCGTGCGAGGGTGAGCGGGCTCCAGTCGCTGAAGTCGCCCATCACGTCGACCGTCTCGACCCCGCCGACGCGAATGATGATCTTCTGCATTCCCGTCGGTGCAGCGCGCATCTCGAAGCTGTTGATCAACGTCGAGCGCGGGAGGGACACAGGCACCGACGAGCGCGACATCGGCCAGTACGCGAGCTCGAGGCCGGCCATCACGAACGAGCGGGCCGGAAGCCCGCGAAGCGGCAAAGCCGGTTGACGTCCTCCGCCGGCGATGAACGCAACCCGATCGCCGAGCCACACTGTCGCTGCCGCAGACGTCCACCGCCGCGAGTCGGGCGTCACGTCGTACGCGTCGCCGAATCGGTAGCCCGTCTGCGCGTTCAGCTCGAACACGCCGACGGCCCAGTGCATGGCGCCCTCGAGATCGCTGAACCGCGACTGGCGCTCGCACGCGCCGCCGCTCACGGACTCGGCGAAGAGCGCGCGCAACGGCGCATCGCTCGAACCGCCCAGCGAGCCCGCTGTGCATGACAGCGCGGCGCTGACCGTATCGTTCACGGTTGCCACTTTCGTGAACGAGAAATTCGTGAAGGTGGTCGTGAACGTTGCTTCGCCGAAGCGAGCGATCGCGCTGCCGACCTTTGTCCAGGCGCCAGCGTCGGTCACGTCGGCCGACGAGGCGACGGCCACACGCCACGGACGGGCAACACCACCGCCGAGCCATACGCCGCCATTCTGATGGAACAGCACGTGAACGCGGGTCTGGACATCGACCTGGTCGGTGCCGAGCGATCGCGCATCCATCGCCCGGCTGGCGTTGCCGATCATCTCGGCGCGAACGCCGTAGACGGTGGGAGAGGTGAAGGTGCCGGAGACGATGCCGTCCGCGAGCTGAAGGTTCTGCTCGGAGAGGAAGGCGGAGCCATGCGCTCTGAGCGTGGCATGAGGAAGCTCGAATTGGACGGTCGGCGCGAGGCGAATCGCGCTCGACGGAAGGCTGCCGTCCGACACCGTGAACTGTCCCGCCTCGAGCTTCGAGGAGACGAGTTGCGCTGCAAGTCCCCGCGGTGCGGAAACCAGCAGCGCTGCAGTCAACGTGAGGATGGCGACCTTCGGCTCGTTCATATCATCTCGAGCTTTGGTTCTCCTGCTGCCCCTCGGGCGGCTTGACCTGAGGTGAAGCGCGGACCGGGGTCTCGCGAATCCGGTTCTGCAGCGCAGTGCCGGGATTCAATCCTTGAAGAATGTCCGATTGCACGTTCTTCCACAAGCGGAGGAAGGTGGCATCGTCCGCCCCGTCGACCCACAATTTCGAGAGGCCGGAGAATGCGTCCTCAGCAGGTACGCCGCGCGTGAGCAGGTCCGCCCACACGGCGAAGGCTTCGAGACGACTCGGTGCTTTCTGTTGAGCCCGGAACGTGGCGAGTTGATTGGGACGAGCGCCCGCGCCCAGAACCGCGGCGGCGGCGGTCAGCTCCTCGGAGTCCACCGTGCCGAGCGTCGCGCGGGCGGTCTTGAGCAGGTCGAACTGCTTTCGCACGGCTCGGACGATCGCGCGTCCGTCGGCCTTACGCTGGATTCCCTCATAGGCGACCGACCGCAAATAGGAGACGGGCAACCCGAGCGTTGCGGCGGAGTCGAGCATCAGCTCGACCGCGGCGCGATTGTATTGATCGAGCTTCGCCAGCCGGTCAACGGTCGCGTCCTGACCCGCGACCGGTCGAATGGCCGCCAGTGCGACCAGCGCGGCGAGCGACAGACCGAGCGCGAACCGGGGCGGGCGGTGGAGACGCATCACAGCACCGATCCTCTGCGAACGATCTTGACGGAATTGGCATGGCCGAACCCATCATCGGGTGCGAGCGGCGCGTTCGGATCTACGCTCCATTTTCCGTCAACGAGGAACGAGTACACGTGCCGCCCAACGGACAGCGGCAGCGTCACGGTCCACACGCCGTTGCTCGCGGCGCGAGCCATGGGCGTCTTCGAGGCGTCCCAGCCGTTGAAGTCTCCCACGAGGGAGACCGTCTCGGCTTGGGGAGCAACGAGGACAAATCGCACGACCGTGTCAGAAACCGGGAGTTGCGGCGCAACGCCAACGCGAGGCTGGTCGACCATTCGGCCGTCCCGGTTCATAGCGAATCCGCCGGCAAGGACGCCGATGCCGACGAGGCCAGCCGCCAACAGGCCAATGGCGGCTGGTGACAGGGTGAGGGCGCGCGGCTCGACGATCCGCCGCCAGAGCGGAACATGCGCTGCAGGCGCGGGCTCGGCGCGAATAGCCGCCATGACGCGCTCGCGAGCCGCCGGGTCGGTAACGACCGGACGCCGCGCCTCGCGGGCGATCCATTCAACGTAGGGATGTTGCTCCGAGTCAATCATTCTTGATCCGCTCCCACCGTTCGCGCAGCCGATCGCAGGCGCGTTTCACTCGCATCTTCAACGCAGAGACACCGACACCCGTTAGCGCCGACATCTCTTCGTAGCTCATCTCCTCGATGTACTTCAAAAGGAAGGCTTCCCGCAACAACGGGTCCAGCTCATTGAGCACCCGTTGAACGAACTCCTCATCTTCACCGGACCATGCCACGGTCCGGTCAGGCGCGTTCAACAGCAGTGCTTCTTCCCGCACAAAGACGCGCTCACGGTGAGCCCGGCGTGCGGCAATGCTCCGGCACTGATTCACCAGAATCCGGTACAGCCACGCGCTGAAACGATCGCGCTCCTGATAGCGATTCAGCGCACGGTAGGCACGAAGGAAGGTCGCCTGCAACGCGTCTTCTGCGTCGTCGCGGTTGCCCAACATTCGAATCGCGAACCGCGCGCAGCGATCGTAATAGCGATCCACCAGCGCAGCGTAAGCGTCAACGTCGCCTGCCAGCACTCGTTGCACATCGGCGGCATCGTCGCTCATGTCCTGTCCTATAACCCACCCCCTGGCAAACGGGGTCACATTGGCTCGATTCCCGAAACCTCACCGCAAGACAGGGTGGGGGCTAGCCCACGATGTACCAACGACCTACCACCTCACCCGGCCAAGTCGCGACATCCTTAATGTGTCAACAAATGAGCCGCGACGCAGCGTCACCGTGAGATTGGAAAGTCCATAGCCCAGCCCTCTCGGGTCGTACACCACCGAATCGCGGTTGGCAACAATCGCTACACCGTAGAGCCGGCGGACACCACGACGTCCGAGCGATGTGGCATTCGACCGAAGCTCGACGGTTCCGGCTAGTGAATCCAACACCACCGCAACTGGTTGCCGGCGCGTCATCGCCAGCTCGCGCGCACGAGAGAAGAGCGCTCCGACATCCATTGTCGCCGCGCGCACCGCGGCATGATCGCGAAGCGACGCGAGTCGCGGAGCGGCGATCGCCATGACGAGCGAGACGATCGTGAGCGTGACCACGAGCTCGATGGTACTGAAGGCCAATCGACGCATACCACTATGGAAGCCTCGACGCTGTCGCGAGCCATCATCATTTTGCGGCACGGCACGCGCTTCTGCCGCACGTTTCGCTCTCTCGACACCGACTGCCACTACTACTGCCACTACCAATGCGTCTCATCCGTCGACCCACCCAGGTTGCCCTCCTCGCGATCGGCGCGCTCCTCGGCAGCTCGTCATGCACCTCACCGCACGCACAGGCCGCCATCACCCAGGAACTCAATGACGCCGCGAACGAGATCGACGGTCTCAAGAGCGATGTCGCGAACCTGCAGAGCCAGATCGACTCGATGCGCACGATCCTCGCAAAGCAGGACACGAGCATCGTACGCATCGCGAACGTCAACAACGTTCCGATCGTCCGCTGACCGCCCTATCGTTCCTCTCTTCTCAACGCGATTCGAACGCCATGCACATCACCATCGAATACTGCACGATGTGAAGCTACGAACCTCGAGCCGTCAGGTTGGCGGCTGAGATTCGCGATCGATATCCCAGCGCCGAGGTCGAGCTGATTCCCTCGAGCGGCGGACGCTTCGAGGTCGTCGCGGATGGAACGCCGATTTTCGAGAAATCCAAGCAGGATCGCCATGCGCGGCCCGGCGAGATCCTCGAGCTCCTGAACGCGCGAGCGGGAGGCGGCGGTTAATTTCCTCCGCCATGCGAATCGCTATCTCCACTGGCGGGGGAGACGCTCCCGGCCTCAACGCAGTCATTCGAGCTGCCGTGCTCTCCGCGATCGATCTCGGATGGGAGGTGCTCGGCATCAAGCGCGGATTTGCGGGCCTCATGGGCGAAGACGAGGTCATCCCGCTCACGCGAGACTCGGTGCGCGGCATCGCACATCTAGGCGGAACGATTCTCCGCACGACGAATCGTGGCAACCCCTTTCACTACCCGCGCAAGCTCGACGACGGCACGATCGTCGAGGAAGATCGTTCCGACGAGCTGATCGCCGCCGCGCGCCGTCTGGGCATCGATGCGCTCATCTCGATCGGCGGCGACGGCTCGCTCACCATCGCGAAGCTCCTCTGCGACAAGGGTATGAAGATCGTCGGTGTGCCCAAGACGATCGACAACGATGTGAGCGGCACGATCACGACGTTCGGCTTCGACACCGCGGTGAACACGGCGCTCGAGGCGATCGACAAGCTGCACACCACCGCCGAGAGCCACGATCGCGTGATCGTGATGGAGGTGATGGGACGGGACTCGGGCTTCATCGCGCTGCACGCCGGCGTCGCGGGGACCGCGGATGTGATTCTCGTTCCAGAAATCCCATACGACATCCAGAAAGTCTGCCACAAGATCATGTCGCGCGATCGCGCGGGGCGGCATTTCTCGATCGTGGTGGTCGCGGAGGGCGCCTTTCCGAAGGGCGGGACCGTCTCGCTGATCGGCGAATCATTGCCCGGGCAGTCGCGCCGGCTGGGCGGCGTGTGCGAGCCGATCGCACGCGAGATTCAGCGAGTGACGGGCAAGGAGACGCGCTCGCTGGTGCTCGGCCACCTGCAGCGCGGCGGTATGCCTACCGGCTATGACCGCTTGCTCGCGACGCGGTTCGGCGGCGCCGCCGTGCGCGCGGTCGCCGCCGAGAAGTGGAGTCATATGGTCGCGCTCCAGTCGCCACACATCGTCGCGATTCCGATCGAGGAGGCGTTGCGCGAACCGAAGCGTGTGGACCCGTCGCATGACACCGTGCTGACGGCGCGAGCGACGGGGATCAGTTTCGGCGATTAGCGGACGGACTGCGGCCGGCGGGCTCCGGGCGACGGGCGGCGATCAACAGCGGACCATCGCCCATCGCCTGTCTGAGTTTGATGACAGCCTATTCCCGTGTCACGGACAACGTGACCCGCGAAATGTATACAGTGTTTCTTCTAAGTAGTTGAAATCGTTAGTCTTCCAACTGCGCGACTCGGCCGATTCCCTGGCATCGGGCCTGCCCTGTACACGATCGGGCCGCCCGGTGTTCGGGCGCCAGATGGAGATGATCAGATGCAGTCGAGCTGGCTGTTCGCCGTTGGTTTCATGATCGCTGCCGCCGCGCCTGCTGCGCCTCTTCTGGCACAGCAGACGTCGAAGGACAGCGCGCGGAAAGCCACGGCGATCCCCGCCGACGCACGGCCGCCGAAAGGCATGTGTCGCATCTGGCTCGACGGCGTGCCCGCGGCACAACAGCCAGCCGCGACCGACTGTCCGACCGCGGTGAAGAACCGTCCCGCCAACGGACGCGTGCTCTTCGGGGACGACTCTCCCGATTCCACGAAGAAGCGGCCGGGCGACAAGCCCAAGCTTCCGCCGACCGCCAAGGGCTTCACCGGCGTGAAGCCGCCGCAGATTCTGCCCAAGCGGCCACCAGAATAAGCGCGAGGGAGTGCAGATTACCGGCCTCCTCCTTGCTTGATCTGGCCGCGTGATACGCAACGTTCGCGATCCATACCTTCCCGACCACGAGTCCTTCGTCCAGGCGGAGCCGCCGACTGGGCGCGTGATCGTCATCGCACCCACGCGCGCGGCATGCGAGACGATCGAGCTCGCGGTGCAGCTCCACATCGACACGTATCTCGAGACGCACCACGGTGCGCGCGTGCGCGAGCTGGCGCGCAGCGGCCGAGGCTTCGGCATCGTCGCGGGCACTGGCACCGGCAAGACGCTCGCGATTCGTCCGATCGCTGAAGAGATCCTTGGCACCGCCGAGTTGAAGGTCGGCGTCGTGAATCGCGAGCGTGAAGCGACGCCGGAAACGCCGACGTGGAATGTCATCATCGTCACGACCGGCATCGCGCGCCGATGGTTCGAGGAAGGCGACATCCTGAAGACGGACACGATCGTCGTCGACGAGATTCATCAGACATCCGCGGAGCTCGAGCTCTGCCTGGCGCTCGGCAAACGTGCCGGCTGCCGGTTCGTGTGGTTGTCGGCGACGGTGAATCCCGCCTTCTACGCGAAGTATCTCGACTCCGCGGACGTGTTAGAAGTTTATGATTTCGATCCACACAAGGCGGCGCAGGTGCGCGTCGTCCGCAAGAAGCCGCTCGAGTTTCTCGACGAGGGGTTTCTCCGCCAGCTCGTCAAGCAGAAGCGCGGCGTCGCGCTCTTCGTGCCGACGCGTCGCGGCGTCGAAGACGCGGCCGAGCATGTGCGCCGATTCGCGCCGCGCGTGAACACCGCGTTCTATCATGGCGGCGAGCCCATTCGCATCATCCGGCCGTTTCTCGAAGGCGGAGAGCAGAAGCCGTACTTCCTCGCGATGACGGCGGCGGGGCAGAGCGCATTGAACGTCCGCGGACTCGACACTGTCGTGATCGATGACGTGAAGTTCTTCAACGTCATCGACAAGGGACGCAACGTGCTCACGCAGGAGCACCTCGGCGCGAACGAGATCCTGCAGATGGCCGGGCGGGTGCATGGCCGCGTCGAAGGCGGGCGTGTGTTCATTCTCTCGGATCGCGACATTCAATTCAACGCGCTGCAGCCGACGGAGCCGGAGTTCCAACTGGCCGGCGATTCGGAACGCGTCGCAATTACCTGCGCGGCGCTGGGCGTGCGCGCGGACGAGCTCGACCTCCCGGTCCCGCTCGATCGGACCGCGTACCGTGCCGCGCTCGCGCTGCTCGAGGAGCGCGGCATCGTCGAGCGCGGACGGTTGACCGGATACGGCAAGGCCGTCGAGGCAATGCCGGTCGAGCGCGCGTGGGCCGAGCTGTTAGTGAACGCTAATGACGAGCTTCTGCCCTATCTCGCCGTGATGAGCTCCGTCGAGTCGCTGCATCGCATGACGCGCGAGGAGCGCGACCTCGACGGCATCATCGTTCCCGGGAGCGATCATCTCACGGCGTACAATCTCTATGCGGAAGCCTATCAGTACGCCGGCCGCATGGGCACCGTGTACGGTCTGCCGCGTCACGTGTTCGACGAGGAGCGCATCGAGCGCTGGGCCGAGCGCCGTGGCGCGCTGGTGAAGGCGATCGAGGATGCCGCGCTCGGCATGGCGAGTGTGTATCGCGCGACGGGATTGCCGCTGCCGGCGACGATGTCGAATGCCGGCGAGGACACGTTGCGCGCGTTCCAACTGCTGCTCGCGCAGTTCATGCCGTTCACGCTCGTGATCGACGAGCAGACGGCGTCGGGTGATGAGGCGCGTGTCTCGAAGACCAGCGTGTGCGGCAGTTGGGGGCCGATCACCGGCGGGCTGCGCTACTTCGCCGACAAGTTCGGCAATCCACGTGCGTCGATCGAAGGCACGCAGGTGCCGTATGATCTGCTCCGACCCTACGCGACGGTCACGGAAGGGGAGTTGATCTACAACCCGGACAGCAAGCGCGCGCCACTCGTGCTGCGTCGTCGTGTGCAGTATCACGGGTTCGAGCTCGAGCGCGAGATCGAGCCGGTCGAGGAGTTTCCGCCGGAGCTCGCGAGCCGCGCGCGCCGTGTGCTCGCGGAAGCCCTCGCTCGCGGCGAAGCGCGCCATCCCGGCGCTCGTCGCAACCAGGACGCGATCGATGCGATTCGCGAGACCTATCGTCGCTCGGGTGGGCGGACTCCGCGTTTCGGCTTTCAGGAGCTGGCCGCGGCGTACGAGCAGCAACTCGCGAAGGTTCAGTCGGTATCAGAGTTTCGTCATACGCCGGTGTTCGTGGACGCCGACGCGATCGTGGCGGCGGAGGTTCGCGAGCGCTATGCATCGCTGCCGTCGACGACGAGCGTCCGCGGGCGCGAAGTCGCGATCCACTACGACGTCGAGGAGACGCCGAGTGGCAACATCGGCGTCGCGCGACTGCGATTGCCGGAAAAGCTCGCGCGCAATCTCGCGCCGGAGGAGTTGCCGACGCTCGATCGGCCGTTGCGCTTCATCGTGACGCGCGGCGCGCGCGGTGCAGCGCGCGCAAACACGCTCGAGGCGTTGCAGGAGGAGCTCGATCGGCCGTTCACGGACAAGGAGATCGCCGATCTCGAACGAGCGCACGAGGAACGCAAGCGTGAGCGGCACGACCGGAAGCGCGAGCGTCGTGTGCGCGACTCGGGCGATGCGCTCAAGGAACATCGCGAGCTCACCGAAGAGGGAGCCGATGGCCGACGCGGCCGACCGCGCGGACGGTTTCGTCCGCCGGGATCTCGCCCTGGCGGCCGGCGTCGCCGACGAGGGCGATGACGCGATGACGCGATGAGAGGATGTTACGCCGTGTCGTCCTCGACCTGCATGACGAAGGTTTCCGTCTTTACCGGCTCGAAGCCGCGCGCGCGATAGTTGGGCAGCGCCATCGGCGAATCGAGCGTGCAGGTGTGCAGCCAAACGCGCGTGGGTGCGAGCGCCCACGCTTCCTGCGCCGCCCGCGTCAGCAATGCTTTCCCGAGTCCGCGTCCAATGAACGCGGGAACGAGACCGAAGTACGCAATCTCCACTGAGCCGTCGTCGCGACGCTCCAGCTCGAAGAACCCCGCCGACGCATCATCGACGAGACATTCCCAGACTGTGATGTCAGGCGAT
>Ga0070679_100002971_pt1 | contig 15469 bp, 16 predicted proteins | sample KBSC63BmetaG_FD_65652 | JGI IMG/M metagenome (GOLD analysis project Ga0070679, IMG submission 65652) | Corn rhizosphere microbial communities from Kellogg Biological Station, Michigan, USA - KBS C6-3B metaG | ecosystem: Host-associated > Plants > Roots > Rhizosphere | place: USA: Michigan... | reverse complement strand
AGCGTCTGCATGGCGAGCTTGAACCCGTCGCCCTCTTCGCCGAGCCGGTTCGCGGCGGGGACGACGACGTCCTGGAGCGCGAACGCCGAGGTGTCGGTCGCGCGCTGGCCCATCTTGTCGAGGTGCGACTCGATCGTGACGCCCGGCGTGTCCATCGGGACGATGAACGCCGAGATCCCGCGGTGCCCCTTCGCCACGTCGGTCTTCGCGAAGACGACCGTCCACGCCGCGTAGCCCGCGTTGGTGATGAAGGTCTTCGACCCGTTGAGGACGTATTCGTCGCCGCGGCGCACGGCCGTCGTCTTGAGGCGCGCCACGTCGGAGCCGGCTTCCGGCTCGGAGAGGCCGAACGAGCAGAGGATCGGCTCCTCGAGCAGCGGCGGCAGCCACGTGGCCTTCTGCTCGTCGCTGCCGGCGATCAGGACCGGCCCGGCACCGAGACCGTTCGCGCCCAGCGAGGTGCCGATGCCGGTGCAGCCCCAGTTGAGCTCCTCGCCGACAAGCATCCCGTCGAACGCGTTCAGGCCGAGGCCGCCGTACTCCGCGGGGATGTTCAGGTTCATCAGGCCGACCTCGTGCGCCTTCGCGATCACGTCGACCGGGTGCGTCATGTGGACGTCGTACTCGGCGGATTTCGGGCGGATTTCCTTCGTCGCGAACTCCCGTGCAACCGCGCGGAGCTCCTTCTGCTCATCCGTGAGGGCGAACGAAACGCCGCCCTGAACTGCGGTTTCGGCCGTTGCCATCCCTACGCTCCAAAGTTGATTGACTAGTCAGTCAACCAGGATAGCGTGCTCCGGCTCGGCCGGCAACACCACCGCCTGGGCGATCGGCAGGCGGATCGTGAAGGTCGCCCCCCGGCCGGGCGCGCTTTCGACCAGGACGGTCCCACCGCTCTGGCCGACGATGCCGTGCACGGTCGAGAGGCCGAGGCCGGAGGCCTCCGCGAGCGGTTTGGTGGTGAAGAACGGCTCGAAGATCTGGGCCCGAGTCTCCTCGTCCATCCCGACGCCGGTATCGACCACGGACAGCACCGCCGTGTCGCCGTCGGTCAGGACGGAGACGGTGACCGTCCCGCCGCCCGGCATCGCGTCGCGCGCGTTGACCGCGAGGTTCATCACGACCTGCTCGAGCTGTGTCTGATCGGCGCGCACGATCACGGGCTCCGTGCCGAAGTGGGTCTGCAGGCGGACGTCCTCACCGATCAGGCGCTTGAGCAGCGTGTCCATTTTCTTGACCACGACGCGCAGGTCGATGTCCTGTGTCTGCAGGATCTGGCGGCGGCTGAAGGCGAGCAGCTGGCGGGTGAGGTCGCTCGCTCGGACCGCGGAGTCGCGAATCGCCTCGACCTTGTCGCGCCCGCGGTCGTCGACGCTGGCCTGCTGCAGGAGCAGGTCGCTGTAGCCGATCACCGCTGTCATCAGATTGTTGAAGTCGTGCGCGATCCCGCCGGCCAGCTTTCCGATCGAGTCCATCTTCTGTGCCTGGCGCAGCTGGTCCTCGAGCTCGCGGCGGCCGGTCACGTCTTCGATCAAGCCAATGCCGAGGCCGTCCTCCAGATCGAGTGCGACATGTACGTGAGCATCGAGGATCGCACCGTCCTTGCGGACGAGACGCTTATCGATGGCGACTGCGTCACGGCGTCCAGCATCGAGTTCGGCCTGATTCTCGGAATTGCGATCGTCCGGATGCGTGATGTCGAGGTAGTGCATCCGCTTGAACTCACTTCCGGTGAACCCGAGCATCCCATGGAGTGCGGGATTCGTCTCACTCATGATCCCGTCTCTACCGATCGAGATCCCGATCGGCGCCCGCTCGAACACCATCCGGAACTTCCGCTCCGATTGCTCCGCCTGGTGGCGCATGCGCTCGAGCTCCCAGACCAGCAAGCCGCCCCGTATGACGACGCCGGCGGTGATCACGACGAGCGCGAGCTCGTCCGCGAACGTGTTGACCGGCGCTCCGAGGGCTCGGTGCAAGACCATGGCGATCGGCACCGCGACCAGCCCGACGCCGAGCACGAGAGCACGACGCATCGGTAGGGACGGCCCGTGGTCGGCTTGCGGGCGGACCAGGCGTCCCATCGACGGCTGAAGCGCCGCCGTCGCGAACAGGAGATAGCTGACGAGCCAGCCGACGTCGAGCCAGCCGCCGGGACGATACGAGTTGCTCGTCGCGGGCATCACGTACCCGACATCTGCAACGAAAAGGGTGACCACGCCGGCGAGCAGCCACCAGTAGGACGGTGAGCGCGTGCCGCGGACGAAGACGAGTCGAACGAGCAGCGCAAGCAGGACGAGATCGGCGACCGGATAGGCGATCGCAACGATGCGGGCCGCGGTGGAGCCGGTGGTCATCGACTCGGACGCGAAGAGCGCCCAGCCGCAGACGCCGACGACGAGCGCGAGCAGGCACGCGTCAAGGTGCGAGCCGAAGTCGCGCCAGCCGCCCACCGCGGCGACCAGCCAGGCCATCGACACGATCAGGATGAGATCGCCACTGAGATGGACGGCGTCGAACGGCGACGGCGAGGTCACGCCCGAATCGAACGCGATGTCTGCGATCGCAAAGAGGAGCTGCGACAGCCCGATGCCGACCCACGGCCGCCAGGCCGCCGGACGGTTGAGTGCAGTTCCGAGCAGGATCAGGCCGGCCGACGTGAGGCCGACGCTGTCGTAGAGCGCATTGTTCCCGCCGAGCGCAGAGTTGAGCACGACGGCGAGCACGCCGAAGCAGAGGTAGGCTCGTGCCGCAATCGAAGCCACGCCTTCAGTATCGACGCTGGAGCTCAGGTGTCGGCTCACCTGACGGAGCCATCGGGGTAACCCGTTTCGGGGATGGGAAAAGTCCACAGCCACATCGACGAGAAGCTCGCTGCCTGGATCGGCCGGCAGCCCTTGTTCTTCGTCGCGACGGCCCCGGGCGAAGGCGGCCACGTCAATGTCTCTCCGAAGGGCCCGATCGGGACGTTCCGGATCCTCGACGAACTGACGGTCGAATACGACGATCACGTCGGCAGTGGCGCCGAGACGATCGCTCACCTACGCGACAACGGCCGGATCTGCGTGATGTTCTGCGCGTTCGACGGCCCGCCGCGGATCGTGCGCCTGCACGGCCGTGGCGAGGTGCTCGCGGCGGACGATCCGGGCGACGGTGTCCGGGGTGCGATCCGGGTGCACGTCGACCGCGTCTCGGACTCGTGTGGCTACGGCGTGCCGCTGATGGAGTTCGTCGGCGAGCGGCCGCAGCGTGAGGCGTGGCTCGCGTCGAAGGGTGCGGATGGTGTGCGCGCGTACGTCGGCGAGAAGAACGCCGTCTCGATCGACGGCCTGCCCGCAGTCGACTAGCTAGATGTCCCGCTAGAGGACGTCGGCGGTAACGCCGGCGCTGCCGGCGCCTGCCACCGCGCCCGTGCCGCCCGCGTGGCCACCACTGCCGCCGCTCCCGCCGCCGCCGAGCGTGAAGGTCGTCGCGCCGTCGACCGTCGCCGTCGAGCTTCCCGCACGGTGGACCCCGACGCTCGGGCCGCCCGCACCGCCACCGCCGCCGCCTCCGGCGCCGCCGTCGCCACCGCGCCCGCCCAGGCCGCCGCGCCCGACCTCGCCGGTGCAGTTGTTGCCGCCCGTACCGCCCGGCCCACCGGGGCCCGAGGTGCCGCCGTCGCCGCCGGCGCCGCCACTTCCGCCGCGCCCGGCGCCGATCGAGGACGCCGTGATCGTGACCGTCGAGTTGTAGGCGTAGACGCCGAAGGAGCCGCCGCCTGCGCTGCCGCCGGAAGCGGGGCCGCCGCCGAGACCGCCTGCGCCGCCACCGCCGCCGCCGCTCCCGGTGCCGTCGACGCAGAAGAAGCAGTCCTGGCCGCCTCCGCCGCCGCCACCGCCGCCTCCCAAGCCCTCAATGCCCTGGCCGCCGGACGTGCCCGCGGTACCGTGGAACGTCGCTCCGGCCACGCCGCCGCTTCCGCCGCCGCCCGACGGCCCGGCCGGACCAGCGAAGCCGTTGTTGCCGTTCCCGCCAGCTCCGCCGGGATCGCCGGAGGAACCGCCCGCGCCGCCGGGAGCGCCGCCGTTCCCCGTTGCGCCAGGCTGCCCGTTCGCCGAGCCGTAGCCACCCGCGCCTCCGGACCCACCTGGATGGACTCCGCCGCCGCCCGGGCCGCCGGGCGCAGAGACCTCGGAGTCGCAACTGCCAGGCGCGCCGGTCAACCCCTGCGCGCCGCTCGCGCCCGCTCCGCCGGTCGCACCGTTCGCTCCCGCGGCGGCGCTGTCAGCAGCGATCGTCACTCCGACGAGCTGGAGGTCGGAACCGTTGACGGCGCGCACGCCATAGACGCACGTGTCCGTTGTGGCGAGCACGGCGTGGAGCGTCAGCTTCTCGAGGGTCACGCCGGTGACGCCGTCGGCGAATGCCGCCTGCGTCTGGCCGGTGATCGTCGTCGACCCGCTCGCCGCCGGCGCCCACGTTGCGGGGTCGTAACCGCCCGTGATCGACACGTCGGTCGCGAGCGTCACGCTTCCGGAATACGTGCCGACGGCGGCCACGACGTCGTCGTGCGCGGTCGCGGCCGCGTTCACGGCGGCCTGCATGGTCTTCATCGGGTGAGCCTTGCTGCCCGAGTTCGCGTCGTCGCCGGTCGGGGAGACGAAGATCGAGCCGTCCTCGCCAACTCCGCCGCCGCCGCCCCCGCTGCCCACGACGCAGGTCAGCGTCGCGACGCCGCCCACGCCGTACGAGAGCGTGATCGTGCCGGCCGACGAGCCGATCGTGCATGCGAGGCCGGCGAGCGAGTCGAAGGTGCCGATCGACCCGTCGTGGCCGGCAGGCCCGGCCGGGCCCTGCGGGCCGGTGTCCCCTTGCGGGCCGGTCGCGCCCTGTGCGCCCGTGTCGCCCTTCGGCCCGGTCGCGCCTGTTGCACCGGTGTCGCCCTTTGGCCCTGGCGGACCGGCGGGACCGGCCGGGCCGGTTGGGCCGGCGGTGCCGACGGCGTTCCACGTCACGTAGCGCTCGCTCGGATTGCAGTCGGCCGCGCTCGTCACGAGCCGCAGCTGGCCGTTGTCCTTCTTCGCGCACGCGGAAATCGTCGTCGTGGTGACGTGAGCCGTGTCGCTCACCGCGTAGCCGATGCCGGCAGCGCCGAGCAGAGCCGCAGCCGCGAGCGTCAGCGACCGGAGCGGTATCCGCAGACTCCCCATTCCGCTCCCGAACCTTTCACATCGGGTCTGTGAAGTCCAGATACGCTCCCGCCGATGGATTTCAACCTGACCGACGAGCAGCGCCTGATCCAGGACACGGTTCGCGCATTCGTAGACGAACGCGTCCTGCCCGTCGCCGTCCAGAACGACATCGACCACAAGCTCGACATGGAGCTGATCGAGGGGATGGCCGAGCTCGGGATTCTCGGCATCGTCGTGCCGGAGGAATATGGCGGCGCCGGGCTCGACTACGTGGCCGAGGCGCTCGCGTGTGAGGAGATCGAGCGCGGCGAGGCGGCGTTCCGCACGCTCATCTCGGTGCACGTCGGGCTCAACTCACTGTCGCTGCTCAAGTACGGCTCTGAGGAACAGAAGCAGCGGTGGCTGACGCCGCAGGCGAAGGGCGAGAAGCTCGCCTGCTTCGGTCTGACGGAGCCGGGCGCCGGGTCGGACGTCGCGTCGATGCGCTCGACTGCGCGCCGCGAAGGCGACACGTACGTGCTCAACGGCCAGAAGAACTGGATCTCGTACGCGTCGGTCGCCGACCACGCGCTCGTCTTCGCGAAGACCGACCCTGGCGCCGGGCACAAGGGCATCAGCGCGTTCGTGCTCGAGAAGGGCATGAAGGGCTTCGCGACGCAGGACACCGAGCACAAGCTCGGCATCTGGGCCGGCTCGACGGGCGAGCTCTTCTTCGAGAACGTCGAGGTGCCGGCCGAGAACCTGATCGGGGAGGAGGGCCAGGGCTTCGAGATCGCGATGCACTCGCTCGACCAGGGCCGCTTCACCGTCGCGGCCGGCGCCGTGGGCGTGATCCGCGCGTGCCTCGAGCGGTCGGTCGAGTACGCGCGCGAGCGCGAGACGTTCGGCCAGCCGATCGGCAAGTACCAGTTCGTGCAGGACATGATCGCGAAGATGGTCCTCGGCTACGAGACGTCGAAGCTGCTCGTCATGCAGGCGGCGTGGATGAAGAACGAGGGCAAGCGCAACACGCGCGAGACATCACTCGCAAAGTGGCATGCGACGGAGTCGGCGTTCGAGGCCGCGCATCTCGCGATCCAGGTCTTCGGTTCGTACGGCTACTCCGCGGAGTACGGCATCGAGCGGTACTTCCGCAACGCACGCGCGCCGATCATCTACGAGGGCACGACCCAGATCCACAAGATGATGCAGGCGGAGCACGCACTCGGCTTCCGCAAGCTGAACGGCAAGGGCGGCGAAGCGTCCCCGCTGTGCTCGTGGGCGCCGGCGCTCTCGCCGGTGCACGCCGGCGCGTAGCGGCCACACTTTTCTTTCGATCTCGTTGCTGATCTGACCTAGACCTCGCCGTCCCAGTAGTCGACGGCGTCGCCGATGCGGAAGAGCTTGTTCGGTGGGTAGATGCCGATCTTGTTCGAATCGGGATAGATCGCCGCGCCGGGATCGCCCTTGTTCGAGAGGATCGCGACACGCAGCGTCTCGTCCGTGTTGTTCGTCACCTTGTGCGCGCCCGTCTCGCCGTCGGGGAAGAACGCGACGTCCCACGCCTTCAGCTCACGGTCGCCGTCCGGTGTGCGCAGCGTCGGCCGCCCTGTCAGCACGAACAGCCACTCCTCGAACCCGATCTCGTAGTGATACGGGCAGATGCTCTGGCCCGGGGGCAACTCGTACACCGACAGTCCGAGCAGGCGGCCGCCGATCAGCGGACCGACCCGCGCGTACGAGGTGTGGTAACCGTCCGCGTCGTCGTCGTCCTTGATCACCTCGACGTCGAAGAGATTGACCTCGCTCACGGCTCACGATCCCAGTACTCGAGGTCCTCGTCGAGGGGGACGATGCGCCGGAAGCCGGGGCCAACGATCAGCGCCGTGTTGCTGTCCGGCCGCACTGCGACGTAGCCCTCGCCCGCCCAGGACGATGGCATCGCGAATCGGGCAACTGCCGCGGACTCGTTGCGAACCTGATGCGCCCCCTCCTCGCCCGGCGGGAAGCAGGCGATGTCGCCGGCCCGCAACATCCGATCTCCCTTCGGCGTCCGCACCGCGACCTCGCCCTCGACGACGATCACCCATTCCTCGCGGTGCAGCTCGTAGTGATAGGTCCACGCAGCCTGGCCCGGAGGAAGCTCGTAGATGCTGAGCCCGGTCAGCTTCGCGCCGACAGCCTGGCCGAGCATCGAACGCAAGAAGCGGTTGCCGTCCCGTACGCGTGGATCCTCTGCGACGTCGCAATCCAAGAGGTTGAAGACCTGCGTCTTGGCACTCTCGCTCACGCCGCGAGCCCCGCATGCGCGACGTCGACGACCGTGACGACCGCGCGCTCGACGTCTTCTTCCTCCGCGGGCAGTTGTCCAAGCACCCAGCCCGTGAGGATCTCCTCGAGCGCGCCGTACACGACCCACGCGGCGAGCCGCGGGTCGCAGTCGGCGCGCACCTCACCGCGCTCCTTCGCCGCTTCGATCATCCGCTGCAGCGAATGCAACACGCCGCGAACCTCCACGATCTGATTCCCCACGGCGGGGCTGCGTGCGATCTCGCGGACGAGCACAGCGATCAGATCGGGCGTCATCAACCACGAACCGAGATAGATGCGCGCGAACCGGCGTAGCTGCTCGCGCAACGGAACGTCTGCCTGCTCGATGCGATCGGTGTCTGCCGCCAAGAGCTCCCACACCTCACGGAAGATCGTCTCCAGCACTTCCTCCTTCGACCGGAAGTAGTGGTAGAGCAAACCGTGCGCGACGCCCGCCTCCTCCGCGATATCTCCCACCCGCGAGCCGTGGAATCCCTTGCGCGCGAAGACGCGCACCGCAGCGTCCAGGAGATCCCTCCGTCTATCGATCGTGCGCTCAGTCAACGCCCGGCCAGCATAATCGGCGCGGATGCATCCCCTCGCCGGCCTAACCGTCGCCGACCTCACCCGCTACCTGCCGGGACCCTTCGCGAGCCGTGAGCTCCTGCGCCTCGGGGCGCGCGTCGTGAAGATCGAGCCGCCGGAGGGCGATCCTGTTGCAACAACGAACCAGAGCGCCTACCGCGCTCTGAACGACGGCAAGGAGATCGTCTCGTGGGATGCGCGCACCGAGCCGCCGCCCGCCGTGCTCGCGGAAGCCGACATCGTCCTCGAAGGCTTCCGCCCCGGCGTCTGGGAACGCCTCGGCATAGAGCTGCCCGAGACGACGATCTTCTGCTCGATCACCGGTTTCGGCGCCGACGGACCGCACAGGCTGGACGCCGGCCACGACCTCAACTACCTCGGGTACGCCGGCGCCCTCGAGGACACCGCGCCCGCGCTGCCGCCGGTCCAGGTCGCCGATCTCGGCGCGGGCGCACAGGCCGCGGTGATCGAGATTCTCGCGGCGCTGCTCGAGCGCGCCCGCACCGGTCACGGCGCACATCTCGTCGTCTCGATGACGCATGGCTCGCACCGCTTCGTCGCGCACCGGCTGCACGGCGAGCCCGTGCCACGCCTCCTCACCGGCGGAGCTGCGTGCTACCGCATCTACGAAACGGCTGACGGTCGCTACCTGACCGTTGCCGCCCTGGAGCCCAAGTTCTGGCGGAACCTCTGCGACCTGCTCGACCGTCCGGACCTGATCGACCGCGCCTTCGACCCGCACCTTCCCGAGCTCGAAGAGCTCTTCCGCTCGCGGTCGCAGCGGGATTGGCTGCACCTGCTCGAGGGCAGGGACACCTGCGTGGGCCCCGTCCTGACGCTCGCCGAAGCCGCGGCCCAACTGGCGTGAGCACACTCGCCGCGCTTGCCTTCGCCCTCGCGGGGATCCATGTGGGCGCCGACCGCGTGATGCCCATCGGCTACGCACCGACGTGGAGCCCGAGCGGCGAGCGCATCGCCTTCGTGACGAAGGGCAACGTCTGGGTCGCCGACGCAGACGGGACGCACCGCGGAGAGCTCGTCCGCGACGCCGACCAGCCGGCGTGGTCGCCGAACGGCCGCCGGCTCGCCTTCGTCCGCAAGGGACGCGTGTACACCGTGCGCGCGGACGGGCTCGACGAACGCGTCCTCGCGACGGGCGCACACCCGGCCTGGTCGCCCGACGGGAACCGGATCGTCTTCGACCGCGACGACCAGATCATCTCGGTGCGCTGGTACGGCGGCGCAGCTCGCGTCGTGACCGACGGCGAGGATCCCGCGTACGCACCCAACGGTCGGCTTGCAGTCGTGCAGGACGGCGAGATCGTCGTCGCCGGCCAGATCGTCGCCGAAGGCACCGCGCCCGCGTGGTCGCCCGACAGCCGGCTCGCGTACGTGCGAAACAACGTGATCTACGTCGACGAGAAGGCCGTGCACGCGGGCCAGCAGCCTGCGTGGCGCCCACCGAAGCGCGTGCGCGAGCTGCTGCCCGACTTCGACCAGCGGGCGCCGGCCGACCTCACGATCGCCGGCGGCCCCGGCCGCTGGCGGCTCGGCTTCACGTCCCTCGTCGACAACATCGGCATCGGGCGGTCCGAGCTCGTCGGCGTCCGGCCGCCTGGTCAGAAGCGGATGATCGGCACGCAGCGCGTGCGCCTCGCGAACGGCAGGGTGCGCACGTACGCCGACGTCGCGCAGTTCCGCTACACGAACTCCCCGCCGCACCACCACTGGCACCTCATGCGCTTCGACTCGTTCGAGCTGCGCACCCCCGACGGCGTCCTGCTCGTGCGCGACCGCAAGAGCGGCTTCTGCCTTGCCGACCACTGGGGCGCCGCACCTGGGCGCTGGCCGGGGCGCCGGCCGCACTTCCTCGGCGACTGCGAGCAGTTCCATCCTGAGGCAACACGCGTCGTCATGGGAACGACCCCCGGCTACACCGACCGCTACCCCGCGTTCTTCCACGGCCAGAACCTCGACATCACCGGCGTACCGAGCGGGATCTATGTGCTGGCGCACCGTGTCAACGCGTCGATGCAACTGCGCGAGCTGCGCTACGACAACGACGCCGCGTCGGTGCGCATCCGCTTGCAGTGGCGCGCGGGCTACCCGAAGGTGCGGGTTCTGCGCAAGTGCCCGGCCACCGCGACCTGCTGAAGCCGGCCCTGCGCGTGCCACGCGGCGAGCGCGAGCAGGAACGCCGCCCCGGCCGCCATCAGGAGCGCCTGAGCCGCGATCCCGAACGCGATCGCCTCCTCGGCGTGAATGCCTGAGGCGACGAGGATCGCGGCGCCCGCGCCGGCCTGCACCGCGGCGCCCGCAGGTGCGATCGGTAGCACCGCCGACGCAGACGCAGCGCAAACGAATGCGAGTGCGAGCGCGAAGTCGTTCCCGAGGCCGAGGGCTGCGAGCAACACGAACACGGCGACCGTGCGCAGCGTCCACGAAACGGCGATCGCGCCCCAGGCCCACGCCGCTTCGCGCGGCGAGGTCGAGTTGGCGCCGATCCAGCGGCCGACGCGGAAGCGCGCGACCATGCGGAAGCGCGCGATGCGCGGCAGCGCAAAGACGAGCGCGGCCGCGAGCACGCCGGCGACCGCGATCACGATCAACCCGGCCTGGAGCCACCCACCCACGTTCGCGACGCCGATCGCGACACCCGCGAGCGGGCTGAGCGCGGCGCTGTCGAGGAGGCCAAGCAGGAAGAGCGAGAGAGCCACCGCACCGAAGCTCGCGCGCGAGCGCCGGCAGCGGCGGACGACCGCAACGCGGAGCACTTCGTCACAGCGGCCGGGAAGCGCGATGCCTCCGACCGACGCTGCGCCTCCGGCGGCAGCCAGCGTGAGGACGGCGGGACGCTCGCCCTTGCGGAAGAGCTGCTGCCAGCCCCAGGCCTTCGCCACGTAGGCGCCGAGCATGACGACCGCTGCCAGCGCGACGAGCCAGAAGTTCGCGTGATGCAAGGGCCAGCCGGTGCGTGCGAAGTGGCGCGCAACCAGCCCGGCCACGACCAGGGCAGCAAGCACGAACACGACGTTGAGGAGACGCTTCAGAGAGGGCAACTACCGATCTATCGGCAGGTCTGCCCTTACGTTGTAGCCGAGTCGTCCCCTGCCGGCGGGAGCAACCGGTCGGAAAGGCCCCCAAGCGCCCTCGTGAGCTCGCTCGGGATCACCCAGACCTTGTTGGCGTCGCCCTGCGCGATCTGAGGCAGCACCTGCAAATACTGGTACGCGAGGAGCTCTGCGTCGGGCTTGCCGTCGTGGATCGCCTTGAACACCGTCGTGATCGCCTCCGACTGGCCCTGCGCCGCGAGGATCGCCGCCTGCTTCTGGCCCTCGGCCTTCAGGATCGCCGACTGCTTCTCGCCCTCGGCCGTGAGGATCTGCGACTGCTTGATGCCCTCGGCCTGGAGGATCGCCGCGCGCTTCTCGCGGTCGGCCCGCATCTGCTTCTCCATCGTGTCCTTGATCGAGGGCGGCGGATCGACCGACTTCAGCTCGACGCGGTGCACGCGGATCCCCCACTTGCCGGTCGCCTCGTCGAGGTTCCCACGCAGCTGGTCGTTGATCTTCTCGCGCGAGGTCAGCGTCTCCTCGAGCGTCATGCCGCCGATCACATTGCGCAACGTCGTCACGGTCAGCAGATCGATCGCATTCACGGGGTTCGCGATCTCGTACGTCGCCGCTTTCGGATCGGTGACCTGGAAGTAGATGACCGTGTCGATGCTGACGACGAGGTTGTCCTGCGTGATCACCGGCTGCGGCTCGAACGACACCGCCTGCTCGCGCAGGTCGAGCAAAGGCCGCACGCGATCGATGAACGGGATGACGAGCGTCAAACCGGGCGTCAACGTGCGCGAGTAGCGGCCGAGCCGCTCGACGACTCCCGCGCGCGCCTGCGGGATCACCCGCACCGTCTTCGCGAGCAGCAGCAACACGAAGACCGCAATCACAGCGAGCACGATCAGCACAGCCACGGGAGACCTCCCTATTCGGCGACGAGAGCGGTAGCGCCCTCGATCTGGACGATGTCGACAGTCTGCCCCTCGACGAGCACCTGGTCGCCGAGGTAGGAGCGGGCCGACCATTCCTCGCCGCCTACGCGGATGCGCCCGCCTGCGCCGTCCACCTGCCGGGTGACGACTGCTTTGCGACCGACGAGCGCATCGGTGCCGGTGCGCGAGATCTGCGGCATGCGGATGTGGCGCCGCGCAACCGGGCGCAGGATCGCGAGCGACGCGATCGAGCAGACGATGAAGACGATCAGCGCGCCGACCGTTCCGGCCCCGAGCAGATCGGCGACGGCGGCCGCACCTGCTGCCAACGCGACGGGCCCGAGGAAGAAGAGCCCCGGCGTCAGCACCTCACCGACCGCCAGAGCCACCGCGACGAGCACCCAAAGGAGCCACCCCACACCGTGGAAGATAGAGGGTCTGTCAGGTCTGGGGAAGTCCGAGCGCCGCCGGCACCTCACGCAGATCGTCGAGCGACTCGACGTCGTCGCCGTAGCGTCCCTCGCGATCGACGAGCAGCGCGCGCATCCCGACCGCATGCGCGCCCTCGATGTCGTCCTCGACCGTATCCCCGACCATCATCGCTTCGTCCGGCGCGACATCGAGTAGCTCGAGCATCCGCCGGAAGATCGTCTCGTGCGGCTTCGTCTTTCCATGCAAGCGCGACGTGAGCACCGCATCGACGTTCAGCCCGTGATGCGCGACGAACTCGTCGAGATCGCGCGCGGTGTTCGATAGCAGCCCGATCTTCAGCCCGCGCGCGCGCAGCGCCTCGAGCGTTGGGAGCACGTCGTCGTACAACTCGAAGAAGTGCGCGTGACTCCACGCGCCTTCCATCTCGACGGCCGCGCTGTACGTGTCGCCCTCACCGCCCATCCCTTCGATGATCCGCTGCGTGAACAGCACCCAGATCTCCTCGTCGTGGTCGAGCTCCGGGTGGCGCTTCAGCGTCGCGAACGCGGATCGGCGTGCTTCCTCGTAGCGCGCAGGTTCGAGCACCAGCCCGTACCGCTCGCCCAGCCGGCGGTAGCCCTCGGGCCCGAGGTCCGGCCCCGGCCGCGCGATCGTGAAGTCGACGTCGAAGATCACAGCTCTGATCACGAGCCGAAGATAGCCTCGCGCGGTGACCGATCGCGCCAGCACACTCGCTGCGTTCCGCAGCCGTGACTTCCGGCTCCTCTGGGGCGGCCAGACGATCTCGTTCATCGGTGACGCTGCGTTCATCGTGGCGCTCGGCTGGCGCGTCACCGACTTGACCGGAAAAGCGAGCTCGCTTGGCTTCGTGCTCGCCGTGGAGTCGCTCGCAATGCTCGCAACCCTGCTCTGGGGCGGCGTCCTGGCGGACCGCTACTCGCGCAGGCTGCTGATGATCGGCTCCGACATCGCCCGCGCCGGTGTGATGACGGTGTTCTTCGCGCTCGATGCGAGCGGGCACCTCGGCATGAACGCGATCCTCGTGCTCGCGCTCCTGTTCGGCGCAGCCGATGGCTTCTTTCAGCCGGCGTTCGGCGGCATCGTGCCGCTCGTCGTCGAGACGCCGATGCTCGCCTCGGCCAACTCGTGGATCGGTATCGCGCGGCAGAGCAGCGCGATCGTCGGCCCGGCGCTCGCCGCGACGCTCTACGGCACGGCCGGTCCGACTGTCGTCTGGGGGCTCGAGGCCGGCTCGTTCCTCGTCTCCGCCGGAGCACTGTGGCTCGCCCGGCCGCGCAGGATCGAGCCGAGCCCGCAGCTCGGGATGCGCAAGGAGCTCGCAGAAGGCTTCCGCTACGTGTTCAGCGTGCCGTGGATCTGGACGGGGATCACGGCGGCGACGCTGATCCTGATGGTCGCCATGTCGCCGTACACCGTGCTGCTGCCGCGCGTCGTGCAGAGCCACTACCACCGAGGCGTCGGTTCGTACGGCCTGCTCTTCAGCGCGATGGCTGCCGGCATGGTCGCGGGCTCGCTCGTGTGGGCGCGCTGGCATCCGCGCAAGTGGCGCGTTGCGATCTGCTTCGCCGCATTCGGGATCAACGACCTCGGCATCGTCGTCCTTGCCGTGTCGCCGTGGTACGAGCTGGCGGTCGTCTCGGCGGCCTGGCGCGGTTTCTGGATCGGGATCGGAATCGCGTCGTGGATGACGCTGATCAGCGAGCTCGTCCCCGAGCGCCTGCTCTCGCGCGTGCTCAGCTTCGACTACTTCGGATCGTTCGCCCTGACGCCGGTCGGGTTCGTCCTCGCCGGCGTCGCCGCGACGGCGATCGCTCCGACGACGATCCTCGCGGTCGGGGGTGCCCTGGGTGCAATCCTCTGGTTCGTGCCGCTGCTCTGGCGCAAGGTCCGGGTCGTCGCATGACCGACCCCTTTGCGGTCCTCCGCGAAGCGAGGACGATCGCGATCGTCGGCGCGTCGCCTTCGCCCGACCGTGAGAGCCACGGCGTGATGCGTTACCTGTTGAACCACGGCTACCGCTGCATCCCCGTCCGGCCCGACTGCGACGAGGTACTCGGCGTTCCGTGTGTCCCGACCCTGCTCGAGATCGAGGAGCCGATCGACCTCGTCGACGTCTTCCGCCGTCCGGAGTTCTGTGCGGGCCACGCGCGCGAGGCCGTCGCAGCGGGCGCGAAGGCGCTGTGGCTGCAGCTCGGCATCGTCTCGGCGGAGGCGCGCGTGATCGCGGAAGCAGCGGGCATCGGCTACGTGGAGAACGCGTGCACCGCCGTCCTGCACGCGCGGGGTCTCCGCGACTATGCTTGAGCCGTCAACTTTCGGAGGGACGCATGTCATATGGATTGCTGTTGATCCGGGTCGTGGTCGGCGGCATCATGCTCGCCCACGGGCTGCAGAAGACCTTCGGCTGGTGGAACGGCCCCGGCCCGAAGGGTCTCAGGGGCTGGCTGGAGAGCATGGGCTTCCGCATGGCGGCCTTGATGGCGCTGCTGCTGATCCTGGCCGAGGACGGCGGCCTGCTCTTCGCACTCGGGGTCGTGACGCCGCTCGCGGCGCTGATGATCGTGACGAGCCAGCTCGTCGCGATCTCGACCGTGCACTGGAAGAACGGCTTCTGGAGCGGCGGGGGCGGCTTCGAGTACAACCTGACCCTGATCGCCGGAGCGGTCGCGATCTCCGCGACCGGGCCCGGCCGGTTCTCGTTCGACCGGTGGTTCGGCTGGGACGGCCACTGGAGCGGCCTGTGGTGGGCCGTCGGCGTGCTCGGCGTGAGCATCGCCGGCACGGCCTTCATCGTCACCGCTTTGCGAAAGGCGCCTCCGCCCGCCCAGGAAGCCGCTGCCTGAACATGCCGAAGGGCGGGCCGTCGGCCCGCCCTTCGTCTTATCGGGGTGCGGAGATTTGAACTCCGGACCTCTCCGACCCGAACGGAGCGCGCTACCAGGCTGCGCCACACCCCGAGACGCCCGACAGGTTA
>Ga0070679_100002968_pt1 | contig 15472 bp, 11 predicted proteins | sample KBSC63BmetaG_FD_65652 | JGI IMG/M metagenome (GOLD analysis project Ga0070679, IMG submission 65652) | Corn rhizosphere microbial communities from Kellogg Biological Station, Michigan, USA - KBS C6-3B metaG | ecosystem: Host-associated > Plants > Roots > Rhizosphere | place: USA: Michigan... | reverse complement strand
GCCGCGAGCAGCACCGTCTGCATCGGGTCGCGGTACTGGCGGAGGAACGCGTGCCAGCGGGACTCGGCCCTGCCTGCGGCGAGCTTGTTCGGGCCGAACCGCACGGCCCGGGCTGCCGCCTCAGCCGAGCTCAGGCCGCGCTGTCCGTCTGTCCCCTCGAAGCGCAGGACCTGACCGGTGCCGAGCGTGTGCCACGCATGCCCGCCGGGCGGCGGCGGCCGTCCCGGCTCCTGTGTATCCATCACTCCCGACGCCATGCCGATCCGCCGTACTTACCCTCGGCGACCATGAGCAGCCGATAGCAGCCCGCCGACACTCAGGCACGCATCCGGCTGCCCGGACGCTGCGGCCGCCCGGTGAGACCGCCATCTGCTCATGCGCCGACCTTCACATCGGCAAGGACGCGGCGTCAGGGTCCTTGTTCCCGCGAGGTATGGCGATTGGTCCTCCTGCGGCTGCTGCCGGCCCTGGGAACATTGGCGGTATCTGGCTGCGGCGACCGCAGGCAGCGACATGTCCGAGCGGGTCATGGCCGGCCTCGCCGTGATCACCATCGGGGTCGCGGTCGCGGCGCTGATCGCCGAGAACGTCTGGGCGCTGCTGGTTGACGGTGAACACGGTGAGCGGCGTGCGCCCGATCTCCGCCTCCCCGATTGCCCGTTCCAGGACGCGGCGGGAATGCGCAGAGCCGTCAGTTTCGACGATGCCGGGCATTCTCTGTTCCTCTCGCCGACATTTGCGCCTTCACTGCCACTCTAGGAGCATGCGAGGGCGCCGGCCAAGGCCGCAGATCCCCGAGACAGAGGTCATCGGTCGGCTCGGCAGGGCCAATGGCCCTATGGAGGGCGGGCCATCCGGTGCCTGCCCATCGGCGTGGCGACGGTGGAAGGCGGGAAGCAACGCGGCGTCCCCCGTCCCGAACGGGCCGTGGTGCCTGTGGCCTGGCACCGCCAGGCCTCGCCGCGGTGCCGCCCGGCCGGCGCCAGCCGGGTCACGTGCGGAGCAAGCGCTCAGCCGGTGAGTACGTCAAGGGTGACGAACGAGTAGCCGCGGGCACGCAGTTCGCTGATTACCCGGGGCAGGGCGCCGGCGTCGAGCGTGGTGTGGTCGTCGGGGTTGGACCCGACGTGCATGAGGACGATCTCGCCGGGCCTGGCCGCCCCGAGCACCCGGGAGGTCACGACGGCGACGGTGATGTGGCCTGCGGTTCCCCCCAGCCGAGTGTGTCGACGGTCCACCGGACCGGCACGTACCCGGCCTGGTTGGCGATGGCGATGACGCGGCCGTTGGCGTCGCCGAACGGGAAGCGGAACAGAGGCGCCGGGTCCCTGCCGGTCACGGCGGTGATCTGCCGGGCGCGTGCCGGGGCCGGACTGGTGGCGGGTGCCGTCGCGCTGCCAGCGGGAGGGGAAGGCTTGTTCCCGGGGACGGCGGGCTGGTCGCTGGCGCCGCGCCGCTCGTGGCGGGCGGGTGAGGTGACGGCCGGGCCGACGGGCTGGTCGGCGACGGCGCCGCGGAGGTCGTCGCCTGCGCCGTGCCCGGGGTCGGCGTCGTTTCCTTGCCTGGCTGCGCGCCTCCGCAGGCGGCCAGGCCAACGACGACCGCGGCGGCCGCGGCGCGACGGACGATCAGGCTCCTCATGCTCGCAGCATGCACCGCGTCATGCCGGCCGTCAGCGGTCCTAAGGCCCCTTTCTGGCCGCGACTTCGGTGTCCTCGGCCGGGCGTTCGGCCCTAAGCGCCCGGGCCTCATGGCCCTAGGAGGGACGGCAGACGGCGCGATAAGCCAGTAGCGATGGTGTTTCGGCGCACAGGAGGCCCGGGATGGGTGTCAGAGTGAACGGCGGCCACGTGCCGGGCAAGAAGGCTCGCCTTTCGGCGCATGCCCGCGCCTGGCGGTGGAATCCTGCGATCAGCCGGCGGCTGGCCGCAGCGGGAATCACTGCGGCCCTCCTAGGCGTCGCGGCCTGCAGCGCCGACCCCAGCGGGCCAGGCACGTCCGCGGCCGCCTCCTCGGCCGCGCCGTCCGCCACGGCGCCAGCTTCGGGCAGCGCAACCTCGGGGGCGGCCTCTTCCCTGGAGCAGCAGTACGAGCAGGTCGTGGCCCGGGTGCTCCCCTCGGTCGTGCAGATCTCCACCAGCGAGGGATCCGGGTCCGGAGTGGTATACGACACCAAAGGCGACATCGTCACCAACGCGCACGTGGTCGGCACTGCCACCACCCTGCAGGTCGGCCTCGCCAGCGGCGGCAAGCCGCTGGCCGCCACCGTGGTCGGCGTGTTCGCCCCCGATGATCTGGCCGTGATCCAAGTCCATGCGGGGGCCGGGGCGCTGCACCCGGCGTCGTTCGGCCGCTCGGCCGCGGTGAAGGTGGGCGAGATCGTGCTGGCCATGGGCAACCCCCTCGGGCTGACCGGAACCGTAACCGACGGCATCGTGTCCGCGACCGGGCGAACGGTCTCCGAGGGGCAGGGCAGCTCGGCGGTGCTGATCAGCGCGATCCAGACCAGCGCGGCGATCAACCCCGGCAACAGCGGCGGCGCCCTGGTCAACCTGGCCGGGCAGGTGATCGGCATCCCGACGCTGGCCGCCACCGACCCGCAGCTGGGCGGGGCCGCGACCGGGATCGGGTTCGCGATCCCCAGCGACACGGTCACCAGCATCGCCGGGCAGCTGATCGCCGCCGGCAAGGTCACCAGCTCCGGCCGGGCCTCGCTCGGCATCACCGCGCAGACCGTCGCCGACGCCACCGGCCAGCCCGCCGGGGTCGGCGTGGCCGCCGTCACCCCTGGCGGCGCCGCCGCCAGGGCGGGAATCGTCGTCGGCGACATCATCACCGCCCTGGTCGGCCAGCCCACCACCTCCCTCGCCGCGCTGCAATCGGTCCTGGCCGCGCACAAGCCCGGCGACCGCGTACAGGCACGAATTTCCCGCGACGGCACCACCTCCACCGTGACGGTAACCCTCGGCACCCTCACCAGCTAGCCGGGCCGGCAGCACACGGTGCCGGGCACGGGCGCCGTGCAGGCCGCAGTCGTGCTCCTTGAGCCGCGCCGCCAGTTGGCGGAAAGGGCCCGGTGACCATGACGACGGCGGTCTTTCGGCCCTGCAACGGCCCGCCCGGTGGAGCCAGTATTGAGCCGTGGACTTCTTAGCCGGAATCCTGCGTCAGCAGGATGAAGAAACGGAGGGGGACAGCCATGCGGCACTGGGAGTATGCCGTCGCGGACTTCACGAAGCTCGAGGGCGCCGTTCCGGAGCTGGACAGGCTCGGCGCCGAAGGCTGGGAAGCGGTGGGCCTGGTCTCAACGTGGGGCGCGGGATGGCGCTTCGTCCATCCCGTCGTCCTGCTCAAGCGCCCGCGTCCGGAGCCTGCGGAACAAGGTTCCGATGATGGCACGACGCGACGGGTGGCGTGACGTCGCGGAAAGAGCCGTCGGCGTGGCCGTCATGGCGGCTGCGCTGCTGACCCCGTTTAGCCGGGGCAGGCTGTCTACTGGGAGGCCCGCCCGATGGGGATGACCAGGAGCAGAACACCGCCTGCCAGGGCGATGACGCCGCCGGCTAGCAGGCCTGCGGCGATCCAGGGCAGCGCAGGCATTGTGGCGGCCACGCTCACGTGTACGCTCACCGGCGCTGAGCCGTCGGCGTTCATCGTGACCACTGTCCAGTTGCCGCTGCGTACCGGCCACGTCAGTGTCTGGGTGCCGGGACCGGCGGCGCGGGCATCCCAGATGGACGTTCGCGCGGGCGGGACCGCGGGGGCGGTTCCGGTGTGCTCGGTGTACTGGTCGGTACTGCCGGGGGCGCCGTGGACGGTGGCGTACTGGACGCGGGCCAGGTAACCGGATGCTGCCCCGGCCGGTGCGATCCCGATGAAGACCGGCGCGCCGGCCGTGGAGGCGGCCTGGATGCGGACCGTGCCGAACAGCGACCGTGCCGCGTCCCAGCCGCTTCCCGCCGCATGTAGTTCGACCGTGTCGCTGGTGATCGCGTGCCCGCCGGTGGCATAGGTCGCGGAACCGAGGTCGACATAGCCGCCGTGCCGGTTGGCGGTGTCGGCCCACAAAGCGGCCCCGCCCGCGCCGAGCAGCCCGAGCGAGCACAGCGCCAACAGGGCGCCGGCCACGGCGGCGGCGATCCGGCCCGCCGTCCATCCGGCGCGCGGACCGCCGGGCGGCGGGCCGGCCTGGGTTTCCTGGCCTGCCGGGCCGTAGCCAGGGGCGGCAGCACTGCTCTGGCCGCTGGCAACCGCCTGGCCTGGCTCACCGAGTTGCCCGGGCCGTTCAGCGGGGACGGGGGCTTGCCCGGAGGCCGGGGACTGCGGCATAGTTATGCTGGCGGGGTCACGTCCGCCCATATCCAGGCGGAACGGCGGGTAGGCGTCGGTCATCAGGCCCGCGTAGGCGGCAACGCGCAGCACCCACCGGTTCAGGCCCAGCACGAAGTCGAAGATCTGCCGCGGGTACTGTCCGGTGAACAGCACCACCACCGCGGCGATCACCGCCAGGATGGCGATCAGGCCGGGCCAGTTCCAGTTCGCGTTGTTCTCGGTCCGCCAGGCTGCCCACAGCCCTCCGCCCGTGAACAGCCCCACGATGATGTAGTGCGGGATGGCCAGCAGCCACCACTTCACCAGCACCAGCCCGCGCGACAGGCGCTGCGGATACTCCACCTCTAGGTGCGCGGGATAGGACGGGTCATCGGCCAGGGTGAACCGCGGGTACCGGTCGGTGCCGAACGCGCCGACCGCGTAGTACTGCACCCGCCACGTCCACCGCAGCACCCCCACGTTGAACTCGAAGATTCCCCGCGGGTAAGACCCGGTGAACAAGATCGCGAAGAACGCCGCCACGCTGAGTACCACGAACGTAATCCACAGCAGCGCCAGCACGATGTAGTGCGGGATCAGCAGCAGCCATTTGACCAGCCACAGCCAGCGTGACAACGGCGCGTCCAGCGACGCGTCCACTCTCACCGGATATGCCCCCGCCGCGGTCATCCCGATCACCCCCTCGCGCCGGTAACGGATACGCGCGTCAAGCCGTCCTCCGGGCAGGCAGCCCAGCGAGCTAGCTCATCGCCAGCCTCGCGCGCTGGCCGCGAAACCGGCAGTTGCGAAGGTCCCAGGCTGGCGGGCCGTCCGTCCCCGAACCCGGCGCCTAAAGATGGCATGCCGTGCTGCGCCCGCAACGGACCGGGCCCGAAGACGGGGCGCGCTCGTCCCTCGGCCGCGATTGTCTTCGGGCGGTCCGCCTGGTTCTGGGGTGAATGCTAGCCGTCGGCCTGGTCGCCCATCTCGGCGGCACCGACGTCGATCGCGAAGCCAAGGGCGCGCAGGATCTGACCGCTTGCCGACACCACCCGGGGTGTGCCCACGACCGGCGCGATGGCGATCATGACGCGCTGGATATCGTCGGCGGTCAGTCCGGCTTCCTCGAGAGCCGGGGCGTTGGCCAGGTAGGACGCAGGTGGGGCGTCGACCGCGATGAGGGCCGCCAGCCTGGCGAGCATGAACTCGCGCGGCGAACCGGAACTGTGGCCAATCGACGCGGCGGTAATGTCGGCGATCGTGTCCAGGACGGGCGTGTCGGTACTCACAGATCCTCCAGTGGGCGCGGAACGGCGAGCCGCCGTTCCGCGGCTCGGTGAGACCTACGATGCAGCGTCACTCTTGACCAGGGCATCACCCTTGAGCGGGTGAGTTGTGGCCGGTTGAGTCTGGCGTCCGGCGCAGCTCCGCGTGCTAGCCGGCCGGATGGTCGATGTCCGCGAGCGGCAGGTCCCGCACCTGCTGGACAGTGATGTCGAGGTGAATCCGTCGGCGCCGACCTCGGCCACGGCGGACCGCGGGACGAGCACCGCCCGGTGGCGCCACAGGCGGCCAGTCCGTGTCAGGAGCATTATGCAATTTAGTTGCCGTGAGAGCATTATCACGGTGGGTGATGCTGTCGGCGCAACTCGTGTCCTCCGGGTCGCCTGGCCCGGACGGTCGGCAGTCACTACAGCTCAGGACCGGGGAGGGGGCCGTGAACGAACTCGTCGCTGTCCTGGTCGCCGTCGCCGCAGCCATCACCTTCGGTGCCTCCGATGTCATCGAGCAGCGCGCCACGCATGAGGTGGCGGAGCGGAAACTGCTGGACCCAAGGCTCTTTGCGGATCTGCTGGCCACCCGTTTGTGGGTGATCGGGATCGCGGTCGATATCTCGGCGTCTGGACTGCAGGCCGTCGCGCTGCACTTCGGCCCGCTGTCCCTCGTGCAGCCGACCCTGGTCTGCGACCTGCTGTTCGCGGCGGTGATGGCCGCCGCGGTGGCCCGCCGACGACCCGACCGGGTCATGGCCGCAGGGGTCTTGTGCTGCACCGGCGGCCTGGCGCTGTTCCAGGCCGCCGCCCGCCCGACCGGAGGCAAGGTCACCGTTTCGCCGACGGTCCTGATCCCGCTCGGAGTTTTCCTGGCGGCGGCTATCGGCATCTGCCCGATCGTGGCCCGTTTCAGCCCCAAGAAGGGCCTCCCGCTGGCGACCGCGTTCGCCTGCGGTGCCGTCTTTGGGGTCACCGCCTTCCTGCTCAAGGAGATAACCCAGACCATCGGCCGCGGATTCAGTCCCCCGTCACAGCAATGGCCGCTCTACGCGTTCATTATTCTCGAGCCGCTCGGCTTCCTGCTGAATCAGAACGCCTTCCAAGAAAGCACGCTAATCGCACCGGTGCTGGCGATACGCACCGTCGTCGACCCTCTGGTCGCCATCGGCATCGGGCTGTTGTTTCTGAACGAGCGGATCGCCAGCCGCCCCGTTGACATCGCCGCCGAGGCGGCCGGCCTGGCCATCATGACGGTGGGAGTCTACGCACTCGCGCACCGGTCACCCCAGCTGACCGCGCGGCAGACCGCTCCGACCCGAACGCGGCCTGCGCCCTCCCAAGAGCGCGAAGATAATTCTTTACACGTAAAGATTCGATCCGCCATGGCCTGGACTGCGTCGTTCGGAGGTTCACATAGTTGCTGATCAGGCGCGCCAGGCAGGATTCGAGATTCTCAAGCAGGTCTCCGCTCTTTGGGCATTATCCGTGCACGCCTGGCGTTGGCGGGCTGGCCAGGTCCGCGAGCAGGGTGTCGAGGAATAGTTCCTCCTCGATGCGCACATCGTGGCGCGCCATGGCGGTCGCCAGGCCCGAATCCCAGGGAGTCGCCACCGGCTCGCCAGTCAGCCGGGCCGGCCGCGCGGCCGGATGGACATCCATCATCATCATTGTCACCGCGGCTTCATAAGCGTCCCGGTCGTACCGCCACGGCTCCCAGCGTGACTGTCTCTTGCCTGCTCGCTCCCTGACCGCGTTGGCGATCCGCATGCCGCCCCAGTCGAAATCACCGTGGTAGCGAAACTCTGCGCCGCCCGCCGCCAGCAGGTCAAGCAGCCGCCAGCCAGCGGCGGAGGGTTGCCCGCCGACGCAGATCAGCGGCGGGCAGCGGCTCCCGAGCTCATCTGCGGCGGCCGCGATCACGACGGGGTTTTCGCAGATCCGCACGGGCCCCGCAGGCAGCGCTTGATCGTGGCAGCGCAGCTGCCTGAGGGTGAGAACTGCCGGCTGGCCGGCTTCCCGCTGGAGTGCCAGGACCTTGCCAAGGGGAGTAAGGGTGTCCCCGGGCAGGCCCAGACAGAGCACTAGTGAAGAAAGCTCGTCGAGGTGAACACCAACGGAGGCCCATACCGCCCGGCGGGAATCCGCGCTCACCTCGGCCGCGAACGGCAGGCCAGTCAGGGCGCGGACCGCGGAGAGGACGAGCGTCCCCGCCGGACGGCCGTCATCCAGGGCGTGCGCATCGCCGCAGCATTCGGCCGCGAGCCGCCCGATCGGGATGCCCGGGGCCGGCAGCCGCCGCAGCACCGCCGCCACCTGGCCAAGCAGCACGAGTGACACGTCAGGCGAAGGGGCCAGGCGGCGGACCACGCCGGTCGCGTCAAGCCACTTCCGCCATGCGGCCAGTTCGGCCCGGTCAGCCACGATATCGTCCAGCGGCCCGAATGCGGCCGCCCAGGCGGACGCTGCATCCGCCCGGTCGCGATTACGGTCTCGGAGCGGGCCAGTCAACAGCGCGACTGCCTCGGTCAAGCCGCCCGGCGCGGCGCCGCTCTCCCGCAAAACCCGGTCTAGTTCGGGCAGCGATACCGACAGCGACGTACCGGAACGCGGCGGCCTGCCGGTCAGCCGTTCGACCGCCCGCCGCTGGTCGGCCGTCGCGCCAGCCAGGGTCACGGTCCCGGTCAGCGGGCGCCCGGCCTCCAGCCGGTCTCGCGCCCGCTGGACCAGCCATGCGGTGGGCTCACCGCCAAGCAGGCGGTGCAGTCTGCTGTCGACTTCCGGCGAGCCAGTCACACCGCCGCCACCTCGGCCCGGCGGCGTTCCCGGCCGTCCCACCGCCACGGCGTGACCAGGACCGCGTCGACGCCGTCCTGGCGCGCGAGCTGGCAGATGCCGAGTCCGGGGACCTGCGGGTAGCAGCCCCACTCTCGCTCGCTGGTCATCACCACGTCCATGTCGAATGTGGCGAGCAGGCCCAGGCACTTGGCGCGGGAGTCGTCGTCGACCCCGGCGAACGCCTCGTCCAGCGCGATAAGCCGCGGCGCGTGCGGGTTGCCGGCCGACTTGTAGTGCGAGGAGGCCGCCGCGAACAGCGGAACCGACACCACCAGCGCTCGCTCGCCTCCCGAGGCAGGGCCAGTAGCAGGCCGCCACTGCCCGTCCTGGTACCGCTGGATCACGAACTCATGCCAGTTGCGGTAGTCAAGCGCCGAAGTCAGCGTCTCGGCCCAGCCGGCCGCCGGGTTGTCCGCGTGCTCGGCGGCGATCCGCTGCTGCAGGAACGCGCCGACTAGGGCCCGGTCGGCAGCGGACCATGCGTCGATCGTCTGGCGGAGCTTGAGCCTGACCCGGTCGAGCCCTTCGGGCGCGTTCCTGGCCTGCTGCCAGATCAGCCGCAGCTTCATGCCGGTCGATGTCGGCCGGGATTCCAGTTCGTCGTTCATCTGCCTGACCTCGGCCTCGGCCGCCGAGATCAGCTCGTGCAATGTTCCCGCCACCTCGTTGAGCAGGTGGTTCTCCAGGATCTCGCGCTCCCGCGCCGACAGCAGCGTAGTCCGCTGCTCCACCTCTGCCGCCAGCGCCTCGGCCAGCCCCGGCAGGTCGTGGCTGCGGCCCTGGAAGACCACGTCGATCACGATAACGCCCTCGCTCAGCGTCAGCCCCGCCGAGTGCCCGTGCCTGGCCATCGCGTCCGCCAGCAGCTTATGCTCCTCGGTCACCCGCTTCTGGATCCGGTCCCACGGCCCGTCCCCGTCGTCCACGGAGTCGAGCTCGGCGTTGACGGCGCGGGCCAGGATCACTGTCGGCGTCGCCGCCCACGGCTGATCGGTGTCGGGGATGTCAAGCGCGGTCACCGCGACCCGCAGGAGCCCGGTGGCAGCGAACGCCTGGAACTCGCGCACCGCGGCGTCCCGCTGCCGCGTGGCGTCCTCGACGTCCGTCCGCAGCCGCCCCCGTTCCCCGTCCGCCTTGCCGCTCGCTCCGATCGCGTCCCGTTCCCGGTCGCGGGCGGTCCCGTGAGCCGACTTGTTCCGGCCGAGGGCAGCGGTCACCTCGCCGAGCCGGCGTCGCAGTTCACCGACCGCCGTGCCGGCGGTGGCCAGCAGCTCCCGGTATGTCGTCGCCGCCGCGCCGGCCGCTTCCCGCGCCTCGGCGGCCCGCTCGCTTGCCTCAAACAGCAGCTGACGGCTGTCGGCGAGCTCCGCCTGGGCGTCGGCGGCGGCGCGGATCGCGATGTGCGCCGCCTCGGCCGCGGGCCAGAGCACGGCAAGCGCCAGCCGGTACGCTCCCACCCCGGTCCGCACCGCGGACAGCTCGTCTGGGTCTGCGGGAAGGCTGACGTCTTGGGCGAACTCTGCCACTTGGGCCTGCGCGGTGGCCAGTTCCCGCTGCCGCCGCTCGCACACGGCGACGGCCGCGGCATGATCCTCCCGGGCACGGGCAAGCCCTCTGCGTTCCACGGCCGCTCCGGTGTGGGCCTCGCGAACCCCGCCGTCTGGTGGCACCGTCCGGTGCTCCTGCGCGAGCAACCCCTGCCGCTCCTCGATGTCGGCCAGTTCCGCGTCAATGCCCTCGATCGCCGCGCGTTCCTCGTCCAGTTCTTGCTCGAGAAGCTCGATCCGCGCCCGCCGGGCGGCCTCTCGCGCTCCCTCACCGATGTACCCGGCCCGGTCCTTGCGCCAGGCACCGCTCAGCACCCCGTTGGACCACCGTCCATCGGTGGCCGCCCACGCCGCGCCGGGGCCGGGAATCCCGGGCTCACGTCCGATAGCACTCAGAACGGAAGCCACCGACTCTTCCCGCAGCGCCGCAGCCTGGGGGTCGTCGGGGTCGATCGCGGGCACCAGCAGGCTGGCGCACGACCTCCCGGCCACCGGGGCAAGCCCGGAAACCACGATCACGTCCCCGTCGACGAGGTTCCCCTCCGGGGTCACCCACGCATCGAGGATCCCCGCAGCCTCCAGGGCCGCCTCCAGCCCTGCGCGCTCATCATCGGACAGGCCCGGCGCGAAGTCGGTGACCTTCCACAGCGGCGCTCCGGGGCGGCCATCGCGGACGCCGGCGGCCCGCGTGTGCGGGACCGGCGGGGAGTGGTGGCCGCCGAGGCGCAGCCGGCCGATCTCCTCCGCGAGCTCGCCCGCCCGGCTGACATGCCGGGTCCGCCGCGTAGCCAGCTCCCCGGCCCGCCGGCCAAGTTCCGCCCCGGCGGCGCGGACGGCGGCATCGATGATCGCGACCGCCGAATTCGCGCCCTCCCCGGTCACCCCCCAGTCCTCCAGCGCGGCGATCAGCTCATCCGGATCGCTCACCCGCAGTTCCGACAGGCCGCCCAGGTAGCGGCGGTAGGCGTCAAGAAGCAGCCGCATCCGTTCGGCAACTGCTTGATCAGCGGCCGTGACCCGGTCCGCCGCGGCCTCGACCTCGGCCGACAGCCTGCCTTCTTCAGCCTGCGCCGCGCGGAGCTTCCGCGCACATTCCGCGGACTCTTCCAGCAGCTTGCCCAGCCGCATGGCCGCTTGTTCCCGCCGGTCGGCGGCGGCTTGGACGTCGCGCCTAGCCCGGGTGAGCATACCGGCCGCAGTTTCCCCGGCGGCATTCAGGTAGGCGCCTCCCGCCGGGCGCACGCCGTCGGCCGGGGCGACACCCCCGTCGGCGGCATCGAGCACGGCAACGGCCACGCGGTGCTGTTCGGCGCAGCGCGCGTCGGCGGCGGAATCCGCGGCTTCGCGCAGCGCTTGGCCGAGCTTGTCACGCGCGGCGTCGGCCTGGTGCGCGGCTTGGGTCGCCTTGCCGTCGTACTTCCGCACTTGGCTCGCCTGCCGGTCCCGGTCGTCCGCCCAGTCCCGCGCCGCCTTCTCCTTGCGCTCGGCGTCCTCGCGAAGCTGCTCGAGCCGCTCGGCGTCGCGCATTGCGGGATCCGCCTGCAGCGCCTCCCGGCGTGCCTCCAGCTCGGTGCGCTGCTCCTCCAGTTCCGTGAGCTCGCGCTGCGCCTCAGCCAGCTGCTGCTGTGCGGTTGTGAAAGCCTCCTCGGCGGCGGTGAGGTCTGCTCGGAGCTGCTCGTAACGGCTCTGCGTCAGCCGTGGCCCGGCGGCCTTGCGCCTGGCCGCCACCTTCGCGTACCGGCGATAGTGGCCGAGGAAGTCGGCGGCCGCCTGCTGGGCTTCGGCGAGGGAGCGCAGCGCGTCGCGTTCCTCGTCGAGACCGCGGAACGCCTCGGCCACGGTGGTGACAAGCCCGGGGCTGAGCGGGGGCAGCGCCTCCGTGAGCGCCTTGGACAGCAGCTTCTCGTCGGGTTTCTTCGACAGCTGCGGCTGGCGCAGCTGGATCAGCAGGTTGACCAGCGCCTCGTAGCGGTGCGGACCGAGGCCGAACAGGTGCTCGTCGACCGCCCGGCGGTAGTCGGCCGCCCGGTCGTAGACCAACCCGCGCGAGCCGATCTCCTCCCGCAGCTTCTCCCGGGTGAGCGGGACACGGCTGTCAGGCAGCAGCCGCAGTTCGCCGCCGGGGCGCTGGCTGGTGACGAAGAACCAGTGCCGCGCGATGCCCCGCCCGGCGACGGCCTTCAGCCCGCAGCCGATCGTCAGGAACTCCGCGGTGCCGTCGTCACTCCTGCGGCCGAACTCCAGCCAGGTATAGCCGAGGCGTTCGGGGCTGGGGTGCTTGCCGCCGAGCAGCAGGTTCCACTCCATCCGCTTTTGCCGGTCACCGTCCGGTTCCACCCGGTGCGGCGCGAGGTCGCCGTCGAGCAGGAACGGCAGCGTGAGGGCGAGCACCTTGGACTTGCCGGTTCCGTTGTTGCCCCGCAGCAGCAGGCGCCCGTCGTGGAACCAGAACTCCTCCTGGTCGTAGTAGAACATGTCGACCAGGCCGGCCCGCAGGGGCTTCCACCGCTCAGAAGATGGTGCTGGCAGCATCGGCTGTCGCCTTTCTGGTCGGGCTCGTCCTGGTCTGGCTTCCGGGGGAACTGCCGGGCTCCCGGATGGTGGGCTCGCCGAGGGCGAAGCGGGCGATGGCCGGGCGACTGCGGATCACGGTGCCGGTGCCGTCGCGGGTGACCTCGGTATCCGCCTCGATGAGGCGCAGGGCGGCGAGCTTCTCCAGCGCGGTGTCGAGCAGTCCGGTTTCCGCGCCGGGATCGGTGACGCCCTTGCGCCAGTAGCTTGCGTGCACCTGTGCCGCCCGCCGGACGAACGCGAGCAGGTCCCCCCGTGGCGCCCGCGCCCGGCCCGCCAGGTACTCGGCGACCAGCAGCGTGACGTGCCCGTCGGTGCGCTGCTCGGGCATCCGCACGTCGGTGAGCTCGTCATCCGGGTCCACCATGGCGATGCCTTCGGCGCGCAGTTCCGGCAGCAGTCCGGTGGCCTCGCTGATCCGGCCGGTTATGTTGTGCCGCTGGGCGACCAGGTACGCGCGCTCGTCTTCGGCCAGCTCGTCGTAGTAGAGGACCGGCTCGTCGAGCAGCCGCCGGGTGAGCATCCGGCGCAGCGCCTGGTTGTGCAGTTCGTCGGTCTCGGCGACCGGCTCGGCGGTCAGCTCCGCGAGCCTCGCCTCGAACGCGCCGGCGGCGATGGTCGACGGACCCCGGCTGCCGGTCAGCAGCACGCTGAGTACCGGTCGGCGCACGTCATAGAGCACGTCGGCGCCGGCCGACAGGTACGCGTCCTCGTCTCCGGCGACCCGGCTGAGCACGCCCCAGGCGAGCAGCAGCCGGACCACGGCCACCAGGTCAGCGCGGTCGCTCCTGGTGTCCAGGGCCAGCGTGAACCCAGCGGCGGCCAGGGCGGGTTCGGCGGCGGCGGTGAGCACGTCGTCGGCGAGGCTGCCGAGCGTGGTCTGCGCGTCGGCACGGGCCAGCGCGGACAAGGCCAGGCAGAGGGTGACGTACCGGCGGCGGCTGAACGGCTCCCGGTTATGCCCGCGAACGGGGTGGGTGGCGTCGGGGGCCAGCGGGGCGGTCTTGAACAGCCGGGCCGTCTCGGTGTCCGCGACCAGCCGCCAGCCGGTTTCCCGGCGCAGCCAGCTGCTGAGCGCCGGCAGGTGCCGCCGGACCAGCAGAAGCGACTCGGCGTCGTCGGCGGCGACAAGCAGCGGCCTGGCGAGCAGCGCGCGGAGGGCGGCCTGGCGCTGCGCCTGCTCTTCGGCGGGGATCACGGCACCAGGTCCGTGATCTCGATGACGTGCTCAGGGCCGGTAAGCTCCCCGTCCTCGGTCTTGATGATGGCCGTGCCGCCGTCGGGGACCAGGCGCAGCCGCACCTCCAGGGTGCCGTCGTTAGTGACGGTCTTCACCTCGGTGTCGCTCGGTGCGCGGGCCGCCAGCGCGTCGCCGAGCAGGCTGAGGAACAGGCGGAACGCCCTCGGATCGAGTACGTCCAGGTGGGACAACAGCGTCGGCCCGCTGGTACGCAGCCGCCGGCGCGCCTCGGCGGTCTGCGCGGCCTCCTGCTCTGCCTGCTGCCGCAGCAGTTCCCTGGCCACGGAGCGGTCCCTCACCTGGCTGGGCTTGCCGCGCCGCTCATAGCTCCCGGTCCTCCTGAGCTGCGGCGAAATCCGGATCGGCGGCGCCTCGTCCCACGGCGTCCCGGCCGGAACCCGTTCCCATTCGTCAGCGGTCTCCCCGGTGACGGACAGGTGCCGGGCCGGGGACAGGCCGAACGCCGCCCGCCACAGCCGGTGGGCCGCCGCGTCGTCCGGCGCCTGCGCGAACCACAGGGCGAGGGCAGCGAAGTCCGCCGACCGGTCGGACCGGCCGGAACGCCGTTCGTTAAGCAGGCCTACCGCGTCGATGAGCTGCTTGATCGCTGTCACCGCGGCCTGCCGCAGCATCCTGGCCTGCGACGGGTGCCCCGCGTCGCGTGAGGTGAACCAGTCGTCTAGGCCGCGCCACCGGTTCTGCCACGCGGCGAGCGCCTGCTCCTCCGCGTGCGCCAGCGACCCGGCGGCATCCGCCCCTTCCGGGACCGCGTCGGCCGCCTCGCGCCTTGCCGCGACCGCCAGCAGCCGCTCGTGGCCGGCTGCTTCCAGATCCGCCAGCAAAACCGCGATCTGGGCGCCGGAGTTGGCGAGGTCGGCGATGAACCGGTTGATGTAGTCGATCAGCCGTTCCTTGTACGCGATGAAGCCGTCAACGTCCCCGTCGGAGAAGTCGATCGCCCGCCGCAGCGCGGACATGAACGCCTGCGCATTATCGGCGAGGGAGGAGAACCGCTCCGCCACCGACAACAGCAGCAGGTGAACCTTGGCCGGATCGGGATCGCTCTCCCTCGCCAGGGCGAGCAGCGCCTGGAGTTGGTCGGCGATGTCGGCCAGGGCGACCGACTGGAGCTGGCCTCGCCGCCCGATCGCCTCCTCGTAGAACGTGATCGCCTGCTCGGCCGCTTGCCCCTCGGCCGTGAGCTGGTACAGCGACCGCTTGCGGTGAAAATCCTCCACCGTGGTCACGCGGCTGGTGTCGACGTCGGACCGCAGGTTGCCCCACTTGACCAGCTGGTCCAGCGCCTCGGTCAGCTGGTCGTCGGCATCGACCCGCAGCTCCGCGGCGATGTCCTCCGGGCGCAGGTGCACGATGAAGCGCTCCTTCGCCCGGGCGAAGACCCGGAGCAGGCGGCGGTACTGCTCGGCGTGCGGGACGCCGAGGTGGGTGAAAGGCTGCGCCGCGACGGGAGCTTCGCTCTGCGGATTCCCCCGGCCGCGCGCCGGGAACGCTTCGTCCGCCATGCGTACATGGTGCCGTATGCCACCGACAAAACGTCCACCGATCACGCGGACTAGCGAGATCCGCTGTCGGACCCCGCTCTTACCATGTGACCTGTGCGCGCCCCTGGTACCGACTATGCGACACCTCAACATGGCTGACTTCGCGGTCGAGGCCCTTACCGCCGGCCCCTA
>Ga0070679_100002966_pt1 | contig 15474 bp, 10 predicted proteins | sample KBSC63BmetaG_FD_65652 | JGI IMG/M metagenome (GOLD analysis project Ga0070679, IMG submission 65652) | Corn rhizosphere microbial communities from Kellogg Biological Station, Michigan, USA - KBS C6-3B metaG | ecosystem: Host-associated > Plants > Roots > Rhizosphere | place: USA: Michigan... | reverse complement strand
ACCGCCAGCGCCGCGAAGCCGACCGCGGTGGCGAAGATCGACGCGGTGGCGGCGACGAACTTGTTGGCCAGCGCCACCGCCTGGTGCTCGTCGATGTCCTGGGTCTCGTCGGGGACTTCGACGAAGCGCGAGTGCAGGTAGACGAGCGTGGCCGTGCAGGTGATGAGGATCGTCATCGGCACGAGCGACGACACGATGGTGAACGTGCCGCCGGTGACGCCGACGAAGCCGACGGTGAGCGCGGCGCACATGCCGAGCGTCAGCACGAAGGCGAAGAGCGCGCGGAACGAGCGATAGAGCACCCAGTTCAGCACGACCACGAAGAGCATGAAGAGCGGGAAATATTTGTAGCCGCTCGTGCGCGTGTCGTTGTCGAGGTAGGTGTTGACGTAGGGCTGGCCGACCTTGCGCACGGCGATGAACGGCGCCGGCGATTTTTCGTACGGCCGGAGCGCGCGATCGATGCCTTCGATGACCGCGGTGCGCTCGGCGGTGGTCGAGACGTTGAGGAACAGCGGCAGCGCCAGCATGTGCGGCGACCACAGGCCCTGCTTCTTGAACAGATCGGTGCCGGTGATGAACTTCTTGAAGCTCGCCGCGTCCTCGGGCGTGGCGGCAAAGCCGCCCTTGACGCGCTTGTAGATCGAGAGCGCGCTGTTGGCGGCGACGTTCTTGACCTGCCCGACGTCGTACTCGAGCTTGTCGAAGCGCGACAGCACGGCGGGCGCGAACGGATCGTTGGCTTCGACGAGCACGAGCACGTATTCGCCGTGGCCGAACACGCCTTCGAAGCGCTTGTTGGCCGTGTAGGTGGGATCGGACTGCACGACGAGGCGATCGAGCGAGTTGTCCTGCTGCACCTTGAGCGCGAACCAGACGCTCGGCGGCAGGAGCGCCGCGTAGATGGCGATGATGACCCAGCGCGCGGCGACGACGCGGAGAAACAGCCGCTTGAGCTTGGCCTCGAAAGGAGAAATCACGTCGGGCATCGTATCGGCAGACGAGTCAACTTGCTATAAGTAAGCATGCGCTCGGCGATCCTCCACTCGGCGGAGGCATTCGGTGCGCTCGCCGCGCGCTGGGACGCGCTGGCGGGCGCGTGCGACGCGGGCTTGTTCTTGTCGCATCGCTGGCTCTCCGGTTGGTGGCGCGCGTTTCACGGCGTCGACGAATTGTGGATCTTCACGGTCGAGGATGACGACGGCACGCTCGTCGCGGGCTGGCCGCTCTGCTTGCGCGCGCCGCGATCGGGGGCGCTGCGCGTGGCCGAATTGCGCGTGCTCGGCGATCTCGGCGGCGCGGCGCAATCGGATCGATCGATCTTGTGCCGCGCCGGATCGGAGCAGGCGGCGTGCGCGCAGCTCGTCGAAGCGCTGGTGGCGGCGCGCGGCTGGGACGTGCTCGAGGTGCCGACGCAGCGGCGCGAGCTCGCCGAGGCGATGGAGCGCGCGATGATCGCGGCCGGCTCCAAGTTCGATCGCTCGACGATGGCGGGGCGCGCCTACGTCGATCTGCCGGCGCGGGCCGACTGGGACGAGTTCGCGCGCACGCGGACGCCGCAGCGCACCGTCGGCGGATCGGTCTACGCCACGGCGGAGATCGACGTCATCCACGGGCTCGAGGAGCTGTTGCGTCTCTTGCGCAAGGAGTGGGCGGCGCGCGAGGCGACCTCGCCGGCGGCCGATCCGCAGGCCGTGGCATTCTTGCACGAGATGGTGCCGGCGCTGCACGCCGAAGGGCTGGCGCGCATCGGCATCGTGGGCGTCGAAGGGCAGGGCGCGATCGCCGCGGACCTCGTCGTCACCGACGGGAAACACGCCGTGCAGCTTCTGCGCGGGGCCGATCCCGAGCACCAGCCGGCGGGCGTGTCCGAGCAGCTCACGTTCGGATCGATCGAGGCGGCGGTGCTGGCGGGCGCGCGCCGCTTCGAGCTCGCCGACGAAGAAGGGCCGTGGCACGCCACGCGCGCGCGCGTACAACGTCTGCGCTCGTGGAGCTCGACGACGGCGGGGCGGCTGCATCGCGGCGTGGCGGCGCTGACCGGCGCCATGCGCGCCATCGACGTCGGGCCGCTGGCGGCGCAGAAGCAGCGCACGCGCTCGCCGTCGGGGGCGTGGCGCGCGTTCGACAAGCTACGCACGGCTACGCCCGACGTGGTGCAGCGGGCGGTGGCGCGCGTCGCCACCTATTCGACGCTCCACCTCTATCGTGGCGAGCTGTTCACGCGCAACGTGCGCGAGACCGGCGGCCTTCAGCTCTCGCTCTTTTCGCGCGGCGCGTTCGACTCGCTGCCGCCGGCGGATCGCGAGCGCTACATCGCGCGCCTCGATCTGCAAGAGGCCTACTGCCGCCAGAAGTGGGACCGCGGCGACACCGTCGTGCTGGCCACCGAATCGGGCCAGCCGGCCGGCATCTTGTGGTGCGCGCGCACGCCAGTCTACGTGCCCGACATCGGGCGCGAGGTCCGTCCCGGCGGCGGCGAGTGCTACATCCACGACGTCTACGTGCACCCCGACGAGCGCGGGCGTCAGGTGGCGCCGGCGATGCTCGACTTTCTCGCGCGCGAGTTGCGATCGCGCGACGTCTATCGCGCGTGGGCGCTCATCGAGCGCACCAACGTCGCCTCCACGCGCGCGTTCGAGAAGGCCGCCTACGCCTCGGTCGCGGACGTGGTCTACGCGCGCATGGGGCTGGCGTCGCGCCTGATCGTGCGGCCGCCCGATCCCGAGGCGCGCGGCTTTCTCGGCCTGACCTAGGAGCGTCTTGGCGGAACCCGTCTGCTGCGGCCGCGGCAGCGGCGCCGCCTCACGGCGTACGTCCGCGCGCCGTCGCTCACCGTACCGCAAGGACGCCGCGCTCGTCGCTGTGGGCGTGCGCCGCGATTCGGGGCCGCTGCCACGGCCTCGCGACGCCGTGTTTCGCCAACACGCTCCTAGCCCGCACCACGCTCGCGACCCGCACGGTGACGGGCGTCCCGCGTGATCGCGCGAACGTCGCGCGCGTGGACGGCACGCCGCTCGCTATTGGTCCCGTGCGGGAGGCTTCGATGCTCACGGCGGACGCGGGAGGGAACTCGAATTCTCTTCCGCCGGAAAACGGCGCGGCAGTCTGGCTCGTTCTCGACCTGGCGCCGAAGAAGCGCGGGTCGATGGAGGCGCAGCTGGTCAGCCTGGGCGCGCGCCTGACGGCGGCCGGTGCGCGGCCGACCTTCGTGTTCTCGCGTCCGGCGCCGGCGTGGCTCGAGGCCTCGTTCGTGGCCTCGGGCGTGGAGACGCGCGTGCTCGACTTCCGCCGCCCGGCGGCGGCGGCGATGGCGTTTTCGCGCATGATGGAGGCGGCGCGGCCGGCGCTCGTGCACTTTCACTTCGTGCGCGCCTATTCGCCGCTCGTGGCCATGGCCAAGGCGGTGGGCGCGCGGGTGATCCTGCACGACCACATCACGCTCGGTCAGCCGTCGAAGCCCGATCATCCGCGGCGGCCGGCGGCGGCGCTGCTGTTGGCGCGCGGCTACAAGCGGGCGCGCGCGGCGGCGCTGAACGGCTTCGTCAATCGGCGCATCGCCGTCAGCCGCTTCGTGGCCGACAGCGTGCAGTGCGCGGAGTTCGTGGCCGACGACAAGCTGACGGTGATCGAAAACGGGATCGAGCTGTCGCGCTACGGCACCGGCGACGGCGCGTCCTTGCGCGCCGAGCTGCGCGCCGAAGGGCGCAAGGTGGTGGCCTGCGTGTCGCGGCTGGCGCCGGAGAAGGGCATCGATGTGCTCATCCGCGTGATGGCGCGCGTGGGGCGCGACGCGCTCCTCCTGCTCGCCGGCGACGGGCCGGACGTCGAGGCATGCCGCGCGCTGGCGCGCGCGATCGGCCTTCACGACCACGTGCGCTTCCTCGGGCTGCGCGACGACGTCGAGCGCGTGCTCGCCGCCGCCGACGTGGTGGTGATGCCGTCGTTGTGGGACGAAGCGTTCGGCCTCGTGGTGGTCGAGGCGATGGCGGCGGCGCGCGCGGTGGTGGTGACGGCGTCGGGCGCGATGCCCGAGCTCGTCGCCGGCGGCTGCGGCGTGGTGGTGCCCAAGCGCGACGAGGTGGCGATGGCCGGCGCGATCGGGCGCCTGCTCGACGACGACGCGGCGCGCACGCGGCTCGGCCAGGCGGCGCACGCGCACGCGATCACGCGCTTCGGCCTGTCGACGTGGGTCGAGCGCATCATGGAGCAGTACGCGGCGCTGGTGCCGATGCTCGGCGGCGGCGGCAAGACGAGCGGCGGCAGCGTGCGGAGGGCGGCATGATCGCTCGCCTCCAGGCCCTGTTCCGCCGCGTCCTCGGCGCCGGCAGCCCGCTCGTGATCGGGCGGCTGATCTCGGCGGCGCTCACCTTCTGCCTGCCGCTGGTGCTGGCGCGCCTGCTCACGCCCGACCAGTTCGGCACCTACAAGCAGTTCTTCCTGGTCGCGTCGACGGTGCAGCTCACCTGTCAGCTCGGCCTCACGCAGTCGCTGCTGTATTTTCTGCCGCGCGGCGGCAAGGAGCGCGGCGCGTACATCTCGCAGACGTTCCTGTCGCTGGTCGTGCTCGGCGTCCTGTTCGGCGGCGGGCTGTGGCTCTTGGCGCCGCATCTCGGGCGCTGGCTCGGCGACGGCTCGCTGGCGTCGCTGCGGGCGCCGCTCGCGCTCTTCGGCGGGCTCATGCTGGCGGCGGCGGCGCTGGAGAGCTCGATCGTCGGCGAAGGGCGCATGGCCAAGGCGGCGCTCACCTACGTGCTCTCCGACGGTGCGCGTGCGCTGGCGCTGGTGCTCGGCGCCAAGTACGGCGGGCCCGCCGGGCTCTTCTGGGCGGCGGCGGTGGTGGCGGCGGGGCGCGTGGCGGCGCTCGCCGTCATCGTCGTCACCAAGACGGTGCCGTGGGCGCTGCCGCACGCGCGCCTGTTCAAGCAGCAGCTCGCCTATGCGCTGCCGTTCGCCGGCGCGTCGTATCTGTACGTCGCGCAGCGCTACTTCTCGCAGTACGCGGTGTCGGCGAGCTTCGACGCGGCGACCTTCGCGCTGTTCGCGGTGGCGTCGTTCCACATGCCGATGGTCGACATCGTGTTCACGCCGCTGTCGGACGTCATGATCGTGCACGTCGGCAAGGCGCAGCACGCCGGCGACACGCGCGGCATGTGGACGGCGTGGAACGACACGGTGCAGAAGCTGGCGGCGATCCTGTTGCCGGCGGCGGCGTGCGCCTGGCTGTTCGGGCCGACGCTGCTGCCGCTCCTCTTCACGCACAAGTATGACGGCTCGGTGCCGCTGTTCATGCTGGCGACGCTCGAGATCCCGCTGTGGATCCTGCCGCTCGACGCGCTCGTGCGCGCCACCGCCGACACGCGCTTCTACTTCGTCTTCAATGGCGTGCGCATCCTCGGCACCGCGGCGCTGGTCATCGGCGGCATCCACCTGTTCGGGCTGCGCGGCGCGATCCTCGGCGGTGTGGCCGCCGAAGCGCTGGCGCGCGTCGGCCTTCTGGCGCGCGGCCGGCGCTTCCTCGAGGTCGAGTGGACGCGCCTCGTCGACTGGGCGGGCGTGGGACGCATCGCGGCGGCGGCGGCAGTGGCGTGCGCGCCGGCGTGGGTGGTGCGCGCGTGGGTCGATCACCACATGCTCGGCGTGATCGCCGGCGCGGCGGTCTACGGCGCGACCTACCTCGCGATCGTGTTCCTGATGGGGCGGCTATTTCGCGGCGGCCCGGCGCAGGCGATCGGCGACGGCGAGCCAGGCTTCGTCGTCGGGCGGTGACTCGACGGCGATGAGCGTGGCGCCCGCGTCGTCGAGCGCGTGCAGGGTGGCGTAGAGCGCGCGGCCGTAGGCGGCGGCGTCGGCGGGCAGGACCACGGCGTCGGGGCGCGCGGCCGAGCCGCGGCCGAGGAGCACGAGCGACGCGTCCGGCAGCGCGAGCGCTTCGGCACGCGTGCACAAGCGGAGCGGGGCGCGTGGCGCGTAGTGCACCGCGTCCTGGCCCGGCGAATGGCGCGCGGCCTCGTCGGCGACCACGGCGGCGGCGAGCACCACGTCGGGCACGAGCGCGCGCAGGCTGGCGAGCGGCAGCGCGCCCGGCCGCAGCACCGCCGGCGGATCGACGGTGAGATCGAGGACCGTCGACTCCAGGCCCGCCGCGCACGGTCCGCCGTCGAGGACGAGCGCGACCTCGTCTCCGAACGCGCGCGCGACATGCGCCGCGGTGGTCGGCGACAGCGTCTGATACTTGTTGGCGCTCGGCGCCGCCAGCGGCTCTCCGACGGCGGCGAGCAGCGCCTGCGCGACCGGATGCGCCGGCGAGCGCAGCGCCACCGTCGGCTTGCCGCCCGACAGCGACGGCGGCAGCGACGGCGCTCGCGGCACCACCAGCGTCAGTGGCCCCGGCCAGAAGCGCTCGGCCAGCGCCTGCGCGCGCGCGTCCCAACGCGTGGTCAGCGTCGCCGCTTCGGCGGCCGTGCGCACGTGCGCGATCAAAGGATGCGTCGCCGGGCGCCCCTTGGCCGCGAAGATCTTGCCGAGCGACGCCGGATTCTTCGCCAGCCCACCGAGGCCGTAGACCGTCTCCGTCGGAAAGGCGACCAGCGCACCGGACCTCAAGAGCGCCGCCGCCTCCGCGATCGCCGCGTCGCTCGCCGGCAAGATCCGCGTCACGCCGGCCGCTCCAGCCGCGCGCGCCGCTCGCGCCACACGAGGAAGGCCGGCATGCCGACGACCGCCGCCGACAAGCAGGCGACCTCGCCGAGGATCGCCATCTCGCCGAACGAGCGCAGCGCCTGATTGTCGGCCACGAGCAGCGCCGCGTAGCCGATCACCGTCGTCAGCGAGCAGAGCGCCACCGCGCCGCCGGTGGCCCGCACCGCGCGGCCGACGCGCCCGCGCCCCTCGAGTCGATAACGCAGATAGATGTTGATGCCGTAATCGACGCCGATGCCGAACGTGATCGGCAGCGCGATGAAGTTGAGGAAGTTCGTGCGCACGCCGACCCACGCCGCCGTGCCGAGCATCCACAGGACGCCCGCGCACAGCGTGCCTATGACCAGCGCGGCTCCGGCGCGGCTGCGCGCCAGCGCGATCACCAGGAGCGACACCGCCAGGATCGACGCCCCCGTCGCCAACGGCGCGTCGTGCACGATCGATCGGATCATGGCCGCGAAGATCACCGCGTGCCCCGAGCTGCGCACCACCGTCCCGTCGTCGAGCCGGATCTCGCCGATGATGTCGGCGATGCGCATGAGGTTGCGCCCGTCCCACACGCTCACGTGCTCGTCGTGATAGACGAGCAGCACGCGCCCCGCGGTGCCGTCGTTCTCGATGAACGGCCGCTTCACCTCGATCGGCAGATCGGCGTCGGTCACCTCCCCGAGGTTGTCGGGCGGGCGCAGCTTCTGCAGATCGGCGCGCACGTCGTCGTCGGCGAGCTGGGCCGCGGGTGAGTCGATGATCTCGTCGAGCTCGCGCAGGACGGCGAGCTTGCGCCGCTGCGTGGCCGGATCGCCGGGCAGAAAGTCGTCGAGCGTCGTGACCTGCCCGATGAGCTGCGCGCCCGGCAGCGACTTGTCGCGCTCGAGCACCTTCTTGCGGATCTCGTCGGTGTGCGAGCGCCGGTCGGCGATGATCACCGCCGGCGTCAGCGTCTTGCCGAAGATCGGATCGACGCGCTCGGCGAGCAGCGCCGCGCCCGACTCGAGGCTGCGCCGGTTGCGCAGGTTGCGGAAGTCGTACTCGAACGGATCGTGCAAGTAGCGCTTGAGCGGCACCACCGAGAAGACGGTGAGCAGCCCGAAGACCACCAGGCAGGTGCGCGGCGCCTGCGTCGCGATGCGCGCCACCAGGTCCGAGAACGCCGTCACCGGCGGGGCGAAGCGGCGCGCCGTGCGCTCGCGCTTGTCGAACGCGGCCCACAAGGCCGGCAGCACCACCACCGTCGACACCCACGCCGCCACCATGCCGAGCCCGCCGATGGTGCCGAACTGCGAGAAGCCGCGGAAGCGCGTGACGATGAGCGACGCGTAGGCCACCGCCGCGCCGAGCGCCGCCACCGCCGTCGGGCGGATGGTGGCGCCGAGCGCGATCGACGCCGCTTCGCGCGGGCTCTTGTTGCCGCGCCGCTCCTCTTCGTAGCGCGCGAGCTGGATGATCGGAAAATTGATCCCGTTGCCGACGACGATCGATCCCATGAACGCCGTCGACGCGTTGAGGTAGCCGAACAGGAGCTCGGCCATGCCGAACGCGAAGGCCACGCCCATGAGCGCGGGAATGCCGACGAAGGGGATGGCGCGGAAACGCCCGTAGAACACGATGACGACGAGGCACACCAGCGTCACGCACACCGCCGTGGCCATCACCAGGTCGCCCTCGAGCGCGTGCCGCTCCTCGAGCTGCGACATGACGTCGCCGGTCAGGCCCACCTGCATCTTCGGGTGGAAGGTCTCGGGCTTGATGTCGCGGATGATCCGCTCCGCCGCCTTCTTCAGCTTCTCGCCCGCGCGCTCGGCGAAGAGGCCGCCCGGCGGACGGCAGACGATGACCACGATGCGGCCGTGGTCGCCCTCGAAGAAGCCGGTGGGGAAGGGATCGAAGTCCGCCGCGTGCTTGCGCATGCGCTCGACGATGTCCTTGGGTGAATCCTCGTCGAGGATGTCGACGTACAGCGGGTTCTTCTTCTTGCGGATCTCGGCGCGCAACGAGTCGCGCAGCGCCTCGAGCTCGTCGAGCGGCGCGTAGAGCCACTTGCGCGAGAGGAAGAACTGCCGCTCCTTGCGCACGTCCCAGACCGCGCTCTCGAGCGTGTCGGGCGGGAGCTTCAAGAGCTCCTTCTCGATCGCCCCGGCCAGGCGCAGGTTGGCGTCGCGATCGGGGCTCTCGATGGCGATCTGCAGGATCGAGGTGCCGCCGATGCGCTTGGACAGATACTGCAGCTCCTCGACGGCCGGATCCTTCGACGGCAAGAGCTCGGCGACGTTGGTGCGCAGCTCGAGGCGCGTCGCCAGGATCGCGAACAAGGCGGTGAAGGCAAAGGCGACGCCGAGCACGAGCCGGTGCCGCCTCCACACCAGATCGAGCCAAGCGTCGGTCGCGGAGCGCATCTGCGGAAGGCGGACAGTAGCGCACGCTTGCCGGCTTGGCCAACGCGCGTTATCTACACGGCGTGTCAGAGGTCCTCATCGTCGGCGGCGGTCTGGTCGGGTGCGCTGCAGCGCTGCGGCTGCGCGACGCCGGCTGCGCCGTCACCGTCGTCGACCGCGGCGAGCCGGGGCGCGAAGCCTCGTGGGCCGCGGGCGGCATCCTCGCGCCCGAGGTCGAGGCGCACGGTCCGGGCGCCTTCGTCGAGCTGATGCGCGCGGGCGTGACGCGCTGGCGCCCCTTCGCCGAGGAGCTGCGCGCGCGCACCGAGCTCGACGTCGGGTACCGCGACGACGGCACCCTGCAGCTCGCCTTCGACGACGACGAGGCCGCCGCGCTCGAGGCGCGCGCCCGCTGGCAGCGCGGCGCCGGCGTGCCCGTCGAGACGCTCGCCGCCGCCGAGGTGGCGCGCCTCGAGCCCGCGCTCGCCGCCCCGCGCCTGGCGCTGCGCTACGCCGGCGGCCATCAGATCGACACGCGCGCGGCCGTGCGCGCCGTCGTCGTCGCCTGCACGCGCGCCGGCGTCACCTTCGTGCGCAGCGACGTACGCCGCGTGCGCCACGACGGCCGCCGCGTCCTCGGCGTCGACACCGACGGCGGCCCGCGCGACGCCGCCCACGTCGTCATCGCGGCCGGCGCCTGGTCGACGCGGCTCGACGGCGTGCCGCTGCCGCCGGGCGCGGTCACGCCGGTACGCGGCCAGATGATCGAGCTGCGCGCCGCGGCGCCGCCCCTTCGTCACGTCGTCTTCGGCGCGGGCGGCTACCTCGTGCCGCGCGCCGACGGCCGCGTGCTCATCGGCTCCACCGAAGAGCGCGTCGGCTTCGCCAAGGAGGTCACCGCCGCCGGCCTCGGCACCTTGTGCGCGCGCGTCGCGCGCCTGTGCCCATCGCTGGCGACGCTGCCGGTCGCCGATCACTGGAGCGGCCTGCGTCCCGCCTCCGCCGACGCGCTGCCATACCTCGGCGCCACCGCGATCGCGAACCTGTGGATGGCCAGCGGCCACTTCCGCAACGGCGTGCTGCTGGCGCCGCTCACCGGCGAGATCGTCGCCGCGCTCGTCACCGGCGCGCCCGTGCCCCTCGATCTCACGGCGGTCGCCCCCTCGCGCGCGTAACCTCCGTCTCCGGGCGCAGCCCTTGCACGGTCACAGGGCATGGATCTGCGTTGTAAAGTCTTCCGTGGCCCCGACCACGGCGCGCTCGAAGAGGAGATCAACCGCTTCCTCGCCCAGGAGCTCGCCGACGACAACGAGGTGCAGCTCGAGGAGATCACGCAGTCCGAGGGACCCGCCGGCGTGACCGTCACGCTCTGGTACTCCAAGCTCGCCCTCGATGCCGAGCTCGTCGACGAGTTCGAAGGCGAGCACCCCGCCGGAGATCTCAGCTGATGCGCATCCGCCACATCCTCGTCCCCACCGACTTTTCCGAAGGCTCGACCCAGGCGTTCGACACCGCCATCGACATGGCGCGCGACTCGGGCGCCCGCATCACGCTGTTTCACGTGCACCACCTGCCGGCGTCGGTCTTTCCCGACGTGATCCTGCCGATCGCGCCCGAGATGTTGCGCGACGTCGAGCGCTCGGTCGAGCTGGTGCTCGACAAATGGCGCGAGCGCGCGCACGAGGCCGGCATCGAGACCGACACGCGCACCTCGTTCGGCGGCACGCCCGACGAGATCTGCGCGGTCGCCGACGAGCTCGGCATCGATCTCATCGTCATCGGCACCCATGGCCGCGGCGGCCTGTCGCACGCGCTGCTCGGCTCGGTCGCGGAGAAGGTGGTGCGTAAGGCACCGTGCCCGGTCCTGACCGTGCGCCCGCACATGCACTCGACGTTCGCCCACGCGTGAGCTAGCCTCCCGCGGCGATGGCCGGAATCCTCGAGCGGCGTCATACGCTGCGGCGCGCGCTGTGCGGCGGGGTGGTGCTCGGCACCGTCGCCGGGCTCGGCGTCGGCATCATCGAGGTCGTCTACGTTCTGATGACCGCGGGCGCCTCGTTCGATGGCGCCTGGGAGACCGGCCGCTTCGTGGCGCTCGGCATCGCCACGCTCATGGGGGTCGGCGCGGCCGTCGGCGCCGCCGAGGGCCTGGTGGCCGCGGCCGTGACCATGGCCGCGTCCGCGCTCGGCGACGAGCGGCGCGACCAGCTCTGGCAGGCGCGCCTCTACACGGCGCTGGCGGTGCCGCCCGTCGCGCTCGTGTGCGCCCAGATCTTCCGCGGCCCGCACGCGCAGACCATTCCGCATCACGACGCCTACGCCGTGGCCATCGGCGTCGCCGCGCTGGCGCTCGTCTGGGCCGCCGTGCGCGTCTGGCAGCGCGTCTATCGCGACAACGCCGCGCCCGCGCTGGCGTGGCTGACCGCCGCCGTCTGCGCCGTCGGATCGGTGCTGCTCTATTCGATCGATCAGAAGATGCTGGTGCGCCTCTACCCGTTCTTCCACGTCGGGCTCGGCGTGCTCGTCTTCGCCGCCGCGCAGCTCGCCGTCGCCATGGCCGCGCTCGGCACCGGCCGCCGCCTGGTGCGCCTGCTCGAGCCGCGCAACGCCGCCATCATCGGCGCGATCGCCGTCGCCGTCGGAGCCGCCGCGCTGACCACGATCGCCCGCGCGCGCGCGCTGCGCGCCGTGATGCTCGATCGCGCGGTCATCGGCGCCCCGATCGTCCGCGTCGTGCGCCGCGCGCCGCCGCCGCCGTCGAAGAACGGACCGGCCGTCGCCGAGCGCGCGGTGGCGCTGCCCGAAGGCCCGCACCTCGGCCCCGTCGACGTCTTCCTCATCACCGTCGACGCCATGCGCGCCGATCGCCTGGCACCGCGCACCGCGCCGACGCTGGCCGCGCTCGCCAACACGGGCGTCGTCTTCGATCGCGCCTACGCGCAGGTGCCGCACACCTCGTTCAGCATCGCGACGCTGCTCACCGGCAAGTTCGTCTACGCGCTCTCCGCGCTCGGGCTCGATTCGGCCAGCCACCAGACGCTGCCCGAGGTGCTCAAGCGCGAGCGCTACAAGACCGCCGCCTTCTATCCGCCGTCGGTGTTCACCATCGATCGCGATCGCCTGCGCCCGATGGAGGAGTCGCGCTACGGCTTCGAGTACGTCAAGTACGAGCACCTCGACGCCGCCGGCCGCACCGACCAGGTCATCCATTTTCTCGACCAGGAGCACCCGGCGCGCGCGTTCGTGTGGGTGCACTACTTCGAGCCGCACGAGCCCTACGAGCGCCACCCCGGCCACTTCGACGGCGCCCGCGACGCCGCCGGCCTGTACGACGGCGAGGTCCACTTCGTCGACGGCGAGGTCGCGCGCCTCTTGGCCTACCTCAAGAAGACGCGCCCGCACGCGCTCGTCATCCTCGCCGCCGATCACGGCGAGGAGTTCGGCGAGCACGGCGGGCGCTATCACGGCACCACGCTCTACGAAGAGCAGACCCACGTGCCGCTCGCCTTCGCCACGCTCGACGGCAGCGGCCTGAGCGCGCACCACGTGGCCACGCCGGTCGGCCTCATCGACGTGGCGCCGACGATCCTGTCGCTCATCGGCATCCTGCCGTCGGCCAAGCTGCGCGGCCACGATCTCGGCCCCTGGCTCGGCCCGACACCTTTGCCGTCGGGCGCGGCCGCAAGTCATGGGCCGGTCTACGGCGAGATCGATCGCCAGAAGATGGTCGTCGACGGCGACCACAAGCTCATCTGCGATCTGTCGACCGACGCCTGCAAGGCCTTCGATCTCGCCGCCGATCCGGGCGAGCGCAAGAACCGCATCGAAGAGCCGTGGGCCGCGACCCTGCGCGCGCGCCTCGACGCCTGGATGAACGACGAGCAGCGCTTCGAGTCGCAGGGCGCCGATCCGCGGGTGCAGCGCATCCTCGATCGCGCCCGCCTGGGCGACGCCGCCGCGGCGCACGAGCTGCCGCCGCTCTTGCCCGATCCGTCGCTGCACAAGGAGGTGGCGCGCCTCCTCGCGGTGCTGCCGCCCGATCCGGCCAACCGCCGCGTGCCCATGCGCGGGCTCGATCCAACGAGCAACGACTGGATCCACATCGCCGGCGCGCGCCTCGGCGAAGCGGAAGAGCAGCTCGAGGTGCGCCGCGCGCTGCCGCGCCTCTGCGCCGACGGCGGCGACGCCGAGCAGTGCGCCCGCGCCGCGCTCGCCGTCGAAGACGTGCCTTCCCTGTGCGTCGCGCTCGATCGCGGCGGCCTCGACGAGCCGCTCACGCGCACCATCCTCGCCACCCTCGGCAAGTCCAAGGATCCGCGCGCGTTCGATTCGCTCCTGATCGCGCTCGGCCAGGTGCGCACCCGCCTCGACGCCGTCGCCGCGCTCGCCATGCTCGACGACGCGCGCGCGCTGCCGACGCTGCTCCGGTGGACGCCGAACGAGCCCTACGTGCCGGTGCGCGCCGCCATGGTCGCGCTCGTCGCGCAGCTGGCCAAGAAGCAGCCGGCGCCGGCACGCGCGATGCTGACGTCGCTCGCCACCGTCGAGCGCGAGCCGCCGGTGATGGCCGCGCTCCTGCGCGCGCTGCACGCGCTCGGCGCGCCCGCGGTCGTCGATCTGGCGCACGGCGCGCCGCGTACCATCGCCGGCGGCGAGCTGTGGATCGCCGGCAGCGGCAGCGGCACCCTCGACGTCGCCGGCGCCGCCGCCGCCATGGCCGACGGCATCGCCCGCCTCGACACCGCCCGCGCGCAGCCCGCCGCCGTGCGCGCCAAGGACGGCGACGCCACGCCGCGCCTCGCCTTCAGTCGACCGAAGCCATGATCCAGGCGAGGTAGGGCGCGTGCCCGGCCTCGATCGGCAGCGCCACCACCTCCGGCACCTCGTACGGATGCAGCTCCACGACGCGCGCGCGCAGCCGCTCGAGGGCCGCGCGCGTGGTCTTGCAGACGCACAAGATCTCGTCGTCGCGCTCGATCGTCCCCTTCCAGCGATAGATCGATCGCACTCCGTCGACGACGTTCACGCACGCCGCCAGCCGCTCGCCGACGAGCGCCTCGCCGAGCTTGTCGGCCGTCTCCGCGTTCGGCACCGTCACCAGCACGACGACTGCCTCGACCGATTCGCTCATGCGCTCATCTTGACACGTTCTTGACGCACTGCGCCGCTCCTTAGTATGGTGCGCACTACCATGCTCGTGGTGCAAAAGTACGGCGGCACCTCGGTCGGCTCGGTCGAGCGCATCCGCGAAGTCGCCAAGCGCTGCATCGCCACCCAGAAGGCGGGCCACGACGTCGTCGTGATCGTCTCGGCGATGTCCGGCGAAACCAATCGCCTCCTCAAGCTCGCCAAAGAGGTCAACGACGAGCCGCCGCCGGAGTACGAGCGCGAGCTCGACGTCATCGCCGCCACCGGCGAGCAGGTCTCGGTCGGACTCGTGTCGCTGGCGATCCAGAAGGCCGGCGGCGCCGCGCAGTCGTTCCTCGGCTCGCAGGTGCGCATCATCACCGACTCGGCCTTCACGCGCGCGCGCATCCAGTCGATCGACGGCCAGAAGATCCACGACGCGCTGAAGCAGGGCAAAATCGCCGTCGTCGCCGGCTTCCAGGGCACCGACGCCGACGGCAACATCACCACGCTCGGCCGCGGCGGCTCGGACACCAGCGGCGTGGCCATCGCCGCCGCGCTCAAGGCCGACGTCTGCGAGATCTACACCGACGTCGACGGCGTCTACACCAGCGATCCCAACGTGGTGCCGAACGCGCGCAAGGTCGCGCGCATCAGCTACGAAGAGATGCTCGAATTGGCGTCGCTCGGCGCCAAGGTTTTGCAGATCCGCTCGGTCGAGTTCGGCATGAAGTACGGCGTGAAGATCCACGTGCGCTCGAGCTTCAACACCAACGAAGGCACCTGGGTCGTTCCCGAGGAGAAGCAAATGGAAGCGGTGCTGGTCAGCGGCGTGACCGCCGACAAGAACGAAGCGAAGGTGACCCTCATCGGCGTGCCCGACAAGCCGGGCACGGCGGCCAAGATCTTCCAGCCGCTGTCGGAAGCCAACATCATCGTCGACATGATCATCCAGAACATCTCCGACGCCGGGCGCACCGACCTGACCTTCACGGTGCCGCGGGCGGACGTGAAGCGCGCGGTCGATCTCATCAAGCGCGCGGTGCCGGAGATGGCGGAGCAGGGCATCAAGACCGACGACAACATCGCCAAGGTCTCGGTCGTCGGCGTCGGCATGCGCTCGCACGCCGGCGTGGCGCTGCGCACCTTCGAAATCCTGGCGCGCGAGGGGATCAACATCCTCATGATCTCGACGTCGGAGATCAAGATCTCGGTCGTCGTCGAGGCCAAGTACGCCGAGCTCGCGGTGCGCGTGCTCCACGACGGCTTCGAC
>Ga0070679_100002965_pt1 | contig 15476 bp, 7 predicted proteins | sample KBSC63BmetaG_FD_65652 | JGI IMG/M metagenome (GOLD analysis project Ga0070679, IMG submission 65652) | Corn rhizosphere microbial communities from Kellogg Biological Station, Michigan, USA - KBS C6-3B metaG | ecosystem: Host-associated > Plants > Roots > Rhizosphere | place: USA: Michigan... | reverse complement strand
CAATATGGTTTTGGGCTTGTATGCATTGTAATTACTTATGCAATGCTAACTATGCTACGGGATTTCAGGGATAATTTTTCTGTAGAAATATGGACAGAGATTGATAAAGGATTTAGTGATGCAGTGTTTTCTCAAACGGAGATCATTATTGGAATAATTGTATTGACAATAATCGCCAGTATTTCGCTTATTCGCAATAATCTCAAGGGATTTAGGATTACATACCTGGTAATGGCTATAGGTATCCTGATGAGTGGTGTTAGCACATTTTTATTTCATCTTCATATATTATCACCGTTTTACTGGATGCTCTTCATAGGCATGGGTATGTTCCTGGCTTATACGCCCGTTCAAGTTGTTTTATTTGAACGAATGTTTGGCATGTTTAAAATAAAAGGTAACGCAGGTTTTTTTATTTATATCTGCGATTCAATTGGCTATATGGGAAGCGTAGGCCTGCTTTTATATAAAGAATTTTTTATGGCTCATGTTAGCTGGGCAAAAGTTATGATGGAGTTCAGCTATCTTCTTACCGGCATATCTTTTACGCTGCTTTTTTTGAGCCTCTTATTTTTTAATTCAAAATTGCGTGTCCGAAAACCAGGCATCAATAAATTCATCAATGTTTTTTTTGCGAGAAAAATAGTTATTCCAAAAAAGCTACCTGGTAATAAATGAGAAAACATGGTATGTAGAAGCCATCATTTCGTGTAGCCTTTCCCGTTATACTATACAATAGTATCGAAATCATTTCTATTGTAAAGTAATTACTATCTTCTTATATCAAACCTTAATAAAATATTTTCCAGCTTTTTTACCAGGTCATTAAATTCAAATGGCTTTGCAATAAAATCATCCGCTCCATAATCATAAATAGCGCTTTGTTCAATTTTTGGAAAGCCTGAATAAACAAGGATAGGTATAAACTTTGTAAAAGGAGATGTTCTTAATTTTTTGCAGATATCAAGACCGTCAATGCCGTGTAGAAAAACATCGAGCAAAATAATTTGAGGCTTAAATAATTTTAAAGCTTTACTGGCAATGTTCCAGTCAAAAAATGCAGATACTTCAAAACCCCTTTTTCGCAGTAATGATTTTACTACCGCTAAAAGATCTTTATCATCATCTATTACAAATATACTGGGCATGGCAATAGTTTTATTTAAAGCGATACAAGTTTGTTACAAAAAGTGTGCGGCAATTGCTGATTTGCAGTATGTCATGTTAAAAGAACTCACAAAAAATATTTTGTTTAAAATACTGGCCGTCGCCATCTGCAAGGAAACCTTTCACATTTTGTATTCGCCTTATCCTAAACCGGGATAACTTCGCATCTTTATCTAACTAAGCTAAATCAGTTTATCCGGTGTAATAGGCAGGTCTCTTACCCGCTTGCCTGTTGCGTTATAGACTGCGTTAGCAATAGCAGCAGTGATACCTGTAATACCAATTTCACCGGCGCCTCGTGCACCAACACTACCAATGTTATAATCAGGCTTATCCGTAAATATTACATCAAATTCAGGCATATCTGCATGAACTGGTAAATGATAATCCGCAAGATCTTTGGTAACAATCCTTCCTGTATTTGAATCGTAAACCGTTTCTTCCAATAAAGCCATACCAATGCCGAATATAGCTCCGCCCATTATCTGGCTCTTAGCTGTTTTTTCATTCAGTATTTTTCCAATATCCATTGCACTGGCAATTTTTTCAACTTTCACCATACCCAATAGAGGATCCACTTTTACTTTCACGAAATGAGCACCAAAAGAATGGAATGAATATTTATTTTTATCCATTTTTTCATCCTTTTCAGCAAAAGGATTGCTTTCTTTTTTTGGTTCACTTCCATCAGATGGCTTTCTTTCACCATCCTTTAAATTAACGTCGGTGGTGGCTTCCGCTTCCATAAGCGGCAATTTATTCCGCGTTAAAATATTGGCATAAGTTTCAGATTTTGCCATGTCATTTTGCAAATGAAGTTTACCATTTTCCGAAACAATCATTTCTTCAGACTGGTTATAAAAAGGTGATCTTTTATCAGCAATCGCCAGCTTAACGATTTTACTTTTTGCAAACAAAGCTGCAGCACGCACAGCAGGGCCGGTGGTAGCCATAGTTTGTGAGCCACCCGACCCAGGGCCTTGTGGATAAATGCTGTCACCTAGTTTAATTTCTACTTTATCAATCGGCAACCCGAGAGCATCAGCCATTATCTGTGCCATAATAGTGTAAGTGCCGGTTCCAATATCCTGCGTGCAGCAAATAGCCACTGCGTTTCCTTCTTTATATATTCTAAGCTTTACACTTGCCTTGCTCCTGTTGGCAGGATAGGTAGCCGTTGCCATTCCATAACCAACAAGATAATTGCCGTCTTTGGTAACACCAGGCTTGTTATTTCGTTGAGACCATCCAATTGATTGCGCACCTTTTTCATAACACTCTTTGAGGTTTTTGCCGGAAAATTCTTTATGATCATCGGGATTTTTTTCGGCATAATTAACTAATCTCAATTGCAACGGATCCATGTTTAATTCAGATGCCAATTCATCCATAGCCATTTCATACGCATAAGTGCCGGGAGCTTCGCCCGGCGCACGGGTGGGAGTGGGGGTTCCCCTGTTAAGCCTAACAAGATTTTGTTCTATATCCATATTTGGAATATCGTACAACATTTTTGTTGCAACACCGGCACGTTCTACGAAGTCATCAACAAAAGAAGTTTCACATGTTGTAGTATGATTGCTTGATGAAATCTTACCTTTATCATCTGCCCCCAGCGATATTTTTTGAATAGTGACCGAACGTCTTCCTGCACATGTAAACATTTGCCCTGTTCTGTTTAATACAACTTTTACTGGGCGGTTTACAAGCTTTGCAGCCATTGGCGCCAATAAAGAATTTGCCCACATAAAACCTTTGGAACCAAAGCCACCGCCTATAAAGGGAGAAATCACTCTTACTTTTTCTTTAGGAACATCCAGTATATAGGAGATTGCATTTTTATTTCCAAATACTGATTGGGTGGAATCATACACCGTTAGGTCATCGCCATTCCAAATTGCAGTTGTTGCATGCGGTTCCATCGCGTTGTGATGATATACCGGTGTTCGATACGTTTGCTGAACTTTTACTGCAGAATTATCGAAAGTAGTTGCAACGTCTCCACGATGCGTTGCAGCTCCCGGCTGTGAGACAGGCGTAGTTGCATCCATATCTACAACAGGCTTGTCTTCACTATAACTTATTGCAAGCAGCGAAGCGGCATGCTCAGCGATTTCAAATGTTTCTGCAATTACCACTGCAATGTGCTGCCCGTTATAAAACACTTCGTTAGTTTGTAAAGGCAACAGGCCTTTCTCAGAAAATTTACCACCAATATTATTAGTGCCTATTGGCTTTAGCCGCATAGCATTTTTGTAGGTAAGAATTCCTAAAACACCTTTTAGCTTTTGCGCTTCGACAGTATCAATATTTGTAATCGTTCCCTTGGTAATAGTACTTTGAACAGTAACTCCGTAAGCAATATTTTTTACCGGCCATTCAGCAGCATACGTTGCCTTACCAGTTACTTTAAGTTTACCGTCTTTTCGGTCAATGGGTTTACCTATTATATTATTCATTGTTGCCTCCCGTATTTTGTAATGCACTAATAAGAGTTCGTTTTGCCAGTTCAGGTTTAAAACTATTATATGGGTACGTGGTTGCATCTTTCAATGCAACACTTGCCGCTGCTTTATAAGTCTCTGTCCCCGCACTTTTACCAATGAGATATTGCTCTGCTTCTTTAGCACGCCATGGTTTGGTGGCAACACCACCTAATGCAATCCTTGCATTTTTTATAGTGCCGCCGCTTACCTCAAGTGCAACAGCCGCTGATGCTAAAGCAAATTCAAAAGAGGCACGATCCCGTACTTTTATATAAGTAGAGTTTGATGCAAATGGCAGTGAAGGAATTTCAATTGAAGTTATTAAATCGCCTTGCTGCAGTACGTTCTCTTTTTCAGGCGTATCACCAGGCAGCAAATGAAAGTCTAAAAAATTTATGGAGCGTTCACCATTTATTCCTTCAACATGTACAATCGCATCGAGTGCTGCCATCGCCACACTCATATCTGAAGGATGTGTAGCAATACAACTGCTGCTTGTTCCCAATACCGCATGCATCCTGTTATAACCTTTTATAGCGGAACAGCCGGAGCCAGGCTCCCGTTTATTGCAAGGCGTGGCTGTATCAAAAAAATAATAACAACGGGTTCGCTGCAATACATTACCACCGGTAGTAGCCATATTTCTTAACTGCGGAGAAGCGCCCGACAGCAAAGCTTTGGATAGCATTGGATATTTGCTTATTATAGTAGCATCATAAGCCAGGTCGCTGTTTTTAACCAACGCTCCTATAAGTATATTGCCATTGGATAGCACTTCAATTTTCTTAAGGCCAAGTGATGTAATATCTACCAACTGCGGCGGCTTCTCAATGTTCATCTTCATTAGGTCAACAATATTAGTACCGCCGCCGATAAACTTTGTGCCGGTATTATTTGCTGCGGCAGTTATTGCTTCTTTATTATTTTTTGCCTTAATAAACGTGAATGGAAACATAATAGAAATATATATATTAATTAAGCATTTTGTACTTCTTTTACGGCATCAAGTATATTCTGGTAAGCACCGCATCTGCATATATTACCACTCATTAATTCGCGGATATCTGCATCTGTTTTTGCGTGACCTTCTTTAATTAATCCAATGGAAGAGCATATTTGGCCTGGTGTGCAATAGCCGCATTGAAAAGCATCGTGTTTTAAAAACGCCTGTTGAACGGGATGCAATTTATCCGGTGTCCCTAACCCTTCAATAGTTGTTACTTTAGAGCCATCGCACATCGCCGCAAGTGTAAGGCAGGAATTAACTCTTGTGTTATTTACTAAAACAGTACAAGCGCCACACTGACCGCGGTCACAACCTTTCTTAGTTCCCGTAAGATGCATTTTTTCACGTAGTGCGTCCAGCAGCGTGGTACGTGGATCTATTTCCAGCGACTTTGCTTTACCATTCACTTGCAGACTTATTACCATATGGCCTGTTGCCGGCTGCTTTACTTTATCTAAAATTTTTTTTGAAGGAGATGAAACCGTGATTGCGATTCCTGCGGATAAAGCCGCAGAGTGGGTAATAAATTCCCTTCTTGTGGTACCGTTGTTTTCGGGCACAAGAGAATTTTTCTCTTTTTTATTAGTCATGGAAAAAAATTAAGTAATAAATTATCGATGCGAATAATTATGCAGCAAAAAATATGCTATTTAGTTGTGAATCTGGTTTATCACTGCATTCTTATGAGGAATTGTTTTTATAAAATAACTTTTTAAGGAAATGCATCTATTATGTTTGTCATCTCCTGCAATCTTTAACTTACTATTCATTTTGCCAACGCAGTGGTTTGTTTATTTTTGCGACTTAATTTCTTTTCCTGAAAAAAGCTTATAAAATATTTTTAAAGATATTGCTGGCGTTTTTTGTGCTGGTATTAGTGCTTTGGGTTTTGTTGCAAACAACTTTTTTTCAAAACTTTATTGTAGGCAGAGTTACCCATAAGCTTTCAAAAGACCTGAATACACAGGTTTCTATCAGGCATGTGGATTTTGATCTTTTTGATAAAATGCTTTTAAAGGGAACATTAGTACTTGATCACAATCACGACACATTGTTATATGCAGGTGCTGTAAGAATCAGTATTACCGATTGGTTTTTTTTTAAAGATAATATCACGTTAAAATATATCGGCCTTGATGATGCCATTATAAATTTAAAACGCAAGGATTCTGTTTGGAATTACCAATTTCTTGCAGATTATTTTTCAGGACCTTCAACAAAAAAAGATACTGCATCTAATTCTGTTCAGCTAAATCTTAAGAAGATAGAATTAAATAAAATAAAGATCTGGCAGCAGGATGCATGGAAAGGAACTGATATGCTGGTGTCATTAAATTCGCTTCATATAAATGCAGATACTTTTGATTTAAATAAAAATATTATCAGGATTAACTCTTTAAATCTTGATCATCCTCTTTTTACTCAATATGATTATGCCGGCAACGAGCCGGAAGATACTACAACGACAGATGTAACAACTGATTCTGTTCCTATTGACAAAGATTCTCTTCAATGGAATGTAGACGGATGGCGGGTTTCCATAAGTAAAATTAAAATTATCGATGGTGGTGTTGCTGTTGAAAAGCAAACGGTTCGGCCTGTTTTCAGCGATCGGTTTGATGATGCTCATATCGTTATTTCGGAGCTTAATGGAACGTTTCAAAATTTTATTTTTGAGAAAGATACCATGAGTGCTAACGTTGATATTTCTGCTAAAGAACGCAGCGGTTTTATTTTAAAAAAATTATCAGCATCTTTTAAATTTACGCCAACATTAATGGAATTTAATAAGCTGGATCTTGTCACAAATAAAAGCCATCTTTCTGATTACTATGCTATGCGGTATAATAATTTTAATGATGATATGCAAAATTTTATACATAAAGTAAAAGTGGAGGGAAGATTTACTCAAAGTATTTTAAGCAGTGATGACCTGGCTTTTTTTGCGCCCGAAGCGGCTAACTGGAAGGAAGATTTTTTAATGGATGGTAATGCGAAAGGAACCATTGATAATTTAACCGCTAAAAAAATAAGCATTAGAGCAGGCGCAAATAATTACCTGAATGGAGAAATAAGTCTGCGCGGACTTCCTGATATTGACCAAACATTTATAGATTTCAGGGCAAATGATTTCCGCACAAATTACAATGAGTTGGCAAGGCTTATACCGATGCTGAAAACCATTACAAATCCAAATCTAAGCGCTTTCGGCAACATTAATTTCCAGGGAAGTTATACCGGGTTTATCCGTGATTTTGTAACGTATGGCACATTGTCAACGGATATAGGAACCTTGCAAACCGACTTGCAAATGAAAGTTCCGGAAGAAGGCAAAGCTGTTTACAACGGTCGTATATCTACAGCCAGCTTTCAATTAGGTAAATTTATTAATAACAGCCAGATAGGTAATATTTCTTTCAATGGAAAAATAAATGGGAAGGGCTTTAGCGCTAACGATGTGAATATTGATATTGACGGAAATATAAAAAGTGTAAGCTTTAACGGTTACGCATACACGAATATAATTGCTCATGGAAATTTCAGGAAAAAGGTTTTTTCAGGTACAGCAAGCATTGATGACCCAAATGTAAAGATTGATACTTTGACCGGCTCAATTAATTTTAGCTCTACCAATCCTGAGTTTAATCTTGAGGCAAGTGTAGGGAGACTCAATCTAAAAAACCTGGGATTTACAAATGACAGTATTTCGTTAACAGGAAATTTTAATCTTGACTTTGCCGGAAATAATATTGATAACTTTTTAGGCTCTGCAAAACTTTACAATGCCATTTTGCTGGATGAAAATAAGCATTTGTCATTCGATTCACTTGTTGTAAAGTCATCGGTAGAAGATGGAACAAAACATTTGTCAGTACAAACAAATGAATTAGAAGCTACTCTTATCGGCAATTTTCAAGTACTTGAATTACCTGATGCTTTTCAATTATTTCTTAATAGGTATTATCCTGCCTATATTAATAAGCCTAAAAGAAAAATCGAAAATCAGGATTTTACTTTTTTAATAAGAACAAAAAATGTCAGTGATTATATTGGCCTTATTAATAAAAAACTGGGCGGCCTTAATAACTCAGTTTTTATGGGCAATATAAATGTGGCAAAAAATACTTTGAATGTGCAGGCAGATATACCCGAATTTAGTTTCACCAATATCAGTTTTAATAATATACATTTCACCGGTAGCGGAACAAAGGACACACTTGCGTTTAATGGCAATATTGATGATGTGATTATTAACGACAGCCTTCACGCTCCTGATACAAAAATACAGGTGATAGCATACAATGATATATCGGATGTAAATATTAATACATCCGCAAATAAAACACTCAATGCAGCAAATATTTCGGCGAGAGTGCTTACAAATACCAATGGTTTTAAGCTCACTTTTAATCCGTCAGCGTTTACGATTAATGAAAAGAAATGGATTGTTGAACAAGGCGGCACACTTGAACTAAATAAAAATTTACTAACGGCTAATAACATAAAGTTTGATGAAGATGGGCAGGAAATTAATGTTTCAACAGAGCCTTCTGCAGATAAAGGAAGCAATGATGTTTTAATTGGAATAAAGAAATTGCATATAGCCGATGTTGCTCCTTTATTTATAAAAACGCCGACGCTAAACGGCATTATGACCGGCAATATTCGCATTACTGAGCCTTTTGGAAAGATGGCTATTTCATTTGATACCAAAACTGACGAATTCCGTTTTGAAAATGATTCCGTCGGGATTTTGTTAGCTTCTGGCGAATATCTTTCACAGCCAGGCAATATAAAAGTTCATCTTGTTTCGGATAATAAATTATATAATTTTTTTAGCGATTTTGATTATTCGCTGAAAGATACAACTGCTAACCAACTGAATGGTGTAATAGCATTGAATAATTCTGAAATTCATATTCTTGAAAAATATTTAGATAATATTTTCAATAATATTTATGGCAGGGCAACCGGCGAATTACATTTATCAGGGAAGGCTTCCGAAGCCAAGCTTACAGGCAAAGTTCGGCTCGACAGCACTACACTAACAGTCGACTATACACGCTGCCGCTATATTTTAAATGATAATACCATCATCTCATTTAACCCTGATGAAATTGACCTGGGAACTATTAAGATAAGGGATACCCTTAACCACACTGCAACTGTAAGCGGGAAAATTTACCATAGTTTTTTTGATAATTTTTTCTTTAATAATCTTCATTTAAAAACAGACAGGGTTGGGAATGCTAGGGCAAAATTTGTTCTGCTGAATACTACAGCAAAAGACAATAATGAATTTTATGGAAATCTCATAGGACAGGCAGAATTATCGTTGAATGGTTTTGTGACAGATATGAAAATGAACATAACCGGTGAGCCTACTGACAGCAGCCATATTTATTTGCCAACCGGCGAAACGGCTGAAACCGGTTCATTGGATTACATTGAGTTTACAAAATTTGGCCGTGAAATGAAAGCAGACCAATCATCTCACGAAAACTCAAACATAAAAGTGGATATGGCTATAACGGCTAACCCTTATGCGAAAATTGATGTGATATTAGATGAAACTACAGGGGATGTTATTAAAGCGCAGGGAAGTGGCAAACTCAATATTACCGCCGGTACAACAGACCCCTTAACCATAAGAGGAAGATACGATATAGCGCAGGGAGAATACACGTTTAATTTTCAAACGTTTTTAAAAACGCCATTTACTTTGCAGGATGGATATATAGAATGGCAAGGCGATCCTTACCTTGCTAATCTTAATATTGATGCAATTTACCAGGCCGTAAATGTTGATCTTGGAAATATCCCTTCCACCGCAGGATACACATCTGCAAAGGGCGATGTTGATATCATATTCAAGCTTAGAGGTACTTTAAAAAATCCTGAACCATCTTTTGAATTTCAATTTCCGTTTGACAATCCTTTAAAATCTGACCCGATAGCAACTGAATATTTAAAGACATTCCAGTCTGATCAAAATGAATTAAACAGGCAGGTAACTTCTTTACTTCTATTCAATAGTTTTATGAGCAGCCAGCAGGGTTTGCTGAGCAGCAACAACACAGGAAATTTTGTTACAAGAAGTGTTGGTCAAATTTTATCTTCAACACTTTCCACTTCACTGAATGCATGGCTGCAAAAATTATTGAATACAAATTCTGTAAATCTCTATACCAACATTAATACCGCTGACTTTAATTTTCAAAAGGGTGTTACTCAAAAAGAAATTCAGAACGTTGGTAACTTCGGTGTAAAAACGGCATTTTTAAAAAATCGCTTATTAGTAAATTTTGGTGGCAATGTTGATTACAGGCTTAGCCAGGCAACTTCAAATTCTAATTCCAATTTTTTATTTACTCCAGATGTTTCTTTTGAGTATTTAATATCACCAGACGGCAGGTTACGGGTGATTGGCTTCAACCATAGCGACGCAGATATCGGAGACATTTCTGGTGTTACACGCCGCAACAGAACAGGTGTTCAGCTTTCCTACCGAAAAGAGTTTGACAGTTTTACGGATTTTTTTATTAATGAAAAAAGAAGATATAGGCGAACCATTTCTGATACTACCTCGAAGAAGTAAAAAATTAAATTTTTCCTGTTTGTAAAATATTATGCCCCAGCTTATCTCTCTTCGTAGTTAAATATTTTTTGTTGTGTGAATTGGGTACTATTTCAATAGGAACAGTATCTACAATTTCAAGGCCATAGCCCAGGAGGCCAGCTCTTTTCCGTGGGTTATTACTAATGAGTTTTATTTTTGAAATGCCTAGCTCTCTTAATATCTGGGCGCCCACACCATAGTCTCTCTCGTCCATTCCAAAGCCTAATTTTAAGTTAGCTTCTACTGTATCAAAACCTTCTTCCTGGAGTTTATAGGCTTTTAATTTATTGAGTAATCCAATTCCTCTTCCTTCCTGGTTCATGTATAAAACAACACCTTTACCTTCGGCCTCCACCATTTTCATAGCGGTATGCAGTTGATCGCCACAGTCGCACCTTAAAGAGCCGAGTATGTCGCCAGTCATACAGCTTGAATGCACTCGTACCAATACAGCTTCATCTTTTTCCCAAGTGCCTTTTTTAAGGGCCATATGCTCTTCGCCTGTATTCAATTGTTTATAAGCTATTAATTCAAATGTGCCGTATTTGGTAGGCATTTGCACCCTCACATCTTCTTTAATGAGGGTTTCCTTGGCAAGTCGGTATTCAATAAGGTCTTTGATAGAAACAACTTTTAAATCGTGTTTTTCAGCTATACTTTTGAGTTGAGGAAGCCTTGCCATTGTTCCATCTTCATTCATAATTTCTACCAGCACACCGGCATCGCCGTGGCCTGCAAGTTTTGCAAGGTCTATGGTTGCTTCTGTATGCCCGGTTCGTCTTAACACGCCGCCATTTTTTGCTCTTAAAGGAAAAATATGTCCCGGCCTTCCGAGATCTTCAGGTTTTGTTTCGGGATCAACTAATGCCTGAACCGTTTTTGCACGATCATGAGCAGATATGCCCGTTGTGCAGCCATTCCCCAGCAGGTCCACGCTTACGGTAAACGGAGTACCATGTAAAGCAGTATTGTTGTTAACCATCAGGTCAAGTTGCAGTTCATCGCATCTTTTTTCAGAAAGCGGCGCACAGATTAACCCACGCCCGTTTTTGCTCATAAAATTGATTACTTCCGGTGTTACATTCCTGGCAGAAGTAACAAAGTCCCCTTCATTTTCACGGTCTTCATCATCTACCACAATTACCAGCTTTCCTTTTTTAATATCTTCTATTGCAGCTTCAATAGTATCTAACATATTTACGAAATTATTTTGCAAAGATAGTTGAATGCAAAACTTCAACTATACAATGATTTATTAATTGGTGAAATAGTAAGTGCCTGCAATTTTGTTACACCTGTAAATATGAACATTGGACATAAAAGTTGCAGGAGAAAAATTAAAGGATAATAAGTTTATGTTCAATGGTTAATCATTTCTTAACCTGCCGGAAGCAGCGACTGGAGATAAAAGATTGCCTTTAACTTGTTAATAATTGTTAATAGTAAATTAAGGATAATTTATTTCCTTTGCCCAAAAATAAAATAACCATGAATTTAAAAAGACTTTTACCTTTCTTTTTTGCACTTATTGTCCCTTTCCTCGCCCAGGCGCAGGTTACAACGAGCAGCATAACTGGTTTTGTAAAATCTGATAATGGAAGTCCGTTAGAAGGGGCTACTATTACTGCTATTCATCAGCCATCGGGTACAAAATACGTTACCATTTCCAAAAAAGATGGCAACTTTACCATTCCAAATACAAGAATCGGCGGCCCGTACCAAATAACTTTCGAATTTGTCGGATACTCTCCGCAAACTCTTAATGATGTTAACCTGAACCTTGGTTTGCCGTTTACGGCAGATGTCACCCTTTCTGCCAGCGCTACTACTCTTCAGGAAGTAACTATAAGTGCGGGAGGCAATAGCGCCGCAAGAGCTAAAACCGGTGCTGCTACTGTATTCAATTCACGCCAGATATCTACACTGCCATCTATTTCCAGGAGCATAACAGATTTTACCAGGTTAACACCGCAAGCTGGCAACAGCAATAGTTTTGCAGGCAGAGATGGCAGGTTCAATAATCTGCAAATTGACGGAGCTAATCTAAATAATAACTTTGGTCTTTCTACAGATCCACAGCCGGGTGGAGGAGCAAGCCCAATCTCCATAGATGCTTATGATGAAATCTCAGTAAACATTGCGCCTTACGATGTAAGGCAATCTGGTTTTACAGGAGCAGGTTTAAATGTTATAACTAAAAGTGGAACAAATACTTTTCATGGCACAGCATATGGCTTTTATCGCGATCAAAGCTTTAACGGCAAGCATGTTGGCGATGTCAATCTTACTCAAACACCCCAGAAAAATAAAGTTTACGGAGCCAGCCTTGGGGGCCCGATTATTAAAAACAAATTATTTTTCTTTATGAATGCTGAATGGGAAAATGCTTCCAAACCAAATTCCAATACATTTATCCCTGCCGGTTCTACAGCAACAGGAACTGCTTCTGCTTCACCAATAGATTCTTTAAATAAATTCAGAGACGCATTAAAATCTAAATATAACTATGATGCGGGGGTTTATGATAATCGCCCTAATTATATTACTAAAAACAGAAAGTTGCTTGGAAAAATAGATTGGAATATAAATGAAAAACAAAAGTTAGTTTTAAAATATAGCGATTTTAAGGGATCAGACCAATCGCCATTGAATGGAAGCAGTGTGCCAAATAGCGGATCTGGCGGATTTTATATTGAGGGTCAGCCAAACCAGGCTGACCCCACAAAGTGGCCAACGAGACTTCCAAATAATCGTAATAGCGTTCAATCAATAGGTTTTTCCAATTCTGATTATGGAACTGACCACATAGTGCAATCTGCTACCCTTGAATTGAACAGCAATTTTAACAGCCGGGTTTCTAACCAATTATTATTAGCCTATACTCACATTAACGATACAAGAAACAGTCCCGGCGGTATTTTTCCTACCATTGAAATTTTCGATGCAGCAGGTACTGTACCAGGCGTAACGAAAGGGCGTAACTATATGAGCGCCGGTACCGATCCATTTACCCGCAATAATGAAGTGATAAATAATATAGCAACGCTTACAGACAACTTTACTTATTTCGCAGGACGGCATACGTTAACAGCAGGCGCTACTTACGAATATCAAAAAGTAGGTAATGCATTCATGGGAGGTTCGGAAAGCTTGTATATGTATAACAGCCTGAATGATTTTATAACTGATGCGCCACCTGCTTACTTCTCTTATACTTACTCATTAGTTCCCGGAGAGCCGAAAGTGTTTTCTGCTGACTTAAAGCTGGGACAATTGGGTGTATATCTTCAGGATGAATTTAATATCAACAGTAATTTTAAGCTTACTTATGGGCTTAGGGGTGATGTGCCAACTTATCTTGAACAACCTCTGTCAAACCCGGCAATTGATGCTTTACAATTTCCCGATGAGAGTGGAAACATGGTAAATTACAGTACGGGAAAATGGCCTAAAGCAACAGTTCTTTTATCACCACGGATAGGTTTCAGATGGAAGGTTCCTAATGAAAAAGGATTAGTTCTAAGAGGTGGAACAGGCGTATTTACCGGTAAAATTCCATTTGTATTTTTAACCAACATGCCAAGTAATAGTGGTGTTTACCAAACGGGATCTGTTATTAATAAAACCGCTGATTTAGCAAGCATTACTTTTAATCCCAACCCCGATGCGTACATTTCTAAATTCCCTTCAACAGTTACACCTACTGCTCCCGCAAGTTTTGTTCTGATAGATCATAATTTTAAATTCCCACAGGTGTTTAGAACAAACTTTGGAATTGATAAGCAATTGGGAAATGGTTTTGCGGCAAGTATAGATATATTATATACGAAAGATTTGAATGCTGTTAAAATGCGCAATGCTAATCTTATAGATCCTGCAGGAAATTTAACCGGGTTAGATACGCGGCAATATTATCCTTCTTCTCAAACCGGAAGTGCAAAATTGGTACATCCTGCACAAAGCTCTATAATCGTTCTTGAAAATACTAAGAAAGGTTATTCTTTTTCAAGTACTGCACAGTTGTCCAAATCATTTGCGAGCGGGTTTTATGGTTCTATAGCATATACTTATACTCTGGCAACTGAAATCAGCTCTAATCCTGGCTCTCAGGCTACTTCCGCGTGGCAGTCTATCATCAACAGAGGCACACCTAACGACGAAGAACTGTATAACTCAGCTTATTCTATACCTCATAGGATTGTTGGAAATATATCGTACAGGTTTCAATATGCAAATCATTTCGCAACCACTCTTTCGTTATACTATGAAGGCGAAAATCAATCCCGCTTTAGTTATATTGTTGGTGGCGATGTTAATGGCGATGGCAATAATTCATCTGACCTCATGTTTATCTATGCAAAAGGAAGTGATGTTCCCTTTGTAGATTTTGTTTCCGGAGGTTCAGTAAAATATACAATAGCTCAGCAACAGGCAGCTTATGATGAATTAGTAAATAACGATCCTTACTTAAGAAAACATAAAGGGCAATATGCAGAAAGAAATTCAGCGTTAACACCCTGGTACAATCGCATTGATGCAAGATTTCTTCAGGACTTTTTTGTTAAAACAGGGAACGTAAAACATACATTACAGTTTAGTGTGGATGTTTTAAATCTTCCTAATCTTATCAATAAAAATTGGGGAACTAAACAATTTACTGCTTTAGGTTCTGCAACTAATTTTATCAATAATCCATTAACATTAAAAAGCATAGCTAATGGAACGCCAACTTATAATCTTGCCGAATTTAATAAAGCATTGATAACAACTCCATTCCAAAAAGACCTTACTAATTTTAGTACCTGGGGGATGCAACTTGGCTTACGATATATATTTTAAGACCATTAATAATTTAAAATTGAACTGCCCCGGCTAACACGGGGCTTTTTTGATTTTATGATAAGATTGAGAACGAAGGATAGCAGTGATTTGTTAAGTGAACATTTAAAAAATACTTAGTGAGTGGTATACTTATAGGGTTGTAAACAATCAAAAGCCATTTAATAGGAAGCTGCCATACACGACCTTTGCTACAAATCAATAAAGACTTTCATATCATAATAATACTTTTCGCAAGTTTAAACTGAAATCTTCGGCAACCTTTTAATTAAAATTCCCGTTTTGCCTTCTGAAACTTTTTTATGCGGAAAGAAGGAAGGAACATACTTTTTATTTTTATCGGAGTTGCATTATGCGC
>Ga0070679_100002964_pt1 | contig 15477 bp, 12 predicted proteins | sample KBSC63BmetaG_FD_65652 | JGI IMG/M metagenome (GOLD analysis project Ga0070679, IMG submission 65652) | Corn rhizosphere microbial communities from Kellogg Biological Station, Michigan, USA - KBS C6-3B metaG | ecosystem: Host-associated > Plants > Roots > Rhizosphere | place: USA: Michigan... | reverse complement strand
GCCCAAGCCGGTGCGCGCGCCTACGCAGCGGCCCGAGCGCAACACGCAGGTCGGCATCGGCGTCGTGCGCGCGGTGACGCGGCCCAAGCACGACACGACCGAGGCGGTGCCATCCGAGCTCGACGACGTGCCGACCGGTAGCCGCCGCGCGATCGATACCGATCCGACGCGCGTCGATACGTTTGCCGCGCCCGGCGAAGGCGAGTCCAGCTCCGACCAGATCGCGGCGCCACCCGCGCCGTTCCCGCACGACGACACGAGCCCGATCGCGCTGCCGCCGAGGCCGGGTGGATCGACGCCGGTGCCACCGCCGAGCGGCCGGGTCGAGCTCTCGAACGTCAAGCGCGCGCCGTCCTCGCACGACGAAGACGACGAGGCGCCGGACGTCCACGGCGGCAAGCCGACGGTCGTGATGCCCGTGCTCGCGATGCCGTTGCCCGACGACGACGAGGACTGGGGAGCACCCGGCACGACGATTCCGCCGCCGTTCCTCGGCGCGATTCCCGGCATCGAGGGTCCGCGCAGCGGCATCATCCCGCTGCCCGATATCGATTCGCAGCCGCTGATGGTCGCGCCCCCGTCGCCGCCCGAGCACATCCGCGCGCACAGCTCGACCGAGGCCGGTGTCGCGCGTGCGCTCGAGGCCGCGACGATGCGCGTGCTCACGCTGATCCGCGACCTCGAGCACGCGCAGAACCGCGACGAGGTCGTCGCCGTGATGATCGCGCACCTCGCGGAGACCCACCGGCGCGCCGGGTTCTTCGCGGTGCGCAGCAGCGAGCTGTCGCTGTTCTCGATCACGCCGAACATCGTGCCGCTGCCGTGGCAGACCGTGAAGCTCGATCGGCCGTCGACGCTCGCCGATGTCGTCGGCACGCGCCTGCCCTATCGCGGGCCGATGCACGATCAGATCAGCCGGAATTACCTCGAGGCGATCCTCGGCGTGTGCCCGCCGGAGATCCTGCTCGTGCCGATCACGGTGCGAGAGCGCGTCGTCGGCGTGCTGTTCGGCGAGCACCGGATGCGCCACACGTTCGACGATCAGCTCGCGCTCGCGAGTCGCGCAGCCGGCGATGCACTCGAGCGAATCCTCCGCGCGAAGCGCGGCTAGCCGCGGAGCAGCTTCTCGTACGCGCGCGAGCGCCGCTCCGCACTCTCCTTGAGCGCAGCCCACAGCGCCGGGTACGCGCCGGCGAGCTCGAACAGCGCGTGCGGCGGCAGCGCGAGCAGCTCGCTGTTCGCGCTCGCGATCACGTGCGCGACCGCAGGCGTCCGCGCGAGCAACGAGCCCTCGCCGATGTACTGGCCCGCGTCGATCTCGTCGATCTTGTGCAGCGTGCCGTTCGCGCGCTCGACCTGGAGCTCGAGCTGCCCGCTGACGACGAGATAGAGCGGATGCGAGGTCTCGCCCTGGCGGATCACGGTCTGACCCGGGCGGACCACGCGGCGGATGCAGCGGGTGAGCGCGGCCTCGCGGCGGTTGAGCGGAATCGGCAGGAAGAACGCGTTCGCGAGCGGCTCGGGGCCGACGAGCTCGCGCGGTGCGGTGCGCTCGTCCTCCGGCGGATCAGCCGCGGCGTCGCGGCGCGTGTCGCGACCGGATCCTTCGACGTCGGTGCCCGGCTCCGCGGCCATGTCGAGGCTCGTGTCGCGCGACATCGCGGGATGGACGTCGGTCCGCGGATCCATCGGCGTGTCGCGGATCGGCGGCGCCGTCGGCCGCGGGCGCCGCTCGGGGAACCGCGGCGGCGGCGTCACCTCGTCGTCGAGCTCGACCTGCTCGGTCGGCACGGTCGGCGGCGGCGCTTCGATCTTGCCGAGCTGATCCGATGACACGCGCGGCCGCTGGCGGGTGTCGAGCTCGGCGACGACCTCGTCCGCGTACGACGGCGTGCGCGGCGTCGCGGTCGCGGACCGCGGCGGCACCGTCGGCGGCGGCGGCAGGTGATCGGCGCCCGGCTCTGGTGCAGGCGGCAGGTTGTCGACGCGGGTCTCGGGCCCCGACGTGTCGCGCGGCATCCGCGGCGTGCCGGTATCGCGCGAGGATCGCGGCGGCGGGCTCGGAGGCCCCCGATGCATCGGCGGCAGCGCAGCGGCACCGCGCGATGCGACCGGGCTCGGCGAGGTCGGCAAGCGCGTCGTCGTGCGCGCCTCGTGATCGCCGGTCTCGCGCGCTGGGCGCGACGGTCCGAGCACGCGCGTCGCACCCGAATCCGACCGCGGCGCAGCGCGCACGCCGCCGGAGCCCGGGTCCGTCGCGGGCCTCGGCGCCGGCGACGGGACCATGGGGCGCGGCCGCGCCGGTGTCGCCGGCGGCGGTTGTGCCTTCATCGTCTCGGGGCCCTTATCGGACGGGCGCAGCGGTGGACGCGCGACCGCGATCGGCGCGGACGGCGGCAGCATCGGCGGAGCTCCCGCCGGCGGGGGCTGCGCGCGGAACGTATCGCCGAGCCTGACTTGCGCCGGTCGTGGTGCCGTCGGCCGCGTCTCGTCGCCAGCATCGTCCGGATCGGGCGTCGGTAGTGCGGGCGCCGGTGGCGGCTGGATCGGGCGCGGCTGGGTCTTCGACGTCGAGGTCACCGGCGGCGCGCGCGACGGGAGGATCGGCGCGGGCTCGGGACGCAGCGGGATCGGCGCTGGACCGCTCCCCGCCGTCGGCGTCTTCGTACGCGGCGGCGCGGGGCGCGGGCTCTCGTCCGCGAGCGGCGGGTTCTGGGTCGGCTTGTCCGATCGGATCAGCGGTTGCCGCGTCGGCTTGTCGCGGCGCGGGACGATCGGCTTGTCCGCGTACGGATCGACGACCGGCTTTGCGGTGCGCGCCGGTGCAGGCAGCGGCGGCGCGTCCGGGCGCAGCGTCGGATCGGGCGTGAACGGATTGCGCGTCGGCTTCTCGGAGCGCGGCTTGAACAGGCTCGAGATCCGGCGCGCCGCCTGCGCGAGCCCACCCGGGCTCGAGTCGGTGCCGTCGTCGCTCTGCTCGTCGAGCTTCTCGAGTCCCGGCAAGCCCTCGCGCGAGATCCGCTCTTGCGACGCCGTCGGATCCGCCAGGTGATACGGCATCGGCTGCGGTAGCGGCGTCGGCACTTCGAACGACGAACGGCGCGGCGGACCACCGGTGTGGGGATCCGTGAGGTCGTCCGGAAACGGCGAGTGGCGCGGCGGCGGAGGTGGTTGCGAACGAAACGTCGCGCCGACCGGCGGCTGCGAGTCGCCCTTCTTGTCCGGGATCCGGACAACCGGCGGTGCGCTCTTGGGTCCCTTCGTGGAGATCGTGCGCAGCCCGACGTTCGTGATCCGCTGCGGCAGCACGCCGGGCGGATGCGATCCGGTCGCACCGACCGACGGCTGGGTCTCGATATCGTCCTCGAGGCTGCGGCGCCGCTGCGAGCCGGCGCTCGAGGGTGGCGGCTCCGCGATCGGCATCGCGGACGCGGGACGCGGTGCCGGCGCGGCCGGTGGTGGCGTTGGCGTCGGCGTCTTCACCTCGGTCAGCTCCGCGACGAGCGCGCGGATCGCACCGTCGTTCGGCGCGAGCTCGAGGATGCTGCGCGCGACCGCGAGCGCCTGCTGCGCTCTGCCCTGGGCGCGATACGCGAGCGCGACGCGGCGATAGTGCTCGACCGCGTCTGCTTTGCGGCCCGCATCGCTCATCATGCCCGCCACGGTCACCCGCAGCGGCAGGTTGTCGGGCTCTTTCTCGAGACGCTTCTCGAGATCCTTGAGGGTCACCCCCAACGCGTCACGAAGGCGTCAAAGACACCTGGGCTTTGAAGTTCATCGCCGGCGAATTCTGCGGCAGAACCCACTTGCTGGCGACCGTCTTGATGCACTGGTCAAACGTATCGCCGAGCGACGGCGAGAACGAGGAGTCTTTGTATGCCCCGGAGCCGGCGAAGCTCGCCTGGACCGTCAGCGTGACGGTGCGCGCCTGCAAGCCGGTGTTCTTCTTGAGGGCCTGCTCGTAGCATTTCTGGATCGCGCCGCGCGACTTCGCGACGACGTCGAGGAATTCCTTGCTCGCGGCGGCCGCGACCTTCGGGTCGACGGGCGGCGGGCCACCGCCGGTGCCGGGCTTCACGGTCAGCGCGTTGCCCTCGATCACGACCGTGATCTCGCCGCCGCTGCCCGAGCCCGCATGCGCGCGCAGGTAGTCGTTCTCGTCCTGGACCGCCTTCGCGAGCTTGTCCTTCTCTTCGGAGTTCTTCTTACAGGCCTCGAGGTCACTCAAGGTCTGCGGATCCGGGACCGTTTTAGTTTCGCCCTTGCACCCACCGGCCACGATGCCGAGAGCAAGCACGGAGGACAAGATCGCAAAGCGTTGGCGGGTCATGGGTCTTCGTTCTTCTGCTTCTGCGTTGATCCTACGGGCTGCGAATGGAGGATGCCAGGGCGCTCGATGAACTCGCGGACGACCTGGCCTCCAACGACGTGCTGTACGACGACACGTTCCACACGCGATCCGTCCATACGATTATACAGAGCTGTCGCGCCTCGCGGGCCCGGCATGGTCGCAAAGCCGCTCCCGATTTGCGGGCCGATCTGTGCGTTCGTTTCCGACACCTCACGCACGAGGACGTTCGGCCCCTGCGTGCAGCGCCCGAAGCAACTTTGCCATGCGACTTCGGTAGTCGACCGGACTCCATGAGCGTCGAGTGCGTCGTGAAACAGCTGTTGAAGCGCGCTCGATCCTCGTCGGTCGCCGCACTCCGGCCCGCGGCAGATGACGATCTTGAACCTGCGCGGCGGCAAGGTCACAGCATAGCAGTCAGTCGTTCGCGAGCGCGTCTCGGATGATCGCGACGAGATCCGGCTTCGTCCGTGGATCCGCGGCGACCTGACGCAGGAGCTCGCGCTCGCCGGGCCCGCCGTGATTCTCGAGCGCGAGCACGATCGCCTTGCCCCACGCGGGGTCGCTGCCGAGGTCGTCATCCGCATGATAGAGCAGCAGATGAGAGCCGAGCGCAGGGCGCTCCTTGCCGCCGCCGATCGCCGCCATCGCATCGATCACGAACACGAGGTCGGCGACCTGTGTCGTCGGTGCATCGAGGTGGCTCTGGAGCGCAGCGAGCGCGGCCGCGACGGCGGCTGGATCGAGCTTCGCGCCGCCGAGCCCGGCGATCGCCTTCGCGACCGGGCCCAGCGCGAGCGGCTGGGTCTGGAGCAAGAAGTCGTCGTGGGCCGAGAGCTGTGCGGCCAACACCGACAAGCTCGCCGGATCCTTGCGAGCGACCAGGAGGTCGACGACGACGTCCTTCAGGTGCTGCGGCGCGCGGGTGTCTGCGAGCACGCCGAGCAGCTCCTGCGTGACCTCGCCGCCGGGCAGCTTCGCGAGCGCCTGGACCGCGAGCTCCTTCACGCGATCGAAGCGCGCGTCGTGATCGCGCGCGATCGACACGAGCGCGGCGACGGTCTCGGTCTTCTCGCCCTGCGCGGAAGGCGACCAGCCATCGGCATCGAACGTCGCGCCCAGCACGGAGCCGGTCGTCGCGCCCTTCAGGATGTTCTGATCGAGCCGGACTGCACCGTTCGCGGGATCGAGCGCGACCAGATCGCCGGTCTGCGAGATCGCGAGGATCGCGGCACCGGTGTCCTCGCTCGCGACGAGCTCGACGCGCGGGTTCGAGTACGCCCACACGAGCGTGCCGCCGCGCGCGAACCCGAACACGAACCGGAAGTAATGAACTGCGTACGCGCCCAGCTCCATGCCGTCGGCCGGCGCCGCGTAAAGAATGCGCGCGCGATCCGCGGCGGTGTACGCGTTCTGGACCGGGTCGTAGGTGTCGCGTCCGTACGTCGTCTTGTCGAGCTGCGGCGGGACCACGACCTGCGCGTAACTCGAGTCGGCGCGCTTGCCCGAGGCGCTGCGCTCGTCGAGCCGGAACACGCCCTGCTTCGACCCGTAGAACGCGACCCGGCTCGTCACGCGCAGCATCGAGATGCCCTCGTCGATGCCGCGGATCCGCGCGGCGATCGCGCCGGTCTTGCCGTCGACGAGCGACAGCCACTGCTGGTTGTACGGCACGTAGACGATGCCACCGTGCGCCATCGGCGCGCCGAGCACGCCGTCGGCGTCTGCTTTCCACAGTCGCTTGCCCGACGCGCCGTCGAAGCCCGCGAGCCACCACGTCGAGGCGTTCTCCTTGTAGGCGACGTACGCGCGGTCGGCGTCCGCGGTCGCGCCGATGAACTCGCCCGGGATGTCGGTCTGCCACGTCACCGTGCCCGTCTGCTGGTCGCGCGCGACCAACTGCTTGTGCTCGACCTCGACGATGAAGTTGCCGCCGACCCAGATCCGGGACTCGACGTCGGCGTTCTGCTTCCACAGGATCGCGCCGCGCTGGAGGTCGTAGGCGATCAGCTGCTTGGTGGGCCCGGCGGCAACGACGAATACGCGCGGCGTGCGCGACGCGTTGAGCGGCGCGGGCTGCTCGGGCAAGTTGCGGTGCGCGAGCGCGGCGGTGAGCGCGTTGCGATCGTTGTCCGGCGACGTCAGGTGAAACACCGGCCCACCGCACGCACCGAGGACGACCGCGAGCACGAGGGCGGATTTCACTTCGCACCTCCCGACAACCGGGCTTCGACCATCTTCTCGGCCTCCGCGCGGGACGGCCGCGGCGGATTCTTCGGCGTCGCGTCGATGTAATCCGTCAGCGCGTTGACCGCCGCCTGATCGGTGATCTTGCCGATCGCGCGGACGACCTCGACGCGCTCGGCATCGGGGCCGAAGTCCGGGCGGCGCAGCACGAGGCCGAGGCACAGCGCGAGCGACGCATCGGGGACCTTGCCGAGCTGATCGCCGAGCTTGCGCACGAGATCCGCATCGGCCATCGCGGCGAGTGCGCGCGCCGCCGGTTCTTCGCCGCGCGCGAGCAGCGCGAACAACGGCTCGATCGCCTCGCGGACGTGCGCCTTCGCGGCCGCGTTCGCTGCCGACGCCCGGACTACACCGGCAGGATCGTGGAGCCCCTGCACCACCGCGGCATGAGCGACCGGATCCGGATACAGCGCGAGCGCGGTGAGCGCGCTACCTCGCACCGTCGGATTGTGGTGGGTCGCGTAGCGCCGCAGCGACGAGACATCGGGTGGCGCGGGATGCTTTGCGAGCGCGCTTGCCGCCTGGACCGCGACCGGCGCGCGGAGTCCCCACGCGAGCCCGTCGAGCAGCGCCTCGTGCGCGGCGGGATCGGTCGAGTCACCGAGCTCGTCGGCGGCCTTTGCGGCGGCCTCGTCGTCGACGCCTGCGAGCGCGATCGCGAGCTGGTCGATCACGGCCTTCTTGCCCGCGACGGCCTTCTTGTCAGCCTTCTGGTCGGGCTTCGCGCCGGCAGGTGCCGCTCCCACGAGGCCCGCACACGCGAAGGCCAGCACCCTCATCCTCGTCGTCATCCCCGCCGTGGTACCCAAAACCGCGACGCGTTTCAACTCCGAGGATCCCGAGTGGGCTACAACACCGCCGTGGATCCAGCCGTCCTGCCGATCCTGCAATGCCCGCGCTGCCGGACCGCAGCAGCGTTTACCGACCCTCGCGCGCCTCGCTGCAAGAGCTGCGGCCTCGAGCCGACGCGCACCAGCCACGGCGTGCTCGACCTGATCGACACCAGCCAGGTCGAGACGCTCGCGTCGACCTCCGAGCAGCGCTTCATGGAGAGCGATCTCGTCGCACGCGTCTACGATCGGGTCTGGCGCCCGACGTTCGTGCGAATGCTCGCCGGCAAGGGCGCCGGCGCCGCAGTCGGCGGGATCAGCGGCGAGCTGTTCATCCACAAGCACAGCCTCAACCTCGACGACCGCCAAGGTCCATGGCTCGATCTCTCGTGTGGCCCCGGCGTGTTCGTTCGCGCGCTCGCCGCCGCGGCGCCAGGTCAGCTCGTCGTCGGCCTCGACATCTCGCGCGCGATGCTCGACGTCGCGGCGCAGCGCACGAGCGGCTACACGAACGCGGTGCTGCTGCGCGGCGATGCGCACGCGCTGCCGTTCGTCGACGGCTCGTTCGGCGGTGTCAACAACGCCGGCGCGCTGCACGCGTACGACGACCCCGAGCTCGTGTTCCGCGAGATCCGCCGCGTGCTCCGCCGCGGAGGCATCTATGTCGGCTCGACGTTCTCCGAGGCGCCGTCGCTGCTCGGTCGGCTCGCCGCCCGTGCGGCCGGCATCCGCCGGTTCGAGCCCGGCGAGCTGCGAGCCTGGCTGCAGCGGATCGGATTCTCCGACTTCGAAGAAGTGAAGCTCGGCGGCGCGTTCGTGTTCCGCGTCCGCCGGCCGTGAACGTCTACCAGGCGCCGCCGAGCAGGCTGACCGCGAGGCCCTGATCCTGGGACAGCTGCGGCGACAGCGGCGTCACGCCGACGCCGCCGAGCGCCCATCGGCCACTCGAGTGGCGATCGATCACGGCGGCCGGCGCATCGTCCGCGTCCTTGTGCTTGAACGTGTTGACGTCCATGCCCTCGTCCATGTCGCGGGTCAGGTAGAAACCCAACCACGCGCCGCCGACGAGGCCGAGCGACGCCAAGCCACCGGTCAACCGCTCGTCCCACGTCGCGTGCTTGTCGTGGATCCCCGCGTAGAGGAGAAACGGCACCGCACCACCGGCGAGCGACAGCCCGGCGACGCGCAGCATCCGGCGCTCCGTCGTGTTCGTCTGCGGTCCGGCGACGTAGCCGACGATCACGCCTGCGGTCGCGCCGAGCGCGGCGTTCAACGTATACGCCTCGCGCTGCGCCGGCTGCATCAACATGCCGATCGTGAGGCCGCCGAGCGTGCCCATGCCGGCGAACGTATCGACGAGCGCGACGTCACCGGTCGTGAGCCGATGATCCTTCGCGAGGCTGATCGTCAAGAGGCCCCCGAGCGTCGCGCCGATCGAGGCACCGACCATGACGCCCGAACCGCTGACCTCGCCGCCGTTCGCGCCCTGCACCGTGCCGGCGAACATGCCGCCGATCACGCCGCCCCACACGGTGCCTGCGCCGACGGTGCGAATCTGCGCCGGATCGGCGTCGAGCTTGCGCGCGGCATAGTTGCCGGCGAGTGCACCGACCGCGCCGAGGCCGATGCCGATCGGCACCGCCCCACTCGCTTCGTTCTTGCCGATGAACGATCCGATCGTGGCTCCGATCAGACCGCCGTAGAGCGCGCCGTGGACCAGGCCCGCGCGGCTGGTGTGGACGACCGTATCGACGGGCGGCGCCGGCTCGGCGGGACCTGGCTCGGGGAGCTTGTCGTCGGTGATCTTGACGGTGTCCTGCGGCGCCGGCTCGGCGATCCCGAGCGCGGTGTTCGCCTGCTTGATGATCGCCTTCGCGTGCGCCGATGACGGACCGTTCGGCGACTTGACGAGCGCTTCGACCGCGAGCTGCTTCGCGTCGATCCAGATCTTTGCTTCGATCAGCTCCTGCGCGCGCGCGACGAGCGCGGTCGCGACCTGCTCGGAGAGCACCGGATCCTGCGCTGCGGGCTGCGGCGCGCCGAGGGCGGGTCCCGGTGCAGGTGCAGGCGGCGCAGGCGTCGGCGGTGCTTTCGCCGGCGGCGGCGACGGTGCGTACGGATCCACCGGCTGCGCGTTCGCGACAGTCGCGGCGAGCACGACGGCCAAACCCGAGATCCAGCGAACCATTGCTCTATGGGGTACCACCCGCGCCCCCAGCGTTCAATCGACTGCCATCGGCTATGCGACGGATCACGATTTGGTCGGGGGCAGCGGCACCGCGGGCGGGATGATCGGCGGCGGTGGCGTCTGGGGAGGCGCCGCCTCCTTCCACCGCTTGCGGTAGAAGTACATGAAGATCACCTGGATCGCGCTGAGCAGCGGCACCGCGAGCAGCGCACCGACGAGCCCGTAGCTCGCCTCGCCGAGGAACAGCGCGAAGATCACGAGCACCGGGTGAATCTTCGCCGCGGTGCCGATGATCTTCGGGTTGAGGACGTTCGCCTCGATCAGATGGATGCCGACGATCCACAGCACCATCACGACGCCGCGGAAGATATCGACGCCCTGATCGCCCGATGCGAGTGCAACGATCACGATCGGCACCGACGACAGGATCGATCCGAAGATCGGGATCAAGCTCATCATGCCCGCGACCACGGCGAGGATGACCTGGTACTTGATCCCGAAGATCAGGAGGCCGATGTACGTGACCACGCCGTTGATGCAGCAGATCAGCAGCTGACCGCGGATCACGCCCGACAGGCCACGGTCGATGCCGGCGATGATCGTGTCGTAGTCCTCGCGCGTGTTCGAGGGGAACAGACCGCGCAAGAACGCGTGCACCTTCTCGAGATCGATCAGGATGAACGCCGCGATCATCAGCGTGAAGAAGAACGCGAAGATGCCGCGCACGAACCCGGTGATCACGCCCTGCAACACGCGGACGACGTCGTTCAGCTTGCTCTGCAGCCCGACCAGGCCGCTGCGGACGTACGCGCGCAGCTTGTCCTCGAGCGTGAGCGCCTCGGGATGCGCCTCCACGGGAATGATCCGATAGCCACCGGCCGTGTCGGGCCGGATCTCGATCCCGTTCGGCGACAGCTGGAGCGCGAACCGACCGTCGGGGAGCGGCGTCATCGTGACCGCGGTGCCGGGTGGAATCGGCACCTCGGGGACGATCGGCTGCTCCTCCTGCACGACCTTCTGCGGCTGCAGCGATGGGAAGCGATGCTCGAGCCAGTGCGCGAGCTGCGGCGTGTACTCCTCGTTGATCCGCTTGTAGAGCCCCGGCGCTTCCTTGCCGAGCCGCGCGACCTCGCGCGAGAGGCGCGGCACGAGCAGGAACATGAAGCCGACGACCGCGGCGATGAACACGATGTAGCAGAAGACGATCGCGAGCCCGCGCGGCATCCGACGCGTGCCGTTGCGGCGCACGGTCATGCGCTCGACGATCGGCGCGAGGATGTAGGCGATCAGGCCGGCGAACACGAACGGCAGCAGCACCGAGCGACCGATGATCGCGACGATGATGATGAACACGACGAATGCCCACCGGCCGAGGAACCGGAGCACCGAGCCGCGGGTATCGCCGAACCAGGTATCGCGACGTCCGCGCACCGGACCGCTCTCGGCGATCGTGCCGAGCGGCTGCGTGATCCGTTCGATTGGACCCGACTCGGGCGGCTTTCCAGGTGGATCCGCGGGGGTCATGCCGCTGCGGGTATACCAGAGCCGTTACGGGTTGCGGCGCAGACGGTTCGAGAACCAGCCACCGACGCGGTTCAGGAGCGATCGTCGCGTACCGGCCTCGCGCAGCTCTTCATCGCTGAGCCCCGGATCGAGCGTCGCCGCCGGCAGGCTGGTATCGGGCGCGGCGCCGAGCAGGCCGTCCAGCCGGGCCCGCGCGGCCTCGCGTCGCTCGCGGGCCTGGACCGGTGGTGGCTCGACCCCGGTCTCCATCTTCAGCGTGCCCCAGCGCCGGCACTGGCCGCAGCGCCAGCTGAACTGGCCCGGGCGGTTGCCGCAGTTGCTGCACTGCCAGCGGCCGCGCAGCGCCCATGCGAGCGCGCCACGCTCGCCGGCGAGTGCCTCGAGCGCCTGCTTGATCGCACGGTCGTCGCCACTCGCGAGCGCGGTCCGGGCAGTCGCGACCCGCGCCGCGAGCGCCTCCGGGAACCGCGTCGACAGCTCTCCTGCCAGGTCCGCGCGCACCGCCGGGTCACTGGCCGCCGTCGCCGCGCCGAGCTGCGCCCGGATCAACGCGATCTCGAGCCGAGGCCCGGTCTGCGCCTCGATCTCGGCCAGCGTCGCGAGCACGCGATCGCTGACGCTGCCCGTCGGCTTGTCCTCTGGCACCAGCGCGACCGTCTGTTTCACGAGCGCGTTCTCCGAGCCGGGCAGCGTCCCTTCGGCGAGCTGGCGCGTGACAGCAGCGCCGGCGAGCTCCGGGACCTCCGTCGGCGCGTCCTCCTCGGCGAGCTCGTCTTCCTTCGGCCGGGCGCCGGCCTCGAGCCCTTCCTCGGCCGCGATCAACCCGGGCAACAGGTGCGGCGCGAGCGCCGGATCGGCGAGCAGCGCCTGGCGCAGGCGCTCCTTCGTCCCGCGATAATTCTTGCGCGCCGCCGCGAGCTCGGCGGCCGCCGCGAAGAAGTGCGGCGTCTCGGCGAGCTTCTGCGCCGACTTCAACAGGTGCTTCGCACTCTCGACGTCATCGCGCGCGAGCGCGGCCTGCGCGGCGGCGACCAGCAGGTGATGCTCGCGCTTCGACGTGTCCTCGCCGCGCCGCGTGCCGAGCCGCTTCCACAATCCGGCGGCCTCGTTGAACCGGGCCTGCTCCTCGTACAGCGACGCGAGCGCGCGCAGCGCACCCTCGTGGCCGGGCTCGTCGAGCAGGACCTCCTCCATCGCCTTCGTCGCACGCCGCGGCATGCCGGCGGCGCGGAAGTCGAGGCCGAGCTCGTACAGCGCGCGGTGGCGGACCTTGCGGCGATCGCGTTCGCGGAGCGCGAGCGCCTGGTGAACACGGATCGCGCGCTCGTACTCGCCGCGCGTCCGGAACATCGCACCGAGCGCGAAGTACGGTTCGACGTCCTCGATGTTCTCCTCGACCACGGTCTTTAGCTCGTCGATCACGGTGTCGTGATCGCGCGCGATCAGGTGGCTGATCGCACGCATGTACGAGCGAGCGTGGCGCGCGGTCCGCCGCATCTGGCGGTCATCCGGGACGTAGTAGCGGCCGATCAGCACGCCCGCCGCCATCGCGCCGAGCCCGACGAGCAAGAGGACGAGCGCGGCTCCCATCGCGATCGATGCTACTACGCCACGATGGCGATGAAGCGCTCGTCGTCGCGAATCGACGCGAAGTCGCCATCCTCGACGGCGCTGCGTGCGTTCGTCGGGTCGAGCTGGACCGCGAGCGTCAGCGCCTCGAAGGCACCCGCGGTATCACCCGCGAGGCAGCGGTAGCACGCGAGGTTAAACCAACCGTCGCCTTGATTCGGCTCGAGCTTCACGCAGCGCGCGACCGCATCGATCGCTTCGGGGAGCCTGCCGAGCGCCTTGTAGTCGGTCGCGAGCTCGAACCAGCCTTCCGCCCACGCAGGCGCGAGCTCCGTCACGCGGCGCGCGGCATCGAGCGCCGCCTCGCGATCGCCGCCGGCGCGCCAGGCACGTGCGAGCGTCGTCCACGCGTTCGCACGCGCCGCCGCGATCGTCGGCGAGTCCACGCCGTTCGCCTCGAGCTGATCGGCGAGTGCGAGCGCGGCCTCCGCGCGATCCGAATCGACCAGCTCGGCCAGCCGCCGCAGGTCCGCGGCGACGTCGTCGCTCACTGCAGCTCTTTCCAGATCGCGCCGGTGCGCACGAGGAAGAACGCGCCGTGGCTCTGGCACTGGCCATCGCCCCACGCGTTGCAGCCGTACGTCACGGCGTAGTCGGCCTTGCCGTCGCCGTCGATATCGATCGCCCCGATCTCGATCCCGACGAGCGAGCGCTTCACGCCCGACAGGACGTCGTCCTTGATCAGGACGGCCTTGATCGCCTTGTCGTCTGCCGCGCTCGGCGTCACGAACCGCACGACCGTGGCGGCCGGGAGCAACAGGACGGCGTCTGCGCCCTCGCGTCGATCGATCGCGAACAGCGGCAACGCGATCTTGTTGCCGGTGAGCGGCGCGACGATGTTCATCCCGGTGAGCGGCTGGACGACCGCGACCTCGCCGGTCGGCGCGGGCGAGCCATCGCTCGGCGTCAAGACGATCACCTCACCAGCCCGGCCGACGACCGCGCGCGTCTCGCTCGGCGCGAGCTTCTCGGCCGGCCGAAACACGCCGAGCCACGCCACTGCGAGCAGCACGCTCATGGCGGCATGCCGGCGTCGTCGTCGAGCGCGTTCATCACGCGCGCGGCCTGGGTGCTCGGCAGCTCCGGCAGGTCTTCGAGCGGCGCGGGCTCGGTGAACGGCAGGTTGCGCAGCTTCGCGAGCTCGCGCTCGAGCCGCGCGACGAGCGACTCGTACTGGCGGCGCCGCCACACGTAGAACATCGACCACAGGACGAGCGCCGCGATCAGCACCGCGCTCGCGAGCCAGCCAGCGATCAGCGCCGGGAACCACACGTCGTGGGGCTTGTCGCCGAACAACCCGGTCAGCCACGGCGGGATCGTGACCGGGATCCAGCCGGCATTCGCGACGAGGAACAACCCGGCGATCACGCCGAGCCCGATCATCGTCAGGATGACGGTCGCGATCGCGACGAGGCGCAGCCAGCGAATCACGCGGTCATCGTACTACAACTACCAGTTGCTCTCGCCCTCGCCGCTCTTGCGCTGCTTGGTCGCCATGTCGATCGAGTAGCCGAGCGTGAGCCCGACGAACCTGGTCCCGAACAGCTCCTTGTACGCGACACCGAGATAGCCGCCGTTTCCCGTCGGGAACCCGAAGTCGTGATAGTGGTGGCCGATCCGGACGCCGACCATCGCCTCGAGCTCGTCGGCGAACGGGGTGGTCGGCGCGCCGTCGTGGCGCTGCGGCGAGCCCGCGGTCCAGCCCACGCGGCCCCAGGCGATCACGCGGATCCGGTTCGCGTCGAGCTCGAGGTCGACATCGACCGGCAGCACCGCGGCATCGTCGACCGCGCCGGTCGCACCGCTCGCCACGATCCCGGTTCCGAGCGTCAGCCACGAGCTCTCGCCGAACCTCACCGCGACGCCGACCGGCAAGAAGCCGACCTCGTATGCGAAGCCGCCGTGGCGGCCGAGCGTCGCACCGAACGCGAGATCGAGGCCGAGGTGGTAGCCGACGTTCGCGGACCAGCCGGCGAACCCGTGCAGGCGAAACCCGGCGAGCCCGAGCTGATCGATCGTGCGCGGCCCCGACGCCGCCGGATCCTCGACATGGGTGACGAGCGTGAGCTCCTCGTGCAGGTACGCCCCACCCTGCATGTCGCGGCCGACGTTGCAGATGCTGCAGCTCGCATGCGCGATCCGCACCGTAGCGACGAGCGCGAGCAGGATCGCGGTCTTCATCGGTCCGCGAACCCCAGCCGGCCCGAGCCGAACGGCACGATCAGCGCGGGCGGCCACAGATCGATGCCGAACGACAGCCCGATGATGTGGACCTCGACGCCTTCTTTCAACCCGATCTTCACGCCGAGCACCGGCGTCTCGACCTGGAGCCCGGTGCCCTCGCTCGTCACGCCGCCACCGATCAAGCCGCGCCAGTCCTTGCCGACCGACGTCGAAGGCAGGCTCGCGTGGAGGTCGCACTTGCGGAGCACGACGTCGCCGAACGTGTTCGAGTTCGGGCCCGGATAGAAGATGTAGTGCTCCTCGATGTAGTCCTTCACGCCGCCGGCTTCGCGCTCGATGCACGCCGCGGCGCGCTCGGCCTCGGCACCGCGCCACACGTGCTCGACCTGCGGATTCAGGTACTGGCTGTGGTGACGAAACGGATCGTCCTCGGTGCCGCCGCCGCCGACCTCGTAGACGTGCCAGTCGGCCTCGCCGCGCTTGCGGACCGCGAACCACGGATGGCGCGCGATGCCATCGAGCGGATG
>Ga0070679_100002961_pt1 | contig 15486 bp, 21 predicted proteins | sample KBSC63BmetaG_FD_65652 | JGI IMG/M metagenome (GOLD analysis project Ga0070679, IMG submission 65652) | Corn rhizosphere microbial communities from Kellogg Biological Station, Michigan, USA - KBS C6-3B metaG | ecosystem: Host-associated > Plants > Roots > Rhizosphere | place: USA: Michigan... | reverse complement strand
TCTGAGGTGCGCGACCCATGGGTCACCCGAATGAGGAGCCTGTCGGCAACGGTGGTGTCGACCACCCTGGAAGGGCCCCTCGACTGGCCTGAGGCAACCCTCGCGAGCGGGGATGCCGTTGACGTCGTCTCCCGGCTCAAGGAGGAGTCCGATGTGCCGCTGCGCTCACACGGCAGCCTGTCAATGAATCGAGCGCTGATGACGGCCGGCCTGGTCGACCGCTTGGAGGTGACGGTCTTCCCTGTCATCACCGGGCAGACCGGGGCGAATCCGATTTTCAAAGGTGCTGCCGATTTCGATCTTGAGCTACTCGAGCAGCGAACGCTCGACGGTCACATCCAAGCGCTCGCCTATCGACCCCACCTGCATTGACCAAACTGCCTCCGCGAGGCCTGGAGCGGACAGCGGCTTCGGCAACCGCGAACTTCGATGCGGAAGCGTCATCGAGCTCACTGACGACCCAGGCTCCGACGTCACCCGACCACCCGACACGGCCTTTGCCGCCAAGGCGAGGATCGAGGCCAGAAAAGGCAGGGCAAGGGTTTGGTTCGCCGCAGCGGCGAATACGACGGCTACCAGTGCGCCCTGATCAAGAAGGGCGAAGCACAAGGCGCCAACCCGTCCCAGGGGGAGCGACAAAGCCGCCAATCGCAGGCGGAGCAGGTTCCGGCCCTGCCACTCGCCGCGCACCTACAAGCACCTGAAGCCCGGGCGCTACGTGTTCGAGGTTCGGCCGTCGGTCCCGGCGGTGTCGATAAGACCCCGCGGGTCGGGTCCGGCATGGGCGCCCGAAGCCAGATCAAACCCATTCCCGGCATATCGCGATGCGAGGTCGTCGGGCGATCGGCTGTCAGGACATCTCTCGGTCGTCGGCGAACAGAGTCTCGAGGGCGGCCCGTACGTCGGCCCAGCGCTCGGCGCCGATTCGCACGGCGAACTCCTCCTCCAGCGCGAGCATTCGCCGCCGGGCAACCGCGAGGCCTTCGCGGCCCCGATCCGTATAGCGCACGATCACGCCCCGGCCGTCGTCGGGGGACGGTTCCCGCTGTACCAGTCCGAGGCGCTCGAGGTCGTCAACGACCTTGGTGATCGCCTGCCGCGTGACTCCGGCCTTGGCGGCGAGCTCGGCTGGCCGAGCGCCCTCCTCGCCGAGGTTGCGAATGACGATGCCATGGCCCGGGTTGATCTCCCCGAAGCCGCTCAGAGCAACGGCCGCGCGCACTTCGGCGTCGACCGCCGCGTGGGCATCGCGTAGGAGGATCTGGATGCTTTTCGCCACTCCCAAAACGATAGTTCACCTCAGTTGACAACCCTCTGCTCAGATGTCAATATGCCGCATCCATTGCGTCGAGCTCGGCGCTCCAACCTGACGATAGGGGGACCCGATGCCAACGGTGCTTGCGTTTCACGATGTGGACGACGTCGATCATTGGCTCAGCTCGCCGAAACGAGCGGAGCTATTCGGTTCGGCCGGAGTCTCCGTCCGCACCTTCCGGGACCCGAAAGGCTCGAACCGCGTGGGGCTGATCCTGGAGGTGCCCGACATGGCCGCCGTCCAGGAGATTCTGGAGCGCGATGAGACGGCTGCGGCGATGGAGCACGACGGGGTTCGCCCCGAGACCCTGGTGATCCTCGAGGAGGCCTAAGGACCTGGCCGTGCGAGTGGTTGTGAGCCACCTGACGCTCAAACGGCCCTTGCCTCGGGCAACGGTCGACCTCGCCGAGGACGCCTGCCGTCGGCTCGTCGATGCCGGCGGGCTTGCAGCCAGCTTCGTCAAGGTGGATGACACCCACATGATCCTGATCCTCACCTTCCCCGATCTCGATACCGAGGAGCGGATCAAGTCGGAGATCGGGGGTCCGTGGATGCGAGATCACCTGGTCCCGCTGCTCGAAGAGCCACCGGAGCGAAGCTCCGGCACCGTGGTCGCCGGCTCCATCTAAATAAAGAATGAGGAGGCAATGCCGGGACGAGTCCCCGGACGGTTGACAGGCCAGGCTCCCGTCGACGATACTCACAGTCACCCTCGCTCTTGGAGGCTGAAAATGTCCTGGAAGCTCGAAGGTTCGTATTTTGAGACGTGCTCATGTGACGTGATCTGCCCTTGGACGGCGTCGCTGACGCTAGGAGCCACGAATGACCGATGCAACGTGGTCTTGGTCTTCAACGTCAAGAGCGGCGAGGTGGAGGGCACCGATGTGAGCGGGCTCACGGTTGCCGCGGTCTGCGACACGCCGAAGGTGATGAGTGAAGGAAACTGGCGCCTGGGGGTCGTCATCGACGCGGCGGCATCCGAGGAGCAGGCGCAGAAGCTCGGCGGGGTGTTCTCGGGGGCGCTTGGTGGTCCGATGGAGGCCCTTGGGCCGCTGGTTGGTGAGAACCTGGGCGTCGAGCGCCAACCGATCGAGGTACACGAGGATGACCTCAAGCACTCGATCCGCATCGGGGAGGAGGTCGACTTCGAGATCGAGGACATCGTGCCCTTCGGCGTGGAGAGCGGCGAACCCGCGAAGATCACCGGAATCTTCCATCCCGCCGGCTCGGAGCTGACCGTGGCACACGCGACGCGCTCGAAAATCGACGCCTTCGGCATTCAATATGAGGGGAAGGCGGCCTTCTCCACCGCGCAGTTCTCGTGGGCGGCCTGAGCGCCGGGGGGTCTCCCGCACACCTCGACCGGCCTGCGAGTCACGGCGAGCTCGCCGCTGCCATCACCGCGGTGCGCACTCGGCTGGGGCTAGTCGCCCTGCTGTTCGGGTTGACCGGCCTCGCTTGGTGGGCCACGGCCGATCAGATGTCCGGAATGGACGCCGGGCCTGGCACCGACCTCGGAACCTTCGGCTGGTTCCTGGGGGTATGGATCGTGATGATGGCGGCGATGATGTTCCCGTCGGTCTCCCCGACGGTGGCGCTCTACGCGCAGATGACGCATCAGCGCGGCCTCAACCGCCCGTTGCTGTTTACGAGCAGCTACCTGCTCGTCTGGGGTGCGGTGGGGGCGGTCGCCTACGGCCTGTTTGGACTCGGCAGGACCCTGTTCGGCGCCGACCTTGGCTGGCACGCCGGCGGCCGGTGGCTGGTGGGAGGCATCCTGGCCCTGGCCGCGATCTACGAGCTCACGCCGCTGAAGGACGTTTGCCTGGCGAAGTGCCGAAGCCCCCTGGGGTTCCTGCTCGGGAGCTGGCGCGACGGGCCGCGAGGGGCCCTGGAGATGGGCGCCAGGCACGCCGCCTGGTGCGTCGGCTGCTGTTGGGCACTGATGGCTGCGCTCTTTGCCCTCGGTGTGATGAGCGTCGGCTGGATGGCCTTCGTTGCTGCGCTGATCGCGATCGAGAAGCTGGCGCCATGGAAGAGCGCCGCGAATCGCGCGATCGCGGTGACGCTGGTGGTTCTCGGACTGGCCGTGGTGATCGTCCCCGAGCAGGTGCCGGGGCTCACTGTGCCGAGTTCGGCGAGTAACGGGATGAGGATGCAAGGCGGCTCCTGAATACAGGAGCAATGTGGGGCCCCAGCAGAAAGGAGGCAATTCGATGACCGACCACAGGATCGGCACGCAGGAGGAGTGGCAGGCGGAGCGAGACGAGCTGTTGAAAGAGGAGAAGGAGCTCACCCGCCGTGGCGACGAGCTGGCCAGAAAGAGGCGCGGGCTACCCTGGGTCCCGGTCGAGAAGGACTATCGGTTCGAGGCCGAGGACGGCACGAGGACGCTCGCCGATCTCTTCGACGGCCGCTCCCAACTGCTCGTCTACCACTTCATGTTCGGGCCGCCCTACCAGGCCGGCTGTCCGGTCTGCTCCTCGATCGCCGACACCCTCGCCCCCCAGGTCCCCCACCTGAAGGCCAAGGACGCCACGTTGCTGCTCGCCTCCCGTGCGCCACTCGGGAAGCTCCTCGCCTTCCGGGAGCGGATGGGCTGGGGCATCGAGTGGGTCTCGAGCGAGGGGAGCGATTTCAACCGCGATCTCGGCTTCCTGCACACCGAGGAGGAGCTGAAGCCGTTCCTGGAAGGCGAGATACCGGCCACGGTTGAGGAGAACGCGCGCATGTGCGGGACGGACGCCGAGGGGTACGTCGCTGAGGGGCCGGGTCTGAGCGTGTACGCGCTGTCGGACGGGGTCGTCTATCGGACCTATGTGGCGACCGCCCGCGGCCTCGAGCCCGCGATGGCCTACTACGGACTGCTGGACCGGACGCCGAAGGGTCGCGACGAGAGCGCCTCCGAGCCGCTGTGGGTGCGGCGTCACGACGAGTACGAGACGAACTAGTCCGGCCAGCCGGGAATCGCGAATTTCGGGCACTTCTGCACCCAAGTTCGGCGGCTCCGTGCAGTCCAACTCCATCCACCGCCCTCCGTCGCCTCGAATCCCGCCCCTGACACCTCGATCGCCTCGAAGCGGAAAGCCAAAACGACCAATCACGCGCCGGGATCGGCGCACAAGCTTCCGAAAGCTAGGCAGTTCAACCACCGGTTCGACGTCGCGGTCCGAGCCGCGTCCAACCAGTGGACGCAGTTCGAGGAATTTCCGCGCTCAATCCCATCGCTCGCGCGAGCATCTCAGCGCCCGTGCGCTTGCGCCAATCCGCCGTGAACAGGTTGTTACAGTCGCCGCTCGATGGAATGGAGCATCCTCCACACCCTCAACGATTTCCTCTACCGCCACGACTCGGTTGAGGATCCGTTGCTGTTCTACATCAGCATCTCCGAGGCGCTCTTCGTCGCGACCCTGGCTCTCGTCTTCCTCTTCGCCAACGGTGAGCGGCGCAGAAGTTGGAGGCGGGCAGCGGCAGCGGCTGCCTTGAGCGCGGGACTTGCGCTACTCGCCGCCAAGGTGATCTCCGAACTCGTCGATCGGGCACGACCGTTTGTGGTTGATCCCCACGGCGTCCACCTCTTCTCCGGACACGCCGCCGACCCCGGCTTTCCGAGCGATCACGCAACCGGCGCTTTCGCCGTGGCAATGGCGATCTACCTGCGTAAGCGCTCCTGGGGCGTAGTCGCCCTGTTTGCCGCCGCACTCCTCGCGGTCGGCCGGGTTGCGATCGGCGTCCACTTCCCGAGCGACGTCGTCGCTGGGGCAATGCTCGGTTGCGCCGCGGCCCTCGCCCTTTGGATCGGGCAAGTTCGCGGATGGATTGACGGATTGGCCGACAGGCTCGGCGGTGGGATAGAACGGGTCCTGGGGTGGGGAGCCGCTCGTCTAGGTCTCGGATCCCGAAACTAAAGGAGCTCTACGCCGCCCGTCTGCCGAAGGCAGCGCCAGGCACATCGCCGGGTCGTGCGTGGTGGCGGGAAGGTCTCTTTCCAGATCGTCCTGCGAGCCGGCAAGCACGCGCTGAGCGACGTGCGGCGCCCGTGCTGAAGATCGACCCGTCGCTGGCCGGCAAGCCCGGTGGCGTCACGGGTTAGGCAGCACCTGTGCCTCGCGGGCCTCGCGACCGGCGTGGCCCTGGCGCTGGTCGTCCCGACCGTCGCGCGCGCCCGGCCGGGTTCCGGCCGGGTGGTTATGCGGGTGCCGACCCTCGCCGAATGGGGCGGGGGGTCCGGTCCGCCTGCTCGTCCTGCGCTCGCTTCTCCACGACGGCCGCCGCTGGCTCGCGGTGCGGCTGCCCGAACGCCCGAACGCGAGCCTCGGCTGGATTCGCGCTGACCTTGCCCGCGTCGCCACTACCCCTGGCGGCTGACGGTCTCGACCGGGCGGGCGACGGTTACCGTCAGCCGCGCCGGCAGGGTGGTGCGGCGCTTTCGTGCGGTCATGGGCAAGCCGTCGACGCCGACCCGGCGCGGCCTCTTCGCGATCGACGAGCGGATCCGCCAGCCGGCCGGGTCGGAACTCGGCCCCTGGGCGCTCTTCTTGACCGCGCACTCGCGCATCCTGCGCAACTACGGCGGTGGTCCGGGGCGCGTCGCGATCCACGGCCGGGCCGGGCCGCTGCTCGCGGCGCCGCTCGGCAGCGCCGCCTCGCACGGCTGCTTCCTGATCGCGGCCGCCCGCCGCAGCGTTACGAAACCTCCGCTAGCGGCCATCTTCGCGGTCCGCTGGTCTCGAAGACGGGCCTAAATTACGATGCAGAAGGTTGAGGGTTCGAATCCCTTCAGTCGCTTCGCATCGATTTCCTCCGGTTTGGTCGTTCGGTCGTTGGCCGTGGCTCATCCTCATTCGGCGCCGACGACCAGCCGTTAGCGTCACTCCAGTTCTGTGGCCTGATCGGAGAGGCGGCTGGCGCCGCGGCGTTTGAGGGCCAGCCGGCGTGCTTCGGTGAGGGTGATCTCGGTGAGCGGCCGTCTGCATTTCGGGCAGCGTCCCCCGGCGCCGATGTGGCTATGGCGCCGGGTGACGAAGCCGCAGCTCAAGCAGGCGGCGAGGGCCCGGTTCATGGCCTTCCCTTCCTCGGATGGAAACGGCCCTAATCCTCGGCCTGTGCCGCCGAGCCGGCCCCGATCGGCACCCTGGTCGGGGTGCCCTGCTCGGGCTTGGGGATGTGGACCTCGAGGACGCCGCGATCGAAGTTGGCGCTGAGTACCTCTGCGTCGATCCCGCTCGGCAGATCGAGCGAGCGCGAGAAGCGTCCGAATGAGCGCTCCACGCGGTAGAAGCCCTCATGGCGATTTTCGTGCTCGTAGCGTCGCTCTCCTGAGATCGTCAGCACGTCGTCCTTGACCTCGATCTCGATGTCGTCCTCGCTGAGGCCCGGAAGGTCGGCGCGCAGGACGTACTCGTTCTCCTCCTCGGTCAGGTCCATTGCCGGAACCCAACGCTGCACAGAGCCACTATTGCTGCGGTTCGTGCCGCGGGCGCCGAAGAAGGCGTCGAAGAGGCGATTCACGTCGCTCTGCAGCAGATCCAGATCTCGGCCGGGGTCCCATCTCACGATTGCCATCTCGAATACCTCCTCTCGAAATGCCCGTCGTGGGCTTTGCTGGCTTCCCGGAAATTATTAAATCTAAGTCCCCTTGTGTCAAGTTTCTGAGCGGCTTTTGGCGGGGGTGAAAGCTGTGAGGCGGGGTCAGGCGGTGCCCGAAGCGAGCAGCACCACGTTCGAGAGGCTCAGCGGCTGCGAGCCACCTGTCGCCTCGGCCGCGGCCTGAGTGATCGCGTCCCAGGCCTCCTCCTGGGCCTCGCCCGCGTGCTGCTCGATCATCGCCCGGATCGGGGCGGCGATCGCCCTGATGTAGGCGGTGAAGTGCTCAGGGGAGTCGAACTCGAAGGTGACCTCGTCCTGCTCAACGGCGACCTTCGAGAACCCTCCTCCATCGAGCAGCCCGCCGATCGCAGCGGGAGTAGGCCGGGAGAGCGGCCCCGGCGTTCCGGCCGGGGGCAGGGGTATGTCCAGCCGCTCCATCGTCGTCCTCATCGGAATCGATAGGAAGGGAACCTGATCGGGCTCGCCCCAGGAGGCGATCGCCATCCGCGCGCCCGGCTTGAGGAAGCCTCGGATGCGCCCCGCGGCTGCCTCCGCATCGGGCTCGAAGATGAGCCCCCAGCGCGAGACGGCAGCGTCGAAGCTCTGGTGCGGAAAATCCAGGCTGGAGGCGTCGGACTCCATGAACTCGATATTGCTCAAGCCGGCCGCCGCGGCACGCTCTCGCCCGAAGGCGAGCATCTCGGCGGAGATATCGGTGGCCACAACCCGGCCCTCCGGGCCGGTCTTGCGCGCGGCGGTCAGCGCCGGCTCGCCATAGCCGGCGGCGACGTCCAGGACCCGGCTCCCCGCCTTTACATCGGCGAACTCCACCAGCCGCTCGCTGATGTGCCGGTCCGCGCTGTCGTTGAACTCGCTCCACTCCTTCCATCCCACCGCGGCGGAGTCCCAGTGCTTGTGCTGCGCCTCGCGGAAGCCCTCTGGGTCGATCGCCTTGGATTCCATAGCACTCACACGCTCAAGGACTCCGCCGCCGCGGCCAGGCGGTCGTCTCCCCAGAAGAGCTGCTCGCCAACAAGCACGGTGGGAACGCCGAAGACGCCGGCGCGGATCGCGTTCTCGGTTTCCAGCTTCAGTTTCTCTTTGATTGCCGGCCGGAGAACCTCGGCGAGGACCTGGTCGGGATCGAGGCCGACCGTCTCGGCAACGGCGCGCAGGTCGGCCTCCATGCCGAGACCGCTTCCATCCAGGAAGTTGCGCTCGAAGGCGGCTCGGCTGAACTCCCGCAGGCAGCCGGCGGCGGCGGCGACGTAGGCGGCGCGGAGAGCGGGCAGCGAATAGCTCTCAAGTGGCCACCCCGACGGCCAGCGCATCGGTGGCAGGCCGTATTCAGTGGCGCGCTTCTCGCATTCGCGCTTGCCCGGCTCTCTGCTCTCCTCGCGCATCGACCAGGGGGTGCGTTTGTGAGCGCTGGTGACGAAGGCCATCGAGATCGGCGCCCAGCGCGGCATGCGTGGCAGCACGTCATCGATCCGGGTCGCCGCGAGGTAGGCGAAGGGGGAGCTGAAGTCGAAGTAGAAGATCGGCTCGACCCCTGCGAGGGCGCTGTCTGCCCTGGCCTCGTTCATCCGGCGAGTGTACGGCCGAACATGTTGAAGCAGAACCCACCATCTCCCCCTGGCGAGGGCTTCGCGCGCTGGGCATGTCGCGCAGCACCCACAGTCCCGAGGCGGCGGTCAGCCCGGCAACGAGCGAGATCGCGCCGCTGTAGCCGAGCGCGTCCGAGGCGATTCCCGCGATCAGCGCGCCGAGCGCGTAGCCCATGTCGCGCCAGAAGCGGTAGACGCCGACCACCGGGGCACGGGCGACCGGGGAGACCGCGTCGGACATCGCGGCGATCAGCGTCGGGTAGACCAGCGCGGTCCCGAGGCCCAGTAGGGTGGCGGCCGCGACGGCTAGGGCGAAGCCGCCGCCGCTCAGCGCGAGCAGCCCCAGCGCCGCCGCCTGGACCAGCATCCCGGTAACGATCAGCGGCTTGCGCCCGATCTTGTCCGACCAGGCGCCGGCGCCGATCTGGGCGACGCTCCAGACCCCTGGGTAGACGGCAGCGACGACCCCGATCTTGCCGACCCCGGCGCCGTGGGCGGCGAGGAACAGCGGCACCAGTCCCCAGGCAAGGCCGTCGTTGAGGTTGTTGACAAGGCCGGCCTGCGAGCAGGAGCGCAGCGCCGGCACCCGGTAGGTCGCCTGCGCAAACGCCTCCCGCAGCCGCGGCGGGGCGTCGTCGGCGTCGGGGTGGTGGCGTTCTTGCTCGAGGGCGACGTGAGCGCCGGTGTCGCGGACAAACAACACCGAGATCAGGAAAGCCGTCAGGGCGATTGCTGCGGCGAGGACGACGACCACCTCGCGGGCGGCGAACTGGGTCGCGAGCCAGCCGCTGAGCCCGGCGGCGAGCGCCAGGCCACCGTAGCCGGCGGCCTCATTCAGCCCCAATGCGAGGCCGCGGCGCTTGGGGCCGACAAGGTCGATCTTCATCACCACCGTCATCGACCAAGTAAGGCCCTGGTTGACGCCGAGGAAAACGTTGGCGGCGACGATCCAGCCCCAGCTCGGCGCGACCGCGATCAACACCGGCACCGGCAGCGCTACCGCCCAGCCGGCGATCAGTAGCCGCCGCCGCCCGGCGCCTTGGGCCAGCGCGCCGGCCCCGAGGTTGGTCAGCGCCTTGACCAGCCCGAAGGCGATGATGAACGACAGCACCGCCACATTGGAGGAGAGATGGAAATCGTCGCGCCCGATCAGCGGCAGGGTCGAGCGCTCCAGCCCGACCATCGCGCCAACGAAGGCGTTGACCGCGACCAGCAGCGAGAACTGCGGCAGGTTCTCCCGCAGCCCTAGTTCAACGCGGCGGTCGCTCACGGGCGCTCAGGGGTTGGCGACCAGCGGACGGCCGGAGCGGTTGGCGGCGACGATCTCCCCCTGGCGCTCGGGTGCGGGCGGAATGTCCTTGGTCAGGGCAGCGACGAACTCCTCCTCGGAGGAGAACTGCAGGGCGCTGTTGTGGCGGCGCTCGAAGCCGACGCTCGAGATCGGGTTGGCCGAGAGGCCGCGCCCGCAGACCGAGCCGGAGTAGTGGGAGGGGTAGAGCACCAGGTGGTCGGGCAGCGCCAGCAGCCGCTCGGTCAGCGACCGGTACAGCGTCCGCGCCATCTCCTCGACGCTGTGATCTCCGCCGGCGTGGAGATCCGGGCGTCCGGCGTCGCCGACCAGTAGCGCGTCGCCGGTCAGGACCAGCCAGGGCTCCTCGGCGCGGCGGCGGTCGGTGACGAGGTAGGCGTGGTGGGCGAGGGCGTGGCCCGGCGTCGCGACCGCCTCGATCTCGGTGTTGCCGAGCTTGACGACCTCGCCGTCGGCGAGCGGGTGGTGTTCGAACTCGACCCCCGCGCCGGCCGGCAGATAGGCGTCGGCGCCGGTGCGCTCGACCAGCCTGGGCAGTCCGGACACATGGTCGGCTTGCAGGTGCGTGTCGAGGACGGCGACGATCGGGAGCGCCTGCGACTCAGCGAGGGCGACGTACTCGTCGACCAGGTCGACGTGGGGGTCGATAACCGCAAGCTGGCCGCGACTTGCGCAGCCGAGGACGTATGAAGCACACGCCGTCTCGTCGTTGAGGAACTGCCGGAAGAACATATGAGCCTCCAGATCCGAACGCCCGGGGCCCTTGACAAGCTATCAAGTATTCTATTGAATAGCAAGACATGGCTTCCACACAGGCAAAGCAAGCGCTGTTCGAGGCAATCGCGGTGATGGGCAAGGCGTTCTCCAGTCCTCGGCGGCTGGAGCTGCTCGACCTCCTGGCGCAGGCGCCGCGCAGCGTCGACGAGCTCGCCCGCGCGAGCGGGCAGTCGACCGCCAACACCTCTCAGCACTTGCAGGCGCTCCACGCGGCTGGGCTCTTGACGCGCACCCGCGAAGGCACACGCGTCGTCTACGCGTTCGCCGGAGAGGACGCCCTGGGTCTCTGGCTTTCCCTGCGCGACGCCTCGGTCGCCCACCTGGGTGAGGTCGAGCGTGCGGCGCGTGAGTATCTCGGCGACGACGTCGAGACGATCGGCCGCACCGAACTGCTGGAGCGGCTGAGTGAGGGCGACGTCGTCCTGGTCGACGTGCGGCCCGAGGAGGAGTTCGCCGCCGGCCACATCGAGGGTGCCCGCTCGATCCCGCTCGAGGAGCTGGAGCGCCGATTGGCAGAGCTTCCACCCGACCAGGAGGTCGTCGCCTACTGCCGCGGCCCGTTCTGCGCCTACGCGCACGAGGCGGTCCGGCGGCTCGGCGACGCCGGGCGCAGCGCCCGGCGTCTGGAGAGCGGCTGGCCCGAATGGCACCTCGCAAGCAATCCCGACCCCCAGCACGCATAGAGGAGGAGGCCGCTACCCATGGCCACGACCGAAAGCCGGCTCGACACCGCCGATCTCACCGAACGAGTCAAGGGGATGTACCAGGAGGTGGCGCTGTATCCCGAGCGCGAGTTCCACTTCGAGACCGGGCGGCCGCTAGCCGAGCGCCTCGGCTATCCCGCCGCCTACCTCGACCGCATCCCGGCGGCGGCGATCGACTCCTTCGCGGGGGTCGGCTACTTCCTCGACCTGGCGGAGATCGCGCCGGGCGAGGTGGTCCTCGATCTCGGCAGTGGCTCGGGGACCGACGCCCTCCTCGCTGCCCTCGCGGCCGGGGAGGAGGGCGCGGTGATCGGCGTCGATATGACCGCTGAGCAGTTGGCGAAGGCGACCGGCCTTGCCGAAGAGGCCGGCATCGCCAACGCAGAGTTCCGCGAGGGCCGGATCGAGCAGCCGCCGGTCGATCACGGCTCGGTCGACTGCGTGATCTCCAATGGCGTCATCAACCTCTCGCCCGACAAGCCGGCGGTGTTCGCCGCCGCCGCGGCGGCGCTGCGGCCGGGGGGTCGGCTGGCGATCGCCGACATCGTCTCCGCCACCCAGCTCCCCGAAGGGGTGACTTGCGACGCTTCGCTGTGGGCGGCGTGCATCGGCGGCGCCGTGCGGCGCGACCGCTACCTGGAGGCGATCGAGCTGGCCGGCTTCGAGATCGCCGGGGTCCGCGAGAACGACTACCGCTTCGTCTCTGATCGCGCCGATAACGCCACCCGGAAATACGGCGTGACCAGCATCTCGCTGCTGGCCCGGCGAAGGGAGGAGCGATGATCGAGCGCCTTACAGCCTGGTCCCGGAGCTGCCTCACGATGCAGGGCTACGGAAGTCTCAGCGACAGCGAAAGAAAGAGCCTGTGGCTTGGTCTTCGCTTCGCGCCCGCGCTCTGCTTCGCTGGCATCGCGCTCGGCGTCGTCCTCGCTTCGCCCGCCCTGTTGCTGGCGATGGCGGTGACCGCCGCCATCGGTGGATTCCTCACCCCGAAGCATCCCTTCGACTATCTCTTCGACGCCACGCTTCGTCCCCTGCTGGCTGGCCCGAGCGTGCCGCCCAGCCCGGCGCCGAGGCGCTTCGCCTGTCAGCTGGCGACGGCCTGGGTCGCGGCGATCGCCGTCGCCTTCTTGGCGGGTATGACCGCGCTCGCCTGGGTGCTCGCCGTTCCCCTGCTCTTGGCGGCGGCGACGGTCACGACGACGAACTGGTGCCTTCCTTCGCTGATCTACGGTCTCACGCACAGGAGACGAGGGGGCGAGGTGACCCCAGTTTGAGCAAGGACAGTCGAGAAAGGCGAGATAGGAAGGAGTTGTTCGATGACAGATGGAGATCGAGTGATCGTCGGTTGCACCCACGGCGAGGAGGACCCCGACCGGGTCGTGGTCGCCTACCTGACGGCGGGCGCGGCGCTGGACAAGGGCAAAGATGTGGTGATGTGGCTGACGGCCGACGGGGTTCGCCTGGCGCTGCGGGGCTACGCCGATCGCATCCGGGTTGGCATGGAGCCGCCGGTCGAGCGGGTGCACGCTCAGTTCATCGAGAAAGGTGGCCGCTTCTACGTGTGCCCGGTCTGCTTCGGGGAGCGTGACCTCGACGAGGGCGAGCTGGTCGAGGGCGCCGAGTTGAAGGGGGCGACGCCGCTGATGGAGTTCGCCGCCGAGGGGGCGATGACCTTCAGCTACTGACGGCGAGGTGCCAGTGGGTGAATCTTCTTGGCCATCGATGTCCGTCTGCGGCAGTCCCGTTCGTCTCAATGGCAAATCCGGCATCGGGGCCGGGTCAGCCAGGAGGTATCAGCTATGCCGATCCATCAGGAGGCGATCATCGATGCGAGGCCGGAGCAGGTCTACTCGCTGCTAACCGACGGCCAGAAGTTTGGGGACGCGACCGGGCAACCGGCGCGGGTCAACGACCGGGAGGGTGAGGCGTTCACGCTCTTCGCTGGCCGTGTGGAGGGCCGACAGATCGAGCTGGTGCCCGGCAAGCGCGTGGTCCAGGCATGGCGCTTCGGCGGCGACCATCCTGCTGCCTGGGATGCAGGGGTCTACTCGGTCGTACGTTTTACGCTGGAGCCGGAGGGGCAGTCGACGAGATTTGTGATCGACCACGTCGGCATCCCGCCGCAGTCGAAGGAGCGCATCGCCTCGGGCTACCCAACCTTCTACCGGGACCCGATCGCAAGGTACTTCGCCAGATAGAACGCAGCTCGAAAGGGGATACGGATGAAGTACGCACTGCTCGCTTACAGCAGGGGAGAGGCCCCCGAGGGGGGGCGGTCGCGCGAGATGCACCCCGGAATCGCCGCGGTGCTGAAGCGCCCGGAGGTGACCGGCTACATGCGCCTCGAGGAGACGGACTCGGCGACGACGGTCAGGTTCGAGGGGCGAAAGATGCTGACCGATGGGCCCTTCGTCGACAGCAAGGAGTACCTCGGCGGCCTGATCATGGTCGAGGCCGAGAACCTCGACGACGTCCTCGCCATCGCCGTGGAGCTGCAGGAACTGGACCTGTCTGCGGCGATCGAGGTCAGGCCGGTGTTCGAGCAGGAGCTCGGGGGTGCTTGAAGAGGCCTTCCGGGACCAGTGGGGGCGCGTGCTGGCCACCCTCGTCGGCATCCTCGGCGACATCGAGCTGGCGGAGGATGCCGCGCAGGAGGCGTTCGCGCTTGCCGCCGAACGCTGGCCGCACGAGGGTGAGCCGGGCAACCCGACCGGCTGGCTGATCGCGACGGCCCGCAACCGGGCGATCGACCGCATCCGCCGCGAGCAAACGCTGGCACGAAAGACCAAGCAGCTGGGACGCGAGTTGCTCGATCCCCAGGAGGAGACGATGGACGACTCAGCAACCCTTCCCGACGAGCGCCTCGAGCTCATCTTCACCTGCTGCCATCCGGCCCTGTCCCCCGAGGCTCAGGTGGCGCTGACCCTGCGCACGCTCGGCGGTCTCTCGACCGAGGAGGTCGCCGACGCGTTTCTCGTGCCGTTTGAGACGATGAGCAAGCGGCTGAGCCGCGCCAAGCGCAAGATCCGAACGGCGGGCATCCCCTTCGCGGTGCCGCCGGCGCACGCTCTGCCCGAGCGCCTCGACACGGCGCTGGCCGTGATCTACCTGGTCTTCAACCAGGGCTGGGGCGCCGGGCGCCTCGACCTGGCCTCCGAGGCGATTCGCCTCGGCCGGGTGCTGGCGGCGCTGATGCCCGACGAGGCGGAGGTGCTCGGGCTGCTCGCCCTGATGCTGATCAACGACTCGCGTCGCGACGCCCGCTTTCGCGATGGCGAGGTCGTGCTGCTCGATGACCAGGATCGCTCGTTGTGGAACGCGGAGCAGATCCGCGAGGGCCGCGTGCTGCTCGAGCGAGCGACCGCGCTGGGAGGCACCGGGCCCTACGTCCTGCAGGCGGCGATCGCCGACCTGCACACCACCGAGCCGCGCGACTGGGAGCAGATCGCCCTGCTCTACGGGGCGCTCAGCCATCTCACGGGATCGCCCGTCGTCGAGCTCAACCGCGCCGTCGCGATCGCCGAAACCGAGGGTCCAGCGGCCGCCCTCGCGATCCTCGATCGCCTGGAGCTCGACGACTACCGCTATTTGCACTCCACGCGCGCGGCGATGCTGCGACGACTCGGCCGCGACGAGGACGCGCGGCTGGCCTACGAGAGGGCACTCGAGCTGACTGATCCGGGTCCCGAGCGGGAGTTCCTCGCCATGCGCCGATCCGAGCTGCCGCCAGCCGAGCGCGACGTCTAATTCGGCGGGCGGTGTCCGTTGCCGGCGTGCTCGTTCGTCATATGAGCACAACCCAACCCAAAGGAGGGACCCATGCCGGACATTCTGCATCGCTTCACCATCGACGCTCCACGTGAGCGCGTTCACGACCTGATCGCCACCAAGGAGGGCGTCGAGAGCTGGTGGACCGGACACCCGAACGGCGGAGACGAGACGACGCTGCAGATCTTCTTCAGCGGCGACAAGCCGGCGGCGGTATTCGACGTCGTCGAGGCCACGCCCGAGCAGATCATCTGGCGGGTGACCGACGGACCCTCCGACTGGGCCGGCACCACGATTACGTTCGCGCTCCAAGAGCGCCCCGACGGTGGCACGACGCTGCTCTTCACGCACAGCGAGTGGCGCGAGGCCAACGAGTTCATGCACGGCTGCAGCACCAACTGGGGCTCCTACCTG
>Ga0070679_100002957_pt1 | contig 15489 bp, 10 predicted proteins | sample KBSC63BmetaG_FD_65652 | JGI IMG/M metagenome (GOLD analysis project Ga0070679, IMG submission 65652) | Corn rhizosphere microbial communities from Kellogg Biological Station, Michigan, USA - KBS C6-3B metaG | ecosystem: Host-associated > Plants > Roots > Rhizosphere | place: USA: Michigan... | reverse complement strand
ACACATCTTGTCGTACATCGTCGCCCCCGGCACGTCGAGAACGCCGCCGACGATGACGCGCCCCGGCTCACCGCAGGCGTGCGCATCGACCGCCTGCACCATGTTCGAAACTCGCACTGTATGTATCGTTGTATATGGGTGTACTCATGCCGGCACGGCTGCATCGTACGGGGCCGCCGCGGCGCATCGTCGATTCGTCGCGGCTAAGAGAACACGCGCCGCCGCGAGCCGCAACGCAGCACTGCACGCCAGGATGAAACCGACGACCTGAGGCGACGCCGAAGCGAGGACATGGGCCTTTGGGCCAATTGTCTTGCGGCTGCTTCCCGGCACTTTCCTCGCCATGTCACATCACTATTCCGGCCCCGAGTTCGCGTCGCCGCACGACGACGCCCGTCTGGACTTCACCGATCTGTTCGCGTTCCCCAAACCCGGCGACAGGAACGTATCGGTTCTGATCATGGACGTGCACCCGTCGGTCAACGTGAAGCCGCCTGGTCCGACGACCACGGACCCCTTCTCTCCCGACGCCGTCTACGAGATCAAGATCGATACGAACGGCGACAACGTCGCCGACATCGCGTATCGCTTCCGGTTCTCCCCGCTCCAGGATGGCAAGCAGACCGCAACCTGGCGCAGCGCGATCGGCGATGCCGCCACGGGCATCGGTGACGAAGGCACGATCGTCGTCGAGGACGCGCCGGTATCGACCGGCCGAGAAGCGCAGATCACGAAGGCCGGCAACTGCCGGTTCTTTGCGGGATGGCGGAGCGATCCCTTCTTCTTCGACGTCGAAGGCGCGCTCGACAATCTACGCTTCACCGGCAAGGATTTCTTCGCCGATAAAGACGTGTGCAGCATCGCGCTGGAAGTGCCCAATTCGGACCTGGGCTCGACGCCGGTTCGTCTCTGGGCGCGGACCGTCGACGGCCGCAGCGGGAAGTGGGTCCAGGCCGATCGCGGCGCTCGCTCGCAGCAGACACCGTTCCTGCCGGGCGACGATCGGGACGCGTACCTCGCCGGCGAGCCAAAGGACGACGATCGCTTCGTCGCGACGTTCGCGCACTCGCTCGAGCACAGCGGCGGCTACACGCCGGACGAGGCGCGACGCGTCGCGGCGACCATGCTCCCCGACGTTCTCCCGTACGACCCGACGCGACCGGCGGTCTATCCGACGAACGGCCGGCTGCCCACCGACAGCGTCGTCGACTACTTCATCCCTCTCTTCTCGAACGGCAAAGTCAAGACGGACATGACTCGAGCTCACACCGACCTGCTCTCCGAGTTTCCCTACCTGGGACCACCGCACAGGGCGACGCTGGGTTCAGCGCGCTAGATATCGCAGCGCCGGAATGCTCGGCAGGAAGAAGTACGCGCCGCCGACCACGCGCACGAACTGAGGCAGCGGCCCCGAGCGACTGCACACGCCATTGTTGTGCGACCGCGTGAACGTATCCGTTGCTCGGCCGGCGAGCATCGGGGTGCGCGCCCCGAGCAGTGGATCGCTCTCGTCGAGCCCCTCGAACTTCGGAAACGCCAACCACGATGTTTGAATGAATTCGAATTGTCGCGAGATGTTGGCGTTGAGGCACACGAAGCGCAGTCCGCGTTGAACCGCCGGTGCGCCATGCTCGTCCGGCGATTCGATCACGTATTCGCGGCCGCGCCGCAGAATCCGATGAAAGCGCGTAGACGCGATCAGGTCGTCGTGCGGATGCGCTCTGGCAAAGCCGAGCGTGCGCAGGAACCAGGCGAATAGCCCGCGGGTTCCCAGCGGCAGGTCCGCGTTTCTGGGATTCGCGCGCCGGATGTGCGCGCCGTACGGACACGCATCGCCATTCCGGTCGTTCTGAAACGTGAATTGATTGAGTTGTGCATCGGTGGCGTCCGCGCCGACGCCTGGAATCGCGACGCTGCTGAGCGGAGCCAGCGGCGTGCCCGGCGGCTTGTCGTACGACGTTCGCGCCTGCGGCACGTACGCATTGCTCGCCGGCTGCAACGGGATGTCGAACGGCACGCGGCCGACCGTCGCCGCAGCCGCCCTGTCCACGCTCTGCTGCTCATCCGCCGCTTGCGTATTCACCGAACGCCAGAAAGCCGGCGCGTCCTGTACGAGATCTCTAAGAACGAGATACGTGCCGTTCCGAGCCAGGTCGCGCTTCTCCGGCGCGTCCTCGGCCGGCGGCAGCAGGTTGCCGAGATCGTCCGGCGCGTCGACGAGCGGCCGGGTCGTGTACTTCCCATACTCGTTCGGATAGCCGAGCAGCACTTCGCCGAGCGCGGCGATGTTGGTGTACTCGGCGGTGTCATGGCGCTTTCCGAGTTTTCTCTCCCAGTCGAGCACGGGCTGGCTGATGCCGTCGTTGAACCCGAACGGTTCGATGTCGCCAATGTCCTTCGTCGACAGCGACGTCAGCGTCGTGAAGCCGCCTTTCCAATCGCTGTCCATCAACTGTGCCTCGAATTCCGCCAGTCGTTCGTCGGTGGTCGCGTACGCCATCACGAGGAGGTGCGGGATCTTCGCGTCGCCGCCGCCCCAGCGCCACCATTGCGGATCGTTTGGACCGACGTCGCCCAGCCGACGCGAACGACTCGGCTCGTTCATGCCGGAGATGAACTCATAGGGAAACTGCGCGAGCACGTCCCCCTGCGTGCCGAGGCCGGCGAGACCGCCATAGGTGAGCGCGACATTCAGGGCGACGTCCGGCGGGGTGCGCTTGACGGCGCTGGTGATCGGCGCTCGCGAGAGCCACGCGCGCGCCGCGGATGCATCGGCGATCGACATCAGATGAAAGCGCGCGGCCTTCAGGTGGCCGTAGCCGAAGCGGACGAGTCCCTGAATGTCCTTGTAGTCTTCGTCGCCGAGCGGAATGCCCGGTTGTGACGATCCGCCGCCCGTTGCAGCACTGGGCCGCCCGGAGAGGTCCGGTGCGCGATATTCCGTTGCCGTGCGAGAGACGTTCGTGCTCATGTTGTCCTTCCCGCCATCAGAGGTTCGTGCTTTGGCTGTGCGGAGGCGAAGCAACTCACAAATCGCGAAGCCATGCGCGAACTTCGCTGTCCGTCATGGTCTGACGTTCGAACCCGGCGCGCACGCGCGCGTTGCGCTCGAGATCGTACACCGTGAGCCCGGGATACGCCCGGTACCAGGATTGCGACGGTATCTGATGGCGTCGCTGGGTGTACTTGAACTTCAACTCATCTTCGCATCCGTCTTTGAGGATGAACTTCGTCCGCGGATATCCGACGCCGCAGCCAAACGCGACGTTCAGCCCCCAGCCCGCCTTGTTGATGAAATCGTCCATATAGGCTTCGTGGCTGCCGTCGTAGTTGCTGGCGAAGAACGCCCGCTTCTTTCCGTCGAGGAAGACCCACCGCGCGAAATGGATCGTCCGGATGCGGCCGAGGTGTCCGCGGTTGAAGAAGTGCCGCGCGGCATAGTCGACGGCCCAGAGCAAGCCCGCGAACGTCCACATCCAGAACACTCCCGGCTTCACGCTTCCGAAGGCGTTGAACTGATTGCTGACGTCATGGTCTTCCAACGAAGACAACTCGAGCAGATGACCGAGCTCGGGCCGGTGAATGACCTCGTCCGCCGTCTTCTCCTTATGACGAAGCAGTAATGCAAATCCTCCAACGATGGCTATCGCCGGAATGAGCAGCAGCGGCAGCAGGAGGAAATACGGAATGAGACCGAGGCCAAGCACGACGACCAGCGCGAGCCGAGCTGGCACGTGACGCTGCAGGAAGAAGAATGCGAGTGCACCGACCGCGACGGAGATTGGGATGACGACGTACGCGAACGGGTTGACGAGCAGCAAGGGGAACGCCAGGGCCCAGGGAAGCAGGAGCAACACGGGTCCGATCGCGTAGTGCAGCCAGTCGCGAATCGTCCAGCTCAGCGGCGTCGGCGGCATCGCGGCGAGTGAGACCCTCTTCTCGTGGAGCAACGTCTGGCCGTGCGCGAGCAGTTTAGCGCGAACGTCCTGCGGCGTGCTCTGGATGAACGTCGGGTGGTTATCCCTGATGCACTCGACGAGCGCATCGCGCAGTGTCGCCTCCTCGCGGATCTGCGTCACCGTGCGGCCGATCCAGTTCACGTAATTGGCCGTCGGTGCCTGCGAGTGGCTCCTCATCCAGGCGAGCAGGTTCGAGCCGGCGGTGAAGTCCTCGCAACATGAAAAGATTTGGCGCAAGCCGGGTTCGGCGCGATTCGCCAGTTGCGCCAGCATGTCGTTTGCCGGGCCGTCGAAGTCGCCCATGAAGCTCAGGAGCGCCGCGTAGTGCGGTACCTCGTATCCGAGCTCGGCGAAATCCGTCGCGGTCCCGTCCTCGAGAATGACGAAGCGGGCGAAATGCAGATTCTCGAATTGGCCGAACGGCACGAGGGCGTTATTGGGCGTTGCCATGCCGGGCCGGTCGTTCATGGACGCAAGCAGTCCATTGAGCTCTTGCCTGCGCGCGTCGATGATCGGCGCGACAATCATGAACGTCGATTGCGGGATCATTGGTGCCGCCGGGTGCGGGGTGCGGACTGCAGGTTACGGGCTGCAAATGCCGCTGGCGTGCTGGCGAGCGCGTCGTCGCGGCTCTAACCTTGGTCGCCTGGACGCGGCCTGGCAAGTTTTCGAAGCGTGCACTCGATTGCGGCAACCGATCGAGACGGCCGGAATCCTCCGAGGTATGGACGCAGCTCCCTGGCCGTGATCGAGCCGCGCTCCATTCATACGTCATACGCAAAAGGCGGCGCCGGGCGACGAGGGGCTCGAGGCCGCTTTCCCAACATCCGATGGTGGCACGAGTGAGCACATCCTGGCTTGGCCTGTTCGGTTGGATGGTGGTGGTGTTCGTCGCGGCTGCCATCGGGGCGCTGGCCACACGGCGTGCGCGGGACTTCTATGCTCGCCTTGTAAAACCCTCGTGGGCACCTCCAGGATGGGTCTTCGGTCCCGTGTGGACTGTGCTCTATCTGCTGATGGCGCTGGCCGCCTGGCTCGTCTGGCGCAGGGCGGGATGGGGAGGCGCCACCTCCGCGCTGTCGTTGTTTCTCGCCCAACTGGTTTGCAACGCCTTGTGGAGCTGGTTCTTCTTTGCCTGGCGCCGCGGCGCCCTCGCGCTCGCCGACATCATTCTGCTGCTCGGCCTGATCGTCGCCACGCTATTCGCCTTTGCTCACGTGGACACGCTCGCCGCGATACTGCTTGTGCCTTATCTCGCGTGGGTCACCTTCGCGACGGCACTGACACACGCGGTCTGGCGAGCGAACGTCGATCAGCTCTCGCCGCCGTGAGCTCTCTCACCGTTCGTCCTTTCGCGCTTGAACCAACTCGCCATTCTGGAGCTCGAAGACGCCGCCGATCCGTCATGCCTGCCGCATCCGCTTCCTGGCGAAACCAGCCATTCGGAACCGACGTTTGAGATATCGAATACTCAACCGTTAATCAGTGTCATCTCTACGGATCTGGCCCAAGTCCGCCACGGTGACTACGGGCTACACTACGCTGCCCGACCGTCACCGCGGACCCGCTGCGCCATCTATCTCGACCAGAGCAGGATGACGGAACACAGACGCACACCGATACGCGGCCGCTGGAATGTGGTCGGCGCTCGAGAGCCGTCATCATAGAACTCGACGCCCGCAAGCTCGCGCGCCATGACTGCCCCGAGATCTGTTCGCTCGGTCACCTCGTGACCGTCGAGAAACAGAACCGGGCCGCACGACCCTTTGTGGGTAGTTCTCAGATAGGGCAAGCCATGACTGTCTTCGCCGACCGCGAGCCACGGCAGTCGCATGGCGAGAGCCGCGGGCAGATTGTTCAGCCAGGTCGTCGAATCGAGCTGGCTCTCATCGAGAAAGTATCCGTGTGCCGATTGCCTTCGCTCCTCGAACCCGAGCAGCATCGCCTTCTTCGCTGCGGCGGTGATTCGGATCGTGTCCAACGGCCGCGGCGCTCGATCCAGCAGCAGCAGTAACCGCAAGGTGTCGCCGGCGCGCGCGCTGAAGCCAACGGAACGCGGCAGGTACCCTAAGCGACGGGCATCAATTTCATGTGTACCCGGCTCGATGGCGGCGACGCGCGCCTCGCCCAGCCCGTCCGTCCGTGCGGCGAGCGACGTTCCACGAATGCGGATCTCCACATCGGACAGGAAATCGCGAGAGGCGGCGTCACCGATCGTGACGAGCAGGACAGCCGAAGCTGGCCGCTGCTGCGCGCCCAACGCGGGCGATCCGACCGCCATCGCTGCCAGAGCGACAACCATGTGACACCCGATGCCTTTCATCGCGGAACAGGGCTGTGGGTTCGCACGGGCGCGTTGCCTCGCACCTCGTCAGCAGCGGTTGTTCTCCGAGCGCGCCGGACGCAGGGCATCGGCGAAACATGGAGGCACCGCTGCTCCCGCGTTAGATAGGCGATTGCGTTAGGTGGAGGTGGTATTGAAGCATGGTTCTAACGGTTTGTGAAATCTCGCAGAAACGCTGGGCCGGATTTTCTAGAACATGGATTCCTCAGCCCGTCTAGTGCTCCTCTGCGATCCGGCGTATCGTATCGCCGGTCCGTGGAGCCGACGCACACACGCTGCTCGCTTCGAGCAGACGGCCGAAGGAGCTCACCATGTTGACCGCCAAGCGCGTTGCCGGCACGATCGTGCTCTCCATCGCGTTGATCGATCAGTCGCAGATGCCGGAGATTCACATCATGCAGGCCTGACTGGCCCGCAACGAAGTCGACGTTAACGTGTTCGCAAACGATGTCGTCACGACGCAAACGACCGATATCGGCATCATGCAGAAGTTGTTCAGCCAGCTCCCGGCGAAGTGAACCGCCGCCGCAGGCGCCTCCGCCTCTGTACGTCCCAGTCCTCAGCCCCCGGAGTCCGTCCCGATGCGCAGTTCATGCAAGCTGATAAGTCTCATCGCGACCGTCGTCGCGCCGGCGCTCCTGCCTGCGCTCCTGCCGGCGCAGAGCTATCCGAGCGCCGCCGATCCGCGGAGCAACCTCAAGCCAGGTCGGTTCGACGCCGGCGTCGCCGCGAGCAACATGCGCCTCGTGTCGTTCTCGCCGAAGCCGGCGCAGTTCGACTCGGTCCGCGGCCTGACGTTCATCAACTCCGACGTCGCGTTCGGCAACGGCCACTATGCATACCAGGGCAACTTCGCCGGCTTCACAGTGTGGGACGTGAGCAATCCGGCGGAGCCGGTCGTCACGGCGGTCGTGGAGTGCATCACGTCGCAGGGCGATCCAACGATCGTCGGCCATCTACTGTTCGTCTCCGCCGAGGGCGCGGGCAATCGCAATGACTGCGGCAAGGGCGGCGTGCAGGACCCGAAAGATCACATGACGGGCATACGCATCTTCGACGTCTCGAATCCGCGCGCGCCGAAGCTGATCAAGAACGTGCAGACGTGCAAAGGCTCGCACACGCACACGCTCGTGCCGAGCCCGACGAATCCCAGGATCGTCTACCTCTACGTGTCAGGTCAACAAGCGGCGCGGCCGGCCACGGAGCTGGCGGGATGCAAGAATGGTGATGACCCGGCCGACCCCACGAACTCACTCTATCAGCTCGACATCATCAAGGTGCCGCTCGATCACCCGGAGCAGGCCGCGGTGATTCCCGGCGCGCGCATCTTCACGGGCCTCGACGGATCGCCGGACTGCGTCACCTTCTGCGCGCCGGCGGATTCGCGCCGCGTATCTCGCAGTGGACGCAGCGGCCGTGGCGCCGCCGCGGGCGACTCGGCGAATCCGGCCGCGCCATTGCACACGGGCCCGCGCAACTGCCACGACGTCACCGCGTACCCGGCGTATCACCTGCTCGCCGCCGCATGCTCGAGCCACGCCATCATGGTCGATATCTCGAACCCCGAGAAGCCTGTGCGGCTGACGGCCATCACCGACACGAACAATTTCCAGAGTCGACACACGGCGGGCTTCAGCAATGACGCGAGGAAGACCCTCTGGACCGACGAGTGGGGCGGCGGCACGGGACCGATGTGTCAGGCCGGCAGCATCATGGAGTTGGGCGGCAACACGATCGTCACCGCCAGCGCGGACAACAAGAAGCTGACCCAGCACGCGTACTTCAAGCTTCCCTCCGCGCAGACCGCGCAGGAGAACTGCGTGTCGCACAACGGTGGACTCATTCCAGTGCCGGGACGCGATCTCTACGTGCAGGGCTGGTATCAAGGCGGCGTGGACGTCATGGACTTCACGGACGCGGACCATCCATTCGAGATCGCATATTTCGATCGCGGTCCGATCGACGCGCCCGCCGATACGTCGAACGCGAGTGCTCGCTCACGCTACACGATCGGCGGATCGTGGGGCGCGTACTACTGGAACGGCTACGTCTACTCGTCGGAGCTCGATCGCGGATTCGACATCTACGAGCTGACGCCGAGCGATCAGCTCTCCGCCAACGAGCTGGCCGCGGCGAAGCTGGTGACGCTGAAGGAGTACAATCCGCAAAGTCAGCCGAAGCTGGTCTGGCCGGCGGCCTTCCCGGTCGTGCGCTCGTACCTCGACCAGCTCGTGCGGAACGACGGCCTGTCGCGTGATAAGACTTCTCTGATTGCCGCATCGCTCGATGCGGCGGAGAAGCAGAAGGGTGCGGCGCGTGCGGCCACTCTGACGAAGCTCGCGCGCGAAGTGGATGCCGATGCGAACGGTGCCAAGGACTCGGTGCGGGTGAAGACGATGGCGTCGGAGATCCGTCGGCTGGCGGCGGTGTCGAAGTAGGGGGCGATGGGCGATGAGGCTGGCGTCAGGCGCAATGCCTTTCGCCACCGCCCATCGTCCATCCGCCATCGCCCGCAGTCCTTCCGCCTAGCGACTCCACAACACCAGCGCCCCACAGGTTGCGGTGCCGCGGAGCTCGGCGGGTGCAGTGGCAGGCCGCGTGTACAACTCTATCCCCGCAAACTCTTCGGCAAACATCTTGTCGAGATCAGGCGGGGCCGCGCCGGCGAACGGATAGAGGCGAACGCCGTCGCGGACCACCGCGGCGTAGCACGGCGAGGATGTGCTTGCCGGGCGACGCATGGCGAGCTCCGATTCGCCGCGGGAGCCGGACGCGATGAACGCACCCGCGTCCGTCTTCAGAAGATTCGCAAGTGGACGTCCCGACGCCGCGTCGAGCTGCGCGCGGGTGAAGAACTTTCCCTGCCCTTTTGCCCGCCGAGCATTGAAGCCCGCGAACGTCAGGTCGGTCCTCTCTCCCTTGGCCTTCGCCGTGTCGGATACCGGAACGGGAAGGAGCTCGAGCTGGATGGGCTGCTTGACGTTCGCGCCGCTATTGAAGTTGTCGAAATACGCCTGATATCCCCGCGCGACGACCTCGATGATGTGCCCGCCATCGAGCAGCTCGGGAAGGCGAACCAGACCGGCGGAATCCGTGTATCCGGCCTCGATCGTGTGATCGATGGTGACGGCCGCGCCGCGGATGGAGACCGTGTCGCCAGCTCGGTGTAGCCGGATCACGACATCGCGCGTGTCCTGTGCCGCCGCAGCGTGAGCGGACAGCGCCACTGCAGCGAAGGCCGCAAGGCAAGGAGCTCGAAGGATTCGCATGAGATCGGGATCCGGGGGGTTCACTGCATTCTAATGCAGGGGCAGAAGGATTCGCGCTCGCCGGCGCGGACGCTTACTTCAGCCTCACGCGCGCCAGGTGAATGCCCTTCGCATCTCGCATCGACATGTACACGATCCGCCCTCGCCCGAACCCCACGATCGTGTATCCAGGAGGAATCTGTAATCGATCGACGAGCTCGCCGTTCTCGCTGATCACGTCGTACACGTTCCCCCCTGGAATGGGCTTGGGGGGAATCGTCCGTACCCACACGTTGCCATCCATGTCGGATCGCACCGAATTGCTCGCGAACGGCGGCCGGTAGTCCGGCAGCTCGCTCGGCGGCAGTACGTACACTTCACGCATCGTCGGCATCGGTGGAACGTTGCCCGGGATCATCACCGGCTGCGGAATGCACGACGGCGTTCCCATGAGCGCCCCCGGTGCTCCGGGAAACGTCATCAGCGGCGGAGGAGCGACGGGCTTGGCCCCGGTCGCTCCAGCCGTCTTCGGCGTGTCCGCGGTCGTTGGCTCTTCACCTTCGGCGCATCCGTAGATGTAGCGCTCCGGAAACTTCACGTCAGGCGGAAGCTTCCACGTCTTCATGAAGCCCGCGGGCGGCACATAGCCCGCGGGAACCGTGAGATTCGGCGGATACTTTCGATTGTACATGTTCACCCACCGGATGATCGACGTGACATAGTTCATCGCGAGCGACCGCTCGTTCATCTTCTTCACCGAGTCGACCAGCCGCTGCTTGTCTTCGTCCGTGTAGTGCTGCCAATCGAACGGCAGCTTCTGCGATGACGTCCACGTGCCGTCGGGATGCAGATACTCCACGCGATAATCGCGGCCGCGAATCAGCGCGATGGTGCCGTCGGCGAGCACCGCCCAATCGTCCGTCATCGGCATCGGGTTGATGTGCGAATAGAAGTTGAACCCGCCCTCCGGCGTCATCCTGATCTCGGATTTCTGTTTCGGGATCCGCATCGATGCGAGCGTATCGATCTTCCGCGTGCCGAGATCGACGGCGACGATGAATGCGGAATCCGGCTGCTGCGGAATCCAGGGCACGCCTGGCGGCGGCGCGACCTTCGGCGGCGCGGGCTCGGCGGGCTCGCGATAGACGATGCGTCCCTTCGCATCCGCCGCGGGCCAGCCGTAGGTGCCAGTGCCCGAGGTGAAGAGATACTGATCCTGCACGCGCCACACGGAGCGCGTCCGCACGAACCGCGCATTCGGATCGAACACGACGATCGCGAACGATGCGGGATCGACGAACAGGATACTGTCACCACGATACGGAATCAGCGTTCCGGGACGCGTGCCGTACGTGTTCGCGATCTCCGCGAGTGAATCGAGGACGATGTCGACCTTCGTCAGGGTCGTATCCATCAACACCAGCCGCCGACTCAGACCGTCGTTCACGAGCACTCGGCCGTCGCGCAGCTCGAGCACGCTGTTGATCGTGCCGAAGCTCGCCTGTGATACCGCCGTCGCGGTGGCAATCTTCCGAACGGGCGGACCAGGCGGCGCATGGGCCGCCGCGGCGGCCGGCGGCGTCTGTTGCCCACCCGCCAGTCGTGCGCAGAATACCATCACGAGTACAATGAGCGGTCTTTTCATGATTCTCAGAACTCGAAGAAGACCTGACCGTTGATCACAGAGACGGCCGAGAACCCGGCCACTGCACCGCCACCGCCGCCGCCCGCGTAGAGCGACGTGCCATCGCGCACGGACGCGAGATATCGCGGGTTGAGAATGTTCACCACGAGCGCCGGCAGCTTGCGGCGCTGCTCGGGCGCGAGCAGATCGGTGATCAGCGGAACGACGTCCATCAGCATGCCAACCTGTTTCCGCCGCGCGGCGAGATAGCGCGAGTACGCTTCGCTCTGGTCGAAGCGCGCCGGGAGCGTCGCGAGATAGCGGGCGACCGGTGCCCACAGCGAGTCGCTTCGATAGTTGTAGCGGCGATTCATCGACGCGATGCTATCAGCCTGCTCCGCCGTGAGCTTCAACGAATCCTGCTGGCGAAGAATGACAGCCATGGGATTCGTAATGCTGTTCGCGCCCGCGGAGCGATAGAGTGCCTCGGGATAGCGCGAGCCGGGCAGCGTTCGTCCAAAGCCGAGTTGCATCGCGAGGGTCTGTTGCTCGCGCGTACTACCGAGGTCGAAGCGCACACTCGTCGTCAACACGACCGGATTGCGCAGCGTGACGAGCTCGGGACGAGTCGCTCCGAAGCGCGGATTGACCTCGAACTTGTATCGATTGGTCGACGGGTCGAAACCGCGGACATAGAGAAGCGACTGATCGGGAAACGGCGATTGGCCCCACCCCTTGAGATGTCCCGACCCGTTCGCGATCAGATCCGCCGCGCCGAGTGGGTTCGACAGCGAGAAGGAGACGTTCGCGCGGCGCGGCATGTGGAACTTCACGCGATCGAGCGAGACGTTGAGCGACGCACTCGAGGTCCACGGCGCGCGGCAGCTATTGCGCGCGGCGACGTGATCGAGCTGGCTGCGCAGGCAGTCGCGCGTCGCGTCCGATGCGCTCGAGAGCACGCGCTGCATCGCATTCGACACTGCCGTGTCCGTCGTCGTCGCCGCCGAGTAGATGAACGCGCGATCGTTGTAATAGCCGTCGCCGTTGAGATCACCCGCAACGCTGGGCGTGAAGGCGCTGCCCGAGCGGAACAGGCCGGTCCAGCTCACGTTGACGGCGTCGAAGAAGTTGTAGCTGAGACTGTAGTTGACGGAGTGCGGTCCCTGCGCTGAACGATCCCAGAAGACGTCGAGCGGATTGGCGGCCGTGCTGTTGAAGCCGGACACCTGTTCTCGCACGTTCGTGTAGGTGTAAGCGGCGTTCCAGCGGAAGCGCATCGCCGTCCGGTAGATGGGATTGAGCCGCACCTGGAGTTGTGCGCTTCGCGATTGCAGATCGGAGCGAATCTCGGTGACGCGATTGAAATCCTGCGAGACGCGTGCGTCACGCGATGCGATGCTGCCGGTCGTCGTCACGATCGACGACGACTGTACGAAGACAGGCCGTCCGTCATCGAGCGTGAAACGCGTGACGGGCGCGAAGTTGAGATCGACGCTGCGCTGCTGATGTTGGTTGACCGAATAGGTGCCGTCGAGGCTGAGCGAATAGCGTGCGTCGAGCACCGCGCCGCTCCACGAGCCGTTTGCGCGGATCGAGCGCTGCGGCGTGTAATTCCGCGAGATCAGCGTCACGCTCGGCGACGTGTTCGCGAACAGGGTACCGTTCGTTCCGTCGGCGCATTCACTCGGGATGGCCGATTCACCCTGCAAGTACGCCTGCCAATTCGGAATGGGCGCGGCCGGTCCGATGCAGACGATCTGCTGCGTTCCATCAGGCAGACCCGTATTGTTGAGCACCGCGGAGAGAACGCCGGCGTTCGCATTGTTGGCAAAGACGCCGATTCCGCCGCGAATGACTGCGCGTGGCGAGCGGAAAGCACCGGAGAACGCCGAGATCTCCGGAGCCTGCCCCAGCGTGTACGAGAATCCGATGCGCGGGCTGACGACGACCGGCGACGGCACGAAGTCGTTGCGGCGCGCGAACACCTGATTCACTTCCGCATTGTATGCGGGCGTCGCCGTGAAGTGGCTGCCGTCGACACGCACGCTGTACTGGATCTGTAGATCCTGCGTCTTCCGCCACGAGTCGCCGAGCGAGAAGGCGCCGTTGAGCTGACCCGTGGACGTGCGGCGTGTGCTGAGCGTCCGCGTGAACGATGCGGGCAACCCCGCGTCGAAGTCGGACAGCGAGTTGAACGTGAAGGTACCCAGCAGGTTCGACGACGGATCCTGCGCGTTGCCGGCAAACCCCAGCTCCGTGTTGAACTTGATACGGTGCTTGTTCGCGTTGTCGAACCAGGAAAGTGTGTTCTGAAAATTCGTGTTGATGGAGCGCGAGCTCGAGAAGAGCCCCTGGTTGCCGCCAAAGCCGAGGTTCGTGACGCCGCTCGCGCCGTCGGAGAGATCGGAGGCAACGCGTACCTGCCCGCTGGGCATGAGGAGATAGGGCGTCCCGTAGTTGCGCGAGACGTTCACACCCAGTTGCGACTCACTGAGAATGAGGTGCAGGTAGCCGCTGTGATGCGCCTGGATTCCGGCGCTCCAGTTGTAGCGATCGCCGGCGGACGACTCGAGGAGCGTCGCCCCACCTCCGATCGGACTTTGCCGCGCCCAATTGCCGTTGAACGTCAGGCCGAAGGCCTGCCCGCTCGACGAATTGGGTGGGTTCAAGTCGATGTTGCCGAAGAGCGATCCATTGTCGCTCAGCCGCTCGTTGCGCAATGGGCCGGCGACGGTCGGAATGCCTCGGGTCCCAAGGATGCTGAGGAAGTGCGTCACCGAATCCGACGCGACCCCATAGGTGCGAAGCCCGAGCGCATTCGTTGTGAGCAGGGTCTGGTTGTCGCGGGACTGGCGCCCGAGCTGATATGAGATGTTGTAGAAGGATTTGTTGTACTGAATGGGCCCCGACATCACGCCGCCGAGCGACAGGTTGGTGTACTGCGTGCCGACGGCCTGCGCTGCCCGGTCGGTCCATTCCAGGCTTGGCGCGTTGAACACGAAGCTCGACCCGCGCGTCCGAAAGTTCGATCCGGATCCCGGTCTGATATTGAAATTTGCGCCGCTGAACCCGCCCTTCGACGCGTCATACGGCGACGTGGTCAGCGAGGTCTGCACCTGCGCATCGCGCGGAAGATTCGAGCTGTTGAACGGCAGTCCGTTCAGCGTGGTGTTGTTCTGGTCGGCCCCGAGCCCGAGAACGGAGAATCCATCGGCGGCGCCGTCGAGGCCCGGGATGAGCGTGACGCCGGGGAGCGATGCCGCCATCGCGGTGAGGTCCCCGAGCAGCTCGATGGGCAGTTGGTTGGGATTCACCATCTGCTCGGTGCCGCTGACGTCGGGCGTCTGCGAGTTCCGACTGATGCGCTGCGCGGACGTGGCCGCGACGACGACGGTATCGAGCTGCACGACGGAGAGCTTCGCGTCGGCGATCAGCACGTCCTCATCGACGACACGCTTGATCTCGAACTGTCGGAACTGATAGCCGACGAGCGCGAAGCCCATGATGTAGTCCCCCGCCCCGCCGGGAAACGCGATCTGGTAGCTCCCCGTGTTGTTCGTTCGGACTTCGCGGGTGACGTTGCCCGGGATGGACGTGGCCGTGACGCGGACGTTCCGAAGGGGCAAGCCCTCGACGGTCGTGACTTTTCCCCGAATGACGTCGGTCTGCGCCGCGGCCACGCCGCTGAAGAGCAGAGCGAGACCGACGGCGAGCACGGCGCTACGGATCTGACGCAGGTGGGTCATCAACACCGATCGAGCCTCGCACAGAGGGTGGTCGTGGCCTTGACGCTATGGGTGAGACCCAGGCTTGGCCAGATCCGTTGTCCGAGCGCTGTCGGAATTAATCGATTTGTAATAGAGGGGTCCTGATGATATCAGCGTTTGGGACCCGCGGCGGCCCGGAAACGCGGTCCGGCGCTCGCGGCAAACACACACCGCAATCGTTCGCAGCCGCGGCGAGAACCGATCAACCGTTCATTGCTTCTTGCCAGACACTGCTTTCGACACCGGCCGCGCCGAGAAGCGTTCGGTGGCCGTGATCCGCTCGCGACACTGCGCACGCGGCCATCGGCGTCGATTCGGCATCGATTTTCACGACGGCGACCGCGGCGGTATGCGACTTCTGTGATCGAGCGCGCGCCACGATCATCTCATAGAGGCCGATCGACGGATCGAAGAGCAGCATCGTTCCCGGCCGCGCAGCCACGCGGGTCGTGTCCACCTTGCGCCCCGCATGCTCGACCACTTGCACAATGTCGCGGCCAGCGATCATCGACACGAATCCCTGCGCCCTCGCGCCCCCGCCCACGCG
>Ga0070679_100002948_pt1 | contig 15503 bp, 16 predicted proteins | sample KBSC63BmetaG_FD_65652 | JGI IMG/M metagenome (GOLD analysis project Ga0070679, IMG submission 65652) | Corn rhizosphere microbial communities from Kellogg Biological Station, Michigan, USA - KBS C6-3B metaG | ecosystem: Host-associated > Plants > Roots > Rhizosphere | place: USA: Michigan... | reverse complement strand
CAGCGATAGGGTAACGCCATACTTCGCATTGTAGGAACCAATGGGCATGGCACTCCGCTCATCGCGAAGCACCATCTCGGTAATCCGGTCACAGACCATACCGATTCCGTACTGCTTTTCTCGTTCACCCCTGCCGTGATCATCACCAACGATGCGCCCGCCAGGTCGGAGTAATCGCCAGAGCGCAGTTCGACCGTGGGCGACAACACTGCGCCGTATTGCACGTCCGTTACGACTCCCTTGGCACGCTTGCGATTTCTGTTTACGAGTACGATTTCGCGCGGCGAACCGCGCATGACCAGCGCAAGCAGACAGGACGATCCGACTGCCCCCGCACCGACAATTCCGACTTTCATACAGCTTCCTTTCGACCGATCGCATTTACGCAATCGCCTCCGCGCGGGTGAGCTTCCAACGAGGTGCGAATTGTACTCCCCGCGACTTCGGCGCAAATGATGAACTCTTCAGAAAAAGAGATCTGAGCTCGATGAAAACACTCCCTAGAAATTGGACGCTTCGCAGTGAACATGCAAAACGTCTATTGAATCCCTGCTTTCAGGAATCGATGCATTGGACGGCCTCAAGAAAAGGCTGCGAGAACTCGCCCCGCACAATCTGGAGTCCGGCAAACCAGTTCAAGTGGAGGTGCTTCCTGGTCCGGTCGTGGATTCGATCGTTCAATTTTCGCGTGAGCAGAACAGTGACCTGATCGTTATGGGCCTGAAATCGCCTCCGGGGTTCTTCGCTGACCGTAGGCCATGGTTACATGCATACGCAATCGCCTCGGATGCATGCTGCCCGGTTCTGACGGTCCGCCACGCCGTGGTGGTTTCCTAGTTCATCCTGGTCGACGGCAATCCTACGCAAGACATCAGCCCAATTGCCAGCCCCGGTGGAAGCATCTAGAAGAACAGGCTCTTCAGTAGGAAGGAACAATGAAGCAACTCCAGTGGTACGATTCAAAATTCGCTCTCGACCTCGCAGCGCGAATACGAGAGCGTTCTTCTGGACTTTCACAATCGTGTTGAAGGACGAACGTAGTCGCGGTTGGAAACCCTGCGGGATCACCCACTCCGTTCGAAATTGAGAACGCGTTGTGCCGCACTTCGAGGCGTAGTTGGCATCAATGAATACAGTAGGGAGGAACGATGGCTCAAATCAAGTGGCACGACGATTTGAAGTCCGCACTCAGCCTCGCACAGCGCGAGCACAAGAACGTCCTTCTGGACTTTCACAACCCGCTTTGAATCGGCTGTCAACAGATGGATGCGGTCTCGTATCCAAATCCGAAAGTGATCGAATTTTTTGAGAAAAATCTGATCGCAGTTAAGGTGCTCATCAACTCGCAGCCGCTTCCGAAGAAGTTTCGTGTGCAATGGACGCCTACGCTCATACTGTTAGATGACGAAGGCGAGGAGCACAACCGCACGGTCGGCTTTCTTCCGCCGGACGAGCTCTTGGCGTCACTGATGCTCGGAATCGGCAAGTCGCATTTCGACTACGACGAGTTTTCCGAGGCCGAGAATACGTTTCAGCATCTCCTGGCGGAATACCCGAAGAGCGATTCGAGTTCCGAAGCGGCCTACTATCTGGGCGTCAGCCGATATAAGCGTACCCGCAATGCCGAAGAGTTGAAGAAGACTGTCCAGCACTTGCAGCGGGATTTTCCGCAGAGCGAATGGGCGAAGCGGGCCTCGGTCTACCAGTTGCTGTGAGCTTGCTGCCAGGCTTCACTCCGTAAACGACTATTCGACCGGATGTTCCGATCGGCGGGTCTTATAGCTGTTGTCAATGCAATGCGCTGATGTCCCTTCGCTTCATAACTCACAATCGCCACCGCTAACCGGTTGGCCGGTCTTGTGTCTCCAGTGCTTTTTGCCGGAGTGTGCCTCGAGCGCGACCACGTTGCGCCTCCATCTGATCACTCTTGTGTCTCAGGACCAGTAAACGAAAACACAAAGAGGCAACAGAACGTTTGATACTCATGACAAATTCCTGCATCGGACTAGTTCGTTACTTCGAGCGCATGGTGCCGCTGGGGGTTCGCCTGTGCAGAAGAATTCACCTCGAAGTCCGCAACTAATGGCAGGTGATCAGAGGCAACGAGTGCGGCTCGACTCCTGTGAAGCGACAAACGCTCGAGCGTCAGTGTCGGATCGAAGTAAATGTGGTCCAGGTGAAAGAGCGGAAGTAGCCCCGGGTACGTTCGAGAACGGCCCAGATAGGCCTGAATGTCCACGCCCCGAAAATCTCGACTTAGCAAACGAGAAGCAAGACCGCGAGTCCACTCGTTGAAGTCGCCAAGAATGACCCGAGCCCCATATGCGTCCCGATTGTGGAGAATCTTTGGGCTGACGAGCTTTCGAACTTGTCGCCGGCGTTCAAAAAAGCTTGTGCCCAAGTGGACATTAAATAAGTGCAGCGTAGCCATTCCGACTTCAATATCGGCGCGCAAACAGCCTCGTTGCTCGTAGCCCTGAATACTAATGTCGTAATTCTTGATTGCACGAAGAGGAAAACGGCTGAGCAGCAGGTTTCCATAGGCAGCCCCATTTAGGCGGCGGTTCTCGCCTAGACAATAATCAAAGCTCAACTCTGCTGCGATGAACTGCGCCTGGTCTTCTTCAGGATACCGATGAATGCTCAGCACCTCCTGCAACGCGATCACGTCCGCATCGACTTCGCGCAGGACTTCGACGATACGGGCTGGATCGACCCGGCGGTCGAGTCCTCGACACTTGTGAATGTTGTAGGTCACAATCCTAATCGGGCTAGCCATCTAAAGAATTACTCTCATCGTGTTAGATGCTGCATTGGATTCGTTCGCTTCAGCCATGAGTTAATCCCTGACTCACTTAGGACTGCGGGCTTGTCGCTGTGTACTCCATCTCAACTTGCGTTCGCGAAGCACTTTGTAACCACGATAAATCAGCGCAAGTGCGACCCAGCCTGTGACGGCAGCAAGAAAATATCCTGGCACTTTTGGAAACCGGGCGCACAGAATCGCCAGTCCGAGCACCAGTAGGCCAGCCTCAATGACGAACCTTGCCTCAAGGGGCTGAAACACTCTGCGATTGGTAAACGCCGCGCCGACAGCGTTGCCGATTCGAATAGCACCGGCAGCTGCGCGGCCTGCGCTTCCGCCCCCGCTGGTCGTGACCGGCAGACGATGCCGTGGTTCGCCCGGCGCGCGTACTCTTCTCCTCGTGTCGAGGATCACTTCGGTGGCATTACTCAGATCTCGTAGATATTGTTCTTCCATCTGGCTCGCGAAGTCATCGTTCTCGATAACGGCATCCAGCTCGCAATTCCCGAACCAGCTTGCAATATTCAGATTCGTGGAGCCGACCCGTGCCCATCGGCCGTCAGCGACCGAAGTCTTGGCATGGATCATGGTGCCGTTCCACTCGAAAACGCGAACACCCGCCGCGAGCAGCGGGCGATATCCAGCACGCGAGAGTGGCCTGAGCAGTGGAATGTCGGTCGCGTTCGGCACAAGAAGCCGTACGTCAACACCGTCCTGTGCTGCCGCCGAGAGTGCCTGCACATACGGAGTCGTACCTGCGTAATACGCATCCGTCAGCCACACTCGCTTTCGAGCCATCGCTGCAACCAGTTGGTCTAACCGGAACAAGCCGGCGGTTGCGGGAACGGTAGCGACCACGCGCAAACTAACGCTGCCTTTCGGGGCTGTTGCACGAGTTCTGATCAACTCGGTTCTTTCGATGGGTTCGCCGATCGTTGCCCACATTTGCACGAAGGCATGCTCGATCTCAGCAACCGCGGGCCCACGCACCTCTACCCCGGTGTCACGCCATGGTTCGATCTTCTTTTCGGGTTCGCCGATCCACATGCGCCCAACGCACAAGCCGGTGATGAAGCCGACTTCACCATCCACCGAAAGCATCTTGCGATGATCACGTGAAAGCCAGCCGAGCGGAGAATCGAAGTGGGGCGGATTGTAGCAGCGCACTTCCACCCCGCAGGCGCGCAAGCGATTCCAGAATTTGCGTGAAGTTTTTCCGAAACCTCCCAACCAGTCGTAAATGACACGCACATGTATGCCCTGCTGTGCCTTAGCAATCAGGGCGTCGGCGAATTCGTACCCTGCGCTGTCCTCGTGGATGATGTAGCTCTCAAAGTGAACGTGACGGGTCGCAGCCGCGATGGCGGCGAGCCATGCGGGATAGTTCTCCGCTGCATTAATCAGCAGTCGGACGCTATTGCCGTCAATCAGCGATGCACCGGCGGCGCGTGAAAAAGCCTGCTCAGCAAGCTCGCGCGCAGCTTCGAGCGAGTTGCGTTCTCCAGAATGAACGCTCGTCTTGGATTGTTCGCTCTGAACGCGGTCGTCGCTGTTTAATCGAACTCTGATTTCGTAGCCCTCCCTTACATCAACTGCGCAGTAGCCTCGATCCACCACCGGGTTGCCATAAAAGTGAGACCAGTGGAATGGTAGCTCAAGTGTCCGGTCAATTTTCGTAGCACGGGGTGACGGGTTTATCTGGAATTTCAAAATTGTATCTCTGTATACGCGCCTCCTCCAGAAGATCGGCCCGTTGCGGCCTGCCCCGAAAACAGCAGGATCTTACAACTGGGAAACTGCTCTCTGATTTAGATCGCCATATTGATTCCATTCATCTCCGGCATTACAACATCGCTCATGATTGAGTCTTGCATATTGTGTTTGCACCGGGACCTAAGCAGCTGTTGCTTTACTATCGAATTATCCCCGCGCCCGGATAAAGTGTCAGCAGGGTACGGTCTCCCCCTCTGCGCAGCAGCTTCTTCCGACAACACTCAAAACGTCAGACAATGGTCGTCTTGTTCTTACTTCCAACTTCGAAGAAACGCTGGTTGTGACTTGGGAGCGTACAACAACGACGAGCTACCGCTGGAGGTTCCCGCCGCCAGTACAGCATCACGGTCAAGGTCGTAACAGCCAAATCTTCATCAGTATTGAATGCGATCAGGATGGGATGACGAGGGACTGCGTCGGCAATATTCGAGTACTACCGGCCGCACACTCAGCCCGCCGAAAACAGGACATGAAGCGAAGGATCGCTTTCGGGGTCGGCAGGAGTACGGCAGCATGACGGACTGATCTGCTGAGCCGGGTCGCGGCATGACCGTATGATCTACTGCGCTACGACGATTGGAAACCGATCCAATGAGAGATACGCGAGCAGCGAACAGAAAATGCACAGAGCACCTATCATCGGCTCGGCCAGTATTCACGTGCGTTTGGAGCAAATCAGGATACGTCTCGAACATCGCACAGTTGAGCGTATCGAGTTCAAACGAATGTGCACCAGGCTGCAAATTCCGGACGACTTCAATGTCGCCCAGATCAATTGGAAACCCGACCACGATGCATCTTTCTACGCGAGTTCTTAGCCCGCAGCAGCCGCGTCTACCTGTTTCGCTGCGAGTACATCTTTGAGACCGAGAAAGCTATGGTGGTCGAGACGCCGCAAGTGGGACACGCTACTTATGTGTCCTCCAGACCGCGGAGCATGGATAGTTTTCTTTACCTCTACGACACAATCACAAAAGATGACACCGCCACAACTGTGACAACGTTACTGAGCGGTTATGCTTCCTACGCTGGTCATTCACAGGAGCGGCCCTCACACTCGGCTCTAAGGGACTCGGCAGCATCTGGGAGAAAAGGCCGATGTTGAATACCGAATGAGTGACTGAGGCATTCGAGTCGGAGTTTCGGAGCAGTAAAAGTACAATCGGAGAAATTCTCCAGTGATCAATTCTAACGATGATCCTGCGAGCGATCCGGTTTGAGGCGCATCATTCACATTAGTCGACGGGAGAGTCTCGGTTAGGCAGCCGGCAGTTTGCAAGCTTTGCACGATCTGCAATAACGGAAACCTATGCTACTGATTGGAAAGAGCTCAATTCACGGAAAGGGGCTATTCACTGACTCGTCGGTTCGCGCGAGAACAAAATTGGGCGAACTCACCGGAGAACATATCTCGACGCGTGAAGCGCGCCGGCGCGCCAAGCGACGTAAACGAATCGCTATCGTCGAACTAAGCTTCCGCGAGGCGATAGATGGAAGCGTCGGGGGTGGGCCCTTTCAGTACGTAAACCATTCGTGCGACCCTAATGTTTTCATACGCATTGCGTATGGGCGAGTAGAGTTCTACGCAAAACGCGACATAGCAGCCGGGGATGAACTCACCAGTGACTATGTGTCTTCCCATCACAACGGCCAACTGCGCTGCCTTTGCCAGTCCACAAACTGTCGAGGATATATTTGACCGTGGCCCGCTCCTGACACCTCACTGCGACGACGCTGAAACCGACCCAGTACTGCCTACTTATCTTGTAAGGTGCTGATTCAGATTCTGCCAGCTCCTCGGCAGCAAGCTCAAGTCGGCCGTTTCAGAGACTCTGAGAATTTCCTCCGGTCAGTCATGACATTTCAGCCCCATAAGATTCCTGCCTACACCCACCGCCAATAACAAAAGAAGTAGCACTCGATAAGGCTCCTCCTCCGTAAGTTGTGAGGATTGCGCTTCTCATTGATGTGCCACTGCATGAAAGCCTCACGGGATGATCGGCGTCAAGATAAGGCCCGTCAGTTCGCAAAGGAAGCTTCAGACATGCTTGTCATTGTCGGGACGGGCGATCAGCGACAGTCCAAGAAAGGGGAACCGGACGTCAGATGAAGCGGTTCAATTTTCAATGACGCGGCGCAATCAACGATTCAATCTAGGAGAGTGAGATGGCTGCATCAAACGAATGCGCACACAAGGTTCGGGGTCACTTACAGTGGCCGCAGGGCAGCCGCTCTGGACCGTAATACCTTCCAGGCTTCAAACCAAACGAGGCTCGCTCCTCCTGCTGCCAGACAGATTCCAATGTCCAACGGATGCAGAACGGAAAATCGGAACAACAACCGCAACGGTGGGAAGTAGATCACAATCGCGAGCACCGCGAGCGTACCGCCAATCACCCACCACAAAGCGGCATTGGGCGCACGCAGTGTGTCAAGGATGATACGTGTCCACGACCGGTTCGCTAGGATAAGCGTCAGGTTGGCCACGACCAGCGTCGCGAACGTTAAGGCGCGGGCGTTGGTTGGAGTTTCTCCGCGGTACAACGCAATCGCGAACACACCTATCACAGCTACCAGTACACTGGCGCCCTGGAAAAAGCTCAACACGAGCAGTCGGCGCGAGAATAACGGCTCTCGCACATCGCGAGGCGGGCGCTGCATGAGTCCAGGCTCGCCAGGCTCGGCTTCAAACACAATCGAGCAAGCAGGATCTACAATCATTTCCAGAAACACGAGATGCACCGGCATTAGTACCAGCGGCCATTTGGCGATAAGAGGAATCAGGGCCAGACCTGCGATGGGGACATGTACTGCGAGAACAAACGCCATGGCTTTGCGCAAATTATCGAAAATCCGGCGACCCAGTCGGATGGCTTCCACAATCGAGGAGAAGGAATCATCCAAGAGCACCAGGTCAGCCGCTTCACGGGCCACATCCGTCCCGCGTCCGCCCATCGCGATTCCGATCTGCGCTGACTTGAGTGCGGGCGCATCGTTCACTCCATCGCCGGTCATGGCTACGATTTCGCCATTCGCTTTTAGAGCATTCACTAATCGCAGCTTCTGCTCGGGAACGACGCGTGCAAAAATGTTAGTGGATTGGACGCGCCGGCGTAGTTCTACATCGTCCATCCCTTCGATTTCGCGCCCTGTAAGCACCTGATCCGCCGCCCGCATTCCGATTTGCCGCGCGATATGTTGGGCCGTGACTGGATAATCGCCTGTGATCATGGCGACGCGAATGCCGGCCCCGTAACACTTCTGTAGGGTTGCAGGAACTTCCTGCCGAATGGGATCGGATAAACCAACCAACCCGATAAAATTGAGATGCAACCCGCGCTGATGCTCCGGTAGCGACGCTGTTTTCTTTACTTCGCTCTTCGCGACACCAAGAATTCGGAGACCTTGCCCGGCCATTTGTGACGCCCATTCCTTCACCTGGTTGGTTTGGTGCGTCGACAGACGACACAGCTCAGCAATGGCCTCCGGTGCCCCCTTGGCCGCCACAACGTATTCCTCGCCTATCGTGGATTTCCAGACGCGCGACATGGCTAGGAGGTTCCGCGATAACGGGTACTCACGTACCAATTGCAGTTGATGCAGATGTTCTGTGTCGTTCAAATAACGATTGCCAAACTCTTGAAACGCGATCTCCATCGGGTCGAACGGATTTCGCTTGCTGGCTAGGATGCTGTACTCCAGCAATTTGTGAAACCTCTCCTCGATTACGGCGGTCGTGCCCGTGATGTCCAAGAACTCGCCAGCAGCAAATAACTTCTGGACTGCCATGCGGTTCTGTGTGAGTGTTCCCGTCTTGTCGACGCACAACACCGTCGCTGAACCGAGGGTTTCAATAGCGTCGTTGTGGCGGGTTAGCACGCTACGCTGAGAAATGCGCCACGCGCCCAGGGCGAGAAAAATAGTCAGTACAACCGGGAACTCCTCAGGGAGAAGCGCCATAGCCAAGGTGATTCCTGCAAGAAAGCCATCGATCCAGCCTCCGCGAGTGAGGCCGTAGACTACGACGATCACTGCACACAGGGAGAGCCCAAGTATAGCGAGTATGCCCACTATGCGATTTACTTGGACTTGCAATCTCGTCTGCTCTGGCGTAAGCCTTTCCAGCGCTTTGCCAATCTTTCCTAACTCGGTGTTGCTCCCGGTGGTTTTGATTTCGACGATCCCTTGTCCTTGGACCACCATCGTTCCGGAGAACACAAACGCAAGATCGTTGCCTCCGGGTCGGCCCATGGGGGAGCGACCATCCCAAGGTGCCTTGCGTACCGCCACCGATTCTCCGGTCAATAAGGACTCGTCGATCGACAGGTTTCCTGACGAGAGAACGACTCCGTCGGCGGGCACCCGGTCGCCTTCCGAGAGCATGACCACATCTCCCCGAACCACTTCGCGTCCGGCGATACGGCGTTGCTGACCATCGCGAATGACCAGAGCACGGGGACTGGAAAGGTCGCGCAGCGCGTCCAGCGCGCGCTCGGTCTTGCGCACCTGGTAGAGGCTGATTCCGAGAAGCACCAGAATTGATGCTAGGAGGACAAGCGCATCTGTCAGATCACCAAGAGCAAAGTAGATACTGCCGGCTCCGAGCAGCAGCAGAACCATCGGCTCACGCACGACTTCCCAGGCTGTCGCGAGGAGATTACGGGGCTTGGCCGTAGGCAGTTCGTTAGGCCCCTCAGTTTTCAATCGGGTAGCAGCTTCTTCCTCGGTAAGTCCAGCTGGCCTGCCGGTATCATCAGCGAGCGACGACATTAGAGCACCTGTGGGATCCAGAATAAGGTTTCCGGCCAGGCACCTGCCTCTAAATTTGATTTAAGAACAGGGATCGTGCCGAGCTTTTGCCGATATGATCGCGAGGGTCACAGCAGTAACCTCATAAATTGCCATCTGCGCCGCTAACAAGAATCGCATACTGAACACTTGCGCTCCAAAGTCTGGTTTGGCGACGTGCGAGATGAATGACGCGCAAACCTAGAGGCCAGTCACGCTGCATGTTCGACGGAGGTCTCGACACCTCCTCGCAGTGTCAACACTGGGCAGGTAGCCAATCGAACGACTTTCTCGGTCACCGAGCCGAAGGCAAAACGGCGCCAACCCGTTTTGCCGTACGTGGCAATTACGATCAGATCCACTTGCTCTTGTTTAGCGATGCGCACGATCTCAGCGGCAGCGTCACCGTGACCCACGAAGGTCTGCGTCTCTAACCTCTTCGCCCTTAATCCTTGCGCCAGTTGCTCCAAGTGACGATGCGCGTCGGCATGCAGCGCTCGTTCATACTCGGGTACTTTGAAGACGAAGTTGGGATCCGTCGGCACCGCCGGCAGGACCGGGATTACGTTCACAAGGTAGATTGCGGCTCCCGCCTGGAGCGCGAATTCGCTCGCCTGGGATATCGCCTCGCTTGCACCTTCACTGAAGTCGGTTGGGCATAGAATCCTTCTTATTGGAAACATTGATTCTGCACTCCTTTTATCTACTCGTAATAGGTGCTTTTCACCACCCCAGCACCAGCATCGCAGGCCGGTTAGGGATTGAGGACAAAGGATCGCTGCACGGAAATGTGTCGGCTAAGGTTCTATCGAGCCCGCAATCTCGTAAATCCTCGCTTGAGTCTTTGGCTTTAACTAGCATACGGTGGCGCATGTGCCACAGGCGCCGTATCCCATCGATTCCAGCTGAACAAGTCGGACGCCGGTGAGACGCCAACTGCAGGAGAAATGTTGGCCTGGCACTCATGTACTTACCTCCTCGTAGACGTGTTTTTTCGAAACAGCCGTGATTGAGTTGTTATTGCTATTCTCATTTTTCTCATTTGTGTTTTCGGCCGTCTCTCCGCGCCGCGGATGGTGATGCGGATCGAGATCGCGCAACACGGGCCGTTACACGCGACACGGATGCGTCGAGAAACGATCCTCCGGACCGCCCCTTCTCTAGCGCGCTCTCAACAATGTCATTACGTAAGGGGCGATTCTGTCATTTCATCAACATCATGCCGCAATTTTGAACGAGTCGTGACCCAGGCGTATATCGCGTATTCGCTGGAGCTCACGGCCAAACAATCGGCCGATTCGACCCGTCCCACGATCAATCGCGGCGAACAGGTCAGTATCGGTTTCGTGGACCGCCACGCGTCCGAACGGCAGCAGCTCCGCGCTAAGCCGTAGCTCGGTCTTTGTGCTGGCGTTGCCGGAAATCTGAATGGAAACCTGTCCTACGCGATCCCCAAAACGGCCCAAGGCAAAGCGTAGGCGCCGTTCTATGTAGTTCTTGAAGGCCTCTGCTAGATCAGTATTCTGAATGCGATATTCCACGTGCATATTTCCCTCCTCAAAGCGTTTCTAACAAGGACAACTTTAGAGAGAATACGCTGTTAACAAAACTACATAAACCAGACCAAATCGATAAGATTTAGTTAATATTTGCGAAAAGGCTTTGGAAGGGTCGCAACATGGAATGGCTCAACTATCATCATCTGCTCTATTTTTGGACTGTGGTGCGCGCCGGCAGCATTCACAAGGCAAGTGCGGAGTTGCGGATATCGGCACCTGCGATTAGCACGCAACTGAAGCTTTTGGAAGACCAACTGGGTGAAAAGTTGTTGTCGCGTTCCGGGCGCCGATTGGTTCTGACCGACACGGGCAAGACGGTGTATGGCTATGCGGACGACATCTTCTCATTGGGCCGCGAGTTGCTGGATGTAGTCAAGAACCGACCTATTGGTCGACCACTTCGGCTCGACGTTGGCGTGGTAGACGCGGTTCCGAAGATTATTGTGCAACTACTGATTGAGCCGGCACTGCACTTGCGAGAACCGGTGCGCATCGTGTGTCGGGAAGCAACTTCCTCGGAACTGTTGGCGAGGCTTGCGACTCACGAACTAGATGTCGTGCTTTCCGATTCTCCAGTCGACCCAAGCCTGAACATTCGTGCCTACAGCCATTTGCTTGGTGAGTGCGGCACCTTATTTGTAGTGGTTGCGAAAAAAGCGGAGCGCTTCCGGCGGAACTTTCCCAAATGCCTAGACGGTGCTCCCATATTCCTTCCAACAGACAACACTGCATTGCGGCGCGCTCTCGATTATTGGTTCGAGTCTCAGGCTGTGCGTCCCGCCGTGTACGGAGAGTTCGAGGATTACGCGCTTCTGCGCGCATTCGGCGAGACCGGTACCGGAGTGTTTCCTATGCCTTCCGTGTTTCAGAAGGCACTGAAAAGACAGCGGGGATTACGTATCATCGGCCGAACTGATAAGGTGCGTCAGCACTTCTATGCCATTTCGGCCGAGCGCAGGTTACAACATCCGGCCGTCGTCGCGATCTCTAATGCTGCGAAACAAGAACTCTTTAAGTAGCCAGTACACCAGATCGTAATCGCTTTCGTGCAGCCGTCTTTGGCAGACTTCGGCATTGGTTAACTTAAAGTTAACGGATACCTCGTGATTCTGTAATTTTCCTAACTCGACCAATAAACTACCGTAACGTTTGTAAGGCAAGCCGTGCCACCCACAAGCCTCTCCGTAGCAGCCTGGAGGAAAGTATGGCGAGGTTCTCGAGATCCAGAGTTTTGTGCGGGGTTGAAATACTGAGAAAAAGGAGTCTGCGATGCCTATACCACGAACTATTTATCTAACGGAGAAAGACATGGATCGGCTGTCTCAAATGGTCGACTCGCTGCGGCAGTCGTCCTACGATCAGCACAACGTCGATATGTTGAAACAAGAGTTAAACCGGGCAACAGTCCTCCCGGAAGAGGCGATGCCTGTCAATGTTGTGACGATGAATTCGCGCGTGCGCGTGAGGGATCTCAAAACCGACAAGGAAGTTCTGTATCAGGTGGTGTTCCCTCGCCATGCTGACACGGCCAGGAACATGATTTCAGTGCTTGCACCCATCGGAACGGCTCTGCTCGGATACCAGGTCGGCAGCGAAGTTGAGTGGCTGACTCCCGGTGGGACGCGATATCTCCGCATCGAGGCGATGGAGTATCAACCTGAGGCGGCCGGGGTGGAAGCTTAACGGCGGAGCCCCCGCCTTTCCATAACGAGAGCTGCTGATGATCAAACAAAGCGCTCTCTGGCTAAATCTTGTGCGCAACCAGTGCACCGCGTTGAATTTCTTGGTCGACATAACAATTAGTAAATCCCGCGCCGAACGCATTTCCGTAGGTATCAGAAGCGATCTTTTCGTGACCGAAGCGATCTGTCTAGAAGTTCTGGGAATTTCGCCGAACAGGATGCAGTCGTAATTGTCGTGTTTCGTACACCCCGCAAATCGAGGGCAAGAGCGACATGCCGTTCTTGCCGCTGGCTGACGAAGATGGGAGAGTACACAAATTGTTCGGCGCAAGCGGTAGAGATGGAAACCCGCTTCCACTTGTGTCTATATCACTGATCGTTTTGGTGAGATTGTTTCGGCTTGGGATGGCGAACACCTGCCGAGTACCGATGAGGTGCTGAAGACGCTCGAGTTCGTGAATCATCAGTTTTTCCCTGAGCCGAGCCTCCTGAGTGGCCGCGAAGTATGTGATTCTAACTATAGGATCGTTCACGGTTGAGATCGGGTCCAGTGAACGCATTCGTTGCACTGATTTGTTTCAAGAACCTACATAGCCGTCCAAGACAGTCCGCACATTCCGAAGAGCAACCAAAATTGCGTTGAGAGAATCGCGTCTGCTAAGGACAGAAGCGAATGTCAGTTTCAGGGATCCAAGCCCCGAATCTCCTTCAATCCGTCTTCGACAACGTAGGTGCTGCGCTTGTGGTTATCGACAATGAAGGAAGAGTGGTTTTTACTAACCCCGCTTTCGCCACTCTATTCGGAGAGATCCATAAGCAAAAGTCGATGCACTTTGACGATTGGGCGCAAACTTTTCTGTCACGAGGATATCGGTTTCAAGATGATCAAAGACGTGACATCGTCGTTGATTACTCTAGAGTGCGACGAGCCTTGGTGGGTGAGCAGGTCCAACCCTGCGACTTTCGAGTAATTTTTCCGGATGGAAATTGGAAATGGATTCATGCTTGCGCTCATCTGTTTTCAATCGTCGGCCTTAATGGCGTTTTGTTGATCGCAACAGACGAAACGGTTCACGTAGAGCTCCGAAATATTGCAGCGCGCCTGGAACGGTTGGAGACTCTCGGATCGGTCTCAAAAGCATTAGCGCATGATTTCAACAACATTCTCGAGGTAATTTCCGCGAACGTATACCTCGCGTTCCCGGATCTGCATATTCCGGAAAGCACGCGGGAGCGCCTGGAAGCGATTTCACAGGCGTCCCAGAAAGCGACAGAACTCGTCAGACGCCTCATGCAATTCGGTCGAGCTCACACACCTGAAATGCGCGAGGTGCAGATCAACGATTTGATTACTGGTGTTTTGCAACTAGTCCGTCCACTGTTTCGACACGGAGTTCATCTGAAAACCAATCTTCGCCCCGGTTTGCCCATGGTTCATGCCGATGCCATTGAAATAGACCAGTTGCTCGTCAACCTCATCGTGAATGCGCTGGACGCAATGCCCCAAGGAGGGGACCTGATAATTTCCACCGACGTTGAAAGAGCCGATGCACCCGGGCAGAGGAGCGATCAAGGAGAAACGAAGTTCGTGCTCATCTCGATAACAGATACCGGTATAGGAATTCCTAGCAGCGTTCAATCCCAAGTCTTCGAACCTTTCTTTACGACCAAACGAAAAGGAACCGGTTTAGGACTGTCGAGCGTTTATGGAATCGTGCGACAACACGGGGGCGAAATCAAAGTACATAGCGAGCCTGCCAAGGGAACTAACTTCACTGTTTCTCTTCCCGCGAAATAGTCTTCTCACCCCAAAAAACAACTATTGCCCTTTCGTGCCGGTTCTCATATCGAGAGCTACGTTGGCTAGAAGTGCGTAGAACAAATCATTTGGGCAATCGAGGGACCAACGACCGTCAGCCTATGGCTGAACCTGACTTCCCCGACAGCGCGGTCGCAGCTTTCCAGAAACGTTCTTGTTTCGCGTTGTCTAGTGGGCCTGTTACCGTCAGCACGGGACACAGAGCGTTGCACATTACCTGGCGGCCGTTCAATCCAGGTGAAGTTAATCGGCTCTGGCCGCGGGCACCGATCACTACAAGATCTGCATGATTCTCCCGGGCTATCTGCTGGATGCGTTTCGCGGGATGGCCGAAATCTACGACAAACGCCAACTCACACCACAGGCGAGCCTCATCGGAAACCAGCCTAGAGAGCCAGAGCACTTTCTCTTTCGCAATCTGTTCTCGTGCGGTGAGGGCGTAGGTTCCACTCTCTCCACTACATGGAGAAGTGTGAGCCTGGCCTGGAACTCCTGAGCTAAGGACAACGCGTAGCGACGTGCTTCCAGCGACTCTGCCGAGAAGTCGGTAGCATAGACAATGTACTTCAGTTCACCATCTGCTGACTCGCGAAGGTGCGACCCGAGTGTGAGAACTGGACACCGCGAACTCTTGGTGACCTGCTCCAGAGTAGGCTTCAAGAGTATCGCTTGTCCTTCACGGCAACCAATTCCGTTGATGGCTAGGTCGAATCCCCGGTTCTCAAGAACCTGCAACAAGGCTCGTTCCCCATCTTCGCCGGTAGATATCTCGTGCCGCACTTCCTCGAACTCGCCCGTTTGCTGCAATTCCGTTACCTAGTCGATCGCGCGAGCATCGCTTCAAAGAATAGTCTGACCAAAAAAACGGCTCCGACTTGACAGGAGAAGCTGAACAGATCGGAGCCGCAGCCAAAAGGGCGTCTCGGTTAGGACGTCCGAAATTTAGTTTCTTTCACTCGCCGAAACGACACTACTAGCAAAACTAATAGAGCGGTAGAAAGAGCTTAGACAGTTTGGCCCTGACAACGCGAAATTACATCTCGCTGACATTCGTACTCTGCCGCCACGCTTCTAAA
>Ga0070679_100002947_pt1 | contig 15504 bp, 15 predicted proteins | sample KBSC63BmetaG_FD_65652 | JGI IMG/M metagenome (GOLD analysis project Ga0070679, IMG submission 65652) | Corn rhizosphere microbial communities from Kellogg Biological Station, Michigan, USA - KBS C6-3B metaG | ecosystem: Host-associated > Plants > Roots > Rhizosphere | place: USA: Michigan... | reverse complement strand
CTTGCCGGCTTCCTCGGCCGCGGCGAGAAAGGCCTCGCGCGTCGGTTCCGCGCCCTGAAGCAACGCGATCGATTTCTCGGGCCGTGCCGGCACGGGCCCCAACCCCGACAGCGCCAGGGCGGCGCGTGCGATCCGGCCGCGCGGATCGAGCTCGAGGAGCGCGCTTGCCGCGACGATCGCGAAATCGCCGTGGCGGCGTGCGAGCTCCAAGAACGCATAGCCGTGCCGCAGCCCCCATGGCTTGAGCGTCACCGCGGTCAGGATCTCGTCCGGCTCGAGCGAGCTCGTCATGAATCCCGCGGCGAAGGCGTCGAAAGCCAAGACCCGCTTGCCGCGTACGCTTTCGGCTTCGAGCGTGCCACCATAAAGCGCCGTCAGATTGACGAGCTCGGCTGCGGGATCGAAATGGCAGAGCGAGCCGCCGATCGTGCCGCGATTGCGCGTCTGGCGGTGACCGACATGGGCGAGCGCCTCCTGGATCACCGGGCAGAGTCGCGCCACCTCGGAGGAGAACTCGATTTCGCGCTGGCGCGTCATTGCGCCGAAGCGCAGCGCGCCATCGGCGATTCCGATCCCGGCGAGGCTCGGGATCTTGTTGAGATCGATCAGGTGATCCGGCGTGACATAGCGGAAATTCATCATCGGCATCAGCGACTGGCCGCCCGCCAGCAGCCGGGCGTTGTCATGCCGCGCCAAGAGCGCGCTCGCCTCGGCAAGGCTTGCCGGATCGTAATAGGCAAAGGGTGCGGGCTTCATGCGTCCGGCCTGCTCTAGCGCGCGAGGGTGCGCCAGCGCAACAGGCGGCGCTCGGCGGCGAGCAGCACCTGATTGGTGCAAAGGCCAAGCACGCCGAGCACGATAATGCCGGCGTAGAGTTCGGGGCTGCGGAAGCTGCGCTGCGCCATCAGGATGTTGAAGCCGAGCCCGCTTTGCGCCGATTGCATCTCGGTGACGATGGCAAGGATGAGGGCAATGGCGAGGCTGACGCGCACGCCGGCGAAGATATCGGGCAGCGCGCTGGGCAGCGCCACTTTCCAAAGGAACGAGACGCTGCCCATGCGCAGCGCGGCGGCCATCTCGGCGAGCTGCGGATCGACGCTGCGGAAGCCGTGATAGGCGCCCAAGAGCACGGGCCAGAGCGCGCCGAAGGAAATGACCGCCACCGCCATCTTGCTGGTGAGCCCGAGAAAGAGGATCGCCGGCGGAATGATCGCCGAGGCGGGAAGCGGCCGAAGATATTCGAGGATCGGCTCGAGATAGGCGCGGGCCGGGCCCGAGCGCGCGATGGCGGCACCGAGGAGAACGCCGAGAAGCGAGGCGAGCACCCAGCCATAGAACATGCGCAAGGCGGTCGCCGCCATCGGCCGCCACAAATCGCCGCGCTCTTCCATCGCAACGAGCGCTGCAAGTGTGCGCTGGGGGGAGGGGAAGAAGACCGGCGAGACGAGGCGTGCATCGGCCGCGACCTGCCAGAGGCCGATCAGCGCCGCGGCAAAGAGCAGAGCGAGAAGCTTGAGGCCAAGCGCGCGCGGCTTCACCGCACGCCTCCGACCTGGAACCGCCGCAGCCACCGCCGGTCGATGGTCAGGAGCAGCATGTTGAAGAGCCAGCCGGCGAAGGCGATCCAGAGCAGCTCCGCCCACATCAGATCGGGCCGCAGCGATTGCGCGGCGATGATCATGCCATAGCCGAGGCCTTGCGGATTGAGCACGATCTCGACCGTGACGGCGACGACGAGGGCGACGCTCGCGCTGACGCGGATGCCGATGGCGATGCGCGCCAGCGCCGCCGGGAGCACGATCTCAGCCATGCGCCGCAACGGCCGCATCTCCAGCATGCGCGCGATCTCGAGGAGGCGCGGCTCGATCGCGCGCACCGCCGTCACCGTGACGATGAGGATCGGCCAGACCGCGGCGAAACTCACGACCATCACCTCCATGCGCACGCCGAAGCCATAGATCAAGAGCGCGAGCGGGATGATCGCCACCGCCGGAACCGGACGGATGGTATCGAGGGTCGGGCCGATCACCGCTTCGAGCGCCGGGCTAAGGCCGATCGCCGTGCCGATGGCGATGCCGACCGCCGCGCCGAGCGCGAGGCCAAGGAGCGCCGATTGGAAGGTCTGCAAGGTCGCGAGCAGCAGCGATCCGTCGAGCAAGGCATGCCAGCCGGCGACGGCGATCAGCGAAGGCTGCGACATGGTGTCGGGGGGCAGGATTCCGGCGCGCGCGCCAATTTCCCAGAGCGCGATGAGGATCACGGGGATGACGAGTCCGCGCCACTTTCCGGTCATGGCGCCCTCCCATCCGCGCCTCGACGGCAAGAGCCGCGATCATATGAACCGCGCGCGGAGCGGTCAAACCAATCGCATTCTCGGCTTCACTTCGCGCGCTGCGTGGCATAGGTTTGCAAGATAACAATACGTCGCGAACATCGGGAGGAGGCCGAAATGCGCTTCATCGTCGCCATTGCCGTCGCCGCCGTGCTGGGCCTGACCGCCGCCGCGGCGCGCGCCGAAACGCCGGTCAAGATCAGGACCGGCTGGATCACGACGCCGACCTCTTTGGCGCCGATCCTTTTTGCCAAGCCCGAGCTCGCGCCGCATCTCGGCAAGAGCTACACGCTCGATCCGGTTCACTTCGCCGGCACCGCGCCGATGATCACCGCGCTCGCGACCGGCGAGCTCGACATCGCCGAGCTCGCTTTCGCTTCCTTCGGCAATGCGGTGCAGAACGGCCATATGAACGATCTGCGCATCATCGCCGACGAGCTTCAGGACGGCCATCCCGGCTATCTCTCGAACGGATTTCTCGTCCTGAAGGACAGCCCGATCAAGACGATCCATGATTTGAAGGGCAAGACGATCGCGACCAACGTGATCGGCGCCGGCACCGACATCGCGACCCGCGCCTATTTGCGCCGCATCGGGCTCGAGGCGGGCCGCGACTACACGGTGATCGAGGGCAATTTCTTCGCCATGATCCCGATGCTGACCGAGCACAAGGCGGATCTGGTGACGACCATTCCCGCCACCATCAACGATCCGCGCTCGCTCGCCGTCGCGCGGGTGCTGTTCGATCTGAAGGATGCGATGGGCGGGGTGACGCAGATTCTGATGCGCGTCGCCCGCGCGGGCTATGTCGCCAAGCACCGCGCCGCGCTCGTCGATTATTTTGAGGACGAAATTCGCGAGCTGCACTGGTACTTGGATCCGAAGAACCACGACGCCGCGGTGACCATCGTCTCGAACTACACGAAGATCCCGAAGGCGCGGCTCGATCCCTGGCTCTTCACGACGAAGGACACCTATCGCGATCCGAACGATCTACCCGATCTCGCGGCGCTGCAGCGCAATTTGAAGACGCAGAAGGAGGCGGGCTTCTTGAAGATCGATATCGACGTGAAGAAATACGCCGATCTGAGCCTCGTCAAGGAAGCCGGCCGGCGCGTCAACGGCGAGGCAAGGCGGGGGATGAAGTAGGCCGGCGAGCGGCATTTCCGGCGCTGATCTTGTGGCGGCGCCGATTCGCCATTAAGCGATTGTCCGGAACTTCGCTGGTGCTAGTCGGTCCTTTGACGCGAGAAAGGCCCCATTCTAGTAACCATACTCGTAGTCGGAGTTGTGAATTACATCCCAATCGTTTTCTCGGGACCGGAAGCGACGACAGAATCCGGTCTCCCTTTGTGTCCCATTGTCGTCCGTGTAAACAATAACTCCCAAACAAAGCAGCACCAATTCCCCGGCGAAAATCCCCATCGATTCGGTGGAATTTGGAGTGCCGCCCCCGTTACCGGAAAAAATTTCACGTTCGCCACTTTCAAGCCGGAAATTGAATTTCTCTCGAAAAGGAAAGCTCACGTTGCTTGGTATCTTCTCGTCCTTCTTCAGGATGAGCGTGCCACTTCTAACTTCGATAACGCTAGCGCGAGTTTCGCCAATGTTATGAGCAACGAAAAAAAACTGTATCTGTTTTCCTCCTGGAATTTCCTCATCCCCTAAGATTCCAAAGTTTCTTGCGACAATCTTGGGGCGGTGAGTTGCTATAAATTCCTTGTTCCCCAGTTCAATCGCTTTCAGAGTCAAACGGCCCTGAGCCGAAGTGGCGCGCCACAGTGTGATTGTGAAAGCAGCTATGAATACGGTCGCAATCGCTGTGATCGCTGCATCATTCTGCTCAATGAAATCGCCAGTGCAGCGCCAAGAGATCCGAGTCCTCAAGGCGAGAGAATCGATGATTCCGAGCGAACTTTTGTCCTGCTCGATCCTGTTGGTGTCCATCTCCTTGTTCGCGCATTGTCTAAAGGATGATGACGAGTCACGGGCTGCAATGACTAAGAAAAATCCGGTGAGGAAAAGCGCCCAGGGAAGCCATTTCCTAAGAACTTCGAACATTTTCTGATCACTTTCCCCAAAAGTGCTCATTTTCGGAGATGTTATAGCGGCCACATAGATGGGCACTTACGATCCAATAGACACACTGGATGCGCGTTTGCATAGCCCAGTTCGGGTTTGACAATATTCCCGTTTTGTTCTAATTTCTATATTTTGCCAAACTCTGAGCAACGCGATTGGGGTAGTCGCGTGCTGCCGCGAGCCTACGCGAGCAAGTACTTTGAAATCTGGCCCTTACGAAATCGCAACTTACGGAGGTCCGCGCCAGGAAAGCGCCCGCGCGTGCGCGGTGCGCTTTGCGCGCATGGCGACGGCGCTTTCCGCGATTCACTCGGCATTTGCGCGTTGGAACCAGCAAGGCGATACCGCGAGAGAAGCCGGTATTCCTTTCTGCGCCATGCCGCCCGACATCGGCGAGTTGACAAAGACGATCGAAATCGGGCGTCACGTCGCCGATATTTCGCGCGAGGTGATGGCCCATCTCGGTTATGCCTTGAGCGCCTGGAACGCTATTCGTGGGCCCGCCGGCGTTTGGTTTCGAATGAATGTCGGCGCCTATTCGGCGAGCCTTCGTTTTCCGAATCAGGTCCATTTTATGTTTCGACGAGCGGAAGACGCCAATCATGACCTTCTCAGCCCTAAGATCATGAAAGCGGTGCTCCTCACGCTTGTCGACGCTTGGGAGCCAGATTGGGCAATTTTGACCGACGAGAACTATGCCCACGCCTTGTTCGAAAGAGGTCCGCTGCCGCTCTTCCGCGCCGGCTGGATGACCTATCTGGCGGCGCCTTATGCGCGAAAGTTTCGCGCGCCGCCCCAGGCGATTGTCGAGCCGGTCGCAGGCGGAGGAATCCTGATCTCCGCGACCAAAGACCGTTTCACGATCGACGATCCGGATCATGTCATCGCGGCGGATGCGATCCAGGACGCGCTTGCGCAGCTTCAGGTGAGCTGAGGCTAAGCCTATGCTTCGTCAGCGCGAATCTAAAAATTGCGAAACGAAGCCAATTTCGCGCGGGTCACCGCGCCGCGCCATCGGGAAAGATCGCTTGGTGGCCCAATTGCTGCCACGCCATCGGCGCGCCGCATGTCTCGGCCGCCTCGGCGGCGGGTAGCGCGCGGTCCCAGAAAGCGGCGATGAAGCGGCGTCCGGTCACCGCGTTGGCCTCGTCCGAAACCAGCCAGAGCAGCGGCGGGACCATGATCTCCGGCTGGATGAGCCGGCGCTTCTGCTCGTCGGTGAAGGAATTACCGACGAGGCGCGTGTTCACGGGACCGCCGGGCACGAGAATGTTCACGGTGACGCCGGTGCCCTGAAGTTCCTCGGCCATGATGCAGCAATGCGCCTCATTCGCGGCCTTGGAGCCGCCATAAGGCAGCATGCCCTTGCGCCACATCGAATCGAGGCTCGTCGTCACATTGATGATGCGGCCCCAGCGCTGCTCGATCATGGGCTTCACCGCCGCGCGCGTCATCAGGAACGGCGCGATCGTGTTGACTTCGATTATGCGGCGAAAATCGGCGGGCGCCATGTCGCGGAAATCCTTGCCCGGCACGGCGCCAGGCCGCACCGTGTTCGGTCCGAGACCGGCATTGTTGACGAGCACGTCGAGCCGGCCGAAACGCGCGAGCGCCGCGCCGACGATCGCTTCGGCGCTCTCATCGCGCCCGACATCGGCCGCGAGGATCGCGATGCGCTCGCCAGGGCCGCGCGCCTCGGCATCGCGCCGCAGGCTCTCGAGCACGTCCGCGTCGATGTCGCTGGCAAGGACGCGCAGCCCCGCCTCGATGAGGCCCAAAGCCATGGCCCGGCCAATGCCGCGCCCGGCGCCGGTAATGATCGCAACCTTGCCGCTCTCTTGTGCCGTCATGCTGCCGATCCTCTTTCGCCCTACGCAGCATGACGCGCGGCGGCGCTTATCTGCAAGCGCAGCCTCGCGCGGAATTGCAAGCCGCTTCTCCCCATGACATTCTGCGCCGCTCGTGCAAGAAGCAAGAGAACCAAGAGAAGCGCCGAGGGAGGATGATATGGCCGCGCCGCATCGCATCGATGTTCACCATCACGTCACGCCGCCGAGCCTGCTCGGCGAGAAAATTCGCGCGGGCGCGGGCGGCGGTCCGACCTATGCCTGGACCATCGAGAAGACGCTTGCCGATATGGAGACGGGCGGCGTGCGCGCGGCAATCATCTCGCTGCCGCATCCCGTCGGCGTCTGGCCCGATCCCAAGAACACGCGCGGACTGACGCGCGAGTGGAACGAGTATGTCGCCGGGCTCGCGCGCGACTATCCGGGCCGCTTCGGCCAGTTCGCGGTGCTGCCGATCCTCGACATCGAGGGGAGCCTCATCGAGATCGAATACGCGCTCGACGTCTTGAAGGCCGACGGCATCAATTTGATGACCAATATCGGCGACAAATGGCTGGGCGATTCCTATTACGACCCGATCTTCGCCGAGCTCAACCGCCGCAAGGCGGTGGTCTATACCCATCCCGATGCGCCCGATTGCACGAAGGGCGTGCTGCCGGGCCTGCGCGATGCGGTGATCGAGTTCGGCACCGACACGACGCGGGCGATCGCGCGGCTTCTCTTCAGCGGCGCCGCCGCGCGCTATCCCGAAATCCGCTGGATCTTCTCCCATGCCGGCGGCACTGCGCCCTTTCTCGCCGAGCGCCTCATCCGCTTCGCCGCCACCGAAAAGGGCATGGCGGCGCAGGTCCCCGCGGGCGTGCTCCACTACCTGCAGTGCTTCCACTACGACACCGCCCAGGCGGCGCATCCCTGGGCACTCGCCTCGCTGATGCGGCTCGTCGCCGTCTCGCAGGTGCTGTTCGGCACCGATTTTCCGTGGCGCACGGCGACGGAAACCGCGCAGGGCCTCAAGGATTTCGGCTTCTCGGGCGCCGATCTTCGCGCGATCGACTGCGGCAATGCCGAGCGGCTGCTGCCGCGCTGGGCGCGCTGAGGGCGGCAGAGCAGGGGCCGCGCCGCGGCCGCTCTGTCGGCTCAATTCTCGCCCAATAGTCTATCGACGGATGCCGCGCTTCTATATATCATGGTTGCCGCTTTCGGGTGCGAACGGGGACACCGATTGCTGGCAACGCGATGGAGCAAGAGAGCACGAGAAGCGACAGGACCAGGAAGCAGCAGGGCGAAGCCGGGCCCGGGGTCCCCGTGCCGCCGGAAATCCTTCTCGGCTACCGGCTATGGCAAGCGAGCCATCTCTGGCAGCGGCAGGTCGGGCGCGAGCTCAAGCCGCTCGGCCTGACGCCGGTGCGCTATGTCCTGCTCGCCGCGGCCTATTACCTCATCAATTGCGGCCAGGCGCCGTCGCAAATCCGGCTGTCGGACTTTACCGGTGTCGAGAAGATGATGGTGTCGAAGAATCTTCGCGCCCTGGCGGCGGACGGCTATATCTCGCGCACCGCCTGCGCGACCGACCGGCGCGTCGTGGAAGTGCGCCTGACCGCCGCGGGAAAGGACATCCTTCAGCGCGCTTTCGCCGCGGGGCTTGCCGCGCATGATTCGGTTTTCAGCGTGCTCGGCGAGGAATGGAGCCGGATGAACATCCTGCTGCGCTCGCTCATTCGCGGCAATATGGCGTAACGCGCCGCGGCGCCGCCGATTGACCCTCTGGGATCGATCGGCAAAGATGGCGCCGAGACAATAATCGGCGAGGGACGCTGGGAATGGATTTGCACCTTCACGGGCGCACGGCGCTCATTACCGGCGCATCGAAGGGCATCGGCCTCGCCGTCGCGCAATGCTTTGCATCGGAAGGCGTCAATCTCGTCCTCGCCGCGCGTTCCGCCGACCAGCTCGAAGCCAACGCCGCCGAGCTGCGCGGCAAGTGGAAGGTCAAGGTCGAGACCATGGCGCTCGATCTGTCCGATCAGGCGCAGCGCGATCGGCTGGTTCAGCGCTTTCCCGATGTCGATATCCTCATCAACAACGCCGGAGCGATTCCGGGCGGCACGATTTTCGAGGTCGACGACAAGGCCTGGCGCGCCGGCTGGGACCTCAAAGTCTATGGCTATGTCAACCTGACGCGGTCCTATTTCCGCCTGATGTCGGAGCACGGCAAGGGCGTCATCATCTGCATCTGCGGGCTGGGCGGCGAGAAGCTCGACTTCGGCTATATCGCCGGCGCCGCCGGCAATGCCTCGCTGATGGCCTTCGCGCGTGCCATGGGCGGGCGCAGCATCGATCATGGCGTGCGCGTGCTCGCCGTCAATCCCGGGCCGGTCTTGACCGACCGCACGGTCTATCTCGGCAAGATCCGCGCCAAACGCGAATTGGGCGACGAGAACCGCTACACCGAGAGCTTCGCCAATATGCCCTATAAGCGCCCCGCATCGGTCGAGGAGGTGGCGCCGATGGTGGCGTTCCTCGCCTCCGACCATTCGAGCTATATCAGCGGCACGGTCGTGACCATCGATGGCGGTCTCGCCAACCGCCACTCCCACGCCTAGAGGCGGTCATGCCGGTCGCCATTGCTGCCGACGGCGTGAAACTCCACTACGAAGTCGCGGGCGAAGGCCCGGCCATCATCTTCGTTCACGAGCTCGCCGGCACGCTGCATTCTTTCGATCTGCAGGTCGCGGCGCTGAAGCCGCGCTTCCGCTGCATCGCCTTCAATGCGCGCGGCTATCCGCCTTCGGCGGTGCCGCCCAACGCCCAATCCTATTCGCAGGACATCGCCGCCGCCGATATCGGCGCGGTGCTGGACGCGGCGGGCGCCAAGGATGCGCATGTCATGGGCGTCTCGATGGGCTCGGCGGCGGCGCTGCAATTCGCGCTGGCGCATCCGGCGCGCGTGCGCTCGGCGATCCTCTGCAGCATCGGCAGCGGCTCCGATGCCAAGCCCGAAGACTACATGGCGACGATGGAAGCGATGGCGGCGCGCATCGAGCAGAACGGCATGGCGCAGCTCAAGGAGAATTTCACCACCTCGCCGGCGCGGGTGAAGCTCAAGGACAAGAATCCGGCGGAATACGCGAAATTCCTGCGTGAGATCGAGGGTTTCTCGATCGAGGGCCTCGCCAACACGGTGCGCGGCGTGCAAAAGCGCCGCCCGCCGCTTTATGCGCATAAAGAGCGCATCGCGGCGATGACGATCCCGGCGCTTATCGTGCTCGGCGGCGACGATCAGGGCTGCGCCAAGCCCAGCCGGTTCCTGGCCGAGACCTTGCCCGGCGCGCGGCTCGAAATCCTGCCGAACACCGGCCATGGGGTGAACCTCGAAGAACCCGAGCGCGTCAATCGGCTTGTCGAGGATTTCATCGCCGCGGCCGAGAAAAGTCGAATCTGATGACTCTTTCATCGTCATGCTCGCGCAAGCGGGCATCCAGAAGTGTCACGCCGAAGTCTGAGACAGCATCTCTGGACCCCCGCTTTCGCGGGGGTGACGGCATTTGTGCCAGGAGACCCTAATGCCGTTTCGTCCTGCATCCACCGCACTGCAAGATTTGCTCGTGCTCGATCTGACGCGGGTGCGCGCCGGTCCCACTTGCGCGCGCGTGTTCGCCGATTGGGGCGCCAATGTCATCAAGATCGATGCGCGCGAGGAAGGCGGCACGGATGGCGGCGGCCCATCGGATTTCTCGGCGCGCCACGATCCCGATTTCCAGAATCTCCACCGCAACAAACGGGCGATGGCGCTCAATTTGAAGCATAAGGATGGGCTCGCCATCTTCCGCCGCATGGTGGAGAAGGCCGATATCGTCCTCGAGAACTATCGGCCCGACGTCAAAACCCGGCTCGGCATCGATTACGAAGCGCTCAGCGCGATCAATCCGCGTGTTATTTACGCCAGCATCTCGGGCTTCGGCCAGGACGGACCTTATCGCGACCGCCCCGGGGTCGATCAGATCGCGCAAGGCATGTCGGGCCTGATGTCCGTGACGGGCGAGGAAGGCCGCGGTCCGATGCGCGCGGGCATCGCCGTCGGCGATCTCACCGCGGGTCTTTCCGCCGCGATCGGCATTCTCGTCGCGCTGCACGAGCGTCAGAGCTCGGGCCGCGGCCAATGGGTTCAGACCTCGCTGTTGGAAGCGCTGCTCTTCATGCTCGATTTCCAGGGCGCGCGCTATCTGATGAAAGGCGAGGTGCCGCGCCAGGCGGGCAACAATCATCCGACCGGCGCGCCGACCGGCACATTCAAGACGCGCGACGGATACATCAACATCGCGCCGACGCCGCCGATGTGGCGGCGCTTCTGCACCGCAATCGGCCGCGAGGATTTGGTCAATCACGCCGATTACGCAACGCCGGTTCTGCGGCGCAAGCATCGCGATGCGCTCAACGCGCTCGTCACCGCCTATACCGAGCAAGAGACCACCGCCGCGCTGATCGAGCGCCTCAACGCGGCGGGCATTCCCTGCGGCCCCGTTTACACCATCGATCAGAGCTTCGCCGATCCGCAGGTGAAGCATCTTGGCATCGCCCAGACCGTCAACTCGAAAGCCCTTGGGGCGATCAAGCTGATCGGCCAGCCCCTGCGGTTGAGCCGCACCCCGACCGCGATGATCTCGGGCGCGCCCGACTATGCCGAGCAGGCCGATGAGATTCTGGCGGAGTTCGGCTACGGCAAGGCGGAGATCGAAGCGTTCCGCAAGAACGGCGCGGTTTAGGAGCGTTCGACATGGATTTCGGCTTCACCGACGAGCAGAACCTGCTGCGCGACAGCGTCCGCAAGCTGATGGATAAGCACGCGACGCCCGATTACATCCGCCGCCTCGAGCGCGAGCAGGCTTATCCTTACGAGCTCTATGACGAATGGATCAAGGCGGGACTTCTCGCCATGCCGTTCCCCGAGGAGTATGGCGGGCTCGGCGGCAATGCCGTCGATCTCGCGATCATCGCCGAGGAAATTTCCTCGCGCAGCACCGATCTCTGCATGGCCTTGGGCGGCAGCATGTTCTGCGGCCTCAACCTCCTGCGCAAAGCCTCGGAGGAGCAGAAGCGCCATTGGCTGCCGAAGCTTTTGTCGGGCGAGATCCGCTTCTCGATCTCGATGTCGGAGCCCGATGCCGGCTCCGATGTCGGCGCGATGCGCACGGCCGCGGTGCGCGAGGGCAATGGCTGGGTGATCAACGGCCAGAAGCTTTGGGCGACGGGCGCGGCCGCGAAGAACAACGTCATCAACATGTATGTGAAGACCGACACCAAGGCGCATTACCGCCAAGGCATGTCGCTCTTCCTCATCGACAAGGACACGCCGGGCATCGAGATGCGCAAACTCGACATGCTCGGCCGGCGCTGCACCGGGACTTACGAAATTTTTTTGAAAGACGTGAAGGTTCCGGCCGATCGGCTGGTCGGCGGCGAGGCCGGGCTCAACAAGGGTTTCGATTTCGTCCTCTCCGGGCTTCAGGTCGAGCGCGTCGTCTCGGCGGCGAGCTCCTGCGGCGGTGCGCGCGCCGTGGTCGAGATCGCCTCGAGCTACGCCAAGGAGCGCAAGCAATTCGGGCGCCCGATCGGCAGCTTCCAGGCGATCGCGCATATGCTCGCCGATATGGAGACCGAGGCCGAAGCCGCGCGCTCCTTGATGTACCGCGCCGCCTGGATGGTTGCCTCGGGCCAGAATGCGCTGAAGGAGATCACCATGGCGAAGCTCTTCTGCGCCGAGACTTATGCGAAGCTCGCCAATATGGGCATGCAGGTGCTGGGCGGCTACGGCTACAACATGGAGTTCGACATGCAGCGCCATTATCGCGACGCGCGCGTCGCGACGGTTGCCGCGGGCTCCTCGCAAATCCAGCGCAACCTCATCGCCAACCTCATGGGGCATAAGGTCCAATAGACGGCGCGCTGCGCCTCTCGGGCGGAGGAAAGCCATGGATTGCCGCTTCAGCGAAGAGCAGGTTCTGCTGCGCGACAGCGTCAAGAAGCTGATGGCGAAGCATTGCCCGCCCGAGGTGATGCGCAAGCTCGACCACGAGAAATCCTACCCCTATGCGCTCTATGATGCCTGGGTCGAAGCGGGGCTGCTCGCGCTGCCTTTCGCCGAAACTTATGGCGGGCTCGGCGGCGGCGCGGTCGATGCTGCGATCGTCATGGAGGAGATTTCGCGCACGAGCGCCGATCTCAGCATGATGATCGGCGGCAGCCTCTTCTGCGGCCTCAACATCCAGCGCAAGGGCTCGGACGAGCAGAAGCGCCATTGGCTGCCGAAGCTCGTCAAGGGCGAGATCAAAATGTCGATCTCGATGTCGGAGCCCGATGCGGGCTCGGATATCGGCGCGATGCGAACGGTTGCCCGGCGCGACGGCGATCACTGGGTAATCGACGGGCAGAAGCTCTGGGCGACTGGCGCCGGCGCCAAGCACAATGTCATCAATGTCTATGTGAAGACCGACCCCAAGGCGCATTACCGCCAGAGCCTGTCGCTCTTCCTCGTCGACAACGACACGCCGGGAGTCGAGCTCCGAAAGCTCGACATGCTCGGGCGCTACTGCACCGGCACCTACGAGATTTTCTTCAAGGAGGTGCGCGTGCCGGCCGAGCGCCTGATCGGCGGCGAGAACAAGGGCTGGGACTGCGTGATGTCGGGGCTTCAGGTCGAGCGCGTCATCGCCGCGGCCTCGGATTTGGGCGGCGCGCAGGGCTGCGTCGATCTCGCCCTCGCCTATGCCAAGGAGCGCAAGCAATTCGGCCGTCCGATCGGCACTTTTCAGGCCATCGCGCATATGCTCGCCGATATGGCAACCGAAGTCGCGGCAGCGCGCGCGCTCGTCTATCAATGCGCGTCGCTGGTCGATCGCGGCGAGGACGCGCTCAGGGACATCACCATGGCGAAGCTCTTTGCGTCAGAGACCTACGCCAAGGTCGCGAATCAGGGCATGCAGATTTTCGGCGGCTATGGCTATAACCGCGAATTCGACATGGAGCGCCACTATCGCGATGCACGGGTCGCGACGGTCGCCGCCGGCACCTCGCAGATTCAGCGCAATCTCATTGCCGGGCTGATGGGCCTGAAGCCGCAGTGATGATTATTCGAAGCGGCGACACGGACTGAAGGGCATCACGATGGCGATTGGCGCGTGGCCCAAGGCGTTCGGTTCAAGACAAATGGCGGTGACGGACGGGACTCAGTACGTTCGCCTCGGCGGGACGGGGCCCGCCATCCTCCTTCTTCACGGCTTTGGCGACACCGGTGACATGTGGGTGCCTCTCGCCGATGCGCTCGTTAAAGACCGCACCGTCATTGTTCCCGATTTGCGAGGGATGGGTCTCTCGTCCCATCCGGAAGGCGGCTATGAAAAGGTCGCGCAGGCTCGAGACCTTGCCGTCATTCTGGATCAGCTTGGGGTTCGCGCGGTCGCCCTCGTCACCCACGATATCGGAAACATGGTGGGCTATGCTTTTGCGGCGCTGTTTCCGCAGTGCGTCACGACATGGGTTGTGATGGACGCGCCGCTGCCGGGTATCGGTCATTGGGACGAGCAGTTAAAAAGCCCGAAGGTGTGGCACTTCAATTTCCGCGGCCCCGATGTCGAGCGACTGGTCGCGGGACGCGAGCGAATTTTGCTTGACCGCTTTTACAATGAGCTGTCAGCCAACCCGTCTCGCATCGACGAGGAAACGCGCGATCACTATGCGGCGCTTTATGCGCGGCCGGGCGCCATCCACAACGCACTGGGCGGGCAATTCGCCGCCTTCGCGCAAGACGCGATCGACAATCAACAACTCGTCGCGAAGGGCAAGCTGCAAATGCCGGTATTGGCGATCGGCGGCGATCATTCTTATGGTGCCAATCTCGCGACCGAGATCGGTTTTGCCGCCGCGGATGTCCGCGCCGCGGTGATCGAGAATTCCGGTCATTGGATCATGGAGGAGCAGCCGGAGCAGGCCGTAACGCTCATCCTCCCGTTTCTCAAGGGGAAGTGAGCCCCGAACGCGCTCAGCCCAAATAGCCGCGCTCGCGCCAGAAGCGCTCGGCCGCTGGGTGAAGCGGCACGAGCTGCGGCGTATCGCGGGCATCGCGAGCCATGCGCTCCACCGGCAGCGGCCCGGCTTCCTCCCAGGGAATGCGCGCTTTGCGCGCATCGAGCCCGGCGCAGATTTTCTGAACCAGCGCATCATCGGCTTTTTCGTGGACGAAGATCGTCCAGCCGCTGAAATCGAGCGTCAGCACGTCGCGTGGCAGCTTCGGGAAATCCTGCTTCGGCATGATCGCGCGGTTATAACCCATGGCTTCGAGCGTCTTCATCGTCGCCTCGGCCAAGGGTAGGACCTTGATGCCGGCCGCGAGCGCTTCATTCACCCAGTAGGGTGCCGCCTCGTCGAAGATCGCGTCGATCTCACCGCGCAGCAGAGCCGCGAATTTCGGCGTGTTCGGAAAGGGAAGGGCGCCTTCCATCCGGATGCCGCCGCCCCAGGCTTCGAGGTCCTGTCGCGAGAAGCCGGCCGCGGCCGCGGCATCGTCGAACATCGCGTGCAGCGTGTGGTCGGGTGTGCCGCGCATCGAGACGCGCAGCCGCGGCCGTTTCCGGGCGATATCCTCGAAGGTCTCGAGTTGGGTCTCGGGGCGCACGGCGAAGACGAACTGGTCCCAGGACGGAATGACGCCGATGGCGCGCAGCGGCAGCGGCGTCTTGAATTGGCCTTTGCCGCGAAGCGCGACCGAGAGCACGCAGGCCGGGTTGATGATCCCGAGATCGGTCTCGCCCCGCACCACGGCTTCGATCCCCTCGGCGGTGCTCGAGCCGAAGAGGGTCACCGTCTTGCCGCCGGGCTTGGTTGCGCGCAGCACGGCCTTTGCCTGGTAGTAATCCGGCTGCGCCTCTGGATCGCTTCCGCCGATCATCTCGGAGGCGACCTCCAGGACGAGACGCGAACGGGTGACATTGGGGTTGGTGAGGATCGGCATGGCTTTGCCTCGCGCTCGCGCCGCTACGGCTTGACCGGAACGAAATGCGTCGTGAAGAGCTCGTCATCAGCGGGCTTCCTGTCGAGCGTTCCCATCTCGACGAAGGACTGCTTTAGAACCTCCACCGCCTTGGGGTCGAATCGCCCGTCATCCGTCAGCATCGAGATTTCGTAGTCATAGGTCTCGCTCGCCACTTTCGGGCTTTGCTTCAAGACGCGCTCGGCGGCCGTGACGGTTTG
>Ga0070679_100002943_pt1 | contig 15512 bp, 16 predicted proteins | sample KBSC63BmetaG_FD_65652 | JGI IMG/M metagenome (GOLD analysis project Ga0070679, IMG submission 65652) | Corn rhizosphere microbial communities from Kellogg Biological Station, Michigan, USA - KBS C6-3B metaG | ecosystem: Host-associated > Plants > Roots > Rhizosphere | place: USA: Michigan... | reverse complement strand
CATTGTTCTCTTGTGTTGAGCGTCGTTGTTGGCGGGGCGACCCGCGCGCATCGGGCACAATGCAGCGTCGAGGCGAAAGTCTCGATTGAGCGAACCGGGCCTTCGGGTACCTTCGCTGGGCACAGACCTGACTCTTCCGGCGATGACATAGCCGCAACCCTTGCAGTGGTAGGTACCCGTTGGGCGGCTGGCAGCATTTATTCTCCGGGCGAGGAAGGAGCAGTTTCGCAGTCCTTGCACTCGCGCCCAAAAAGCGTAGGTTGAGGAGGGAAGAAGTTATGCGGAATGCAGAATTGAAGGGTGTAGCAAGAAGTCGAGTCGTGAATCGGAGGGTTCTCTTCGCGGCAATAACCCTTGTGTTGAGCGTCGTTGTTGGCGGGGCGACCCGCGCGCATCGGGCACAATGCAGCGTCGAGGCGAAAGTCTCGATTGAGCGAACCGGGCCTTCGGGTACCTTCGCTGGGCACAGACCTTAGTTGTCGGATCGGTCAGGGTGAGCCAACGGGGCCTCTAGACAGATGAAGAAGCTTCTCATAGAACAGGTACGAACATCTAAAACGCTGGCGGGCGCATGGCGCGCTGTCCGTAGAAATGCTCGGCAATCGAAGACGGAAAGTACTCGCGTCGAAGCAACGGAGTTTGAAGCTGAGGCTGTTGAGAAACTAGGGCGTATTCAACGCCAATTGCAGAGCACTTCTTTCAAATTTCTTCCTGCGATTGGCAAGAAGATTCCAAAGAAAACGAAGAAGAGTTTCCGTCCGCTTGTAGTGGCCCCTATCGAATCCAGGATAGTCCAACGGGCTGTGCATGACGTGCTAATCAACCTGCCGGCGCTTCAAGCCTATGTGAAGACGAGACACAGCTTCGGCGGGATCAAGAAAGATGAAGAGGATGAAATAGCTGCTGTGCCAGCGGCTATAAAGTGCGTGTTACAGGCAATCGCTAGCGGCTCGAATTTTGTTGTGCGCTCGGATATTTCAGACTTTTTTACTAAGATTCCGAAGCCAATAGTTACATCAATGATCGACGGCATCATCGGGAAGGGAGAAGGAGAATTTCTTAACCTATTTTCCGCTGCGATTAAAGTCGAATTGGCCAATATGGCAAGGCTTCGCAGTGGCGATGCCAAGAAGTTTCCGATCGAAGATATCGGTGTGGCTCAGGGAAACTCCTTATCTCCATTACTCGGGAATCTTTATTTGTACAATTTTGACCTTGAACTCAATCAACAACCTGATATTCGGTGCATTCGGTATATAGATGACTTCATCATTCTTGCGCCTTCCAAGTCGGCTGCGATGAATCAGTTCTCGAAGGCAAATCACATATTGAAGGATCTAGGTCTCACGGTTTCGGCTGCCAAGACTTTCCCGGGAACTGCCAAAGACGGTTTTGAGTTCTTGGGAGTGGAGATCGGCAATGGCTATATTAGACCATCTAAAGATTCCAGAGAAAGACTTGTTGCCTCGATTAAAACGATTCTTCTAGAGAGCAGTAATGCCTTTTTGACATCTCCCAATGTTCAGCCTTTCGAGAACAAACTTAGTTTTTTGGCAACCTTGCGACGGGTAAGGGGAGCGATGCAGGGCTGGGTTAAGCACTACTGGTTTTGCAACGATTTCAATACTCTGGCGGTGCTTAGCAAGCATGTCGCGTCAATGATCTTGGATTACCAAGCGTCCTACAAAGTGGCACATGCAAATGCAGACGAGAAGTTGCGGTGGAATCTGCTGGGGATAGAACCGTTGGATCAGATCGATAAAACCAGAAGTTTCAGGTGGGATGGGTCGTCTTAGTTTCAGTGTGCCGCAAATCTGCCGCTGCACTTCGCCCAACGTTATACTTCTCTTATGGAGATGACCATCGACATCCCAGAGAAAGTCGTCGAACGCGCAGCCGCTTTGGGCTGCCGGTGAGCACCCTCGTCTCCCAAGCTCTCAACGAGCTTGGCGAGGAACGCTGCCTCCCGGTTTCGTGCGTCTCGGTTCTTACGCCTTGGACCCCGCGAAAGCGACCGCCATCATTCGCGATATCGCCAGCTGCCACACGCTCGGCGGCCGCAAGATCAAAGACCTGATCGAGGAAGACCGACTTTAGGGCCTTACCCGATCAAATGCGGCGCGACCAAGCCCACGAACTCCCGCGCTGCAATTACCTTCGTGCTCTTCCAGAATGCTGGGAAGTGCTTCACATTCCCCGTAATCAAATAGTCCGCGCGAGCGGCATCCGCGCACTCCAGAAACATGTCGTCATCCGGATCACTGCAAACCGCAATCCGCCGCTTTGGCACAACCAGATGACTGCGATTTTTGATCAATTGCAACAGCTGTAAGCGCGTCCCCTTCGCAATACCGAATTTCGGTCGCGCCAGTATCTCTGCATACTCTTCCAATATCTCCGCCGACACATATAGCCGAGCCGGCTTCGTAACCGCCAGCAGCAAAGCCGTTCGCTGCAGCCCGATCGGTGTTAGTGCAGCCGACACCACCCCGTTCGTGTCAAACACCAGCCGCAGCGGCAGCATCAGCGTTTTTTCCGTGCCCGCCTGGCGGCTCGCGCCTTCTTGATCTCGTCGTCAATCTGCCGCGACGTCATCCGATCGGTTCCATTACGTATGGACTCTTCCCCAATAATCCGTAACACTTCCGGTTCCGGCGCAGCCATCTTCACGTAATCGCGGATGCTGAGCAACACGGCCTTTGGCGCACCGCGTTTCTCGATCACCAGCGATCGCTGCTCATCGTCCACTTGCTCCAGCAGTTTGCCGAAGTTCGAGCGCGCATGCAGCACGGAAACCACATTCGCTCCCTGTTTATCGACTCTTTGCGTCGCCATAAACTCTCCGTTTCAATTATCTGAAATGTACAGTTCGAGGGGCATAGCGTCAATCGGCCTCCGCTTCCGGTTAAAACGCCATCAGGTCGTAACTCATGGAGGCATGCTACCGCAATCAACGCGTTGAGCCTTTCATCTCGGTCCCTTTGCCAGCGATCCTTGGCGTAAACTCAACCCACCATGATGAGTGACTACGCCAACGTGCCCGTCGACCCGGCCCATCGGGCAAAGCCGGACGTCCGTGGTCTCCTTCTACTTCTGCATCGCCCTCACGGTTCTTGCCCCCGCAAAGATGATCCAACCGCTCACGGGTTCTTCGAGCCCACTCCTGATTGCGCTGTATGGCACGCTCGCCTTGACCAGCTTTCTCGCCGGCGCCACCACGTGGGCAACGTTGAACTCGGCTTTCGTTTTCATCCGAGTCCACCTTGTTGTCCGCTTGCTCTACGCCGTGTTCCAGATTTGGATCGTCGTCCATCTGTCCCATCGCCAGACAGACTCCGGACAGGAAGTCATCGCAGTCGCAGGCAATATCGTGAGCCTTTTGCTTCTCTTTCTCTACTTCCGGCTCTCCACCCGCGTCGAAGAAACATTTGGCCGGAACATATAACGACGATGCTTTGCCGAACGATGGTGTTCAGGTGCAGCCGGAATTCTGAACGTAAATCGCTTGCATTGCCTGAGCGGTTAAGATCTCATGGGTCTCGCTCTCACTCCGGGACATCTATATGTCGCGCCTTCAGCGCTCGGACATGAATCACGTCTGTGACCCAGGGCGCTTTCAGCGCTTGAAACCACCTCTGCACTTACATCCTTTCAACTCACCCCGCATGGGTTTGCTGTTATTGGAGCCGCTTCATTTCCGGTGGATCGGCATAGCCGGGTGGACGAATGGTATAGGACGGACCTCGGCCCTAAAAACCGATTGAATGATCACGAAAAGGTGGGTCGCTGTTTAACCTTCTTCGCTTTGACGTAATTACGCTGGGTAGTTCCCCCAAATGGTGACCAAAGATTGGTCTGGCAAACGATATGCATGGTGACTAAAGACTCACCGACCGCAGATACCTTCGCTGCTAGTCTATGAGAACTTCTTCAATCGAGGGAAATCAAAGCATGAAAAAAGTTCTTCTTGCGTTCGCATTTCTATGTGCGTCTGTGTTGGCAAAGGCCAGCACGGTGACCTGGGTTTTCACTAACACAAACATATCGAGCGAATTTGGCCCTGGTACGTTCACAGGTTCTTTTGACTACGACGCCTCTACGGGAACGTCGTCGAACGTGAATGTCGTTGACTCATTAGGCGGTGGCTTCGCGACGGTGTACCAGATCAGCCCAACTATCTACCAGATTGGCGGGGGGTCTGGCGCGCACTATGATTTCGTTTTTCCAACACCCGACGCATTGACCGACGCCGGCGGGACAGTCGCCTTCACCGGAGGGATTCACGGGCTTTTCAACATAGCAACCTGGACAGGCACGCTCGTCGGCACCCCTGACGTAGCCGCTACTCCCGAGCCATCTTCTCTCGCCCTCCTCAGTACAGGCCTCCTCGGCGCGGCAGGTCTCATCCGTCGCAGGGTCGCCATCAACAAATAGAGTTTCTCTGACGAAGCCCCGGCCAGAGCAGTTTCGGTAAAGGTGTCGGCCGGAGAGGGTGTTGACGCCGTTTTCTCCCAACGAAAACGGCTTTCCGCCGCCGGAAAGATCGCAGTTACCGAAACTTCTCTAAACCCGGGGCTTGTTCGTTTTCACATGCTGTGTTGAGCCGTGCTTGCCCGCATTCCACAAAAGCTGCAATATCTCCCCACATCCCCCTTGAGGTCACTTTCATGCGTCTGCGTCTCATCCTGCCTGTACTCGCCAGCCTTTCTCTTGTTCCCGCCGCGTTCGCGGCATCCATCATTGACCAGCAGAACACCCAGTTCAACGGCTTTAGAGGCCCCAGCGATAGCCCCGGCCAGAGCTTCACACCAACCGCATCGTTGCTGGACTTTGCCACCTTCTCCCTGGCCACCAGCGATCCCCTCCACGGTGCCCTGGTCTCCGCGGTTTTATACGATGGCGCTGGCTTCGGAGGGACAACACTGACAACATCGTCGAATGCTGTGCTGGTCACGAACAACAGGAGCAGCTTTCAGGACTACACGTTCCTCTTCTCGCCTACCTTCGCGCTTACGCCCGGACACGTATATACGTTACAACTGATCGACGCGCTGGGGCCGACACTCTTCGAACGCGAATTCAGCGGAAATGCCTACGCAGGCGGGCAGGAATACTCCTCTACAGGATTTGCCCAGACCGGCTACGACCTCACCTTCAGCGAAGGGTATAACGCAGTACCTTCCGTACCGGAACCCAGCAGCTTCGCTCTCCTTGGCACCGGCATGGCCGGCATCACGGCCCTGTGGCGCCGCCGTCGCAGCTAGGATTTTCGATGCCGCAGGCCGGAGTGAACGCGGCAACAGAACCACGGGTAGCCCGTATCGGACACGGCCTTTCGCGTCTGATACGGGCTCATCTTCTTAAGATCAATCAAGGGAGCGTAGCACCCAGACCACTCGCCGCTCCTATGCCGTCCGCAACGCCCTCGGCATGGCCACTACCTCGGCCATCCGGAGCTGCGCCGGCTTGCGGCCCAGGCAGGTCGACACATTCTCCAGCATCACCGCCGGATGCACCGGCTTCGGCAGAAGCGGAAAATCATGGCCCGCCGCCCGTGCCGCGGACAGGTCTGCGAACGTCGCGTGACCCGAAAACAGCAGCACCCTGCACTCCGGAACCAGCTTGACCAGCGTCAGCGCAAGGTCCACACCGTTCATGCCCGGCATATCCACATCACTTACCAGGATGTCCGGCGCAACCCCGCTCGCGATCTTCAGCGCACCCTTGGCGTCATACGCCTTCAGCGTGCAGAAGCCCGCGCGCTTGAAAATGATGCCCAGGGTATCCGCGACTAGACGCTCGTCGTCCACCACCAGCACGATCGGCTCGTGCATATCGCCAAACCTGACTGTCTCTTCGACCGGAACCTCTGAAATTGGAACCACGACAGATTTTAATGATGGGGACATGAGAAGTACCTCTTTTCATACCCTATGCGCTGCGTTGGCATACGGGTTAACTCTTTGGTCTACGGCCAAAATCGGTCCGAACCGCGGTTCGGACCGACAAATTCTGGTCTTGTGGGGACAACGGATGATTTGCTAACGTAGTCTTAATTTACGGTGAGGATAGCGTCGCGATAGCGCCACGATATTGTTCGATGGACGACATAAAACAACCCGTTACAGGTTCTATGCGCTTCGCATCGGTGCGGCAAACCGAGGTGCCGAAGGGCCGCGATGGCAAGCACAAGCAGATCATCACTCAATTACTCAGTGACATAGCGCAGCTCGACGCGAGTTCGGCGCTGAAAATCCCTCTGGCTGAGCTCCCCGACAGCAAGGAAAACATCCGCTCCGCCCTCAGTCGGGCCGCAACCCAGCAGCACATCAACATCGCCACTTCAAGCAACGAAGACTTCCTCTTTGTCTGGAAGACAGACCCCAAAAGCTGACGTCCACCTCGCCAGCGACCTGCGGATCCTGTGAGCCAGTCTCCGCGCATGAACTCCCAACACGCCGCGAAGTCTTCTTCTGCACCACCACACGGAGGGTGTAAGGTTCGCCAAGGCGTCTGAGACGATGCCTGAATCGCACAATCGAAACGTCCAACCGGTATGCTTCTCAGCAGATGCGAACAATGACCGGCAGTTTCCAACTCGCGATGCTGCTGCTTGTCTCCGCTCCGGCGTTCGCGCAGACAGCCCCTACGGTTTCCCCGAGCGGCACATCCACAATCACTTCTACCTCGACGCTGGTCATCGTCCCAACCCTGGTGCGTTCTGCCTCTGGCGACCTCGTCTACGGCCTCAAGCCCGAAGACTTCCGCCTCACTGATAACGGCATCGAGCAGAAAATCACGATAGAAGAAGTCGAGCGCCAGCCGCTCGCCGTTGTCGTGCTCATGCAGACCGGCGGCACAGCGCCGCGCCACTTTGAGGACTTCCACAACGCGGGGACTATGCTCCGTTACATGATGGGGAGCTCCGCATACCGCATTGCGCTCGTCACCTTCGACAGCCAGCCCCAGGACATGTGGGAATTCACTTCCAATATCGCCGACCTCAACGACGCTTTCACCAAACCTGAGGCGGGAGACGATGGCGCGGCGGTCGTTGATGCGGTCGACTACGCCGTCAATCTTCTACGCCAGCAGCCGCCGCAGTTCCGCCGCATCATCCTTCTGCTCAGCCAGCCCCAGGACGACGGAAGCAAAGCCGATACCAAGGGCGTTATCCGCCGCCTGGGCGAAACCAACACCACCATCTACAGCGTTACGTTTTCACCCGAAAAGACATGGCTTCGCGACCAGTTCACCAAAGAGCGCCACGGCCAGCCGCCCTATCAACTCAACCCCGCCGGCGGCCCGCCCATCGTCGGCACCTTCGACCTCAAGGCGCCGCTCATGGCAGCCGTCGGCGCGATGCGCGAAGACACCGCCGCCGAAGTCGCCACACTTTCCGGGGGAGAGCACGTCCGCTTCGAAGACAAGGCCAGCCTCGAACATCAACTTGGCCTGATCGCCAACCACATTCCCGCACGCTACATTCTGAGCTTCCGGCCGACATCGAAACAGCCCGGCTTCCACGCCATCAGCGTTCGCGTTGTCGATCGCGCCGATCCTCTCAGCGTTGCCGCCCGCACCAGCTACTGGGCGTCGGGGCCAGCCCCACCCGGTTCGCTGAAGTCATCTCCGCCGGCGCAGTAGCAGGATCAGCAGAATTGCAAAGACGAACAAAAGCCCGAACCCGCGCGGCCAGATGAACCAGCCGCCGCGGTTCGAGACACCCACAACGATGCAGCCCGTAAGCGACCCCGCCAAAAGCAGGGCCGCCGCGAGAATGCCGCCGCATCTCGCCAAACTCGCCGGGCGCCGCACCATCTTTACTTCTCGCTGCTCGGCGGAGCCAGGCCCTTCAGCCGCAGATACAGCGCCAGCGTCGCATATTGTTCCTGATCGTGCGCCACCGTGCCCCACATCATTCCAATCCGCGACCGCTTCCGTTGGCCCTGCGCAAGCATCTCTAATGCGTTTGCATCGGTTAGTGCCGCAAACGCCTTGTCGCACTCGGCGAACGACGCATTCAAGGCTTCGATGATGGCAGCCTTATCGGCGGTCTCGGCAGGAGGCTTGGCAATGTCTTTCACGCCATTCGCGGCGCCGCAGCTGCCAAACTGCGCCTCGGTAACGTGGTTCAGTACGCGCGCATACGTGCGGATATCCGGCTCTGGTTTATACAAATAGTTCTCCGCCGGCATCTCTTCGGCCGACTTCAGAATGTTCTTCTTGACCCCCGCATAGCTGCGCTGTACTTCCGCCGCCGGTCCACTCGCTACCGGAGCACTCGGAGCGGCCGGTGCCTGCGCCATGCTCGCCATTGTTGTCACACCACACGCCATCGCCAACACACACATCCGAAACCCTTGCCGCATCGCTTTCTCCTCGTACTTCGACACCAGCCTACGCGGGCCGCCGCCTCATCACAAGGCTTTCGTGACCGGTTTCGCTAAAATCAAACCCGGCAAATCGAAAAAGGAGCGGACCGCATGAACGAACTGGAGCAGGCCCTGGTCGGCGACAGCTACGCCGCCCCACCGACGCACATCATCGAAGGCCTCGGCGACACCCTCGTCCACCAGGCCATCCCCGGCGCTCCACGAACGCTCTACGCCGAGCTGTGGCACATCGTCTTCTGGCAGCAGATGTCGCTCGACTGGATGCGCGGCCTCGAAACCGCATACCCTGCTACGCCTGAGCTTCCTTTCCCCATCGCCGAAAACATCGCCGCCGAACCCTGGGACCAGCTCTGCGCCCGCTTCCTCCGCACCAGCGCAGAAGCCGCAACCATCGCCCGCGACACGGCCTCGCTCGACCGCCTCGTCCGCTGCCCATCACGGCCCGGCGACCCCACCCGAACCATGTCTGTCCGCGACCAGCTCATCTCGCTGGCCGCGCACAACGCCTACCACTTCGGACGCTTCGTCCTGATGCGCCAGATGCTGGGCGCATGGCCGCCACCGTCCGGAGGCTTTAGCTGGTAGGCGCGACTGTATAGGCGATGCGGCTTTGCAGCAATCCACGCAGAGAGTCGCGATTGCCAGTGTCCACCGGAAGCACTACCGGCCCAGCGCTTCCTGTCAGAACGAAAACGCTCTCCCCTTCGACCCATTTGTCGTAACCCGACCACGGAACAAAGGAATTCGCTCCATTCGCAAGCGTTGTCTGGATACCACCTGACTCCAGAGAACGCATGCCCGTCCCGGGCGTCAGTGCACCCTGGGCCTTCGCCTGCCGAGCATTCCAACGCGACCAGGAGACCGTGTAACGAAATGCAGCGAGGGCAAAGAAAATGCCAATCGGCCCCCACTTCGGCGGTTCATGTTGAATCAGAGTGTTGTTGATCAACACAAACATACCGACGAGCAGAAGGGCGGTCGCATACCAACTGGCAAGCAGAAACTTCAGCCAGAAATTTTTAGGCCGCAAAAGGCGCGAGGCCTCACGAATCTCGCCCGCGGAAAGCTCGGTCTTTAGCTGCATCAAACGTCGTCCTCAATCCAGGTTTCTCTCAGTGTAGCGACATCTCGGCGAAACCGCCGCCATATGTTCCAATAACAACAGGACACATATCGAATGCCTTTGAACTGCGGAATTGTCGGTCTCCCCAACGTGGGAAAATCCACCATCTTCAACGCCCTCACTGCCTCCAAGGCCGCGGCGGCGAACTACCCCTTCTGCACCATCGACCCCAACGTGGGCATCGTCCCCGTGCCCGACGAGCGCATGGACCGTATCGTCACGATGGTCAAGCCCAACTCCATCGTGCCCACCACCATGGAGTTCGTCGACATCGCCGGCATCGTCGAAGGCGCCAGCAAGGGTGAAGGCCTGGGCAACCAGTTCCTCAGCCATATCCGGCAGACCGACGCCATTCTGCACGTCGTCCGCTGCTTCACCGACCCTGAAGTGATCCACGTCGCCGGCACGGTCAACCCTATCCACGACATCGACATCATCAACACGGAGCTCCTGCTCGCCGACCTCGACACCGTCGAAAAGCGCCTGACCAAAGCCGAGAAGGCCGCCAAGTCCAACTCCGCCACGGCCGCCCAGAAGTCCGAGTTGTCGACGATCCAGAAGCTCCTCGAAGTCCTCAACGCCGGCAAGCCCGCACGCACGGCTGACCTCGCCGACGACGAAAAGCTGGTCGCCCGCGACCTCTTCCTCATTACCATGAAGCCGCAGCTCTACGTCGCCAATGTCGATGAAGCCGGCATCGCCGACGGCAACGAGTTCACCAAACTCGTCGAAGCCCGCGCCGCAGAAGAAGGCTCCGAAGTCGTCCGCATCTGCGGCGCGATGGAAGCCGAAATCGCCCAGTTGGAACCCGCCGAGCGCGCCGAATTCCTCGAAGCCGCCGGCCTGACCGAACCCGGCTTGAACCGCCTCATCCACGCGGCTTACCGTCTACTTGGTTTGATCACCTACTTCACCTCCGGCGTGCAGGAAGTCCGCGCCTGGACCATCAAACGGGGCACGAAGGCTCCTGGAGCCGCGGGCGTCATCCACTCCGACTTCGAACGCGGCTTCATCAAGGCCGACGCCTACGCCTCCAGCGACCTCTTCCTCTACGGCAGCGAGCAAGCCGTAAAAGAAAAGGGCCTGCTGCGCTCCGAAGGCAAGGAGTACGTCGTCAAGGATGGCGACATCCTCTTCTTCAAATTCAACGTGTAGGCGAAAACTCTAAACCCGTGGATAGAGAAGCGGAAACAGGGCCTCCAGAGAGTCTTGCGGAAAACGGAGCGAGAGTGGCCCTCTTTCCGTAGTGGAAGCCAGCAGTCCAATTTTTACGAGCTCTGACATCACGCGCGACGCCGTGCGACGCGGCAAACCCGTAATACGGCTGATCTCCCCGCGTTCGAACTCCCCACGAAACAGGGCCTCTTCGAGCAGGGACGCGCCTTCCGGTCGAAGCGTTTGGCTGCTTTCGACATACCGACGTAACCTCTTGCGCAATGTTTCCAGATCGAAGAGTTCCGTCATGAACCTCACCTGGTCCAGACATACCCTCAGGAACCACGCTGAAAACTCCTGCAATGCGCGCAGTGACAGGTTGCCACGGCCGTCCAGATCGTTGAGACGCGGCGTATCTGCCAGCGCCATCATCCGTTTATATTCGCTCCGGCTTTCGAGTCCTCTCGAAAGACCACGGGAAACCGACCACAAGCCATGCGCTCCTATCCCGGCCTCTTGTCCCATGGCGTGACTCATCAAGCGGCTCACTCGACCGTTGCCATCCGGAAAGGGATGGATGTAGTTGAAGCGGTGGTGTGCTGCCGGGATTGCCAGAATACGGCTAGCGGTCCCCATCTTCGAGATGTCGTACCTTTCAGAAAAATAGTGCAGAAAATGAGCCACGTATTCGCTGGAAGGAGGGAGATGTTGCCCCACGGCATTGTCGTGCTCCGGCTTGCTGCGCAATGCTCCTGGCTCCATCACGATCACGCGTCCGCCACCTTCTAAACGCAACATGGACTCCGATGCATCGCGGTAAAACTCCCGATGAATCCAGCGGATAAACTCCTCGGACGTTGAAACCGGGGGCGGTCCGCTTGCAAATAGGAAATCGATCTGACGCTGTACGCGCACATGCGCCGCAGCTTCCATCTGTAGGCTCCGGCCCTTTTCGTCGACGTCAAAATCTCCCGCAAGAGCGCGTTCAATGTCACGGGGACGCGTGTTGTGACCCTCAATCAGATTGCTGTAATACGTGTTCATGACGCGGACAAGATCAGCCAGATTGGCTGCAGTCAGCGGATGCAAGGCGCGTCCCAGAATGGCGGCCGATGCACTTAAGTCGGCAATCGTATCAGCTAATGCGGCTGTAGGCTCGTCGATACGGGCTGGCTCAATGCGGCTCGGGGTTTCGTTAATTGCCATATTTGGCCACTAGTAATTCCTGTCAACTATTTCATAGTATATGGATTACCAATTGATTAGGGCAGCATTGGCCACTCTGTTGGCCACTAACTTGCGCGGTTAGATCCGAGCGTGCCGCACAAAATCAATCCTTGAAGGATACGGTCTTCAAGCCCATACGTGAGCTAAGTCATAGCGATTCGGCTTTGGCCGCGGAGGAAACCGATGCCGCACCTCTCGACGACGGTTTCAAATCCCGTCTTCTTCAACTGAAGTTCTCCTCCTACGGCATCGCGCCAGTGACCACGGCATTTCTGGAGGATTTGGACCGCTGAAGCTGGAGGCTTTGACGCGGTCCCGCCGAACTTTGCCCGCATCGTCAAAGAGGCAAACGGTAGCATCCGTGACTGCCTTAACGTCCTCGAACGCAAGCTTTTGTCACTGCAACGGCCCTGAATTTAAGACCACTATCCGCGCGCGGGCTACGAAACTCCACCGGCATCAACCAGGATTTTGGTGATGTCTCAGTTTGAAATCGCAACGGTCGAGTTTAGTATCGCAACAATGCCAAGCGTTTTGGACGTTCGATGGGGAGCTGCTTTCGGCGGTCGTATCAGATCGCGGCAGACGGAAGCGCGGTCCAAGCGAAGCTTTCCCGCGTTTCTTTCAATCTCTCTATCCCTCAGCTGAGACCCTAATCATCAGCTCTCAAACTGAGACATTACCAAATTTCCAGTAGCGCGCGCTTGCCCACGGGGACCGCCCACATCAACGCGTATAACTCTCCGGACTCCGAATCGCCACCGTCTCCGGGCTCAGGCTGATGTGGCGCGCGAAGAACTGCGGACTCAGCGTCACCTTCACGTGGCACACGGTACCCGCGTCATGGACCACCGACGGCTTGTACCCGATCGTGTATCTCTGCCGCATCGTATCGATCAGCCGCGCCAGGTGTTGTGCGACCTCTTTGCGCGGCGTCGGCAGAAATGTTCCGCCTGTCTCCGGGCCGAACGCTGCGATGGCGCCCATGTGGTTGTTCTGCGTCCAGCCGCCTCCGATCATGTAGGTCATCCAGCTATGGTCGATCAGGCCGCTGACCGTGGCCCGCGCGCGACGCAATTCGGCCAGCGCGTCTTCGTGATGGGCAGGCTCCGCGATGCCCTTCTGCGGCCTGGCCCTGAAGTAGTTGTCCTCAAAGTTCTCCGAGCGTGTGGTGCCGTCGGTCAGGAAGACGATCACCCGGCGGCTGTTCGGGACCGTGGCCCGCTCCGCCTGGAGCGCGCCCTCGTACACATCTTCCTGAATGAAAGTCGGCGTGCCGCGGTCGTGGATGGTCGCCGCCTTCTGAATAGCTCGTTCGAGCGCCTCCCGGTCCTGGGTAAAGTCCTGCAGCAGCCGGGCCGTTGACGAGAAGACCATCACGGACACTTCATCCTCCGGCCTCAGATGCCGGACCACCTCCGCGGCACCGCTTGCAAGTGCGTGAAGGATTGGTTGCTCCGAATCCGTGACATCGAACATCAGGACAATGGAAAGCGGCAGGCGGTCTTCGCTCAGGTAGGTCAATTTCTGCGCGACGCCGTCCTCGGTCACCCTGAAGTCCTCCAACGTCAGACCGGTGATGCGTTCCCCCGTCTTCGCACTTTCAATGGAGGCGTCGAGCATGGTCAACTGCGCCGATAGCTTCAGCGTCATGGTCGGCAGGGAATTGTCAGGTGGCCTCTCGGCGTCGGTCTGCGCGAACCCGCTTTGCGCGAACCCGCCAAGTGCAGCACAAACCGCCGCGGTTGGAACGAGAGAGCGCATCCGGCGAACAGTGACCACGAGACTCTCTCCCTATAACGCAGGTTGGACGCACACCTCAAGAACTATCACGCGTCATTTGTCGCGATCCGACGCAACAGTGGTCTTCTCCAATACGGGTTCACGTTGCGAAACATGGCATCCTTAACTCAGCCATGCCCGAGCAAGACACCATCGTCGCCATCTCCACCCCACCCGGCCGGGGAGGCATCGGCATCGTCCGCCTCTCCGGCCCTGACGCGCTGGCCATCGCGCGAAATCTGCTCGCCCTCAAACAGCCTCTCGGCCACGCGCACGCCCGCTTCACTCGCATCCTCGACGAAGCCAACACCACCATCGACGAAGCCATCGTCACAGCCTTCCTCTCCCCCAACTCCTACACCGGCGAAGACCTCGTCGAAATCGCCGCCCATGGCTCGCCGGTGGTGCTGGACTACATCGTCCGCCGGGCGCTGACCTTCGGCGCGCGGATAGCCGAGCCCGGCGAGTTCTCCCGGCGGGCCTTCCTTGCCGGCCGGCTCGACCTTACCCAGGCCGAAGCCATCCACGACCTGATCGCCGCGCAAACGCTCGCCCAGGCACGCACCGCGGCCCAGCAGCTTGGAGGCGCGCTTTCGCGGCGCATCGCGCCCATCAAGCAGCAGCTCGTCTATCTGATCGCCATGCTCGAAGCCGGCATGGACTTCGCCAGCGGCGAGCTCGACGACGTCGACACCATGCCGCCCGCGCGCATCGCCGCGGCCATCACCGCCGTGCAGGAGCCGCTCACTGCGCTTGCCGCGTCGTTCCGCTTCGGCAGCATTCAGCGCAACGGCATCAAGCTGGCGCTGGTCGGGCGCCCCAACGCCGGCAAGAGCTCGCTGTTCAACCGCCTGCTCGATCGCGACCGCGCCATCGTCACCGCCACCCCCGGCACCACCCGCGACACCATCGAAGAAACCTTCTCCCTCGACGGCATCCCCATCCACCTGATCGACACCGCCGGCCTCAACACCTCAGCCGCGATTGACGAAGCCGAAGCCCTTGGTATCGCGCGCTCCCGCGAAGCCCTCGCCGAGGCCGACCTCATCCTGCTGGTTCGCGATGCCGCCAGCGTTATTCGCGATGCCGCTGGCGCAGGAACACTCGACCTCGATCCGCTGCTGGAAAATCGCCCCACCATCCGGGTTCGCAACAAGATCGACCTCGTAGCCGACGCCGCTGCCCAACCCGGGGACGAAATCCCCACATCCGCGCTCACCGGCTTCGGGCTGGACGAACTCCGCGGCGCCATCCTCACACACCTCCGCGCGGGTGCTGTGGGAGCCGAGGAAGCCTCGCTTAACAACCTACGTCAGCACGAAGCCGTCGCCGCGACGCTCACCGCACTCGACTCCGCAGCTTTAGCCAACCAGAACCATCTGCCCCACGAGCTTCTGCTGGTCGATCTCCACGCCGCCCTCACCGCGCTCGACACCCTGACCGGAGCGACCACCAGCGACGACATTCTCGCGCTGATCTTCTCCACCTTCTGCATCGGCAAGTAGGAACCGAAGCGGCGGCTCTCAGCGTAGACTTGCGAAGGATATGAACGTCTCCAGGTCAGTTACACCAAAGGAACTCAGCGAGCTGCTGCTCAATATCGCTCCCGTACGCCCGGTTTTTATCTGGGGCGCTCCCGGCATCGGCAAATCGTCTCTCGTCGAGCAGTTCGCGAAGGCTGTCGGCCTCGACTGCGTTTCACTCCTCGGCAGCCAGCTTGCCCCCGAAGACCTTATCGGCATTCCGCAAATCGAAGATGGCACCAGCCGCTTCTGCCCGCCAAAATCCATTGCCCGCAAGGAGCCCTACTGCCTCTTCCTCGATGAACT
>Ga0070679_100002941_pt1 | contig 15516 bp, 16 predicted proteins | sample KBSC63BmetaG_FD_65652 | JGI IMG/M metagenome (GOLD analysis project Ga0070679, IMG submission 65652) | Corn rhizosphere microbial communities from Kellogg Biological Station, Michigan, USA - KBS C6-3B metaG | ecosystem: Host-associated > Plants > Roots > Rhizosphere | place: USA: Michigan... | reverse complement strand
CGAGTAGTCGTCGCGCTGGGAGTACTTCCCCATCGGAGTGTTGATGAGTAGCTGGACCTGGCCGTTCACTATCAGGTCGATCCCGTGCGGGCGCCCCTCGTGCACCTTGAAGACCCCCTCCGCTGCGATACCGCGCCCGCGCAGGTAGCGCGCCGTCCCGCTCGTTGCCATGAGCTGGAAGCCCATCTCCTGGAAGCGCCGGGCGATAGGAACCACGTCGTTCTTGTCCGAATCGTTCACCGTCACGAAGATCGCGCCCTCGGTAGGAAGCCCGTTGTCGGCCGCGCGCTCCGCCTTGGCGAACGCGCTCCCGAACGAATCGGAGATCCCCATCACCTCCCCCGTGGAGCGCATCTCGGGACCGAGAATCGGATCGGCCTCGCGGAACTTGTTGAACGGGAAGACCGCTTCCTTCACCGACACGTACGGCGGGACGATCTCCTCCGTGAAGCCGATGGTGGAGAGCGTCTCACCCAGCATCACCCGCGCGGCGATAGAGGCGAGCGGGACGCCGATCGCCTTCGACACGAAGGGGATCGTGCGGCTGGCGCGCGGGTTGACCTCGAGGACGTACACGACGCCGTCCTTGACGGCGAATTGCACGTTGATGAGCCCCACCACGCCGAGCGCCTTCGCCAGCGCCACCGTATGCTCGCGCATCACCCGCAGATCGTGCTCGCCGATGATGTACGGCGGGAGGACGCACGCGGAGTCGCCCGAGTGAATGCCCGCGTCCTCGATGTGCTGCATCACGCCCCCGATCACCACGCGCTCACCGTCGCCGATCGCGTCCACGTCCGCCTCGTAGGCATCCTCCAGGAAGCGATCTATCAGTACGGGGCGGTGTTCCGATACCCGCGCCGCCGACTCGAAGTACGAGCGGAGCGATGGCTCGTCGTATACGATCTGCATTGCGCGGCCGCCCAGCACGTACGAAGGACGCACGAGCACGGGGTATCCAACCTGCTCGGCGACCTTCACCGCCTCGTCCACGCTGGTCGCGGTACCGTTGGGTGGCTGCCGTACGCCGGTCTGCCGGGCGATGACGTCGAAGCGACGGCGGTCTTCCGCGATGTCTATCGCGTCGGGCGACGTACCGAGGATCTGGACGCCGGCCGCCTCGAGCGGACGCGTGAGCTTGAGCGGCGTCTGACCTCCCAGCTGCACGATCACCCCGCGCGGCTGCTCGCGGTGCACGATCTCCAGCACATTCTCGAGTGTGAGCGGCTCGAAGTACAGCTTGTCGGAGATGTCGAAGTCCGTGGAGACGGTCTCGGGGTTCGAGTTCACCATGATCGTCTCGTACCCCTGCTCGCGCAGCGCGAGCGCGGCGCGCACGCAGCAGTAGTCGAACTCGACACCCTGCCCTATCCGATTGGGACCGCTTCCCAGGATGACCACTGGTTGCCGCCCCGAAGGCGGCGCCTCGCTCTCCTCGTCGTAGGAGCTGTACAGGTACGGAGTAGCGGAGGGAAACTCCCCCGCGCAGGTATCTACCATTTTGTAGACCGGCCGCACGCCGAGCGCCCAGCGGCGCTCGCGCGCCTCGCGCTCGGACTCGCCGCGCAGCGCGGCCAGCTGTTGGTCCGAGAAGCCGCGACGCTTCATCCGCCGCATCGAGCGCTCATCCACCTCCGGAAGCGCGGCGTACGCGCGCTCCTCCTCCACGAGCGAGTACATCTGCGAGAGGAACCAGCGGTCGATGCGCGTGAGCTCGTACACCTCGTCAACGGACATGCCGCGCAGGAAGGCGCGCTTCACCTGGAAGATCCGCTCCGGTGTGGGCTGCCTGAGCGCGCCGCCCAGGGTCTCGAGCGAGTCGTCGGCGAGGCGATCGTCGGCCAGAGTGGCTCCGATCTCCCAGCCGCTGCGCCCCGTCTCCAGCGCGCGCAACCCCTTCTGCAGCGCTTCCTTGAAGGTGCGCCCGATGGCCATCGACTCGCCCACGGACTTCATCTGCGTCGTGAGCCGTGGATCCGCCGCGGCGAACTTTTCGAAGGCGAAGCGCGGGCACTTCACCACCACGTAATCGAGCACCGGCTCGAACGAGGCGGGCGTGGTCTTCGTGATGTCGTTGACGATCTCGTCGAGGTTGTAGCCCATGGCGAGCTTGGTGCCGATGCGCGCGATCGGGAAGCCGGTCGCCTTCGAGGCGAGCGCGGAGGAGCGCGAGACGCGCGGGTTCATCTCGATCACCAGCATCTCGCCGTCGGCCGGATTCACCGCGAACTGGATGTTGCATCCGCCCGCCGCCACGCCGATCTCGCGGATGATCGCGACCGACGCGTCGCGCATCTTCTGGTATTCGCGATCGGTGAGCGTCATGGCCGGCGCCACGGTGATGGAGTCGCCGGTGTGCACGCCCATCGGATCGATGTTCTCGATGGAGCAGACGATCACGACGTTGTCCGCCTGATCGCGCATCACCTCGAGCTCGAATTCCTTCCAACCGAGCACACTGCGCTCGATGAGCACCTGGTTCACCGGCGAGAGCTCGAGACCGCGCCGCACGATATCCTCGTACTCGTCGCGGTTGTACGCGACGCCGCCGCCATGACCACCCAGCGTGAAGGAAGGTCGGATGATGGCCGGGAAGCCGATCATGCCGACCAGCTCGAGCGCGTCGTCCCAGCTCCGCGCGATCCCGCCGGTGGCCACCTTGAGTCCGATTCGCTTCATCGCATCGGCGAAGAGCTCGCGGTCTTCGGCGAGCCGGATCGCTCGCGCGTCGGCGCCGATCAATTCGACGTCGTACTTCTCGAGCACGCCGTTTTCGGAGAGCGCCATCGCCACGTTGAGCGCCGTCTGGCCGCCCATCGTCGGGAGGAGAGCGTCCGGACGTTCGCGCTCGATCACCTGCGCGACCACCTCCGGTGTTACCGGCTCTATGTATGTTCGATCGGCGAACTCCGGATCGGTCATGATCGTGGCGGGGTTGGAGTTCACGAGGATCACCTCGTAACCGTCCTCCCTCAGCGCCTTGGCCGCCTGGGTTCCCGAATAGTCGAATTCGGCCGCCTGGCCGATGACGATCGGTCCGGATCCGATCAGTAGAACGCGTTGAATGTCAGTGCGCCGTGGCACGTATCACGTCTTCGATGATTGTGTCCAGTGAATGCTCGACCGACCAACCTGTGTCCGATGCCAGTCTGGAAGGATCGCCGACCAGGACCGGGACGTCCACGGGGCGGACGAGCGAGGGATCGCTCTCCAAAGTAGCATCCGCGCCGGCCATCGTGAGAATCCGCGATGCCAGCTCCCCGATCTCCACGCCGTTCCCGCTTGCGATATTGTAGACCTCGCCAGCTTCGCCGAGTCGGGCGAGGAGAATGTAAGCACGAACCACGTCGGCAACGTGGAGAAAATCGCGCACAGGGGTGGTGTTCCCCACCTGGAGTACGGCTCCGGTGGTACCGCGCAGAGTGATGGCGCGACGGGCCAGGGCCGGGATGACGAAGCGCGACGACTGCCCCGCGCCGCTGTGATTGAACGGCCTGGTCGCTACCACCCGCAGCCCGTCGCTCCTGAAGGCCTGCAGCGCGATGACCTCCTGTGCCGCCTTCGACGCGGCATACACGCTCATGGGACGCTGGCTGGCGCTCTCGCCGAGCGGCTGCTCCTCGGCGCCGTGCGCGCCGTACTGCTCGCCGCTGCCCACGATGATCACCACTGGATCGAGCACACCCGCGCGCTTGCGCTGGCGGAGCTGGGCCAGGAGGCGGGCCGCGGAAACCGTGTTGACGCCCAGCGCCGAAGCCGGGTCGTCGCCCGCGTCGGGGAGATACGCCACCCCGGCCAGGTGGAAGATCGCGTCCGGGGTGGAGGCGTCGAGCGAGCGGGCGATATCCGCGTGACTGGTGACATCGCAGGCGAGCCAGCGCACCGCGCCGGCCTCCGCCGCCGAGAGCCCGCCAGAGGGCACTGCGTGTGTGGACGCTACGGCATCCGCGTCGAGCCGGGCTCCGTAGACCTCCCAGCCGCCGCGGAGCAGCGCGCCGCAGAGCCATTGCCCCACGAACCCCGCCGCTCCCGTGACCAGCGCCCGCAAGGCGCTACACCCGCTCGCGGTGGCGCTTCAGGTCCGCGTCCACCATAATCGCGATCAGCTCCGCGAAGGAAATCTTCGGCTTCCAGCCCAGCTTCTCGTGGGCCTTCGCCGGGTCTGCGACGAGCAGATCCACCTCTGCCGGGCGGAAGAATCTCTCGTCCTGAACGACGAACTCACGATAGTCGAGCCCCACGCACTCGAAGGCGATCTGGCAGAGATCGCGTACGGACCAGGTCTTCCCCGTGCCGACCACGTAGTCGCCCGGCCGGTCCTGCTGCAGCATGAGCCACATCGCCTCTACGTAGTCGCCCGCGAAGCCCCAGTCGCGGCGCGCCTCGAGGTTGCCAAGTCGCACCTCCCGCGCCAGGCCAAGCTTGATGCGCGCCACGGCGTCGGTGACCTTCCGCGTGACGAACTCCAGGCCGCGGCGCGGGCTCTCGTGGTTGAAGAGAATGCCGGAGACCGCGAACAACTCGTAGCTCTCCCGGTAGTTGACCGTTATCCAGTGGCCGTAGACCTTGGCCACACCGTACGGGCTCCGCGGGTAGAACGGTGTGCTTTCCCGCTGCGGCGACTCGACCACCTTCCCGAACATCTCGCTGGAGCTGGCCTGGTAGAAGCGCGCCTTCGGCGCCGCCTTGCGCACCGCTTCGAGCGCGCGCGTGACACCGAGCCCCGTGAACTCGCCGGTGAGCACCGGCTGGGTCCACGACGTCTGAACGAAGCTCTGTGCGGCGAGGTTGTAGACCTCATCGGGCGAGCAGTAGGCCACCGCCTCGACGAGCGAGTGCTGATCGAGGAGGTCAGCGGAGACCAGCTCGATCCGTTCCACGAGGTGGCCGATACGCTCGTACGGAGTGGTGGAGCTTCGCCGCACTACGCCAACCACGCGATACCCCTTCTCCAGAAGGAGCTCGGCGAGGTAGGAGCCGTCCTGTCCGGTGATCCCCGTTATCAGCGCCGTGGGCATCCGTTCAGCTCCTCACAGTTCGCGCCGACCGGCGGCTGGGTAAATGGCAGCGAAAAGGGGAGCCCTGCAGCTCCCCTTCCGGTAACACGATATCGATGTGCGGCATCGGGCTTCACGCTACCTGCTTCCCTCGCGGGGCCCGTTCGATCTTGCCGGCATTGAGGCAGCGGGTGCAGACCTTGATCTTGGTGACCTTGCCGTCAATGAGGATGCGCGCGACCTGGAGGTTTGGCTTCCAGACGCGGCGGGTTCTGTTGTTGGCGTGCGAGACGTTGTTCCCGAAGGCAACGCCCTTTCCGCACACGTGACAGCGCTTGCTCTGCATGGTCAGCCCTCGATCAGTTCAATACGAGCCATCTCGGCGCCGTCGCCCTTGCGGTGCCCGGTCTTGAGGATGCGGGTGTAGCCGCCCGGCCGCTTGGCGAAGCGGGGTCCCACCTCCTGAAAGAGCTTGTCGGCGGTGGCGCGCTTCTGCACGTGGCGGCCGGCGAGCCGGCGCGCGTGGAGCGTGCCCGACTTCGCCTTGGTGATGAGCTTCTCCACGAAGGGACGAAGCTCCTTGGCCTTGGCCTCGGTGGTCTCGATGGCGCCGTGCTCGATGAGCGATGACGCCAGGTTCCGCATCAGGGCAAGCTTCTGCTCGCTCGTGCGGCGGAGCTGCCGTCCGGCCTTGCGGTGACGCATGGTTCCCTATTCCTCTTCGTCGTCCGGCGCGGCAGCCGCGGCCCGGCTCGGAGCGGTTCCCCAATCGGTGATCCGCACCCCCTCCGGGGTCTCCTCGTACCGCATGCCAAAGTTGAGTCCTTCTTTCTCCAGCAGATCGGCGATCTCCTGGAGCGACTTCTTACCGAAATTCTTGACGTCGAGCATCTGCTCCTCGGTCTGGCGAACGAGGTCGCCAAGCGAGCGGATGTCCGAGTTCTTGAGCGAGTTCACCGAGCGGACCGAGAGTCCCAGGTCGTCGATCGGCTTGTGGAAGAGCTCCAGCAGGCGCGCCGAGTCGGCGGAGTACTCGCCGTTCTGTGAGACGGCGCCCGCCGCGTGCGGACCGAAGTTGGCGAAGAACTGGAAGTGCGTCTGCGCCAGCGCGGCCGCGTAGCTCACTGCCTCTTCGGGCGTGAGCGTGCCGTTGGTCTCTACCGTGAGCGTGAGGCGGTCGTAGTCGGTACGCTGGCCCACGCGGGTCTCGGCGACCGTGAAGTTGGCGCGGCGAACCGGGTTGTAGATCGCATCCACGCGAACCAGGTCGATCGGCAGCCCTCTCTCGAGCGGGTGCTCGTCGGCCTCGACGTAGCCGCGGCCCTTGTTCACGTACAGCTCGACGTTGATCTCGCGATCGTCCTGCAACGTGAAGAGATGGTGACGCGGATCCACCACGCGTACCGAGCCGGTGGACTCGATGTCGCTCGCCGTCACGGGGCCCGCTTCGGTCTTGCGGATGCGCAGCACCGCCTGCTCGAGCGAGTCATCCAGCGCCAGCGTCAGCAGCTTGAGGTTGCCGATGATCTGGTGCACATCCTCGACTACGCCGGGGATGGTCTGATGCTCGTGGAGCACGCCGTCGATGCGGAAGGCCCATACGGCCGAGCCGCGCAGCGACGAAAGGAGCATGCGCCGCATGGCATTCCCGAGCGTGTGGCCGAAGCCGCGCTCGAGGGGCTGCATGCGGAATTCCGCGACATTGGGCTGGTCCTCCCGCTTGGTCGCTTCAACGACCTGGGGGCGGACGAGCCCCGTGAGATCTATCGTCTGTGCCATAGTTAAAAAGAACCTCTTTCGGTCCGACCGGGCTTCACCCGGCGACGCCCCACCCCGCCCCTAACGCGCGGTGGGCCCGTGAGGGAGTTAGGGTCCCGACCTGTCTTACTTCGAGTAGAGCTCCACGATCAGCTGCTCCTGAGCAGCGATCGGGATCTCGGTGCGGCTCGGACGCTCGAGCATACGGCCGCTGAAGGTGTCGCGATCGACGGCGACCCAGGAGAGCGGCGCGCCACGCGACGACTGGTCCATGGCGGTGAGGATCTGCGCCTGCTCCCGCGAAGCGGGACGCACACGGATCTCCTCGCCGGGGCGGACCATGTAGCTGGGGATGTCCACCTGCTTCGAGTCCACCTCGATGTGGCGGTGGCGGATGAGCTGACGCGCGGCCTTGCGGCTGGGCGCGAAGCCCATGCGGTACACCATGTTATCGAGCCGGCTCTCGAGCGCGGCCAGGAGGTTGTGTCCCGCCACGCCCGGCTGCTTGGCCACACGCTCGAACAGGTTGTGGAACTGCTTCTCGCTCATCCCGTAGATGCGCTTGACCTTCTGCTTCTCACGCAGCTGCTTGGAGTACTCCGACGCCTTGCGACGCCGCGCGGTGGCCTGGCCGTGCTGACCAGGTGCGTAAGGGCGGCGCTCCACTGGACACTTCTCGGTGAAGCACTTGGTGCCCTTCAGAAAGAGCTTCGTTCCTTCGCGGCGGCACTGCCGGCAGCTGGGGCCCGTGTAACGCATGCCTCAGACCCTCCGCCGCTTCGGGGGACGGCAGCCGTTGTGCGGGATCGGCGTGACGTCCTTGATGGAGCGGATCTGCAGCCCCGCAGCCGCCAGCGACTGGATGGCCGACTCGCGGCCGCTCCCAGGTCCCTGCACGCGCACGTGCACGCGCTTCATCCCCATGCCTAGCGCCTCGCGGGCGCACTGCTCGGCCGCGACCGTGGCGGCGAAGGGCGTGGACTTCTTGGATCCCTTGAAGCCGGCCTTGCCGGACGACGACCAGGACACCGCGTTGCCCCGCATGTCCGTGATGGTGATGGTCGTGTTGTTGAACGTCGCGCTGACGTGGGCAATCCCCTCGGACTCCACCACGCGCTTCGACTTTTTGGTCGAACCACTCTTCGCAGTTGCCATTATTTCGTGACCTTCTTCTTACCCGCGATGGCGCGGCGAGGACCCTTCTTCGTACGCGCGTTGGTATGCGTTCTCTGGCCGCGCACCGGAAGTCCCCGACGGTGCCGGATGCCGCGATAGGAGCCGATGTCCATCAATCGCTTGATGTTCATCGCCACCTCGGTCCGCAGCGCTCCTTCCACTCGGTAATCGCGCTCGATCGCCTGGCGGAGGAGGTTCACGTCCGCATCGCTCAGGTCACGGATGCGTTGATTGGCATTGATGCCGGTGGTGGTGACGATCTTGTGCGCCACCGAGCGGCCGATCCCGAAAATGTAGGTGAGTCCGACCTCGACCTTTTTGTCGCGAGGGAGATCGACTCCAGCGATTCGTGCCATACGTTAGCCCTGACGCTGCTTATGCTTGGGATTGCGCTTGCAGATGATGCGAGTCACGCCATTGCGCTTGATGACCTTGCAATGCTCGCAGATCGGCTTGACGCTGCTGCGGACTTTCACGATTGCCCCACGTCCAGAGAAGAAAATATTCAAGTCAAGTCTTACAGATTAATCGACTTAGGGCCGGCATGCAAGGTGCGGGAGGATGGGGCGCGGCCGGACCGGCGCTAGCGGCCAGCGCTCTCCGCCTCGCGCCGTGCGCGCGAGAGCGCGGCTACCGGGTCGTCGGCCGCGGTGACCGCCCGGCCCAGGATCAGGTACGAGGCGCCCGCCGCCACGGCGCTGGCGGGGGTCGACACTCTCCGCTGATCGTGCACCTCGCCGCCGGCCAGGCGGATCCCCGGCACCAGCAGCTTCAGCGCGTCGCCGTGTCGCTCGCGGATCGCCGCGGCCTCGTGACCGCTGCAAACCACGCCGTGCGCACCCGCGGATCGCGCGATGTCGGCCAGACGAAGCGCTTCGTCGGTGAGATCGGCCACTCGCCGGCCCCACACTTCCTCGAGCACGTCCGCGTCTAGCGAGGTCAGAATGGTGACCGCGAGAACTCCGCACCCCGCCCCTGCTCCCTCCACGGCTGCCTCGATCATCTCGCGCCCGCCGGATGCGTGCACGGTGAGCAGCGTGGCACCGAGGGCCGCGGCGCTCCGGGCGCCGCCGCGGACCGTGGCGGGGATGTCGTGGAACTTGAGGTCCAGGAAGATGTCGCGCGTCGCTCCGCCGCCCGCTCCCGAGGCGAGGTCGCGAACTACGCGCGGGCCCGCGGCTGTGAACAGCTCGCTCCCCACCTTCACGAAGTCGCAGTCGGGCCCGAGCGAATCAGCCAGCGCCAGCGCGCGCTCCGCGGACGGGACGTCGAGTGCGACGATGATGCGCGGCGTGGTCGAAGCGGTCAGTCCGGCCATTCGAGGCTCCCGATTATCTCGGCGATCGAGCGCACGCCCTCTCCCTCACACCAGATGTCGAGCCCGTGCGCGATCCTCTCCGGAGCGCGTGGGTCGCGCAGCGCGGCGGTGCCGACGCCCACGAGCGTCGCGCCCGCCATGAGATACTGAAGCGCATCGCGCGCCGCAGAGACGCCGCCGAGTCCCACGATCGGCACCTTCACCGCGCGCGACACCTTCCAGGTGGCGAGTACGCCGATCGGCAGGAGCCCGGGCCCGCTCACCCCGCCGGTTCCGAAGCCGAGGGCTGGCCGGCGGCGTTCCACGTCCACCACGAGTCCCGGGAGAGTGTTCACGAGCGTGAGCGCATCGGCGCCAGCATCCACGGCGACTGCCGCGCTGCGGGCGATGTCCTGCAGCGTGGGACTCAGCTTCACGAAGAGCGGCCGGCGCGTGGCGGCGCGCGCCCCGCGCACCACGTCGGCGAGCGAGCAGGGATCGGCGCCGAATTCCATCCCGCCGGCCTTGACGTTGGGGCAGCTCACATTGAGCTCGAATGCGTCCACGCCGGCTACGTCGTCGAGTCCCGCGACGACGGCGGCGTAATCCTCGACCACGTCTCCGACCACGTTCACGATCACGCGCGCTCGCTTCACGTTCGCCGCGAGCCAGGGGAGCTCGGTACGCCGCACCTCCTCGAGCCCCGGATTCGCCAGCCCCACCGCGTTGATCATCCCGCCCGGGAACTCCGACACCCGCGGCGCCGGTGCTCCGTGACGTGGAAGCCGGCTCACCGCCTTGGTGACTATCCCTCCGAGCTCATCGAGCGCGATCGCGCCGGCGATCTCCCTGCCGAAGGCGGCGGTGCCCGAGGCGAGCACGACGGGATTCTGGAAGTGCAGCCCGGCGGCAGCCACCGCGAGCCGGCCGCTCATACGCCGCGGCCCGCGCGGGCCAGTCGACGCTCCGCCCTGTTGCGAGGACGCCGCCCTCGGCTCACAAGGGGAACAATGGGGTCAGACGCTCGTCGGGATACCGCGCCGCAGACTAGCATCACGGCTGGGAACTGCCGCCCGCGAGACGCCGCTCGTAATGCTCGAGGTACTCCACGGCGGCGTCGGCTATGGCGTCGGCAATCTCACGCTGGTGAGTCGGACTCTTCATGAAGGTGGCGTCTCCCGGGTTGGTCCCGAAGCCGATCTCCACGAGGACCGCCGGCATGTACGCGGTGGTGAGCACTATGAACCCGGCCTGCTTCACCCCGCGACTCGGTCCGGGCTCCACCTTGCCCAGCCGCGCCTGGATGACGGAAGCCAGGTCGCTCGACTCGCGCAGGTGCTCGTTCTGAGCCATGTCGTTGATGATGAAGCTGAGCGGGTCGCCGCTCGAGGCCTCGGCGTCGGTCTCGAAGCGCACCGCCTCGTTCTCCATGCGCTCCACCCTCTTGGCGTCCTCGGTCTTGGCTTCCGCGAGGAAGTAGGTCTCGAAGCCGCGCGCCGCACCGGGGTTCTTCCATCGCGGGTTGGCGGCGTTCACGTGGATCGAGATGAAGAGATCCCCCTGCTTGTCGTTGGCGATCCGCCCGCGATCATGAAGATCGATCAGGGTGTCGGCAGTGCGGGTCATGATCACGTCCAGCCCGCGCTCGCGCAGCGCGGTGGCCAGCCGGCGCGACACCTGGAGGGTGATGTCTTTCTCCTTGATCTTCCATTGGCGCCCGATGGGTCCGGACATCCCGGGGTCTACCCCGCCGTGACCCGCGTCAACGACCACCCGGCGCTTGCGTATGGCGCGCGCGCGCCGATCGGCGGGTTCGGTGGTCGCGTCGCTCGCCTCGAACGAACCGGCGGGGGCTGGGCGATTCTCCGCCGTGGAGCGGGCGGCGGGGGGTGGTGCGGGCGTGGCGGCCGCGATCTGCAGCGCCAGGAGGATCGCGCAGCTCACGGGATCACCTCCGCCTCGCCGCGCGAGCCATCTCGCGCTCGTCCTCGCGCTTCTTCTGATCGAAGCGCTTGTCGTGCAGCTTCTTCCCCTTCGCCAGCGCAAGCGACACCTTCGCCCTCCCTCTGCTGAAGTGCATGTCGAGCGGGATGAGCGTGAGCCCTTGCCGCTCGACGGCTCCGATCAACTTCCGTATCTCGCGCGCGTGAAGTAGAAGCTTGCGAGTTCGCGTGGGGTCGTGATTGAACTGATTCCCCTGCTCGTACGGCGAGATGTGCGCGTTGATCAGAAAGACCTCCCCGCCATTCACCACCGCGTGGGCGTCGGTGATGTTCGCCTTGCCCGCGCGCAGCGATTTTATCTCGGTGCCGGTGAGCACGATACCGGCCTCCCAGCTATCCAGGATATGATAGTCGTGACGCGCTCGCTTGTTCCGGGCTATGAGCTTCTGGTCTTCGTCTTCTGCGCGGGGCATCACGTGACGGTCACGCCGGGCGTGAGAGGTGAGTGCGGGAGTGCATTCGGACGCGCCGCCGGCGCGCACTCCTTCCATATGACCGATGCACGCCGGCACGTGCAACATAGACAGCGCCGATGGAGCAGGCAACGCGTCGCGCGTTGACGGCAGGACCCGGCAGGAGTTAATATTCTCGACTGTGCCGGACGCTTGGCCGGCCACGCTCGGGTGGTGAAACTGGTATACACGCAGCGCTCAGGACGCTGTGGCCGCGAGGCCGTGCGGGTTCGAGTCCCGCTCCGAGCACTACGCGGCGACGGGGTCAGGTCTGGAATCGTGAATTGATATAGCAGGCTATATCAATTCACGATTCCAGACCTGACCCCGTCGCCACCTTCCGGGAGGTTGGCGGAACCGAAGCTCTTCCGCAGCGCCTCGTTCGCGGCGCCCAGATACCCCGCCAGTACCTCCGAACCGCGCAGCACCACTTCCGTGGGCAAGGCATCGCGCCGCCCCGCAAACTCGAGAAGCGTGCGCCCCAGGTGCCACCCGGCACCCGCCCCCTCCCTGTTGCCCAGCGCTTCGCCGTAGGCGCGTAGACGCTCGTTCAGCTGCCGCTCCACCACGCGCAGCTTACCCGCGGCCACCGCGGGATCACGGGCGAGATATTCGGATAGCGCGCGGGCTACCACCGATGCGGTGCGGTCGTCCAGAGCGTCGCGCCGGGCGGTGTGCAGCCCCAGCGCCCGCCGCGCGTAGCGAAGCTCCCAGCGGGCGTGGTCCACATCGCCTCCGGTTCCGTTGGCGGCGAGCCAGCGTACATCCGCATCGTCCGGCTCGGCCACGATGGACGCGACGAACTGATCGGCCTTCGCGCCGAGCGAGCGGTCCTCGACCCAACGACGCCAGAAGCTCATGGATTCGCGTCAGGCCGAGGGCGCATGATCGAGGAGGCGGGTGGGGCGCCCGCGCCGCTCAACCCTGCAGTACGGGAAGGCCCACGCGCTCGCGCACCTCGGGCTCCTCGTAGAGCAGGTCGGAGAGGTGAACGCTCTCCAGCACATCGTCGATCTTGCTCTGCAGGAGGAGCCACACCGGGCGGATGCTGCACATCTGCGACTGCGAGCAACGTCTGTCATCCACTGGATGGGACACGCAGTGCAGATCGAAAGTTGCAAGCTCGGTGGCGTTGATCACCTCGCGTACGGAGATCTCGGCCGGCGGGCGCGCGAGCTGGTAGCCGCCCCGCGCGCCGCGCACGCTCCGCACTATGTCGGCGCGGCGGAGCCGCAGAAGAATCTGCTCTACATAGTCCGTGGGCAGTCGCTCGCGGTCCGCCATGTCACGCCCGGTGATCGGCCCTTCACCCTCTCGCTTTGCGAGGTGGAGAGCGCAGATCAATCCGTACTCTGCCCAGGTGGTTATCCGCATGATTGGAGGATAGACCCGATAGGCCGGGAGGACAAGAGAGCGGCTCCCGAGCTCACTTCTTCGCCTCCGCTCCCGGTATGCCGATCTCCGTCATCCGCCGGAGGTCGAGTACCTCGTCCACCTCTTCGTCGGGGATGACGTGCTCGCGATGCACGAGGTCGCGGATCAGCACGTTCTCCTTCACCGACCGCTTGCTGAGCTCCGCCGCGCGTGCGTAGCCGATGGCTGGCGCCAGCGCGGTGGAGAGCGCCGCGGAGCGCTCCACCCAGTACTCGCACTGCTCGCGGTTTGCCTCGATCCCCTTCACGCAGCGATCGGCGAGCGACGTAGCCGCGTTGGTGAGGATCACCATCGACTGGAAGAGATTCTGCGCGATCACGGGCATCATGACGTTGAGCTCGAGCTGCCCGTGCTCGGCGGAGATGGTGATGCAGGTGTCGTTGCCGATCACCTGGAAGCACACCTGGTTCACCATCTCCGCTATGGACGGATTGACCTTCCCCGGCATGATGGACGAGCCGGGCTGCACGGCCGGGAGAAGAATTTCATCGAGCCCCGTGCGCGGGCCCGAGGCGAGGAGGCGCAGATCGCTGGCGATCTTGCTCAGATCCACCGCGAGCGTGCGGAGCTGAGCGCTGAACGCCGCCACATCGCCCATGCTCTGCATGAGCTGGATGCGATCTTCGCCGGCGCGGAGCTCCAGTCCGGTCATCTCGCTCAGGTGCTTCACCATGAGCGCCGGGTACTCCGGCTCGACGTTCACGCCCGTTCCGACCGCGCTCCCGCCGATCCCGAGATCGCGCAGGTCGTCGGCCGTGCGCTCGATCCGGCGAATGTTGCGATCCAGAGTGTGGCCGTAGGCGCGGAACTCCTGGCCGAGCCGGATCGGCATGGCATCCTGGAGGTGCGTGCGCCCGGCCTTCATCACGTCGTCGAACTCCCTCCCCTTCTCGAGGAAAGCATCGCGCAGCGAGGAGAACGACTTCACCAGACCGTCGAGCAGCGCCAGCGCGCCCACCCGAATCGCCGTGGGGATCACGTCGTTGGTGGACTGCGCCATGTTGACGTGATCGTTGGGGTGGATGGGCTTGTACTCACCGCGCGGCTTGCCGAGCAGCTCGTTCGCGCGGTTGGCCAGCACCTCGTTGACGTTCATGTTGTGCGAGGTGCCGGCACCAGCCTGGTAGACATCGACCACGAACTGATCGCGGTGCTCCCCGTTCAGGATCTCATCAGCCGCCTTCACGATGGCCCGCGCGAGCTGCGGGTCGAGCCGGCCGGTTTCCTCGTGGGTAAGCGCCGCGGCCTTCTTGATCCAGACGACAGCGGTGACGAACATCGGCTGCGGACGCAGCCCGCTGATCGGGAAGTTCTGCGTGGCCCGCACGGTCTGGACGCCGTAGAGAGCGCTCGCCGGGACGGCGAGCGGCCCAAGGGGATCCTTCTCCGTGCGTGTCTGCTCCGACATCAGCTTCCTCCAGCTTCAGTGTATGGTAGTGATCAGAGAGTCGCGGGAGCGCGAAGCGCCGCGGTGGTGGTATCCGGTGCCGTGAGCGGGAGCGACGGCAACTGTACCTGCACGATGACGTCCAGCAGAACGTCCTGATTCTGTTGGAGCGTGGTGTTCCAGCGGATCCCGCTCACCGACTGAGCGTCGTCCGGCGACGACGCCCACTCGCCGCCCACGATGAACCTCGGGATCGTGTAGTTGCCATCGTCACGCAGCCTGCACAGCATTTCCTTGTTCGGCGAGACCGCCTCGGTGTTGGAATAGAGGAAGTCGAGCTGCATCGCACCCAGCGGAGCGCCACCCGACGACCAGTTGAGGTCCAGGTCCTGGTCCGGGTGGCGCTCGATCGGCGCGAAGGTGGGAGTGACGAACGTTTTGACGTTCACCGAGTGCGCCGGGAAGCCGCCGCTATCGCCCGGAATGTTGACGCTCACCTGAGAACCGGGCGTGAACGCCAGCGGTCCCCCGACGAGGCGGTAGTCAACCGAGCCGGCCAGGTTCATGACGGGCACGAGCTTCCCCACGGCCTTATCGGTGGTGATGGTGATCGTGTCGCCGGCGTTCAGGTTGTCCACCTTCACCGGGCCGGGGTTGTCCGGCGGGCCCTGGTAGTCGAATACCGCACAGGTGTCGCCCACTGACGCGGTATTGGGAATGGTCGGTTGAATGCTCGGGCTGCTCTGGAAGAATTGCCCAACGACGTTGAGCTTCGCGGTGTCACCTTCGCCTACCTGCGTGATGTTGACGAAGCCAAGGCGTTGGGTGCTGGACAGGTCGCTCGAAAGATTGCAGCCAGCCAGGACGATCGCGCTTCCTACGATCAGACCAGGGAATTTCCTCATGTGGGGTCTCCTCGGGTGCGGTCAGCGGTGGTTCGGCGCGCCGTGCGTTTGCGCGAGCCGGTTCAGAGGTGTGGAGAGCGCGATCGCACTCGTCGCCCTGACAATCT
>Ga0070679_100002940_pt1 | contig 15517 bp, 16 predicted proteins | sample KBSC63BmetaG_FD_65652 | JGI IMG/M metagenome (GOLD analysis project Ga0070679, IMG submission 65652) | Corn rhizosphere microbial communities from Kellogg Biological Station, Michigan, USA - KBS C6-3B metaG | ecosystem: Host-associated > Plants > Roots > Rhizosphere | place: USA: Michigan... | reverse complement strand
GCCGATTCGCCGTCGACAGTGGTGAACGCGGGCAGTCGGTCGAGGAGGTCGTCGGTTTCCTTCGACGCCGCGCGCGCGAGAAGCTCGCTCAACGTGGGGACGAGCGCCGCGTCGTCGCCGTCGAGTGCGTCGAGCCACGCCGGGCGCTCGGCGGGCGACAGCTCCAACGCGCGGTCCAGCAGCAGGGAGAGCCGTTGCAGCGTGGCTGCGTCCATCGTCATGGTGCGAACTCCATCCGCGCACGAGCAGCGCAAGCGCGTTGTTCGACGCGGCTGATTCTGGCAGCGAGAGGCAGCGTCGCAAGCGCGGCCGACCGCGGCGGCTGTCCACACGCTCGAGCCTGACCAGAGCAATTGCTCCGGCACGAAATCGGCAAGCAGTGGTCGGTCGCCGATCCCTCTGCCATGCGCGCCGCCCGAACGCTCGACGGGGCGTCAGCGGGGCTCCAGGCCGGGCGCGGTTCGCGAGGCCGGCCGCGGCTCGATCCAGCGGCGCGCGAGCGCGAGACCGCTGACGATGTAGACGGCGCCCGCGGGCACCCACATGATCACGCCGCCGAGCTGCTGGTCTTCGAGTGCGGTGAGGCCGAACAGCGGCGCGATCGCCACGTAGTGCGCATACCAAGGGGCGCGGGCGAGCGTCAGCAAGGCGCCGAGCGCGCCCGTGTGCACCATCGTCGTGAAGAGCGAGACCAGGGCGACCCCCTGCTCCTTGCGCGTGACGGCGCCGAGCACGCTCCACCAGAAGACGAGCGCGGTGAGCAGGAAGCTCAGGTGCTGCCAGGTGTGCACGAGCGGATCGTCGAGGGCGGCGTCGAAGAGCGCCGGCACGTGCCAGAGCCAGAGCACGAGCGCGTGCAGCAGCCAGGCGACGAGCGGGCTCGTCAGGAGCAGCCATGGCAGCCGCCACGCGGGGTGGTGAAAGAAGCGGCCGCTCGCGCGTCGCCAGGGCTGCGGCAGCGCCCACGCCCACACCGCGAGCGGCCGCCCGAGCACGAGGAGCGGCGCTGCCGCCAGCATCAGCAGCTCGTGCTGCACCATGTGCGCGCTGAACAGCCTGCTGCCGAGCGGATCGAGCGGCGTCAGGAGGGCGACCACGAGTGCCGCCCAGCCAGCCGCAAAGGCGGATGCCCCGCGCAGGCGCACGCCATGACCGGCGCCGGCGCGCCGCCAGAGGCTCGCGATGCCGATCGCATACCCGAGGGCGCTGACGAGCAGGGGCAGGATGACCCACGGTTCGAACGACCAGCCGAGCGTCTGCCCGGCGGCGCGCGACTCGGCGAGCGCGTGCGCGAGCACGGCGGGTGAGACGAGCGCGCCGGCGATGCCGGCGGCGAGCGATGCCGCGAGCGGCGATCGCGCGCGCGAGCGGCGGCCCATCGGCTCAGGCTCCCGGCAACGGGATGTCGCGGAAGACCTTGGACAGCGAGCTCAGCTCGTGGCGATGCTTGGCGGCGACGCGCTGCAGCACGCGGCTGCCGTGCGCAGTCGCATGCACCTGCACCTGCCGGCGGTCGGTCGGGTCGGTCTTGCGGACGACGAGGCCGGCTGCTTCGGCGCGCGACACGAGCGCGACCGCGCCATGGGGGGAGCTGTGCAAGCGGCCCGCGAGCTCGCCGACGAGGATCCACGTGCGGTCGCGGTGCGTGCGCGTGTGCAGCAGCACCTCGTAATGCATCGAGGTCACTCCTTCGGTCCTGCACAGCTCCTCGCTCGCGCGCAGGAACCTGCGCAGCTCGCAGCGAAATTCAGACAGTCCGTGCAGCTCTTCTTCGGTCAGCTTGGATGCTTTGGCCATGGGTTCTCCTGCAGATGAACGCGCGCCCCGCAAGCGGGCAGCGCGCCTGCTCCCTCCGTCCGGTCGCCATCGGCGCGAGGTGTTCCGGCTCAACGCAAGGTGTAAAGGTACGCGGCGATGTCGCGCGCGTCGACCTCGGAAATGCCCATGTTCGGCATCGCATTGCCGGGGATGACCGCTTGCGGCTCGCGAATCCATCGGATCAGGTTGGGTGGCGTGTTGCGCAGCATGCCGGCGATGTAGGTGCGGTCGCCGAAGCGCGTGAGCGGCGGGCCGACGTTGCCGTCGGCGTTGTTCACGCCGGGGATCGTGTGGCACGCCGGGCAGCCGAGCGCCGCGATGCGCTCCGATCCGCGGCGCGCGCTGCCGCCAGGGATGTCCCAGAGCGGGCGGGCCGCGAGCGCGACGAGCGGCTGCAGCGCGACGCAGCCGGCGAGCGCGCACGCGCGCACCCGGCGGGAACGCATGCGCGCTGCATTCATCCGTTGCACGGCTGCACCATGAAGAGGAGCGCCGTCGCGAACACCGTCGACAGCAGAAAGAGGCCGCTGCAGATGATCCCGACCATCGCCATGAAGCGCGATCGTCCGTCGCCCGACTCGACGAGGTGGTGACCGGAGCCTTCCTTCTCGCCGCGCGTGCGGCGCCAGTTGCGCCACGCTGTCAGCCCCGCGGCGATGCATACGGCGAGCGCGACCAGCTCGACCCAGAGCGCGACGCCGAACGCGTTGGACCAGATCGGCTCGGCGATCGGCACGTCCTTCGGGTAGCAGCCGTGTGCGAACAGCGGTGCGTTGACGAGCTGCTGGATGCTCCACGCCGTCGGCGCACCGAGGATGCAGAACCACATCGCCCACGGGCTCACGCGGTCGCGATGCGGCGACGGGTGGAAGCCTTGCGCCGGGCCGTGGCCGGCGGGAGTCGGGCGCGGATCGTTCATGTCAGGCGGGGGGCGATGTAGAACGTGAGGAACACGGCGACCCAGACGATCGTCACGAAGTGCCAGTACAGGACCGCGATCGACACGGTCGAGTGGCGGCGCACGCCGAAGTAGCCGAGCAGCGTCCAGACGAACAGCATCGTCAGCATGAGCGCACCGACGATCACGTGCAGCAGGTGAAAGCCGGTGATCGTGAAGTAGAGCGAGCCGTAGGCGTTCGACATGAGCGAGAAGCTCTTGTGGCTCCACTCGATGCCCTCGAGGACGACGAAGCCGATCGCCAGCAGGATCGAGGCGCCGAGGCCGAACAGCAACTGGCCGTTCTTGCCGGCGCGCACGCCTTTCTCGCCCCACCACATGGTCACGCTGCCCAGGATCAGCAGCACCGAGCCGCCGATCGCCAGCCCGAGCGCCGGCGCGCCGCCGGGCGGCCACGGCCCGACCGTCTGGGCGCCGACGTAGAAGTAGCTGAAGAGGAGGTAGGCGAAGAGCGACGCCTCGGTGCCGATGACGGTGATCATTCCCCACCAGCCCGACGACAGCCGGCCCTTGCTGCCGACCGGCAGCGGCTCGCCGCGGTAGAGCGCTTCCGGCATCGCGTTCGCGCTCATGGCGTCAGGCGCGATCACGGACGATCTCGGTCGTCTGCCCGAGCCGTGCCTCGGGCCAGAGCCAGGCGATGCTCGCGATCGCGCTGATGAACGCCGCGATCCCGAACAGCCACCACGAGTGGATCAGCATGCCGGCGAACGCGATCGCGAGCGCGATCGACAGCAGCAAGGGCGCGAAGGAATCGCCGGGCATGCGCAGGATCACGTCGGGAACGGCGTCGAGCGCGCTCGTGCCGATCGTCTCGCGACCGTTGTCGAGCAGCATGCCCTGCGACGTCGAGCTGTGCCCTTGGTGGCCGGTGAGGCGGTCTTCCCAGAGCGGGTAGCGGCTCGCGACCGTCGGGATCACGGCGAAGTTGTAGGCCGGCGGCGGCGACGGGGTCGCCCATTCGAGCGACGGCGCGTCCCACGGGTTCTCGCCCGCGCGCGCGCCATGGCGGGCGCTGCGCCAGACGTTGATCACGAACAGCAGCACGCCGAGCGCGAACACGTACGCGCCGATCGAGATGACGAGGTTGACGCTGTCCCAGCCGAGCCCGCTCGGGTAGGTGTAGATGCGCCGCGGCATGCCGAGCAGGCCGGCGATGTGCATCGGGAAGAAGCCGAGGTTGAAGCCGATGAACATGATCCAGAAGCTCCACTTGCCGAGGCGCTCGCCCATCATCCGGCCGGTGAACTTCGGGAACCAGTAGTGGATGCCGCCGGCGACCGGGAACACGTTGATGCCGATCAGCACGTAGTGCAGGTGGGCGACGACGAAGTAGGTGTCGGTGAGTTGCGTGTCGACGGGCACCGCGGCGGTCATGAAGCCGGAGACGCCGCCGATCACGAAGACCACGATGAAGCCGGCGAAGAAGAGGAACGGCGTCGTGAACTGCGGCCGTCCGGTCCAGATCGTCGCGATCCAGGCGAACACCGCGACCGCGCTCGGGATGACGATGACGAAGCTCGCGGCGCTGAAGAACGAGAGCGAGATCGGCGGCAGGCCGGTCGCGAACATGTGGTGCACCCAGACGCCGAAGCCGAGCACCATCGTCGTCACCGTCGCCAGCGCGACCGCGGTGTAGCCGACCAGCGGCCGCCGGCAGAAGGTCGGCAGGCCGTCGGAGACGATGCCCATCGCCGGCAGCACGACCGCGTACACCCACGGGTGGCCGAACATCCAGAACAGGTGCTGCCAGAGCAGCGGCTGGCCGCCGCCGGCGACGTCGAAGAAATGCGAGCCGAAGCGGCGGTCCATCCAGAGCATCAGGAACGCGAGGCTCACCGCCGGCACCGCGAACAGGTTGCCGACCGACGCGGTGAGCGTGCCCCAGACGAGGATCGGCACGCGGTTGATCGACATCCCCGGCGCGCGCGTGCGGATCAGCGTGACGACGAAGTTGATCGAGCCGACGGTGGTCGACAGGCCCAGCAGCACCATGCCGAGCGCGTACACGTCGATGTTGATGCCCGGGTTGTACTGGAGCGACGAGTACGGGACGTAGTTGAACCAGCCGGCGTCGGGCGCGCGGCCGATCGGAAAGCTCACGTAGAGGAAGATGCCGGCCAGCAGGAACAGCCAGTACGAGAACGCGTTCAGGCGCGGGAACGCCATGTCGCGCGAGCCGAGCATGAGCGGCCAGAGGAAGTTGCTGAACCCCGAGAGCACCGGCAGCGCGTAGAGGAAGATCATCGTCACGCCGTGCATCGTGAACAGCTGGTTGTACTGTTCCGGCGAGAGCAGCGTCTCGTTCGGGCGCGCGAGCTGCGCGCGCATCACCGCGGCCTCGAGCCCGCCGATCAGCAGGAACAGGAACGCGGTGACGAGATAGCGCTTGCCGATCGTCTTGTGGTCGACCGAGCTCAGCGTGCCGAGCAGGCCCTTGCGCGTCTCCCAGATGCGATCGAGCCGCGGCGCGATGCTCGCGTCGTCGGCGGGCCGGGCGATGACCGGAACGCGGAGCGCGTCGGTGCCGGTGAGGACTGCTGCCATGGCGTTCGGTGGCCCCTAGTGCAAGGTGTCGAGGTAGGCGACGATCGCGCTCAGCTCGGGGCCGGAGAGCGCCATCGTCGGCATGCGGCATCCGGGCTTGAGCGCCTGCGCGTTGGCGATCCACGCCGAGAGGTTGCCGGGCGTGTTGGGCAGCATGCCGGCGGCGATCGTGCGCCGGCTCTTCAGGTGCGTGAGGTCGGGGCCGAGGATGCCGCCGGCTCCCGTGCCGCGCACCGCGTGGCAGGCGCCGCAGTTGCGAACGAACGCCTGCTGGCCGCCGACGAGCGCCGCCGCGACGGTGCTCGACGCCGGTGCGCGCTGGCGCGCGGCCCACGCGGCGTAGTCCTCGGGCGCGTCGGCGACGACGTACATCGACATGTGCGCGTGCTGCACGCCGCAGTACTCGCCGCACTGGCCGCGGTAGACGCCGGGGCGGTCGGCCTGCAGCCACGTCACGTTGGTCTGGCCGGGGATGACGTCCATCTTGCCGGCGAGCTGCGGGATCCAGAACGAGTGGATGACGTCGCTGCTCGTCAGCTCGATGCGCACCGGCCGGCCGACCGGGATGTGGATCTCGTTGGGCGCGTCGAACACCTGCAGCGGCTCGGCGTTGCGGTAGCGGACGTTCCACCACCATTGCGCCGCGTTCACCTGCAGCGTCAGCCCGGCCGCGTGCGCCGGCATCGCGACCGCGGCGACGGTGAGCATCGTCCACACCGCGCAGGCGATGAGGACGAGCGTCGACACGCCGACGCCGATGTAGATCCAGGGGAGGCCCCCCTCGTCGCGCGACACGGTCAGCTCGCGCGCGCTCGCCGGGCGCGGCCGCTTGCGGTAGATGCCGGCGAGCACGAGCACCGTGACGACGACCATGACGACGATCGAGACGATGCCCAGGCCGTAGCCGAGCGCGGTCCCCGGGTCGCCCGCCGGGCCGAACGTGCGCAGGTACGACATCGGCGTCGCCGCCGATGCGGCGATCGGCAAGGCCAGCGCGACGGCGAGCGACAGCCGGCGCATGGTCAGGGCTTCCCGGTCGGCGGCGGGCCGCCGGCGTCCGGCCGCGCCTCGGCGTTCGCGCTCGAGTTGTCCGCGCCCTTGGCGGTCGGCGCCGACGCCGCGGCGCCGCTGAGCGTCGGCTGGACTTCGGGCGCGACGTTGTCGCCGGCGCGGTCGCCCTGCAGCGACGCCTGGAACTGCCCGGCGCTGTACGAGCCGCCGAGCGACTGGATGTAGGCGACGAGCTTCCAGATCTCCTGCGGCGGCAGCGCCGGGTTCCAGGCCGGCATGCCTTGCGGCCGTCCGTCGTGGATCGACTTGAAGATCTGCACCGGCGCGCCGCCGTAGCGCCAGTAGGCGTCGGTCAGGTTCGGGCCCATGCCGCCGGTCGCGCCGTAGCCGTGGCAGCCGGCGCAGTTCATGCGCACGAACAGCTCGTGTCCTTGCTGCGCCGCCTGCGGGTCGTCGCGATAGGGATTGGGGATCGTCGCCGCGAGATGGCTCTCGGCCGCACCGGCGAGATCGCCGAGCGGCACCGCGGCGATCGCCTCCATGCTCGGGCTCGCCTGCGGCGGCGCTGCCGTCGTGCTGTCGCCCTCGGAGCGGCCGCACGAGGCGAGCAGCAGCGCCCCGGCGCCGACCAGCGCCAACGCGCCCGCTCTTCGGGTGATGCTCACGGCTTGCCTCCCATCCCCTGGTCCTGGCGCGCGGCGGCCGCGCCGCCTTCGGTCTGCAGCATCCCGGCGGCGCTGTGCGGCGACTCGCCGTCGATCGAGAACACGTAGAGCGTGCCGCCGCGCGGCGGAAAGCCGGGCATCTTCGAGCTCACCATCGCCGCGCCGCCGACCCCCGAATAGACGGCGACGTACTGGCGCTTGTCGGGACCGAGATAGGTCATCGGCTGGCCGATGACGCCCGAGCCGAGCTTGTACGACCAGAGCACCTTGCCGCTCCTCGCGTCGACCGCGCGGAACCAGCCGTCGGCGGTGCCGTAGAAGACGATGTCGCCGGCGGTCGCGAGGGCGCCGCTCATCGTCATGAACTTCTCCTTGATCGACCAGACCTTCTTGCCGGCGACCGGATCCCAGGCCATGAACTCGCCCCAGTTGCCGCCCGGCGCGGCGAAGCGCTTCATCTCCATGCCGTCGTACGGCGTGCCGGCGATGTAGGACTGCGGGTGGTCGGTGACGTCCATGCAGATGTTGAAGATGCCGGCGTAGACGAGGCCGGTGCGCGGCGAGAACGCCGACGGCTGCCAGTCCTTGCCGCCGATGTCCGGCGGGCACACGTTCGGCAGCTTGACGTTCGGCCTGGGCTGCATCTCGGGCACGACGATCGGCATGCCGGTCTTCAGGTCGATGCCCTTCGACCAGTTCTGGTAGGCGAACGGCTCGGCCGAGAGGACTTCGCCGGTGGTGCGGTCCATCAGGTACGCGAAGGCGTTGCGGTCGAAGTGGATCAGCGCCTTGCGCGGCTTGCCCTGGAAGTTGACGTCGATCAGCACGTTCTCGTTCACGCCGTCGTAATCCCACTGGTCGTGGGGCGTGAACTGATAGGCCCACTTCGCCATGCCGGTGGTCGCGTCGCGGGCGAAGATCGCGCTCGTCCAGAGGTTGTAGCCGGGGCGTTGCGCCGGCACGCGCGGGCTCGGATTGCTCGTCCCGTAGTAGATGAGGTTGGTCTCGGGGTCGTACGAGACCCACGCCCAGACCGAGCCGGCGCCGGTGCGGTCCATCCCCGGCGGCCAGCTGGTCTTGCCGAGGTCCTTGCCCTTCATCCACGAGTAGAACGGCTTGAAGTCGGGGCCGATCTTCACCTGCTCGTCGGTGCCGGTGCTGTAGGCGCGCCAGAGCTCCTTGCCGGTGTCGACGTCGAGCGCCGCGAGCCAGCCCCAGACGCCGAGCTCGCCGCCGCTGTTGCCGACGTAGACCTTGTTGCCGACGACGAGCGGCGCCATCGTCATGGTCTCGCCGTGCGTCACGTCGCCCATCTTCGTGCGCCACACCTCCTTGCCGGTCTTGGCGTCGACCGCGATGGTGTGCATGTCGAGCAGGTTGTAGATGATCTTGCCGTTCGCGTACGCGCCGCCGCGGTTGACGGTGTCGCAGCACGCCTTGCCGATCGCCACCGGCGTCGGGTTCGGCGCATACGACCACTTGATCGGCGCACCGGCCTTGGTCAGGTCGAGCGCGTACGAGATGTTCGGAAACGGCGTCACCAGGTACATCGTGTTGTCGAGCACGAGCGGCGCCGCTTCGTGGCCGTTCTGCGTGCCGTCGGCGAACGTCCACGCCACCTTCAGGCGCGACACGTTGCCGGCGTTGACGTCGGCGAGCGGGCTGAAGCGCGTGTTGGCGTAGTCGCGCGCCTGGCTGTGCCATTCGCCGGGCGGATCGTTGGGCGCGAAGTTGGCCGTCGTTGCCGAGGCCGATGCGGCGGGTGCGCTCGCTGCGCCCTGCGCCGCCGGGGTCGCACCCTGCGCGTCGGCGGCCAGCGGCAGCGCGATGAGCGCAAGCGCGAGCAGCGAGCCGCTCGCGACGGCGCTCGCGCGCAGGCGATCGCGACAGCGGTCGCGCGCCTCGGTGGAAGGCGCGGATATCAGGTGGGCGCGAATGCGTTGCATGGCGGTCTCGGTTCGGCTCTTCGGTGGGTGCACGCGGGCGGACGATTCACTTGTGCGTCGCGCCGCTCTCCTTGTGCGCTTCGCCGGCGGCGGCGCTGTGCGCATCCTTCTCGCAGGCGGTCTTCTCGTCGCCGCTCATGACCTTGCACTTGCGCAGCCTCTCGTTGAGCAGCGCGCGCGAGTCCTTGGTGGACGTGGCGGCGCTGCTCGCTGCCGATGCGGACGCGGCGGCGTGGGCCGGCGCCGCGTGCGCGCCCGGCGGCAGGGCGACACCAAGGCACGCGGAGGCGAGCGGAAGCAGGAAAGCGGCGGCGCCCTTGCGGGCGCGGCGCTGCAGGTCGATCGAATCGGTGGGTGCCATTGCGTCTCTCCTATTGCATGGTGGCGATGTAGCCGGCGACCGCGCGGATGTCACGGTCGGTGAGCTTGTGCGCGACCTCGGACATCATCTGGTTGGGGTTGCTGTTGCGGCGCTCGGAGCGGAATTCGTCGAGCTGCTTGACGACGTAGCGCGCGTGCTGGCCCGCCAGGCGCGGAAACTCCGGCGCCAGCCCGTTGCCGCTCAGCGCATGGCACGAAGCGCACGCGGGGACGGCGCGGTCGCGGCCGATGCCCTGGCGGTAGATCGATTCGCCGCGCGCCAGCAGCCGGTCGGTGAGCGGCACGTGCGGCGCGCCGGTGCCGCGCGGAATCTGCGCCGCGTAGTAGGTCGCGGCGTCGCGCATCTGCGCGTCGCTCAGATCGACCGCGATCGCGCCCATGACGCCGCTCGCACGCCGGTGTCCCTGCGCCTTGAAGGCCAGCAGCTGGTCGTAGAGGTAGCGCCCGTACTGACCGGCGAGCTTCGGGTACTGGGGATCGACGCTGTTGCCGTCGACGCCGTGGCAGGCGGCGCAGACGTGCTGCGCCAGCGCGCGCCCCTGCCCGGGGTCGCCGTGCGGCAGCAGCTGCGCGGCCGCGCCCGCGCTCGCCCACAGCAGCGCGACGAGCGAGGCGAACGCGCAGGGCTTCTTCATTGCGCGCTCGCGTTGTCGCGGCAGCTCGCCGGCGCGCCCTTCGAGCGGCAGACCAGCATCGCGGCCCGGTCCTTGCCCGGGTTTCCTTGCGGCGATTGCGCTGCCGCCTTGCGCACGTCCGCGACCGCGCCGGCGTCGACCAGCGAGCCGCGGTTGCCCCAGGCATTGCGGATGTAGTTGACGACGTCGGCGATCTCCTGGTCGTTCAGCTTCTCGGCGAAGCCGGGCATCGTCAGGCCGGACGGCTTGGCCGTCGTCGACGCGATCGTCGCGCCGCCGAGCACGACGTGCAGCACCGTCCCCGGCTCCCGCGACTGGATCACGGCGCTGCGCTTGAGCGGCGGGAACACCTTCGAGACGCCGCCGCCGTCGGGCATGTGGCAGCCGGTGCAGTTGTCGAGGTAGAGCGCCTCGCCGCGCGCGATCGTGTCGCCGGTCTGCACCTCCGGGCTGGCGGCATCGCCGCTCGCGGGGATGTCCTTCAGGTAGACGGCGATCGCCCTCAGGTCGGCGTCGGTCAGGTACTGGGTGGAGTTCTTGACGACCTCGGCCATCGTCCCGGCGCTCGCCGACTTGTCGTTCGAGCCGGTCTTCAGGTATTCGACGATCTCGGCGACCGACCAGTCGCCGATGCCGTTGCGCACGTCGCCGGTGAGGCTCGGCGCGTACCAGTGCTCGCCGGCGCTGCCGCCTTGCAGGGCGGCGTCGCTCCGCGTGGCGCCGAGGCTGTTCTTCGGCGTGTGGCAGGCGGCGCAATGGCCGGCGCCTTCGACCAGGTACGCGCCGCGGTTCCACTCCGCCGACTTGCCCGGATCCGGCTCGAACGTCCCCGGGTGGAAGAAGAGCATGTTCCAGCCGGCCATGACGCCGCGCCAGCCGAGCGGCCACATCAGCTCGGGCGCGCGGTTTTCCTGCTTCACCGGCGCCAGCGTCGCCAGGTAGTCCTTGATCGCGTCGACGTCTTCGCGCGTCAGCTTCGTGAACCACGGGTACGGGAACGCCGGGTAGAGGTGCTTGCCCTCGTCGTCGACGCCGCGGTGCATCGCGTTCCAGAAGTCGTCCTTCGACCACTTGCCGATGCCCGTGTCGGGGTCGGGCGTGATGTTCGGCGAGTAGATGACGCCGAACGGCGTCGGCAACGCCAGGCCGCCGGCGAACGGCTTGCCGGACCGGGTCGTGTGGCAGGACGTGCAGTCGCCGGCGCGCACCAGGTAGCGGCCGCGCTCGGTCGGCGTCTGCCCGGGCGACTGCGTGGGCTGCGCCGTCTGCATCGCCTGCGCTGTCTGTGCTGTCTGCGCTGTCTGCGTCGTCTGCGTCGTCTGCGTCGTCTGCGCCGTCTGCGCCGCCACGGCGGCGCAGAGCGCGCCGACCGCCAGGCCGAGCAGCGAGCCGACGGCGATCTTGCGGGAGCGGCGCAGGTCCATCGGCGTTCCCGGACTCAGGCGGCGACGAGCGGCCCGGGGTTCTTCATGTAGCGGTTGCGGATCGCGTCCGCCGCCCAGTAGGCCAGGGCGCCGACCGTGCCGGTCGGGTTGTAGCCGGCGTTCTGCGGGAACACGCTCGAGCCCATGACGAAGACGTTGGGCACGTCCCAGCTCTGCAGGTAGCGGTTGACGACGCTCGTCTTCGGGTCGTCGCCCATCGCCGCGCCGCCGGTGTTGTGCGTCGTCTGGTACGGGACGATCGAGTAATGGCCGTCGCGCTGGTTGACCTTCAGCGAGCGCAGGCCGGGCAGCGCCTTGGCGATCAGCGTCGCCTTGTCGGTGACGAAGCGCGACATCCTGTGCTCGTTGTCGTGGAAGTCGAACGTCAGGCGCAGGAGCGGATTGCCGTAGATGTCGCGGTACGTCGGGTCGAGGTCGAGATACGAATCGCGGTAGCTCATGACGCTGCCGTGCGTTGCGATCGACGCGCTGCGCAGGTAGTTCTCCGCCATCGCCTTCTTCCAGCCTTCTCCCCACTTGGGAGTTCCGTCGGGAACGTGGTGCTGCAGGATCGGCCGGCCGCCGGTCGTCCACAGGGCGATGTAGCCGCCGCCGACGAAGCCCGCGGGCCCGTGGTCGAAGTTGTCGCCGTTGAACTCGTCGACCGCCTGGCCGAGCGCGCCCGCGCCCATGAAGGGATTCATCAGCTCGTCGACGAAGACCTCGACCGACGAGGTGATCTGGTAGGCGTAGTTGCGGCCGACGACGCCGGTGTTCGACTGCGGGTCGTACTTCTTGCCGATGTTCGAGAGCAGCAGCAGGTGCACGTTGTGCTGCGCGAACGCGCACAGGACGACGAGCTCGGCCGGCTGCTCGAATTCCTTGCCGTCGCCGTCGACGTAGGTGACGCCGGTCGCGCGCTTGCCGGACGCGTCGAGGTTGACGCGCGTCACGTCGCAGCGCGTGCGGTACGAGAAGTTCTTGTTCTGCAGCAGGACCGGCAGGATCGTCGTCTGCGGCGACGCCTTCGAGTAGTTGCCGCAGCCGAACCACTCGCAGTAGCCGCAATACGTGCACGGCCCCATCTGCACGCCGAGCGGGTTCTTGTAGGCCGCCGAGGTGTTCGCGGCCGGGCACGCGAACGGCTTGAATCCGACCTCGCGCGCCGCCTTGTCGAACAGCACCGTGCCGGCGCTGCGCAGGAGCGGCGGCAGCGGATAGCCGCGGGCGCGCGGCCCTTCGAACGGATTGCCGCCCTCCTGGATCCGGCCCTGGATGTTGCCGGCCTGGCCCGAGATGCCGCACAGGTACTCGAACTTGTCGTAGTACGGCTCGAGCTCCTCGTACGTGACGCCCCAGTCCTGGATCGTCATGTCGGCCGGGATGAAGCCCTTGCCGTAGCGCGCCTCGGTCTCGCTGCGGATCTTGAAGTCGGTCGGCAGGAAGCGCCACGTCTGGCCGTTCCAGTGCACGCCGGCGCCGCCGACGCCCGAGCCGGGCCGGAAGGAGCCGAGATGGCGCATCGGCAGCGCCGTCTGGTCCATGGAGTTGCGAAAGGTCAGCGTCTCGCGCTTGGCGTCCTCGAAGATGCTGTTGCGGACCGCGTACTTCAGCTCGTCCTGGATGTGGGTGGTCGCGAAGTCGGGCACGGTGTCGCGGTAGATGCCGCGCTCGAGCGCGAGCACCTTCAGGCCGGCATCGGCCAGCTCGTGGCCGAGGATCGAGGCCGTCCAGCCGAACCCGACCAGGACGACGTCGACCGAAGGAAGCCTGGTCGCCATCGTCAGCTCCAGACCAGCTGGCCGTTGCGGCCGAGCAGCCCCACCGTCGGCAGCGGGTAGGGCTTGCCGTACTGCGTGATCTCGAACATGTAGTTGTAGCGAGGGCCGGGAAAGCCCACCAGCTTCCAGCCGGCGAAGCCTCGGTTGCCGCCGTAGAGCGGGTCGGCGAGGAAGCCCTCCTGCGTGTTCTTCAGCAGCATGTCGAAGAACTCCTTGGCCGAGGCATGCGGCAGCTCGAGGTCGCCCTTCTCGAGCGCATGCAGGGTCGCGTCCTGGTCGGCCGGCGCGAGCGCCGCGAAGCGCTTGCCGAACGCGTTCTGGCAGTGGCCGTCGATGTCGGCGATCGCCGCCCGGTAGAGCTGCGCCGGCGTCAGCGGCAGCTGGTAGCCCTGCTCGGGCGTTCCCTTGGCGAACGGGCCCTCCATGTACCAGGCCGCGGCCTGCCCGTACGGCCCGGCGAGCTGGCTGTCGATGAACACGGTGACAGCGGCGGCGCGCGCGCCGAGGCCGTCGTCGCCGTCGGGGATCAGGCGCTCGCTGGCGGCGTCGACGAAGTCGCGCTCGGCCGGCTGGAAGTAGACGAGCTGGCGGGGCTGCTCTGCGCGATCCGCGTGCCGAGTGCAGCCGAGGGCTGCGAGCGCCGGCAGCGTGAAGCTCGCCTTGAGGATCAGCCGCCGGGTCGCGAAAAGGCGCGACGTGCGCGCCGCATCGGCGTCCCCGGCCGAGGCCCCGCCGGGACCGTCGGCGGAAGCGCCGATCGAGCGAGCGCCGTGATGCATACCTTCCACTCCGCGAGCCTGATGCAATCGAGGTACGCAGCTTGCGTCTCGGTCGAATCGATTAAAACATCACGACGTGACATTCTTGTGTCGGCGTTTTCCTGCACGCTTGTAGGCTTGCAGATTGCCAACGCAAAGCGATGGCGCGCGGCCTCCAGGGTCGTTGAGCCCGGCACGTCGCAGACGCACCGGGCGCGTGTACCTCACGCCGTGAGGCATTGACCGAAGGTCAGGAGCCGCAGCTCATCTTGAGCGACCTGAAGTCGTCGAAGAAGCCCATCTTCTTGCTCAGGTCCGGAACCTTGGCGCCCTTGGCGATCTTCCTGTCCTGGTCGCGGAAGTTCCGGTTGTCGTAGATGGTGAGCGACGTCTTCGGGCCGGTCTCGAGGCTGCGGATCTTGTTCTCCCAGCTGAATCCGAACGGCCCCTTCATCTCGGCGAGCTCGATCGGGCCGCCGAGCGTGAAGCTGTCGCCCTTGAAGTTCTTCTGGTCGTAGAGACGTGCCCAACAGCCGTTCTTGGTGGCGTTGTCGACGCTCACCTTGGTCGGCACGAGCAGCAGCAGCGGCGTGAGAACCGTGGTCGCGACGCCGTCGCTCGTCGCCGCGGAGGCGGACGTGGCGGGCGCTGCGCTGCGCGAGGCCGGCGCGCTCGCGGCGTGCTCCTGGGACATCGCGGGGCCTGCGAGCGCCAAGGCGAGCGTCGTCAGCACCAGTCCGGTGGTCTTGCGGATGCGGTGTTGGGTCATGTCGATCTCCTTCTAATAGTCGGTGGAAGGAGTTCGACTGCACCGCGGCGCCGGGTTCCGGCGCCTTGGTTAGCGGTGCGTTAAGGAGCGGGTCAGATCTGCGAACCCGCCAGGCTCGAACCGGGTCGAGGGCCTTGTCGCTCGAACGCTAGAAGGCCGGATGTTCGGCAGCGTCGACGCTCCGCCCGGGCCGCCCCGCCATCACATGCGGTCCCGATAACGCAGCGTGATCGGCTTCCCGCCCGCGCCTTCGGGGACGGCGACGATCTCGAACTCGAGCACCTGGCGCGGCACGAAATCGAAAGCGCCGATATAGGAGACCATGTCATTGGCAATCGCCGGGCGCATCTCGATCGAGCGGCGCACGCCCGCCGGGTCCGTGGCGGTCGCGGTCACCTGCGCACGAACGTTCGCGTCGGCCCTGCCGTCTTCGCGGCGAACGACCACGTTGAGTACGGCGCGCCTGGGCGACGGCGTGATCCCCTGGGCGCGCGCCGCCGCGGCCGAAAGGGACGCGGTCGGTGCCGTGCTGCTGCGCAAGACGTACGCGCCGGCGTGCTCGGTGTGGGGCTGCGCGAGCGCCTGGACGACGGCGCACGACAAGGCGAGGGCGACGAACGCGCGGTGTCTCATGCGGTGGACGTGCAAGGCCGTGGAGCCGGAAGGTGGAATCATGATCGCACGACGAAGCCCAGGTGCGCAGCCACGACGTCGCCGGTGAACGTGGCGAGCCGGTCGGCCGCGACCTACAGGCCGACGTCGGATCTGTCCTACTCGTCGACCCTGCGCCTGCGTGGTGTCGGACCCTCTCCGGCCCCCCACAC
>Ga0070679_100002938_pt1 | contig 15518 bp, 19 predicted proteins | sample KBSC63BmetaG_FD_65652 | JGI IMG/M metagenome (GOLD analysis project Ga0070679, IMG submission 65652) | Corn rhizosphere microbial communities from Kellogg Biological Station, Michigan, USA - KBS C6-3B metaG | ecosystem: Host-associated > Plants > Roots > Rhizosphere | place: USA: Michigan... | reverse complement strand
CGTGGATGCGCTGCTGCAGCGACCCCCCGCGCACCCCTCGACGATTCATCCCCCCGGCCACGACTCAGGGTATCGAACAAACGTTCGATCACGGAGTGGAACCCGTGGACCCCGGTGGTCGAGGAGGTCGCTGGCGACCGTCACGAGACCCGGTGACGGTGCCTGGGGTCGCCCGCAGGTTGCGGTGGTTTCGAGACTGCGCTGGCGCGCCTCCTCAACCACCTCCCAGCCCGGTGGTCGAGGAGGTCTTCGCGCCCCGGTGGTCGAGGAGGTCTCGCGCGCCGGTGGTCGAGGAGGTCGCCCTGGCGACCGTCACGAGACCCGGTGACGGTGCCTGGGGTCGCACGGAGGGTGCGGTGGTTTCGAGACGGCGCTGGCGCGCCTCCTCAACCACCGTCCGAGCCCGGTGTTCGAGGAAGTCTCGCGCGCCGGTGGTCGAGGAGGTCGCCACACCCCGGTGGTCGAGGAGGTCGCCCTGGCGACCGTCACGAGACCCGGTGACGGTGCCTGCGGCCGCACGGAGGTTGCGGTGGTTTCGAGACGGCGCTGGCGCGCCTCCTCAACCACCGTCCAGGCCCGGTGGTCGAGGAGGTCTTTGCGCCCCGGTGGTCGAGGAGGTCGCCCTGGCGACCGTCACGAGACCCGGTGACGGTGCCCGAGCCGTCTGGGCGCTCTGGCTCACGCCCATCCGTCACATGAGCCCCATTTCTCCACAGTTCCCCGCCGAGGTCTTCCGCTCGTCGCGCCTCGGACCTAGGTTTCCCCTGACGGATCTCTTCACTCGGGACAAGGGGTCGCATGTCGGTCGTGACCGCCAACGCGCACGCCGAGCTGGTCGAGTCGCTCGACCTGCGGGTGCGCGAGGCCGTGCGCCGCGAGGGAGTCGATCCGCAGCGCGACGCGATCGTCGTACGACGCCTGGCGGAGGACGTGGTCCGCGCTCACGACCAGCGCAGCCTGACCGGCGTGGTCGCTCCCGTCAGCGACATGGACTCGATGGTCGGCGAGCTGGTGGCCCGGGTCTCCGGGTTCGGGCCCCTGCAGCAGTTCCTCGACGACCCGACGGTGGAGGAGGTGTGGATCAACGACCCCTCGCGGGTCTTCGTGGCCCGGCGGGGACGCCATGAGCTGACCAACCTGATGCTCACGCGAGTGCAGGTCCAGGAACTCGTGGAGCGGATGCTCAAGAGCTCGGGTCGCCGCGTGGACGTCAGTCGGCCCTTCGTCGACGCGATGCTGCCCGAGGGTCACCGCCTCCACGTCGTCCTCGAGGGGATCAGCCGAGGATGGACCGCGGTCAACATCCGCAAGTTCGTGCTCACCGCCGCCCGGCTCCACGAGCTGGTCGAGCTCGGCACCCTCACGGCCCCGGCTGCTGCCTTCCTCGAGGCCTCGGTCCGCGCCGGTTTGAACATCCTCGTCGCAGGCGGGACCCAGGCCGGCAAGACAACGCTTCTGAACTGCTTGTCGGCGGCGATCCCCGGAGGCGACCGGGTCGTGAGTGCGGAGGAGGTCTTCGAGCTGCGCTTCCCCCACCCCGACTGGGTCGCCATGCAGACACGGCAGGCCGGGCTCGAGGGCACCGGCGAGATCCGGCTGCGCGACCTGGTCAAGGAGAGCCTGCGCATGCGGCCCTCGAGGATTCTCGTGGGCGAGGTGCGGGCCGAGGAGTGCCTCGACCTCCTGCTCGCGCTGAACGCCGGCGTGCCGGGCATGTGCACGCTGCACGCCAATTCCGCCCGCGAGGCGCTGGTGAAGATGTGCACCCTGCCGCTGCTGGCGGGGGAGAACGTGTCCGCCCGGTTCGTCGTGCCGACCGTCGCGGCCAGCGTCGACCTGGTGGTCCACCTCGGCATCGACCACCACGGCGTACGCCGGGTCAACGAGATCGTCGGAGTGCCCGGCCGGGTGGAGAACGACGTGATCGAGATCGAGCCGATCTTCGAGCGCAGAGCCGGTGAGCTGCGCAGGTCGGGCGGCACGCCGCCGCGCGTGGGCAACTTCGAGCGACTCGGCATCGACGTGCACTCCCTGCTCGGGAGCGCCTGCTGATGGGTGTCCTGGTCGGGCTCGGGGTCGGCATCGGGCTGCTGCTGGTCTGGTCGGCGTTCGCGATCCCGCGCCGGGCTCCCCGGGTACGCCGCCGGGCGACCCGGGTCACCGAACTGCTCGCCCGGGCCGGGCTGGGACACCTCTCGTCCTCGTCGTTCGTGACGCTGTGCGTCGTCCTCGGAGCGGTCGCAGCCCTGACGATGCAGCTCCTCACCCGCACGCCGCCGGTGGCGCTCCTGTTCGGGGTCATGGGCGCCTGCCTCCCGGTCGTGGTCGTCTCGGCCCGCGCCCGCCGTCGCCAGCGCGACTTCGCCGAGGTCTGGCCGGAAGCCGTCGACAACCTCGCGAGCGCCGTCCGGGCCGGCCTGTCCCTGCCCGACGCCCTCGGCCAGCTGTCCGTCCGCGGACCCGAGCCGCTGCGGCCGTCGTTCGCCGCGTTCGCGCTCGACTACCAGGTCACCGGTCGGTTCGGCGAGTGCCTCGACCGGCTGAAGGAGCGCCTGGCCGATCCCGTCGGCGACCGCGTCGTCGAGGGCCTGAGGGTCGCACGCGAGGTCGGTGGTGGCGAGCTCGGACGGCTGCTGCGCAACCTGTCGGGCTACCTGCGCGACGAGGCGCGCACGCGGTCCGAGCTGGAGGCCCGTCAGGCCTGGACGGTGAACGGCGCACGGCTGGCCGTCGCTGCGCCCTGGCTCGTGCTGCTGATGATGAGCTTCCAGCCGTCGGTGATCCAGCGCTACGCGTCCCCGGCCGGCACGATCGTGCTTTTCTTCGCGGCAGGGACCTGCCTGGTCGCCTACCGCCTGATGATGCGGATCGGGCGGCTCCCGGTCGAGCGCCGGATCCTGTCATGAGCCCGACGCTCTCGGGGATGCTGCTCGGCGCCTGCGCCGGGCTCGGGCTCCTGCTCGTCGCCACCCGCGTCCGCGTCATCCACCGGCCGACCCTGGCCCTGCGCGTCCTGCCCTACGTGCGGGACGTGCCCCGCCTCGATCGCCCGGCCCCGATGGACGAGCCGACGTCGTCGCCCGTCACCGCTGCGGCCGGCGTCTTCGGCCCGCTGCTGCGCGCCGCGGCCGACCTGGTCGAGCGCGTCCTCGGGGGCGCGACGTCCGTGCGTCGCCGGCTCGCCCGCGCCGGGCTCGACAAGACCGTGCACGACTTCCGCGTGGAGCAGGTGCTGTGGGGCGTAGGTGGGTTCGCGGTGGTGGCGGGGTACTGCCTGCTCACCGCGCTCGGCGGGCGCGGCGACACGGTGTCGTCGCTGGTGCTGTGCCTGGTCGGCTTCGCGACCGGGGTCCTCGCCCGCGACACCTACCTCTCCTCGCAGGTGAGCGTCCGCGAGCGGAAGGTGCTCGCGGAGTTCCCGGTGCTGGCGGAGCTGCTCGCTCTGGCCGTGGCCGCCGGTGAGAGTCCGGTCGCCGCGCTCGATCGCGTCGTACGCCGCAGCGGGGGTGAGCTCTCCCGCGACCTCGCCGTGGTCCTCGCGGCCGTGCGCACCGGCGAGCCCGTCGCCGACGCGTTCGACCGGATGGCGGCGACGACCGGCGTCCCGTCGGTCGCCCGCTTCGCCCAGGGCGTCGCCGTGGCGGTCGAGCGCGGCACTCCGCTGGCCGAGGTGCTCCACGCGCAGGCGGCTGACGTGCGCGAGGTCGGTCGCCGCGAGCTCATCGAGGTCGCCGCGCGCAAGGAGATCTTCATGATGGTCCCGGTCGTGTTCCTGATCCTTCCGGTCACCGTCCTGATCGCGTTCTGGCCCGGCGTCATCGGCCTCCACCTGACGACGCCATGAGGCCCGGCCCGCACCGACCACGAAGAGATGAGGAACCGATGAGCGCCCTGACCCTGCTGATGATCCGGCTGATCCTCTCCCTGGCCGCGCCGCGCCGACGCGACCAGCGCGGCGACGTCCCCGGGTGGGTCCTGGTGACGGTCATGACCGCCGGACTGGTCGGCGCGCTGTACGGGCTGGCCAAGCCGCAGCTGACCGACATGCTCTCGACCGCGCTGAACAGCGTGCACTGACAGTGCGCCCGCGCGGCCAGCGTGGAGCGGCGGTCGTCGACTTCGTGCTGGTGATGGTTCTGCTCGTGCCGATCTTCCTCGGCGTGCTGCAGGTGGCGCTCGTGCTGTTCGTGCGCAACACCGTGACCGCCGCCGCCTCCGAGGGCGCTCGATACGCCGCCACCCTCGACCGCGCGCCGGCCGACGGTGTCGCTCGGACTCGCGCCCAGATCAGTGGGGCGTTGGCCGGCCGATACGCCGAGGGCGTGAGCGCCCACGAGACCACGATCGACGGCGCCCCGGCGGTCGAGGTGACGGTGCACGTCGTCGTCCCCGCCCTCGGGCTGGGTGGGCCGGGGGTCTCCTTCGACCTGTCCGGCCACGCGATCGAGGAGCAGCCGTGACTTCGCCGCGAGACCAGCGGGGGAGCGCGCTGGTCGAGTTCTCCTGGCTCGGCATCCTGCTGCTGCTCCCGGTGCTGTGGATCGTGCTGTCGGTCTTCCAGGTGCAGCGCGGCGCCTTCGGCGTCTCGGCGGCGGCACGCGCAGCCGCCCGCGCCTACTCATTGGCCCCCGACGACGCGACCGGGCTCGTGCGTGCCCGGCAGGCGGTGAGGCTTGCCCTGGCCGACCAGGGCGCCGACGGGGTGGCGCCCGAGGTGCGGGTGACCTGCACGCCGTACCCCTCCGACTGCCACCAGGGCACGTCGGTGATCACGGTCTCGGTGCATTCTCGGGTGGTGCTTCCCCTGGTGCCGAGCGCGCTCGGCGGCAACCGCCCGAGCTTCGCGCTCGACGCGACCCAGACGGTGCCGATCGGGCAGTTCCAGGAGGTCGGCGGTGGTTGAGCGCGGGCGTCGACGGCGTGACCAGAGGGGCACCGTGACCCTGATGATCGTCGGCTTGGGTGTCGTCCTGCTGATGATGGCTGCGGTCGTCACCGACGCGTCGGCGGCCTACCTCCAGCGGCAGGGCCTGGACACCCTCGCCGACGGCGCGGCGCTGACCGGAGCCGATGCGGGCGCCTCCGGCGAGGAGGCGTACGGCGACGGGCTCGACGCCGATCTCCGCCTCGACGAGGACGTCGCTCGTGCCGCCGTGGCGGCCTACCTCCACCGCGTCGGTGCCTACGCCCGCTACCCGGGCCTGACCACCACGGTCGCCGTCGACCGGACCGGTCAGCGGGTCATCGTCTCGGTCCGAGCCCCGATCCACCTCCCGCTCCACGTGCCTGGCGGACCGGAGAGCGCGAGCGTGGGTGCCTCGGGCGCCGCGACGGTCGGCGTCGACTGACCGGACCACCTCCAGCACCGGTCAGGCGTCGGCGAGGTGCCAGAGCGCGGTGGGGATCTCGCCGTTCGACGGGACGTCGAAGTGGAGCTGCACCCGGTCCACCCGGTAGACGCCGCGCACCACCTCGAGCGGGCGCGGCCGGTCGTCGTGGGTCTCGTACTCGGTGCACGAGGTCACGAACACCGCGCCCTTGACCGGGATGTGCAGCTGCTCGGCCTCCCACGCGCTGCAGAAGCTGGTCTCGATCGCCACCGTCGTGCGGGTCAGGTCGAGCGGGCCCGACCGTGAGTGGTCGAGGAGCCCGTCGATCGTCTCGGCGACCCGCAGCGGGAAGAAGCTGTCGAAGAGCGCGACGGGGGAGTCGCCCACCGTGAGCAGTGACATGACGCGCAGGATCTCGCCGCCCTTGTCGAGCTCCAGCTGCCCGGTGACCCGCTGCGGCCCACGCTCCTGCCGGTGGTCGAGCACCTCGACCTGCTGGCCGTCGACGGGCCGCGTCAGCAGACGGCTGAGCCCGCCGACCCGCTGGCTGATCTTGGGTGCGCTGACGAACGTGCCTCGCCCACGTTCGCGGCGCAGCTGACCGTCCTGCTCGAGCACCGACAGGGCCTGGCGTACGACGGTGCGGCTCACCTCGTAGATCGCGCAGAGCTCCGGCTCCGACGGGATCATCTCGCCGGTGGCCCAGGCCCCTGCCTCGATCTTCTCCTTCAGCAGCTCCTGCAGCTGGAAGTAGAGCGGGATCGCGCTCGAACGCCGCAGCTCCCCGTCAGGCACCGGGTCAGTATGGCAGCGGGCAGACGCGGTCAGGAGGTGCTGCCACCCGCCCGTGCGCGGTCGTGGGCCAGCTCGTCGACGAACATCTGACGGAACGCCGCGACGTCCGGCGAGAGCGGGTTCGACGGGGTCGAGGTATTCGCGAAGGCCTTCTCCGCCAGCAGGTCGAGGTCGGCCTCGTCGATCAAGGTCCCCAGGGCGGGGATGCCCAGCCGGCCGTTGCGATCGCGCACGTACTCGATGGCCTCCTGTGCGGCGTCGGAGGCCGAGAGACCGTGTACGTCGAGGCCGAAGGCGTGCGCGAGCCGGGCGTACTTGTCGGTCGACGCAGACAGGTTGAAGCGCATGATCATCGGCAGCCCGATCGCGCAGCACACGCCGTGCGGGTGGTCGTAGACGGCGCCGATCGCCTCGGCGATCGAGTGGCAGCCGGACACGTCGGTGATGCCGACCGCGAGGCCGGCCACGAGGCTGGCCTGCGCCATGCCGCACCGGGCCTCGACGTCCGCCCCGTCGGCGTACGCGCGCTCGAGGTACATCGCGTTGAGCCGCGCGCCCTCGAGCGCCATCGCGTCGGACGCCGGCGTGTCCAACAGGCAGTGCAGCGAGTCGATGGAGTGACTCAGGGCGTCCATGCCCGTCGCGGCCGTGACCGCCGGCGGCACCGAGAACGTGAGGTCGGGGTCGACCAGGGCGATGCGCGGGCAGATCCGCGGGTCGAAGAGGTTCATCTTCTTGTGCCGGACCGTGTCGGTGATGATCGCCGACGGCGACACCTCGCTGCCGGTGCCGGCCGTCGTCGCGATCGCGATCACCGGCACCGGGTCGTGCTGCAGGGCCCCGAAGTCCTCCCAGTCGCGAGGGTGACCGCCGTTGGTCGCGAGAACCGCGATGCACTTGGCGGTGTCGATCGGCGAGCCTCCGCCGATGCCGACGAACAGGTCGATTCCGAGCTCCCCGGCGAGTGCGGCGCCCTGGAGGCAGTGCACGTCGCGAGGGTTGGGCTGGACCTTGTCGAAGACCGTCACCGCCAGCCCGGCATCGGTGAGCTGCTTCACCAGCGGCTCCACCAGACCGGTCGCCAGGACGCCCGGGTCGGTCACGACCATCACCTTCGTGGCGGCGAACGTCGCGGCCTCCGCCGCCAGCGTCGAGACGACGCCGCGACCGAACTGGACGCGCGTCGGCATGTCGAACGTGCCGTCGGCGGCGACTCCGGTGCCGGTCCGCGCGAGGGCGGGGTGGATGCTGGCCACGGCAGGTGCTCCTGTCCGGTTGTCATGACAAGTAGCCTGCATTCCAGTGCCTCGGCCAGTCCCGCGTCAAGGAGATCGCGTGAGGGCGTCGACGAGGAGATCGCGAGAAGAGGTCGCGAGAGGAGCCGCCCGCGGCGGCTGGGCCGGCTGACGGGGCCGGCTGACGGGGCCGGCGACGGGCCCCGGTTGGACGGGCGGAACGTGCCCGGGGTCAGACCTCGACGACGGTCTGGTCGACGGTGACGCCGTGGTCGTCGACGATGGTGGTGGTGGCGAGCATCTGGCGCTCGTCGGACAGCACGAACTCCACGCTCACCACAGCCCCGAGGCGGACCAGGTCCCAGATGCGCTCGTAGGTCTCGTCGCCGGTGACCGGGACGACCCTGCGGTGCTTGCCCGCCATCTGACTCCTCCTCCGGTGGGTGGTGCCCACATCCAACTCAACAGGGGGAAGGAGTACAGGTTACGACCTCGCAGTCCGTGGCGGGGGTAAAGATTTGGCGGCCCTACCCTGGGCGTGTCGCGACGAGGAGGCGTACCACGATGGGCACGACGGTCGGAACAGCGGGAGACGGCCGGCTGGCCGAGGGGGCGCGGGTGGTCGCCACAGACCTCGATGCCGACGGGCTCGAGAGCCTGGCGCACGACGTCGGCGGCACGCTGGTCACGCAGACCTCCGATGTCGCCAGCGAGGAGGACGCGCGGGCCACGGTCGCGCTCGCGGAGGCGAGGTACGGCGGCCTCGACGTGCTGGTCGCCAACGCCGGGATCATCCCGCTCGGCACGCTCGCCGACTCCTCGCTCGACGACTGGGACCCGGTCGACGGCGGGTTCCTCGCGCCGTAGCGGCACGGTCCGCGATGCGAGTCGGCCTCGGGGGGTGCCGTAACCTTGCTCCTCGTGGCCGGTACCGATTTCGACGTCGAGATCAAGCAGCTCCGGGCGACCATGAAGACGATCGGCCAGGTGCTCGACCTCGACGGCATCCGCGCCGAGATCGCCGATCTCGGCGAGCAGGTCGCGGCGCCGGACCTGTGGGACGACCAGGACAACGCGACCCGGGTCACCGGCCGCCTCTCGGCGCTGCAGGGGCAGCTCGACCGGTTCACCGAGCTGGACGGCCGCATCGACGACGTCGAGATCATGGTCGAGCTCTCCCAGGAGGAGAACGACGCCTCCTCCCTGGCCGAGGCCGAGGCCGAGCTGGGCCGGATCCACAAGGCCGTCGAGGCCCTCGAGGTCCGCACGCTCCTGTCCGGTGAGTACGACGAGCGCGAGGCGCTGGTCACGATCCGCTCCGGCGCGGGCGGCGTGGACGCCGCCGACTTCGCCGAGATGCTGATGCGGATGTACACCCGCTGGGCCGAGCGCAACAAGTACAGCGTCGAGGTCTTCGACACCTCCTACGCCGAGGAGGCGGGGATCAAGTCCGCCACCTTCGCCATCCACGCGCCGTACGCCTACGGCACCCTGAGCGTCGAGGCCGGCACCCATCGGCTGGTGCGCATCAGCCCCTTCGACAACCAGGGCCGCCGCCAGACGTCGTTCGCCGCCGTCGAGGTCGTGCCGGTGCTGGAGCAGACCGACGAGATCGAGATCCCGGAGGAGGAGGTCCGCACCGACGTCTACCGGTCGAGCGGGCCAGGTGGCCAGAGCGTCAACACCACCGACTCGGCCGTGCGGCTCACCCACATCCCGACCGGCATCGTGGTGACCTGTCAGAACGAGAAGTCGCAGCTGCAGAACAAGGCCTCGGCGATGGTGATCCTCAAGGCCAAGCTGCTCGCGGTGAAGAAGGCCGAGGAGCGCGCCGAGCTCGACGCCCTGCGCGGCGACGTCGCCGCCAGCTGGGGCGACCAGATGCGCAACTACGTGCTCAACCCGTACCAGATGGTCAAGGACCTGCGCACCGACTTCGAGGTCGGCAACCCGCAGGCCGTCTTCGACGGTGACATCGACGGCTTCCTCGAGGCCGGCATCCGCTGGCGGCGTTCGGCCGAAGCCGCCGCCCACTAGCGACCGCCCCGCGGGGCCCCTTCGGTCATCGTGGCGAGGAGCTGACCGGTCACCGCGGTGGTGACCGATCGCGGCGGCGTCGTCACGCCCCCGGCCGGGACCGAAACGACGCCGACCAGGTCCTTGAACGCCACGGCCCACACGATCCGCGGGCCGGTCGCGACCAGCACCGTGACGTCGCCGCCCTGCACCGGCGCCGGGACGAAGTACGACGAGCCGGCGCACGCCGCCAAGGACGTGCGGATCCGCTCCAGTGCCCCCTGGGCGTGCCGGGGGTCGGCGAACGTCGCGTAGGCCTGGTCGCCGTTGCCTCCGAGCCCCGCGGTCGAGGAGGAGTCCGCGGCGCCGTTCCAGTCGGCCGCACAGGGGATGCGGTTGCCGGCGTCGGATCCCTCCCGGCGCCAACCGCTGTGCCAGCCGTGGACGGCGTCGGCGAACGAGGCCGCGCTGATCGTCGGCAGCGGGGACGTCGTCTGGTGGGTGGTCACGCTCGGGAGCACACGACGGTAGGTCCCGGGAGCGCCGAGCCCCGCCACCAGTGCGGTCATCACTCGACGGTCGACCTGGTCGGGGATCCCGTCCGACCCCCCGCCCGTGGTCCAGAGGACGGCCACGCCGTGGTCGGCCTCGGCCAGCCAGAGGTGCTGCCGGTGCTGAGGGGTCCCGACCTCCCAGCTCTGCCCACGTGCGCCCGCCCACCCGAACGTCTCGTGGGCGGCCACGGCCGGGCAGTTCTCGATGCCGGTGCGGATCGCCGCGTACGCGTCGTCCGCGGTGCTCGCCTGCGCCGGGCTCCACTGGAAGAACGTGCCCACCGCGATCGAGAACGTCTGGGCGTTGGTGAGCACGACGTCACCGGCGCGTGCAGCCTCGGGCGTGCTCGGGTTGCTCGCGCCGTCGTCGGTCCCGAGGTCCTGGACGCAGCGCTGGGCGAACGTGCCCATCTGCGCCATGTCGGCGGAGTGAACGCTGCGCCAGCCGGTCACCCAGCCGGTGGTCGCCCGGTTGAACGCCGCAGCGTCGAACACCGCGGGCGCTGGGGCGCCCGCCGGGCCGTCGGCGTCGTGACGGGTGGCCACGCCCTGGGCCACCGCGGCCGTGCCGGTCACCAGGGCGAGGCCGGCAGCGATGCCCGCCCACGTCGTACGACGACGGCGGCGGGCCGTGGCGATCGCGGCGACGGCGCCGCGCGGGCGGGAGAGGCCGGCGACGTCGTGCTCGAAGTCGCGGAAGGCCGCGTCGAGGTCGAACGTGTCGTGCTCAGGCATGGCTCGGCTCTCCGTTCGTGGTGCCACCGAGAAGGGGGACCAGGGCGGCGCGGCCGCGCGACAGTCGCGCCTTGATCGTGCCCTCGGGGCAGCGTTCGGCGGCTGCGACGTCCGCGATGCTGAAGCCGGCGAGGTGGTGGAGCACCAGCGCGCGGCGCTGGGCCTCGGGCAGCTGCTTGAGGGCCGCGACCAGCGCCACGGTGTTCTCGTCAGGGGCCGGACTCGAGTCCGGGCGCGGGTTGCCGAGGTACTTCCTGGCGGTACGACGCCGGCGCCACCCGCTGATCGCCTGCCGGGTCGCGACCTGACGCACCCAGGCGCCTGGGTCGTCGTACGTCGAGATCGTCGACCAGCGGGGCCACGCTCTGGTGTACGCCTCCTGGGCGGCCTCCTCGGCGGCACCGAGCTCGCCCAGCACGGCGTACGCACAGGCGACCGTGCGTCGCCATGTCGCGTCGTAGAACGTCGCGAAGTCCTCCTGGCTCGCCGCCATGACCTCTCCGTCCCCGTCCGGTGAACAGTCCGCCGACCCATCAGGTGGCCGGCTCATTGCAGCAGACACGTCTGCGGGGCGCGGCCGGTTGCATCGGATTCCGGTCGCTCGGGAGCGGAAGGCGTGTGCCCCCCGCCACATACGGCGCGCGGCGATGCCCGCAGCGTTGCCGCGACCGGCTAACGTCCCAGGGGTGATCCGCTTCGAAAAGGTCACCAAGACCTACCCCGGTGGCTCCCACGCCGCGCTCGACAACGTCTCCATCGACATCGAGAAGGGCGAGTTCGTCTTCCTGGTCGGCACGTCCGGCTCGGGGAAGTCGACCGCCCTGCGCCTGGTGCTGCGTGAGACCCGCTGCACCAAGGGCCGCGTGTACGTCGCCGGCAAGGAGATCAACCGGCTGGCCGGCTGGAAGGTGCCGCGGATGCGGCGGCAGATCGGCACGGTGTTCCAGGACTTCCGCCTGCTGCCCAACAAGACCGTGTCGGAGAACGTCGCCTTCGCGCTCCAGGTGATCGGCAAGTCCCGCGCCGAGATCCGCCGTACGGTCCCCGAGACCCTCGAGCTGGTCGGTCTCGACGGCAAGGGCGACCGGATGCCCGACGAGCTGTCAGGTGGTGAGCAGCAACGTGTCGCGATCGCCCGGGCGTTCGTCAACCGGCCGATGATCCTGATCGCCGACGAGCCGACCGGAAACCTCGACCCGACCACGTCGGTCGGCATCATGAAGCTGCTCGACCGGATCAACCGCACCGGCACCACGGTGGTCATGGCGACCCACGACGCCGGTGTCGTCGACCAGATGCGCAAGCGCGTCATCGAGCTGTCCGAGGGCAGCGTCGTGCGCGACCACGCGCAGGGTGTCTACGGATTCCAGCACTGACCCCGCATCCCGCGCGACCCGCCACCCCCGACGAGTAGCACCGGAGAACCCCTTACATGCAGCTGCGTTACGTCTTCACCGAGCTGGGCATCGGCCTGCGCCGCAACCTGTCCATGCACATCGCGGTGATCCTCACCCTCTTCGTCTCCCTGACGCTGGTCGGCATGGGCGTCCTGCTCAACCAGGAGGCCAAGAAGGTCTCCGACCAGTGGGGCAGCCAGCTGACGGTGACCGTCTACCTGTGCAGCCGCCACGACGGGAACCCGGCCTGCACCGGTGCGGTCACCGACGCGCAGAAGTCGGCGGTCCAGCAGGTCATCGACGCCAACTCGCAGGTCGAGGGCACGGAGTTCATCTCGCAGCAGGACGCCTTCGCCACGTTGCAAAAGCAGTTCCCGGGCAAGTACGACGGCAAGAACTCGCCGATCACCGCGGCCGACATGCCGCAGTCGATCCGGATCACGCTGAAGGACCCCAACCAGTTCCGCGACGTCGAGAGCGCCGTCGTCGGTCTCGACGGCGTCTCGCGGGTGCAGGACGTGCACAAGCTGCTCGCGCCGATCTACTCCACCATCACCCGACTCCAGGTGGGCGGCTGGGGCACGGCGATCATCCTCGCGGTCGCCGCGCTGCTGCTGGTCGCCAACACGATCCGCTTGGCGGCGTTCGCGCGAAGACGCGAGATCGGGATCATGCGGCTCGTCGGTGCCTCGACGCTCTACATCGCCCTCCCGTTCCTCCTCGAGGCGCTGGTCACCGCGGTGATCGGTGTGGCGATGGCCGCCGGGGCCCTCTGGGCCTTCGTGGAGTTCATCGTGCGCAAGCAGCTGGTGACCGATCTGCCGTTCATCACCTGGGTCGACGGGCACGACTACACCTGGGCTCTGATCTGGATCGCGATCCTGGGGCCGGTGCTCACCGTGGTTCCGACACTCGTGCTGACACGCAAATACCTCAAAGTGTGAGTCGCGTCCGTTAGCGTCCAGGTGGCCGCTTCCCCGAACTTGCGAAGGCTCACCGGTGCGACTCTTCCCCGCCAGCGTCCGCCAGCGCCTGGTCGTCGCCATCACGGCGGGTGCCCTGGGTGCAGGTGTGGTGTCCCCCCTGGCGTACGCCGACATCAAGCACCTGCGCCATCAGCAGTCGCAGCTGCACCACTCGGTCAAGCACGCCCAGGCCGACCTCGACGAGTCCAGCGCCGCGACGCGCCGTGCGTACGACGCCCTGGCCCGCTCGAAGTCCGAGCTCAGCTCCGCACGTCATGACCTGCGCAGTGCCCGGGCCCACGTGGAGGCCGCCCGCGCGCGGCTGACCCAGATCCGGCGGGAGCTCGACCGGGCCCAGGCCCGGCTGGCCCGCGCCGAGGCGAACGTCGCCCGGGAGCAGCAGGCCGTCTCCGACCAGCACGACCAGCTCGTGCAGACCGTCACCAACTTCTACGAGGGTGGCGACCCGCAGCTGCAGGGGATGATCTCGCTGCTCGGCACCGCCACGACCGCCGAGCTCACCGACAAGCAGGCCAACAACAGCCTGGTGCTCGACTCGCAGAACCAGATCCTCGACAGCCTCCAGGCCTCGCGGGTGCTGCTGAAGGTGCAGGCCGACAACCTCGCCGCCGCCCGCGACGAGGTCGAGCAGAAGAAGGCGGAGGCGGCGACCAACCTGCAGGCCAAGCGCCGCTACAAGCAACAGGCGCTCGACGCCGCGCAGCGGGTCAAGCGGACGGTCAACGAACGCCGGCACGCCTGGTCGATGGCCCGCAAGGCACGCGCCCACGACCGGGCGCTGCTGGCGCGGTCCAAGGCACGCGAGGCTCGCATCCAGCGGATGATCCAGGCCGCGATCGCCCGTGAGCAGCGCCGGGGCGGCGGCTACACCGGCGACACCGGCGGCTTGCTGATGAAGCCGGTCAACGGCCCGATCACCTCGCCGTACGGCTGGCGGATCCACCCGATCTACCACTACTGGGGCCTGCACGACGGCGACGACTTCGGTGCCCCGTGCGGCGCGCCGCTGTTCGCGGTGGCCAACGGCACCGTGATGTCGCAGTACTACTCGTCGGTCTGGGGCAACCGGCTCTACATCAACCTCGGGCTGATCAACGGCCACAACGTCACGGTGATCTACAACCACCTGTCGGCCTACCGCAGCCACGTCGGCGAGCACGTCACGCGCGGCCAGGTCGTGGGGCTGGTCGGTACGACGGGCTGGTCGACCGGCTGCCACACCCACTTCACGGTGATGGTCAACGGCAAACCGGTGAACCCCACCCCCTGGTTCGGCTGAGGGCCGGTCCGCAACCCGGTTGACCGCTCCTGGGAGAATGGCGAGATGGCCAGGGAGCAGGGGCACAAGCTCATCGCGTCGAACCGCAAGGCTCGACACGACTACCACGTGGAGGACACGTGGGAGGCGGGCCTCGTCCTGATGGGGACCGAGGTGAAGTCGCTGCGGCAGGGTCGGGCCACCCTGGTCGACGGGTTTGCCGAGGTCGACGACCACGAGGTCTGGCTGCACGGCGTACACATCCCGGAGTACACCCAGGGCACCTGGACCAACCACGCCTCGCGCCGTCGTCGCAAGCTGCTGCTCAACCGGTCCGAGATCGACAAGATCGAGCGGAAGATCACCGACAAGGGCTACACGCTGGTGCCGCTGTCGCTGTACTTCAAGGACGGTCGCGCGAAGGTCGAGATCGCGCTGGCCCGCGGCAAGAAGACCTACGACAAGCGCCATGCCCTCGCGGAGCGCCAGGCCGACCGCGAGAAGGAGCAGGCGGTCGGACGCCGACTCAAGGGCCTGCCCGACTGATGGGAGTCGACGTCGTACGTCGCCACGACCCCGGCGCGGTGCGGGAGATCCTCGACTCGGTCCCGGAGTGGTTCGGGGTCCCCGAGGCCAACGACCACTACGTGCAGGCGGCGGCCGAGCTCCCGTCGTACCTCGCTGTCGACGGCGACGACGTGGTCGGCGTGGCCCTGCTGGTGGAGCACTTCCCGCCCTCCCGCGAGCTGAGCCTGATCGCCGTACGTCGTGATCGGCACCGTCAGGGCGTCGGAAGCGCGCTGGTCGCGGCCGTCGAGGCCGATCTGCGCGAGGTGGGAGTGAAAGCCCTCGAGGTGCACACGGTCGGGCCGTCCAGCGAGAGCGACGAGTACGCGCGGACTCGGGAGTTCTACCTGGCTCAGGGCTTCGTCCCCATCAACGAGCTGCAGCGGATCGACTGGAGCGGCCCCACGCTGATCCTCGTGAAGCCTCTGTGATCGATCCGCTCACCTTCGCCGAGGAGCTCGGGATCCCCGGGCTCGTCGACGTCCACACCCACTTCCTGCCGCCACGGGTGATGGCCAAGGTGCGCCACCAGTTCGACAGCGCCGGGCCGCTGATCGGGAGAGCGTGGCCCCTGCAGTACCGCGGCGACGACATCGAGCTCACCGCGACGCTGCGCTCGTTCGGAGTACGCCGCTTCCCGGCGCT
>Ga0070679_100002936_pt1 | contig 15522 bp, 15 predicted proteins | sample KBSC63BmetaG_FD_65652 | JGI IMG/M metagenome (GOLD analysis project Ga0070679, IMG submission 65652) | Corn rhizosphere microbial communities from Kellogg Biological Station, Michigan, USA - KBS C6-3B metaG | ecosystem: Host-associated > Plants > Roots > Rhizosphere | place: USA: Michigan... | reverse complement strand
TGACATGGCGCTTCGTCTGCTCGTAACCCGTGCTGTACATCACACCATCGCGCTCCGTGAAGCCATCGGAATCGATATTCGCAATGCGCTTCGAAAGACGCATGGCGATTCCGACGTCGCGCGGCACGCGAAGAGTGGCTGTGGCGAGTGCGACGCGCATGGTGAGCGGCATCTCCCCCGTCCAGTCGCCGCCGAGATCCAGGTCGACGCTGCCCACCGTGCTGGCAACGGTGGCGCGCTGCGCGCGCGCGTTCCCGAGCTGGTGAATGGTCACGCTGCCCACACCCGCATCGACGAAGAGGTCGCGCATCGGCTTCGGGTTCACGCTGCCGAAGGTGAGGTCGGCTTCCGTCGCACCGGCGGACACGCGCAACGCGCTCACCCAGAGCGCGCTCAGATCGAGACGCGCGCGCGTCGCGCCGAGATCGAGGTCGAGGTCGAGCGGGATGCCGGCGGCGAGTCCAAGATCGAGTCGTGCCTGGTTGCCGCTCGCGTTACTGGAACGATGTCCGGAGGTCTGCATCGCCGAGCTGTCCAGACCGATGCGGAGCGTGCCCGATACGGGATTGTAGCTGCGCGAGATGCGCTGCTCGCTCGCATCGAAGCGGGCGCTCGCCTGATACAGCAGCGGAGCGGCGGCCGCGCCGAGCGTGACCGTGCCGGCATCGTACCGCAGCACCACGTGCAGACTGTCGGCGGCATCCCGCGGACGACTCGCGGTGAGCGAGCGCCAGGTGCGCGCGTCGGACCCGGGATCGCCGAACACGAACAGCGAGACGAGAACGAGGAGAAGTGACTTCATCGCTCGCTCGGCCGGGGTGCGGGAGTGGGTCTGCGTGCTGCCGCGACCCCGGATACGGGCGTGGGCGTCTGCCACGCGTACTCTTCCGTGATCGTGGGCGGGGCCGCGCGCGGCGGGACACTGGCCGCGCGCGTGCCGGCGCGCGTGAGGATCGTGGCGCCGAGGCCGACGGTTGCGGCGATCCAGGTGCTCAGGAAGGCGAGCAGCCGGAGCACGCTTCCCGCGAGTCCCATGTACGCTGCGCCGCCGGCGAGCAGCCAGAGCACCAGAAAGACCGTCAGCCCCGCCACCAGGTGCGCCACGATGGGCCGCGGCTCACGCGCCGAGCCCTCGCCTCGCAGCAGTGCATCGCCCGCGAGCAGCGACATCGCGAGGAAGCCGAGGTCGAGCGCGCCGAGCACCGCGAGCGCATACGCCACGGCCGCAAAGGGGATGAGCAGGATGCCGACGATCGTGATCGCGAGAGCGACCATCGAGAGCAGGAACAGCGGAACCGCCGCGACTTCACCGAGCAGTCCAACCAGGAACGAGCGCCAGAAATCGGTGCGAATGGTGGAGGCGATCGTCTCGAGGTGCGTGCGCGCGCCGATCACGACTGCGAGCGCCATCGCCACGAGGATCAGAAAGCACGCGACGGCGAGCGAGAGCGCGCGCTGGGTGGCCTGTGCAGGTGTGAGGCGAGCGCCGGCGATCGGGCCCACGCTGAACGCGCTGATCGTGCGCGTCTCGCCGTCGACGGTGCCGCCGGCCATGCGCACCTGTCCGCCCACGGAGAGCGCGTCGCCACGCACGTGACCGCCGGGCAGCACCACGACGTCGCTGCCGATCGCCACGGCATTCCCGTCGACCGTTCCGCGAATCTCGAGAGGTCCGTGCCACGTTGCGGCGTCGCCCGTGAGACGCTGTGCGCTCTCGATCGTGCGAGCCCCGGACGATATCGCGGCGCGGTCCAGCGCCACCCCGTTCGCGTCGCGATGCAGCGAGTCGAGCGCCGCCGCGATCGGATCTCGCGAAACAGCGCTGTCCGCCTTTGCCTGCGCGGAGAGCTGGTGTGCCGCGATCATGCCCAGCGCGAGCACGATCGCGAGCCGCGGCGCGCGCCGCACGCTAACGGCCGCGGGCACGGACGGCCGCCACTCGAATCATCGCGGCGGCAGCCGCGCCGGTGACGACCAGCAGGAGCGCGGCCATGGCCAGCCCCATCGTGCCGCCGGCGAGCAGGGGCCGCGCCGCATCTCCGAAGAGCGCCGACACTCCGCTCGCGAGCGCGTCGAAGGCCGCGGCACGCATCCGATCGAGCACGAGATCGGCGGTGAACATCACCGCGTCGATGCGCGAGAACGCCCAGACCGAGACGATCGTGAGGACGATGGCGATGGAGGCGAACATGCCCGCGGCCGCCACGCGCAGTGCGCGCGATTGCGGAACGAGTCCGCGCACGCTGTCGAGCAGGGCGACGTGCCAGGGCACGAACAGCTGCACGCGCGACATCACGCGGCTCGCGAACAGCGGCGAGGGCGCGATGTGCGGCAGATGCTCGAGCTGCCGGACGAGCGCTCGCGCGCTTTCCAGCTCACTGCTGCACGCGGCACAGCTCCGGACGTGCGCCTTCAGCGGCGGCGTCCCGAATCCGACCTCGCCGTCCAGCAGCAGGTCGATCTCTTCAGGCAACAGGTGTCGTTCCACTAGTCCTCCTCCACTGGGCTATACGGCAGGCGTCCGGGGCGGGTTTCAGAGCCGGCTCGGCAGGGCAACGGGCGGGTCGGGGTCATTCGCGCAGGTCCTCCAGCGCCTCGCGGAGCTCGTGCCGGGCGCGGTGGATGTAGGTCTTCACGGTGCCCAGGGGCAGGTCGAGGGTGGCCGCGATCTCCTCGTACGAGCGGCCTTCGACATGCCGGAGGAGGATGCAGGACCGGTATTCCGGCCGGAGCCTGCCGATCGCCCGCTCGATCGCGCTTCCGAGCTCGCGCGATTCGATGGCCTCGAGCGCGGACTCGCCCCTGGACTCCACATCGAGCGAGGTGGCCTGCGCCTCGGCCGCCGTCTGCGCGTGCGGGGAGCCGTCGAGACTCACCGTGGCGAGCTGGCGCTTCCGGAGATGGTCGATGGTGACGTTGTTGGCGATCTTGAACAGCCAGCTCGACAGCTTGAACTCGGGCCGGTAGCGATCGATGTTGTTGAGCACCTTGATGAAGGTGTCCTGCGCCAGGTCTTCGGCCAGCTCCCGGTCGCGGACCATCCGGAAGATGAGCGAGAAGACGGGCCGCTCGTACCGCCGCACCAGCTCTCGAAATGCCGGCTCACGCCCTTCCTTCGCGAGCGCGGCCACGTCGGCATCGGGAAGATTGCGGAGATCGAGAGCGAGAGCCATTCAGTGGATGAAAGAGACGGCGCGCAACATCTCGCTCCTCTCGTGTAAGGTAAGGCGCGCTCTCGGGGTGAGCCAGCACGATGCGCAGCACGACGCTTGCGCGCGTCATCCGCCCCCGGCACTTTTCGCTGAATGTCCACCGTAACCGAGGAGGAAGAGGCACTCTCCGCGGCCGCTGGCGGACGCGCGAAACGTGCGTACGTGCGGCGCATCTTCTCCGAGATCGCGCCCCGCTACGACTTTCTCAATCACGTGCTCAGCGCGAACATCGACCGCGGCTGGCGCAGGCGGGCCATCGCCGCGCTCGAGTGGCGGCGCAATCCGCGCGGCACGTACGTCGACCTCTGCGCCGGCACACTCGACATCGGCGCCGCCATCGCGCGAGACCCGTCGTTCGCGGGGCAGGTCATCGGGGCCGATTTTGCCGAGCCGATGCTGCGCGCGGGAGTGGCGAAGACGCGCGCGCTTCCCGTGCGCCCGGTCGTCGCCGACGCGCTGTGCCTTCCGCTCGCGGACGAGAGCTGCGCCGGCATCATCGTCGCCTTCGGCGCGCGCAACTTCGACGATCTCGATGCCGGGCTTCGCGAGATGCTCCGCGTCACGGCGCCTGGCGGCCGGATCGTGGTGCTCGACTGCTCGACTCCGCGCGCCGCGGCCGTGCGCATTCCCTACCACCTCTACTTCCACCACGTGCTCCCCGTGATCGGACGCGTCGTGAGCGGACACCGCACCGCGTACCAGTACCTGCCCGGCTCCGTCGACAATTTCCCGGATGGCGACTCGCTCGCGCGTCGGATGCGCGACGCGGGCATCGCGAACGTGACGTGGGAGCCGCTCACCTTCGGGATCTCCGCGCTCCACTACGGCGAGCGCGCCGCATGAGCATCGACTCGATCCAGGACTTCATCGCGCAGATCGACGGCTTGGGCGAGCTCGTTCGCATCGCGCAGCCGGTGCGCGCCGAGCTCGAGATCTGCGAGATCGCCGATCGCGTGATGAAGAGCGCGAACGGCGGCCCCGCACTCCTCTTCGAGCACGTGCTGCTGCGCGACGGCTCGCGGTCGGCGTATCCCGTTGCGATCAATCTCTTCGGCTCGATGAAGCGGATGGCGCTCTCGCTCGGCGTGCGCGATCTCGACGACATCGGGGCGCGCATCACGGAGCTCGTGCAGATGAAGGTGCCCGACGGGTTGATGGGCAAGCTCTCGATGCTGCCGAAGCTGCTCGAGATCGGGAAGTTTCCGCCCCGCGTGAGGAGCGGAGCTGCTCTCTCCCAGGCCATCGTGTGGAAGGGCGCCGACATCGATCTCTCGAAGCTCCCGATCATCACCTGCTGGCCGGAGGATGGCGGCCCGTACATCACGCTGCCGATGGTGATCTCGAAGGATCCCGCGCGCGGCATCCGCAACGTGGGGATGTACCGGGTGCAGCAGATGGGGCGCGACACGCTCGCGATGCACTGGCAACGGCACAAGGTGGGCGCCGCGCACTGGCGCGAGATGGCGGAGCGCGGCGAGAAGATGCCGGTGTGCATCGCGATCGGCGCGGATCCGGCGAGCGTCTACTCCGCGTCCGCACCGCTGCCGCCCACGATCGACGAGTTCCTGTTCGCGGGATTTCTGCGCAAGGAGCCGGTGAAGCTCGTGAAGGCGCTCACGTGCGACCTCGAGGTGCCCGCGGATGCCGAGTTCGTGATCGAGGGGTACATCGATCCGTCGGAACCGCTCGTGACCGAAGGGCCGTTCGGCGATCACACGGGATTCTACTCGCTCGCGGACCTGTATCCGCTGGTGCACGTCACCGCGATCACGATGCGTGAGAAGCCGGTCTACGCGACGACGATCGTCGGCCGGCCGCCCATGGAGGATTTCTATCTCGGGCACGCGACGGAGCGGATCTTTCTTCCGCTGCTCAAGCTCACCGTCCCGGAGATCGTCGACTATCACATGCCGGCCGAGGGGATCTTTCACAATCTCGTGTTCGTCTCGATCGACAAGCAGTATCCCGGCCAGGCCTACAAGGTGATGAACGCGATGTGGGGGCAGGGGCTGATGTCGCTCGCCAAGGTGCTGGTGATCGTCGACAAGTGGGTGAACGTGCGCGACACGCGCGAGGCGTGGTGGGTGGCGCTCAACAACATCGATCCCGAGCGCGACACGCGCTTCACGATGGGTCCGATGGATGTGCTGGACCATTCGAGCCGCGCGTTCACGTACGGCTCGAAGATGGGCATCGACGCGACGAAGAAATGGCCGGAGGAGGGGTTCACGCGCGAGTGGCCGACCGTCATCGAGATGGATGCGGCGACGAGGGCGCGCGTGGATGCGATGTGGCCGCAGCTCGGACTCTCGAGATGAGCGGGCCGGCGGCGGTGGGGTCGCGGGAAGGGCAGACGTTCGGCGGCACGTCGCGGCTCGTGCGCTACGCGAATTTCGTGAAGCTGCCGCACACGTTGTTCGCGCTACCCTTTGCACTGGTTGGAGTCACGATCGCCAGTTATGTCAAGAAGGTAACGCTTCTCGATGTCCTGTGGGTCGCGATCGCCTTCACCGCCGCCCGCTTTGCAGCCATGGGCTTCAACCGCATCGCCGACCGCCACATCGACGCGCTCAATCCGCGCACCGCAGCGCGCGAGCTGCCGAGCGGCGCGATGAGCGTGCGCGAGGCATCGCTCGCGGTGCTCTGCGCCTCCGCGATCTTCCTCGCCGCCGCGTGGATGCTCAACCCGCTCTGCTTCGCGCTCTCGCCCATCGCGCTCGGCTGGGTGCTCTTCTACAGCTACACCAAGCGCTTCACCCGCTTCGCGCACCTCGCGCTCGGCGTCGGCATGTCGATCGCTCCCGTGGGTGGCTATCTCGCCGTCACGGGCGCGTGGAGCAGGCCGTGGTGGGTGCTCGTGGCGCTCGCGGCCGCAGTGATGAGCTGGGGAGGCGGCTTCGACATCTTCTACGCGCTCCAGGACATCGAGTTCGACCGCGCACAGGGACTGCACTCGCTCCCCGCACGCCACGGCACCGCCCCCGCGATCGCGATCGCGCGCGTGCTGCACCTGGGCACGGTGCTCATGCTCACGCTCGCCGGGATCGGGATCGGCGCCGGCGCATTCTACTGGGCGGGCGTGTGCGTCGTCGCGCTGCTGCTCATCTACGAGCACTCCCTCGTGCGCCCGGCGGATCTCTCGCGACTCGATGCCGCGTTCTTCACGATGAACGGCGTGCTGAGCCTCACCTTCTTCGCCTTCGTGCTCGCGGGCCGGGTGTTCGCGCGATGAGCGAGCGCGCACCGGTCGTCGTCGCGATCACGGGAGCGTCGGGCGCGCCGTACGCCGTGCGCCTGCTCGAGGCGCTCGTGCGCGCGGAGGAGCGCGTCTGGCTGATGATCTCCTCGCATGGCTGGCGCCTGCTGCAGATGGAGTCGGGCATCGGGTCGCTCGAGGAGCTGCGCCAGCGCACGCATGCCGACGGCTGGGATGCATTCGTCAGCTTGTACGACGCCGAGGACCGTGGGGCGGCTCCGGCTTCCGGCTCCGCACGCACGCGAGGCATGGTGATCTGTCCATGCTCCATGGGCACGCTCGCCGCGCTCGCCGCCGGCACCTCGCGGTCGCTCGTCGAGCGCGCGGGAGATGTGACGCTGAAGGAGCGGCGCCCTCTGATTCTCGTCGCGCGCGAGACGCCCTTGTCGGTGATTCATCTCGAGAACATGCTGCGGCTCACGCGTGCCGGTGCCGTGGTGCTCCCCGCCGCTCCGGGCTTCTACAACCATCCGCGCGGCATTCCCGATCTCGTCGATTTCGTCGTGGCGCGCGTGCTGGACCACCTCGGAGTCGAGCACTCGCTGGGGAAGCGCTGGGGAACGGAGCCGGATGCCGAAGGCTGACGATGTACACGTCATCGGACTGATCTCCGACACGCACGGGCTTCTGCGCGCCGGCGTGCACGAGGCCTTCTTCGGTGTCGATCTGATTCTCCACGCGGGCGACGTGGGCGGCGACGAGATTCTCGATGAGCTTTCTCTAATCGCGCCCGTGGAAGCGGTGTGTGGGAATACCGATCCGCCGGGCAATCCGCGGCTCGAGACCTCCATCGTGCGCGAGATCGGCGGCGTCACGATCCACGTGCAGCACGGCCACGAGTCAGGACGACTCACCGCCGACGCGTTGCTGGAACGCTTTGCAGCAGATGTCCTCGTCTACGGCCATACCCACAAACAATCGGTTACGCGCCGGGAGGGTCGACTCGTCATCAACCCGGGCGCGGCGGGTCCGCGCCGCTTCCATCTGATGCCGAGCGTCGCGCGATTGACGATTCGCGATGGACAGGCCGAGGTGGAGATCGTGTCACTGCCCGTGTAGCTCGAGGGCGGATCTCTCAATCAAGAGGACTCCATGCGGCGAGCTCTCGTGCTCTTCGCCCTGTCGTCGTGCATCGTCTCCGCGCGAGCCGATTCGCAGCAGGCGCTCGGCCAGAAGGTGATGCTGCCGAACGGCGTGACGGTCGCGCGCGCGTGCGACCAGCTCGTCTCCGAGGGTGTGCAGGTGGCCTCGATCGATGATCGCGCACTGCCGAGCGAGGGCGCCGGCTATCTCGCGGCACTCTCGCAGACCATCGCGCGCCGCGTGGGGCTTCGCGTGGGAGACCCGCCGCGCACGGCGATGTACGGCGCCATCCTGATGCGCGACGGCACATTCGCGCATCAGATTCCCATCATGCGATCCGAGCGTCGCCAGCTCGACACGCGCATCGATGAGGCGCTCGCGCTCTCGAGCAGCGATCCCGACCGCGTTGCGGCGCCGGCCGGAATGCCGGACACGCTGCGCGTGCTGGTGACGGTCGGACTGCACGAAGATGGATCGCCCTTCGTCGCGTCGCACGTGCGCTGTCCGGTGGTTGCGTTCCCGGACAATCCGAAGCGAGCGGATGCGCCGTGGGCCGCGGGTCATCCGCGCACCGTCGTGATTCGCGGCGTCGTGATGTCCGGCGGCCGCGTGGACACCGCGACGGCACAGCTGGATGATCCGAGCGACGAGCGCTACACGGAGGCGGCGATGCGATCCGTCGCGCAGATGCGCTTCGTTCCGGCGGAGTTCGACGGCGTGAAGGTTCCCGCTCCGATCGAGATCGTGCTGCCGTTCGGCGCCGCCGAAAGCGAGGAGCCCTCGGCCACTCCGTGACCTGAGGGCGAGTCCTCAGGCGCTGATCGCGGTGCGCAGGCCGGAGAGCAGGGGAGCGACGGATTTCGCACGCGCCCGCGCACGTGCGCCCGTCACGGGCTCGAGGCCGGCGTCGGTGGCGCGCACGGTGCGCGCGAGCTCGCCCGGAAAGCGACGGAACCAGGACGAGAGCAGCAGCAGCTCGTCGATCTCGTGCGTCGGAATCTGCGTGGTCTCGCGCTCCACCGTGCCGTACACGGCCTGGGCGAGATGCGCGAGTCGCCTGTGGTCTCGCTCCGCCTGCGGCGGAATGTCCTCGGCCCGTACGCGCCCGCGGCGAATGAGGTAGACGCGATCCTCGCCGCCGTAGCCCGGAACGGTGTAGATGAAGGAGAGCGTCTCGACGGCGAAGCGGAAGCGCAGGAACTGCTGCTTGAGCGCTTCGAGCCGCTGCAGCTTGTCGCGCATCGATGCTGCGCGCTCGAACTCGAGCCTGTCGCTCGCGACTTCCATCTCGTGGCGCAGCGTCGCGATCGGCCCGTCGTCGTGCCCATCGAGAAAGGAGCGGGCGAGCGCGACACGCTCGTGATATTCCTTCTGCGTGCACCCGCCGACGCACGGCCCGAGACACTTCTTCACCTCGTAGCGGATGCAGCCGGGTGTGCGGGCGATCTGGAAGAGCTCGCGCTGATCCGCGAAGTGCATGCGGGTATCGAGCGAGCAGTCGCGCATGGAGAGCACGTCGTGCAGCTCGCGCACGGCCTCGTTCACCGCCTGTGCGCCCTGGAAGGGACCGTAGTGCGGCGCGCTGTCGTCGCTCGCGCCGCGCACGACCATGAGCTTGGGCGCGGGGCTCTTGACGAGCTTGATGAACACGAAGTTCCGGTCGTCGCGCTTCATCGCGACGTTGAAGCGCGGGCGGAGACGCTTGATCTGCTGCAGCTCGAGCAGCAGCGCCGCGAACTCGCTCGGCGTGTACTCCCAGTCGATGCGCACCGCGTCGCGGAGAATCCGCGCGCCCTTGTCCTCGGGAAAGGAGCAGCGGAAATAGCTCAGCAGCCGCGTGCGGATCTTCTTGGACTTGCCCACGTACACGACTTCGCCGTCCGCCGAGTGCATGCGGTAGATGCCCGGCCGGTCCTTGCAGTCGGCGCGCACGCTCGCGCGCATGATCGCGAGCTGATCGTCGGACGTCTTGGGGCGGCGCAGCGACTTCCTGCTCACCGCTGGCACCACGCGCAGAAGACGGTGGTGCGGCCATCGATCGCGCTCGTGTCGACGAGCGTGGCGCCGCAGCGCGGGCAGGGAAGTCCGCCGCGGCCGTATGCGGACAGCAGCTCGGAAAATCCACCGCGCGCGCCCGATGCATCGCGGTAGTCGCGGAAGCTCGTGCCGCGCGCCTCGATCGCCTCGCGCAGCACGCCCGTGAGCCCGGAGTGCAGCGAGGTCGCCTCCCCGCTGGTGATCGTGCGCGCGGCCCGCGAGGGATCGATGCCCGCCCGCCACAGCGCCTCGTTCGCGTAGATGTTGCCCACCCCTGCAATGCGCCGCTGGTCCATCAACAACTTCTTCACCGCCTGTCTGGAATCCCGAAGAATTCCCGATAGATGCTGCGGTGTGAACGCCGGGTCAAGCGGCTCCGGCCCCAACGCGGCATCGAATTGCGCGAATCGGGCGGGCGACATGAGCGCGAGCGTTCCCAGGCGGCGAATGTCGCGATAGGCGAGCGAACGGCCGTCGCGAAGACGGAAGGACACGGTGATGTGGGTGAGGGCCTCCGCCGGCAGCGCTCCGTCGTCGACGAGGAGCGCTCCCGTGAAGCGGGGCTGGACGACGATGCGGTCGCCGGTGCCGAGCAGGACGACGATGGCCTTGGCGCGCCGGTAGCTCCGCTCGATGCGGGCTCCGGACGCACGTCGCGACAGTGCTGCGGCCGTTATGTCGCGAAGGACGTCGGCGCGGTAGACCTTGGCGCCGGCGATCGTGGCGCCAGAGACGGCGCGATCGAGATCACGCGCGATGGTCTCAGTTTCCGGGAGCTCCGGCACCGCGCTCCTGCTCCCGCCAGCCGATGTCGCGGCGGAGCTGCTTCCCTTCGAGCTGGATCTCGCCGGCGATGCGGGCGCTCGCGCTGCGGGCGGCGTCGAGCGTGGACGCCACGCCCGTAACCGCGAACACTCGACCACCCGCAGTAACCAGCTCTCCTTCGGGTCCGAACGCCGTACCCGAGTGAAAAACGAGGACGTCTGCCTCGGGTGGGGGTAGTTCGATGGTGTTTCCCTTGCGCGGTTTGTCCGGGTAACCGGCAGCAGCAACTACGATGGTTACTGCGTGGTTGGACGACCACCGCAACTCGTGGCCAGCAAGCTCGTCTCCCGCCGCAACCGCGAGCAGTGGGTCCAGCAGGCTGCTCTCGAGCAGCGGCAGGATCGCCTCCGTCTCCGGGTCCCCGAAGCGCGCGTTGAACTCCACCACTTTCGGCCCCTGCGACGTGAGCATCAGCCCCGCGTAGAGCAGTCCGCTGAACGGCGCGCCGGCCGAGCGCAGCGCGTCGAGCGTCGGGATGAACACGCGGTCTATCGCGTCCGCAACCAGGGCGTCGCTGGCGAGCGAGACGGGTGCGTAGGCACCCATACCGCCGGTGTTCGGGCCGCGATCACCTTCCAGCAGCCGCTTGTGATCCTGGGCGGCGAGCATGGGGAGCACCGTCGTGCCATCCGTGATCGCGAAGAGGGACAGCTCCTCGCCTTCCATGAACTCCTCCACCAGCACCTCGCGTCCCGCCGCGCCGAAGCTGTCGTTCGTCAGCATGGCATCGATGGCCGCATCGGCCTCGGCGATCGTCTCGCACACGATCACGCCCTTTCCCGCCGCAAGGCCGGACGCCTTCACCACCACCGGCGCGCCGAGCTCGCGTGCCGCGCGCTTGGCGGCTGCCGCGTCGACGCAGCGCGTTGCCCGCGCCGTCGGCACGCCCGCCTCACGCATCAGCGCCTTGGCGAACGCCTTCGACGACTCGATGCGCGCCGCCGCGCGCGAAGGACCGAACACCGGGATGCCGGCCGTGCGAAGCGCGTCCGCGAGCCCCGCCGCGAGCGGCGCTTCGGGTCCGATCACCACCAGCTGCGGCTTCTCCCTGATGGCCAGCTGCACGAGTCCCGTGATGTCATCCGCGCTCACGGCCACACAGCGGCCCAGCGCCGCGATCCCCGGGTTTCCCGGCGCGGCGACGATCTCGATCGAGGGTTGATCCTTCTGGAGCTTCCAGGCGAGCGCGTGCTCGCGCCCGCCCCCGCCGACGATCAGTGCCCTCATGCGGGCGGAGGCCCTCCGCTCGAGCCGCCACCGTTCCCGGGCCCTCGAAACGCCGTGTTGAAGGCGTCGCGCGCGCGCGTGAGCACGTCGCCCACGCTCGCGGCCGCGCGTCGGGACTGCTCCGCGTAGTAGTCGCTCGCGTCGGCGACATCGTCGCCCAGCGGACGGCTGTCGTCGCCGCGACGCGGATAGTCGCCGGCGAGAATCCGATCGTAGGCGCCGCTCTTCTGCCAGCGCTGCAGCTCGGCCGCGCGCGCCGTGTTGAACGGATGCGAGCGGAAGAGAAGATTGAGCACCTTGAGCACGCCGTCGATCGCGTGCCCGCCGATCTCGTACTCCTCGGCCTGAATGAGGAATTCGTCGAGGCTCGTTTCGTCGTCGCCCGCGCCTCCGCCCGCGAACTTGAGGTACATCCCCATCGTCACGCGCGGATCCTGCGAGGCGAGCAGCCCGGCGCGATCGGCGCTCAGCTCCGCCTTGCGCGACCACTCGAGCAGCGCGAGCTGGATCGGGAGCGCGATCAACCCGAGTCCGGGGATGGCGGAGAAGCCGGCCTTGAGCAGGATCAGCGCGATGGTCGTGTACGTCGCGTGGCCGCTCATGATGTGGCCGAGCTCGTGGCCGATCAGCACGCGCCGCTCCTCGCGGTCGAGCAGGCCGAGTGCGCCGCTGTTCAGCACGATGAACGGACGCTCGAAGCCGACGGCCATCGCGTTCACGAAGGGCGTCTGCGAGACGAACAGCTCGGGGCGCTCGCCCTTGTAGTCGAGCGTCTCGAGCACCTCGGAGTAAAGCGCGTCGAGCTTGGGGCGCTGCTTCGGGCCCACACGCACGGCATCCGCGGTGAAGAACAGCCGCACGCCGCGCTCGCCGATGAGCCCCATCACCTTGCGCACCACCTCATCGAATCCGGGGATCGCGCGCAATGCCTGCAGCGCCGCCCTGTCGGCCGGATGCTCCCACGCCGTGGACGAGATGTCAGTGAGTACGATTCGCTCCGAGTGCTCCGGCATCGTCAGCTCCGCAGTTAGAGTCCCGCGAACGCCTGCTCGACATCCTGCAGCAGGTCGTTCGTGTCTTCCACGCCGCACGAGAGCCGCACCATCCCCTCCGACAATCCCAGCTCGGCGCGCCGCTCCGGCGGCACCGACGCGTGCGTCATGCTCGCGGGATGGCTGATCAGGCTCTCGACTCCTCCTAACGACTCCGCGAGCGAAAAGATTCGAACCTTCTTGAGCACCTGGTTCGCGAGCTCCTTCGTGCCGACGTCCACGGTGACCATGCCGCCCATGCCGCGCATCTGCATGCAGGCCAGCGAGTGCTGCGGATGGCTCTTCAGCCCCGGGTAGCGCACGCGCTCGTGCCCCAGGTGCTCGGCGAGGTACGCCGCGATCGCGCGCCCGTTCCGGTCGTGCGCGGGCATGCGGAGATGGAGCGTCTTGATCCCGCGCAGCACGAGCCAGGAATCGAAGGGCCCCGCCACCGCGCCGGCTGCGTTGTGAATGAACTGCAGCCGCGCGGCGAGATCATCATCGATGACCGCCGCAACGCCGCAGATCACGTCGCTGTGCCCGTTCAGATATTTCGTCGCGGAGTGAAAGACGATGTCCGCGCCGAAGGAGAACGGCTGCTGGAAGAACGGTGTGGCGAACGTGTTGTCGACGATGAGCAGGGCCTGGTGCGCGTGCGCGACCTCCGCCGCGGCGGCGAGATCGGTGATCTGCATCAGTGGATTCGTCGGTGTCTCGACGAGTATGGCCTTCGTCTTCGGCGTGCACGCATCCTCGATGCGCTGGATGTCCGTGGTGTCCACGTACGAGAAGCTGAGGCCCAGATGCTGCAGGAGCTTGTCGAACAGCCGGAAGGTGCCGCCGTAGACGTTGGCGCCGCACACGATGTGATCGCCGGATTGGAAAAGTTTCATGATCGAGTCGAGGCAGCCCATGCCGCTCGCGAACGCAAATCCATGCTGGGCCCCTTCGAGCGACGCGATCGTGCGCTCCAGCGCCTCGCGAGTCGGATTCTTCCCCCGCGCGTACTCGTATCCCTTGTTTTCGCCGAGCCCCTGCTGCACGTATGTCGACGTGAGATACACGGGCGGCATGATCGCTCCCGCGAGCGGATCCTCCCGTTCGCCCGCGTGGATGGCGCGTGTACCGAAGGCGGTGCCGCGATCGTCATCGAATATGCGTGTCATACGTGCTCGCCAATCAGGGGTCAGGGGGCGATGAAGCTGCACACGAATCGCCATCTCTCTCCAGCTACGCTCAACCAAGATAGCGTGACCGCTTCCCCTCTGCAGGCAGGCGCCGGTTCGCAATACACTGCCGCTCGAGCCGCCGACGGCGAGCTCGCGCGGCGATGCCTGGTCGTGGACGATGAGCCGCGTCTGCGCCAGGCGCTCGTTCGGCTGATGCAGGGCGACGGCTTCACCTGCCTCGAAGCCGGCTCGGGTGTCGAAGCCCTCGCGCTGCTCGCCAAGGACCGGGTCGCGCTCGTGCTCTCGGACATGCGGATGCCGCAGATGGACGGGCAGGAGCTGCTGCGCAATCTGCGCCTCCGCTATCCCGATGTCGCGGTCGTCATGATCACCGCCGTCGCGGAGGTGGAGGTCGCGGTTGCGTGCCTGTCGCTCGGAGCGATGGACTACATCACGAAGCCGTTCGTGTTCGAGGAAGTTCGCGCGCGCGTGGCCCAGGCGCTCGAGAAGCGTCGCCTGCTCGCCGACAACCGCGACTATCAGGAGCGGCTCGAGATGCGGGTGAAGGCGCAGGCCGAGCGGCTGGAAACGCTCTTTCTGGCGAGTATCCAGTCGCTCGCGGACGCGCTCGAGCTCAAGGATCCCTACACGCGCGGCCACTCGGTGCGCGTGAGCCAGTACGGCGTCGCGATCGCGCGCGCCATGCATCTGAGCACCACACTCATCGCGCAGATCGAGCTCGGCGGACATCTCCACGATGTGGGGAAAATCGGCGTGCGCGAGGAAGTGCTTCGCAAGGCGGGTCCGCTCACGAACGAGGAGTACGAGCACATCATGACCCATCCCGTGCTCGGCTGGCAGATTCTTCAGCCGCTGCTCGGCGACAATCCGGTGGCGCTCAACATCGTGCGCTCGCACCACGAGCGGATCGACGGCAGAGGTGTGCCCGACAAGTTCGCCGGCGAGGACATTCCGCTCGAGGCGCGCATCATCGCCGTCGCGGATGCGTTCGATGCGATGATGAGCAAACGCCCCTACCGCAACGGGCTCACGTTCACGGAGGCGATGGCCGAGCTGCGCCGCGTGGCGGGGACGCAGTTCGATGTGAACGTGGTGGACGCCTTCTTCGAGGTCGCGCGGAGCGAGGCCTTCATTCCGAACCAGACCGCCGAGACCGAAGCGATCAAGATCCGCGCACCCAGGCGCTAGCGCGCGTCAGAGCTCGAAGCGCACCATCACGCCCTTGAGGCGCGCCGCGATGTCGGCGAGATGCTGGCTCGATTCGGTGACGTGCATCATGGAGGCGGTCTGCTCCTGCACCACCGCGCTCACCTGTTCGGATGTCGACGCGTTCTGCTCGGCGACCACTGCCACACTCTCGATCTCGCGCGCGAGCGACTCCGCTTCCTGATGCTGCGACACGGCGGACTCGACGATGCGCTCGACTGCGGCGCGGCTGCCCTCGATCTCCCGGGCGATCTGGATCAGCGCGTCGCTGGAGGAGCGGATGACCGACTCGCCGGCGAGCACGCTCGTGCTCACGTCATCGATGCGGGAGGCCATCGAGGTGCTCGCCTGCTGGATCTCGGCGGCGAGCTGACGAATGGTCTCAAGCGCGCGCCCGCTCTCCTTCGCGAGCTTGCGCACCTCGTCGGCCACGACCGCGAAGCCGCGCCCGTGCT
>Ga0070679_100002930_pt1 | contig 15536 bp, 11 predicted proteins | sample KBSC63BmetaG_FD_65652 | JGI IMG/M metagenome (GOLD analysis project Ga0070679, IMG submission 65652) | Corn rhizosphere microbial communities from Kellogg Biological Station, Michigan, USA - KBS C6-3B metaG | ecosystem: Host-associated > Plants > Roots > Rhizosphere | place: USA: Michigan... | reverse complement strand
GAAATAGGAGCCTGGTGGGAAATGCCGCAACCATTTGTAGAAGATGCCGGCTTACAATGGCGTGGTAATGCTTCGTGGGATCCCCGTGCCGATGTTGATTTTGCAACCGGCTATTCGCCTGGCGAACGTGAAAAACTGGCAGATACATACATGAAGAGTTTTAAAAATATTTTCGGCTATTATCCAAAGTCTGTAGGTTCATGGTTTATTGATGCATATAGCTTAAACTATTTATATAAAAAATATGGAATTGTTGCCTCGTGTAATTGTAAAGACCAAATTGGCACTGATGGTTATACGTTGTGGGGAGGCTATTGGAACCAGGCTTATTACCCGAGCCTCAAAAATGCATATATGCCCGCGCAGCATGAAAGCAAGCAAATTCCTGTTCCTGTATTTCGTATGTTGGGAAGCGATGCGATTCGCCAATATGATGAAGGGGTCGGCACTCACCGGCAGGGCGTTGTTACGCTGGAGCCTGTTTATAAATTTGGGGGCGGAGATTCAGCTTGGGTTCACTGGTATTTTAATGAGTTTGTTGACGGCGAATGTTTGGATTATGCATATGTTCAGGCCGGGCAAGAAAATTCATTTACCTGGAATGCGATGGCAAAAGGATTACTGATTCAATTTCCCTTAATTGCAAAGTTGCGTGATGAAAATAAATTGCAGGTGGAAACGCTTGCAGAATCAGGAAAATGGTTTCGTGAAAAGTATAAACTAACTCCCGCAACTTCTGTTACTATTAACGAAGATTTAAAAGGGAGCGATCTCAAAACGGTTTGGTTTGACAGCCGTTTTTATCGCATGAATTTATTGTGGGAAGGTGGAACGCTGCGCTTTCGCGATATTCACTTGTTTGATGAAAATGTAGCATCAGCTTACTTAACAAAAAAATCAACTTCCCCCCAGTCTTCTTTTCTTGCATTGCCTTTTGTTGATGGGCATGTTTGGAGTTCAAAGGAAAAAATTGCAGGACTTTGGTTTAAGGCTATTGTGAAAAATAAAGAAATTGTAATAAAGGGAGGCAAGCCTGTAATAAAAAGTGATGAGAGAGGAGAATTGCGCATATCCTGGCCGTTAGAGTCTTTTAAAGGAACGCTTGTAATAGAGATGAATGAGCATCAAATAAAAATAAAATTGAATGGGAATAATTCCATAAAATGGTTTCTTGATTTGTCAACTGCTACTTCTGCTAACCTGCCGTTCAAGAAGATCAGTACTAACAAAGTTAACTGCAAGTTTGAGGGAACGGATTACTTTATTACAACAAAAGCCGGCTCATTTTCACAGCCTGCGGATAGTATTGCTTTAAGGATTGCCCCGGCTGATGATATTTTAATCCTGAATTTAGCAGGTGATAATTAAGGCTTCATTTGTTCATAATGGATGAAAAATTACTCTTCTTTTTTTTCTTCATGTACTTGTTGTAGAGATTTTTTCCCTTCATCTACTTCAAGAGTTTTAGTGGCTACTGCATAATCATTCGGCCTTATGGAATCGCCATATTTTATAGCATAGGCCTTTGTAAATTCTGCGCCAAAATATAATATAACTGAAGAATAATAAATCCATACAAGTAACACAACCAATGAGCCTGCTGTGCCATAAGTGCTGCCAACATTAGTTTTACTTATATAAAATGAAATTGCAAATTTGCCCAGCATAAAAAGAACTGCTGTAGCAATTGCACCTGCCATTACATCCTTCCATTTTATCTTGGCATCGGGCAACACACGGAATATTACAGCAAACAATGCAGAAATAACACCAAAGGTTATAATAAGATTAATAATGTAAAATGCAACAACAGCCACATTATGAAAATGAGCTTGCAGTCGTTTGCTCAGGGCTTCTATTAATCCTGAAATAGCCAATGAAACTAATAGCAGAAATCCGAGACTTCCAATAACGCCGAAAGACAATAGCCGGTTTTTTATCAAGATGACCCAACCTTTTTTTTGAGGCTTTGCCTTCAATCCCCAGATCGTATTTATAGAATCCTGCATTTCTGCAAACATAGATGTGGCACCGATTAGCAGGGTTATAATACCAATTACAACGGCTATGTGGCCCTTGCCGCCTATCGCAGCGTTTTTTATTATTTCCTGGAGTTGCGCGGCTGCGTCCTGGCCCACAAAGCTTTGTATTTGTCCATAAATAGTTCCTTCAATGGCTTCCCTGCCAAAAAAAATGCTGCAGATGGAAACAATAACAATCAGGAGTGGCCCAACCGAAAACACTGTATAATAAGCAAGTGAAGCGCTAAGTTTCATTATTTTATCATTAGAAAAGCCGCTGAATGAATTTTTTAATATTTCCCAAATTCCTTTAAGTTTAATTTTCATCCTTTACTTTTTTGTAACGATATACAAGAAAGTAGCCAAACTTTAATTAATCTTTTTTAAATTCTTTCGGGCATTCATAAGTTTTATAAGCGCACTGGTCATTAATAATAACAGGCATTATTGGCGAAGCTGCCTGGCACAATAAAATTCCCCCGGTATTTTCCTCCTTACATTCGTGAAATTGCAAATTGTGAGTATGCCACGCAATACAATATCAAATCATCCTGCAGCGTTTTAAAGTAATAGCTCAAAATAATTTTACCATTAATATGGTGTTTTAAACCTAGCTTATGAAAAATAGTTTCAAACTTCTTGCAGCCTTAGTAATTCTTATATTTATAGTATCTGCTTGCAACAGCTCAAAGTATGCAACCGGCGCAGGGCACAACCGTCGCGTAGATAACCGTGGCTATCGCGGCTATTAGTTTCAACTGCCGGAAAATTATTCATTTCCACATATGAAGGTCTAAATAACAAGAGCACCCGAAATTGTAACCGGTGCATTTAATTTACTGCGCTTGACATCCATGCTAACGGTATTGGATACATGAATAATGCTGAGAGTCCCATCTGTATTTCAGATAGATGGAAATTCACGATCTAATACTCACTGTACAAATTTGTTTGCGGTTTTTTGCAGTCGGAAGGATATCACCATTAATTATTCATGCTTTAAATATCTTTTGCAGCATTTCATCTGCTAATGTTGTCACTACAAGAGAGCGACCCGCTTTTTACCGGATAATCAAAATTCTTTAACTAATTAAACAAGAGTTCCATGAAAAAATCTGCTTTATTAGTATGGCTCATTCTTTTATTTTCTTTCCCCTTAAGCCTTTTTGCACAAACAAAAACCATAACCGGGAAAGTGGTGAATGGAAATGGCGACCCCGTTCCCCTGGCAACTATTCAGCAAAAAGGAACAAAAAAGGCCACGACATCTGACGACAAGGGAGCTTTTACCATTACAGTCACGGGAAAAAATCCTGTGTTAATGATTTCATCCGTGAGCTACCAACAACAACAGGTTGATGCGGGCAACGAAAGTGTTATTAATATTACATTAAAGCAAGCGACAGACCAGCTTTCTGAAGTGGTGGTAACGGCCTTGGGAATCACCCGGCAGAAAAAATCCCTTGGATATTCCGCTCAAAGTATTGATGCGAAAGCTTTAACAGAAAATCATCAAAGTAATCTATTAAATGCCTTGCAGGGAAAAGTTGCAGGGGTTACAATTACAAGTTCCGGTGGCGGCCCCGGACAAGGGGCTAATATTTTGATAAGAGGAGTTAACTCTCTTAATCTTGGCACTGAACCCTTATTTGTTATTGACGGGATTCCTATTGATAATTCCAGTTCATCTCAAGGAGCGTCGGCAATTACAGGTGGCTTACCTGCCGCTATGAGTAATCGGGCGGGTGATTTAAATCCGGATGATATTGAGAGTGTAAATATTCTCCGGGGTGGTGCTGCTACTGCATTGTATGGCCTTCGCGGTGCAAATGGGGTGGTGGTTATTACCACGAAAGCTGCAAAATCTGGCTCACTTAAAGTAAATTATAGCGCCACATATGGAATTGATCAGGTAGATAAATATCCTGATGTGCAAAGCAGATTTACGCAGGGATATAAAGGAGAATATGATTCTACTTCTTTTTGGCCGGAATGGGGCCCTACAATAGCCTATGCAAAAACTATTGATCCTTCTCATCCTGACAAATTGTATAATCAGTATAAAAATGCTTATAAAGACGGGAACCAATTTCGCAATACGCTTAATTTTTCCGGAGGTACTGATAAAGCGTCCATGTCTTCTTCGCTTTCTTATCTAAAACAAAACGGGACCATTCCCTTTACCTGGTACCAGGATATTTCAGCGAGGGTAAATGGCAAGCTGAAATTCAGCGATAAATTCAGCATGGGAACATTACTATATTATATTAATACAGATGGAAATTTTTATGATGCTAACCGGTTCAATGAAAACCTGTCATACTGGTCGCCACGATGGAACGTAAGAGATTATTTAAAACCAGATGGCACACAGAAAACTTATGGAAATAATAATCCATGGTATTCTGCTTCAACTAATAAATTTCGTTCAAACGTAAACAGGCTTATTGGAAGTGTTGATTTTACTTACACGCCTTTTTCATGGATGACGGCAACTTACAGGTTGGGGATGGACTATTATACTGATGACCGCACTGCCACAGCTCCTGGGCCTAAAGGCGTGCCAGGTGAAATTACCGGCGCTGATGATAACGGGCTTGGGTTTGTTGGCGAATACAGAAGATCATACAGGCAGGTTAATTCAAACATTATGCTGTCTTTCAATCACGACTGGAGCAGTAAGTTTAAAACAACACTAAGGGTTGGCCATGATTTGCTCGATCGCTCTATAGATGACGTTTCTGCTGAGGGAAGTGAACTGAATATTTATAATCTTTACAACCTAAATAATGCAAAGGTTCAGACGATAGGCCAAAACAAGCTTCAATACCGCATTATAGGCGCTTATGGCGAATTAACTGCAGCTTATGATAATTATTTATTTCTCACTTTAACAGGCCGTAATGACTGGACTTCTTCTCTTGAAAAAGATTATCGCTCTTTTTTCTATCCTTCAGCAAGTCTTAGTTATGTATTTTCAGATATGTTTAAAATGCCTAACTGGTTAACCAACGGAAAATTCAGGGCATCATTGGCGCAAATAGGTAAAGATGCGCTTCCTTATAGCACAAGCATTGTTTATGTTCCCAGCAGCGCACCTATAAACGAAGTAAGTTTATGGACACGCAATAATTCTGCAGGTATCAGTACATTGAAACCGGAAGTTACAACAGCATTTGAAGTTGGAACAGATTTGAGTTTTTTAAATAACAGGCTGGGCTTAAATTTTACCTGGTATAAATCCAATAGCAAGGATCTGATTCTGGCTGTAGCTACTGCGGCAACAACCGGCTTTACTGATATCACCCTTAATTCAGGCGAAATCCAAAACAAAGGTGTCGAGATAACCCTGAGAGGCTCGCCGGTAAAATCAAAAGATTTTAGCTGGAATATTCTTGTAAATTATTCAGCAAATCGAAATAAAGTTATATCTCTTTACAATGGGCTCACACAAATTGTTGCAGGTTCTTCTTTTGGATATGGAGGCGCTGGCCCAAGCTTTATTTACAGGCCGGGCCAATCAGTAGGGGATATTTATGGAACTCATTGGCAGAGATATTATGGAAACAAAACACCAGACCCCTTATACATTGATAAAAGCCTTCCTATCATTATTGGTTCAAATGGATTTCCTGTACGTGCTCCCGCAGCTAATCAAAGAATTGTTGGCAATTCAATGCCCAAATGGATTGGAAGCATCAGTAACAGTTTAAGTTACAAAAATTGGGGATTGTCTTTTCTTGTTGATACAAGACAGGGATTACAAAAATATAACCAGCTTGATAATTTTATGTCAGCCTTTGGTATAGCAAAATACACTGAGAACAGGGATCAGACAATTGTTTTTAATGGCGTTCATGCTGATGGCTCTGCAAATACAACTCCTGTATATTTAGGCCAGGGCAAGGGACCTGATGGTGTTGATTATGGAGATGGATATTACCGCCTTATTTACCGGGGAGTTACAGAAAATTTTGTTCAGAATGCATCGTGGGTAAGATTACGCACTGTAAGCCTTTCTTATGACTTTCCTGCCAGGTGGCTGAAGGGAAGTTTTGTCTCAAATCTTAGCTTAAGTTTTACGGGTAATAATTTATGGTTGTCTACTCCTTATAATGGTTTCGATCCTGAGGCCAGTGATGCCATATCAGGAGATCTTACAGCAACTTCGCAGGCAGGGTTTACATATCCCCAATTGCGCAGCTATTTATTTACTTTAAACGTAACCTTTTAAACCAAACAATCATGAAAAAAATCTCAATTATACCGGTTTTCTTCTTACTGTTTTTGGTTACCATAACAGGCTGTAAGAAATATCTTGATATCAATAAAAATCCAAATGCAGCAGACCAACCACCTATAGCAGGGTTATTAGCTAACACAACGAACCTCACAGCTTATAATGTTTACAATCTTAGTGATTATACTTCTTATTATGTTCAATACCTGGCGTCCCCAAGTGTAAGCAGCACAAGCGATACCTATCAGCAGGCGGATCCTTCTGGTACCTGGGGAGGATTTTATAATGTGCTTACTGATTTACATGATATGCGTAACCTTGCTTATGAGAAAGGATTGAATGCTTATGCAGGTGTTGCAGATATTTTAACCGCTTTAAACCTAAATATGGCGAGTAATGTTTGGGGAAATATACCTTATTCCGAAGCATTTATTGGTGTAAGCAATCTTACACCCAAGTTTGATGATCAGAAAGCTTTATATGATACCTGCCTTGCATTGCTTGACAGGGGGATCTCTATCATGCAGGATACAACGCTAAAGGGACAATTAGATGCACCGAGTGATTTCATACACGCCGGAGTAAATTCAAGTTGGGTAAAAACTGCCTATGCAATAAAGGCGCGGATGCTGAACCAGGTTTCCAAATTAACTCAGTATAATGCTGATGCTGTTTTGTCTGCTGTAGGAAAAGCTTACACATCTAATGGCGATGATGCACAGGTAACCCAGTTTTTAGTGCGTAACCCATGGGCACAGGCGGCTATTAATAATAAGAATCTTGTATTAGACGCATGGCTATCTTCTTATTTTGTAAATGCTGCCAATGGCGCTACCTATGGAGTGTTTGACCCAAGGCTTCCGCAAATAACTGATACAACCTTGTACCATGATTACAGGGGAACACCTAATGGCGCCGGCTACCAGGGCACACGAAATACTGACCATGCACAATCCTATTTAGACGTAGGCAAATGGTATTCCAGCACCAACTCTCCGTTGCAAATTATTACTAATGCGGAACGTCTTTTTATAAAAGCTGAAGCGGCTTTTCGTAATAATGATTTGAGTACGGCCTACACAGCTTATATCGCTGGCATTACTGCCAGCATGAATAAATTGGCTGTTCCTGCAGATTCAGTTGCTAAATACCTGGGAAACCCGGCAGTGTCAGTTGGTGCATCCAACCTTACTTTAAAGCTTATCATGAAAGAAAAATATATAGCTTGTTTTCTTATGCCTGTAACGTGGGATGACATGCGGCGTTTTGATTATTCTTACAAGGATTTTTCTCTTCCGGTGAATGCTACGTTACCTACGTTTATAAGAAGAATGGATTACCCCAGTTCGGAAATATCAAGGAATGGCTCGAACGTTCCGGATGTTTCAAGGACAGATCACTTATGGTGGGATATGCCATAGTAAAAATTGAACTGTTTGCTTATGAATAAAATAGTCCCGCGTTATGCGGGATTATTTTTGCCCTTAAAATTATTTTACTACTTTGGTTTACATTTAAAAAAATAATAATGGAAAATTTTGACCTGCTTAATAACGATTTGCAATTATCGCCGCAAGGCCTAAGCTATTTAACTGAATCGGCAAAATGGGGGAAGTTTCTTGCAATAATGGGTTTTATTTTTTGTGGGCTTATGGCAGTCCTTGCTTTCCTTTTGCCTAAACTTATTACAAGTTTGCCGGCATATAGTAATTATTCTTCAGCGATGCAAGCCGTAATGACGGTTGTGTATCTTGCAGGCGCTGTACTTCTATTCTTCCCATGTTTTTACTTATATAAATTCTCTGTAAAAATGCAAGTGGCAGTAAAGGAAACAAGCCAGGAAACTTTTGACGAATCATTGATGAGTATGAAATCGATGTTTAAATTTTATGGTATTCTCACAATCGTTTTATTATCGTTATATGCTTTGATATTTGTGCTTGGCATGTTGGGCCTGGCAATGAGAGGATGATAACAATTTATTTCGTAGCTAGGTAATTATAATCTGCCAGCAATTTCTCGAGGAAATCTATCGCATACATATCTGTATTTATTTTTAAAACTTCTTGTATTTTCATAGATACCCGCCCGCAGGTTTCTGCATTATTACTTTTATAAAACATGTTGATAACATTTTTAATGGTATTAATATCACGGTCAGAAAGTTTTAAAACTTCAGGATATTTTACAACATAATCAGCCTGCGCAATGTCCATAAACACTGTATCCTCAACAGAAAAAACTGACCTTGTGTTTACTACAACTGTATTCGCCGCGAGGTCGCCAAGTCGTTGATTTTTTTTAGAGACAGCAATTATTATTACCACAATCACTCCAAAAAAACCGGTAATAATAATGTACACCACAAGGCTCTCACGGGTAAGCACAGTATAGCCAAAAAAGAATGGCCATTCAAATGCTTTGAACATCCATCTTACAATATATTGGCTTAGCCGCGGCTCGCCACCATCCAGGCTTATGATCCTGATGTTCATTAATTTCTTACCAATGGTTTGTCCGTGCATCATTATTTCACTTACTAATGAATACAAAAGCATTGGAATGGAAATAGTAATAATATCAATACCTACATGGCTTTTCAATTCTTCTTCGCTAGCTATTCCAAATTCCCCATAGTAGAAATATTTCATGCCAATAAAAAATAAAACCAGTAAAGTAAAATCCATTAGGTAGGCAAAAAGGCGCTTGTGGAATTCTGCTATTTCAAATTCGAGATCAATATTGAAAGGAGTAGGTATTTGTATCACACTCATTGCAGCAAATTATTACTTTATAGAGAAATTACCTTTTATTTTATTTTGATTTAATATTACCTCCTGTATATGGATATATTTGTAGTAATGGCTTATTTAAGTAAGATATAAACGCAAATAGTATTTAATTTTCTCAGATGCGTGAAGCAAGATTTATAAAGAAGAATGTTGATAAATGGAATAGGTATCAGCACGAAGAATCGAAGGATCCCGATGAAATGGCAGACAGATTTGTAACGCTGCTTGATGATCTTTCGTACGCAAAAACTTTTTACCCGAGAAGTAAAGTTACCCGATGGATAAATGGAATTGCTGCGGGAATTTATCAAAGCATTTATCAAAATAAAAAACATAAATACTCACGTGTCTTATTATTTTGGAAGTATGAATTGCCCCTGTTATTCCGCCGCTATCACAAAACGTTTTTATTTACACTTATCTTATTCATTTTATTTGTGACCGTAGGAGTTGTGTCTTCCACTACTGATCCTAATTATGCTTCGGCATATTTTGATCACAAGGTGCAGCCCGGCTATTATGATGAAACAATTTCACGCATTCAAAAAGGAGATCCATTTGGAATATACAAAGATGATAATCCCTTTTCTATGTTTGTTCACATTGCTTATAACAACATCAGCGTCGCTTTTAAAAGTGTAGTATTCGGCGTGTTATTTGGCATCGGCACCATACTCTTAATGTGGAGCAACGGGCTTATGCTCGGATGTTTCCAATATATATTTTTTTCTCAGGGCCTCGGCTGGCAATCGGTAATGGTGATATGGATACATGGCACTATTGAAATTTCATCAATTGTAATTGCAAGCTGCGCTGGCCTTATACTTGGTTTTGGCTGGCTGTTCCCAGGTACTTATACGCGGAAGCAATCTTTTTTAAGAGCAGCAAAGGATGCAATGAAAATATGCATAAGCCTGGTTCCCTTTTTTATTATAGCTGCTTTTTTTGAAAGTTATGTTACGCATCTTATGAGTAATACTTTTGAAAGAGATTCTCACGATATTGGGCTACCCGTTCCCGTTAGTGTCATTATTCTTGCGGGATCTTTCTTTTTGGTTTTATGGTATTTTGTTTTATATCCTTTGCGATTGCATAAGGAAGGTGTTGTATTGGAAGATGGAAAAATTATTAAGAATGGAATAACCTATGATTTGTAACCATAAGAATTTTTACCGGATTTTTATTGTGTTGTTTTTTCTGCACAGCAATTGCTTTGCTCAAAGTAGCGGAGACCCTGTTGATTCTGTAATTACTGTGCCGGTGCAGGATTCTGCCCTTACTGACTATGAAGATATTGGGGATACTGTAATTACAAGATTTTTTTTTGAGAACAATAACGATTCGATTTTAAAATGGAAAAAGAGCAGAGAATTTGGTTATATGGCTTACTTAGACAGCTTGCTTAGAAGAAACAAGAATGATCTGAAAACAGATACTTTTAGCTTTGATAAAAGCAGCTCACGCCACAGTAAGAAGATAAATATATCTGGCGATGATAATTCAAATAGTTTTTTGAACAGCTTTCCTATAAAGATATTTTTCTGGTTAATTGCAATAGCCTTTATTCTTTTTATATTATACCGCTTATTTTTCAAAGGGGGATTGTTTGCAAAAGAGGCAAAGAAATATATTGACGACTCTGCTAGCGACGAACCGGAGAAACTGAATGAATACTCCGAATACAACGAGCTTATTAATAATGCTGAATCGAAGATGGATTATAATCTAGCTATAAGATATTTGTACCTGCAGGTGCTTAAAAAGTTATCAGAAAGAGAAATGATCGTTTTTGCCCCGGATAAAACCAATAATAAATACCTGGAAGAATTATCGGGAACACCTTACCAAATAGATTTCCGGTCTTTAACGCATAATTATGAATATGTATGGTATGGAAAGTTTTCGATTAGCCGTGGCCGTTATAAAGAGATAAAACAACAATTTATATTATTCAATAAAACAATATAATTTTTTTGAGAAGGTTTTTTGCATATATCTTATTTTTTGTAAGCATGCCAATAATATTTGTTGCGTGCCGGCAAAATAAGCGTGTGCTTCCACCATTGAATGAAAACTACCGAAAATCAGATAGACAGCCCTTTGGGGGTTTTATAGCTTATAAAGAATTCCATACTCTTTTTAGCAATCGTTATATTGAAACGGTTACTGAACCTTTTGATAAAGAGTGGAGAAGCATACGCGATTTTGCTGATGGCAATAAATACTCTCTTTACTTTTTAATTACTAAAAATCTGGTGCTTAATTATAGCGAAGTACAGGCTTTTATTGACTATGTAAAAGCCGGGAATGATCTTTTTATATCGGCGGACTATGTTGACAGCCGGCTGCTTGAAAATATAAATTGCAATACAGAAAGAGCAGGTGAGATAGAAGTGGAAACGAAGGGCTTTATGCACCAAACTAAAGTGAGTATGTACTTTGGCGATAATTTTAAATCGCCATCATTCAGTTATTATTATTATCCTTTTTTAAATGCACTGTCGGGCTATGATACAGCATTTGCAAAAGTTTTGGGTGTAAACGAAATTAACATGCCTGATTATATTATCCTGTTTTCAGGAAAGGGCCGTATTTACCTGCATGTAGCCCCCCGCGTTTTCAGTAATTATTTTTTGCTAACCGGCGATAATTATAAATACCTGGAAAATTTGATGTCTTATCTGCGTTCTGATCCTAAAAATATTTATTGGGATGAATACTATAAAAATACTAATCCTAACCGACGGAAAAAAAGCAGTAACAATAATTCTGATGATTTTTCATCTTTAAGTGTGATACGCCAACACTCATCGTTGCTTTGGGCATTTTGGCTTACGGTAATCGGTTTATTGCTTTTTATTTTTTTTAATATAAAAATAAAACAACGGGCTATCGATATTATAAAACCCAATATAAATACTACTGTTTCTTTCACTGAAACCGTTGGCAGGCTCTATTTTCAAAAGAAAAATAATAATCATATTGCAGAAAAAATGATTACCTATTTTTATGAGCATATCCGCAACAAATACTTTATAAGCACGGCTGTTATTAACGATGAATTTTTAAATTCTCTTTCGGGTAAAAGCGGCGTGCCCAAAGAAAAGGTACAAAGCTTATTTGCTTTAATAGAAGAAATACAATCTGGTGCAATAACAGATGATGAAAAACTGATGCATTTAAATTCAGAAATAGAAATTTTTTATAAAAAACAAAGCTGATGGAAGAAAATTTATTTGAACAAAAGGAAGAGAATGTATTTGAAAAAGCAGAAGATAATTTATTTAAGCAACGAATTGATCTCAGCGCATTAAGTGAAGCAGTGGATGCAATCAGGAATGAAATAAGCAAAGTAATTGTTGGGCAGCGAGACATGGTAAATATGCTAATGATTGGACTATTGTGCGATGGCCACATACTTATAGAAGGCGTGCCTGGCGTTGCCAAAACTTTAACAGCAAAGCTGATGGCAAAAATTATTAATGCAGATTTTTCAAGAATACAGTTTACGCCCGACCTGATGCCCAGTGATGTTTTGGGCACATCGGTTTTTAATCCTAAAGAGGCAGACTTTCAATTTAAGAGAGGCCCTATTTTCAGTAATATAATTTTGATTGACGAAATAAACCGGGCTCCGGCTAAAACGCAGGCAGCGCTGTTTGAAGTAATGGAAGAAAAGCAGATTACTATTGATGGAACCACGCATATTATGGAGTTTCCTTTTCTTGTGTTGGCAACGCAAAACCCTATTGAACAGGAAGGAACTTACCGGCTTCCAGAGGCACAATTGGACAGGTTTTTATTTAAGATAAATGTAAAATATCCAACACTTGAAGAAGAAATAAATATTCTTCTTAACCAGCAAACGCTTACGCAAAATGCTTTGTTGAAGGATGTAAATAAATTATTATCTACGGCGCAAATTGCAGAATACAGGAGTATTATTCAGCAGGTAATCATCGATCCGAAGCTGGTAGAATTTATTGCGAAAATTGTGAATGAAACCCGCAATACGCCTTCGTTATTCTTAGGTGCATCGCCAAGGGCATCGCTTGCTGTATTAAAGGCATCAAAAGCCAATGCTGCCATTAAAGGCCGGGATTTTGTGAACCCTGAAGACATATTGGAAATGGCTGCGCCGGTTATGCGGCACAGAATAATTTTAACTCCTGAAAAAGAAATGGAAGGCATTACACCCGATGAACTCATTCAAAATATTATCAGCAGCATCGAAGTGCCAAGGTAATTACTTCACATATATACTAATGAATTCTATAAAAAAATATTTTCGGGATCTTTTTATAACTACACGTTTTTACGGTGTATTACTGGTATGTATATGTTTATTTTTTGTGTCATTTTATTTGCCTGCTATTAATTCAATTGCAATAATTGTTTTTTTTGCTTTTCTAATTTTTTGCCTGGCAGATTATTGCTTTCTTTTTTTTACAAAAAAGTTTCCTTCTGCAAAGCGCAATACGGCGGGTCGGCTAAGCAATGGCGATGAAAATAAAATTGAGCTTATTATAAAAAATGAATTTTCATTCACTGTAAATATTAATGTTATTGATGAATTGCCGGAACAATTCCAGGATAGAAAATGGAAACGACATCTGCAACTAACGGGGAAACAACTGAAGAAAATTTTTTACCATCTAAAACCCTTGAAAAGAGGAGACTATAATTTTGGCGACATTCATTTATTTATTACTTCACAATTAGGATTTGTATGCCGGCGCTTTACTTCTGAAGCAGAAGAAATAATTCCTGTATATCCATCCTTTATGCAGCTTTACAAATATGAATTGTTATCTAATGCCATTATTCAGCATGAAGGCGGAAGCACGCGTATGCGTAAGATTGGCCAGAGTATGGAGTTTGAGCAAATTAAAGAATATGTAACCGGAGATGATATACGCACTTTGAACTGGAAAGCTTCCGCAAGAAAAGGCAACCTAATGGTCAATAATTTCATGGATGAAAGATCCCAGCAGGTATATTGCATTATTGATAAGGGCCGGCTTATGAAGATGCCATTTGCTGGCCTCACGTTATTGGATTACGCAATTAACAGTTGTTTGATACTTAGCAATATTTGTTTAAAAAAACAGGATAGAGTTGGGGCAATCACTTTTTCAAATACAATTGGAAGTGTGCTGGCAGCTGATAAAAAGCCTATACAGAAAGATCATATTTTACAATTGTTATATAACCAAACTACGAATTTCCTGGAAAGCGATTTTGAGATGTTGTACACGCAGGTAAGAAACCGTATTAAACATCGAAGCTTATTAATATTATTTACCAATTTTGAATCTTTATCTGGGTTGAACAGGCAGATTGATTATTTACGTTCACTGGCGACTCATCATTTATTATTAGTTGTTTTTTTTGAGAACACTGAGTTAGAAAAACTTACAACTTCCCATGCAACCAATGTGGAAGAAGTTTACATTAAAACTATAGGTGAAAAATTCGCTTATGAAAAGCGGCTTATTGCAAAAGAGCTGATGAAGTATGGAATATTATCTTTGTTAACCTCGCCGCAAAAACTTACTGTAAACGCAATTAATAAATACCTGGAATTAAAAACAAGACAGGCAATTTAATTTTTTCTGATGACTGAAAATACTTTTGAAGAAGGAAGAGTGCTTCTTATAAATAAACCGTTAAGATGGACATCTTTTGATGTAGTACGGAAAATTCGCAATGCAGTTAAAATAAAAAAAGTAGGTCATGCCGGCACACTGGATCCGTTGGCTACTGGGCTTTTGATTGTATGCACCGGAAAATTCACAAAGAAAATTAATGAGTATATGGCTAAAGAAAAAGAGTATACCGGCACATTCACCCTGGGCGCTGTTACACCTACTTATGATTTAGAAAGTGAACCTGAAAATTTTCATTCGATAGAAGGAATAACTGAAGAGATGATCTATGCAACTGCAAAAAAATTTACAGGTAAAATATCACAGGTTCCGCCTATTCATTCTGCAATAAAACAGAAAGGAAAGGCTGTGTATTTACTTGCAAGAAAGGGAATAGATGTCGTAATGGAACCAAGAGAAATCACAATTCATAATTTTGAAATTACCAATGTAAGTTTCCCGGAAATTTCCTTTAAAGTTGTTTGCACAACGGGAACGTATATAAGAAGTTTGGCAAACGACTTTGGGAAAGCATTAGGATGCGGCGCTTACCTAAGTAGCTTATGCCGTACACGTATTGGCGAATTCCGGATTGATAATGCCTTAAGTATAGAAGAATTTATTTCTTCTGTAAAAGAAATAAATTATGGCAATTAGTTTATAAGTGTTCAGATGTTATTTTATTTGAATCTTCTATATAAAATTCTTATTTGGCCAGGCTGATATTACTAAGTTACACAAGTAGATTTGACGCAATAACTGCGTATTTCTCCTATTTTATCGCGACAATCTGCTTTTTTTTAAAATATTTTTCAATTCTGCACAATTATTTTTT
>Ga0070679_100002928_pt1 | contig 15538 bp, 14 predicted proteins | sample KBSC63BmetaG_FD_65652 | JGI IMG/M metagenome (GOLD analysis project Ga0070679, IMG submission 65652) | Corn rhizosphere microbial communities from Kellogg Biological Station, Michigan, USA - KBS C6-3B metaG | ecosystem: Host-associated > Plants > Roots > Rhizosphere | place: USA: Michigan... | reverse complement strand
TACTTTCTGGCCAATAAAGAAGCCATGAAGGTCCTGACCCATGAGGATGAAACGCTGAAGAACGGGCGCGGAGCGGAGATCCGGGCGATTAAGCGCGACTATTACCGCATCTGTTTTGATTTGCTTGAAGACCTGAAGAATGCCAGAGGACTACAATTTACTGTTCGCCTGGCGGTGCTGAGCCTGTTTGGCATGGTGAACTGGATTTATACCTGGCACAACCCACGCGTCGACGCCGACGCAGCGGCACTGGCGCAGGAAATGGGCGACATCTTCCTGCACGGGCTGGCGCAGAATGGAAACATCCGCCGAAAAACTTCGAAATCAAAACCCTGAAGATTTAAACCGATCACTGGACTAATGAAGGAGCAAATGCGACATGGCCACAACCACAGCAACTGAAACCAAAACCCTGGTGAACTACCGTGTTGAAGACGGCGTGGCCGTCATCGAGCTGTTTGATCCGCCTGCCAATACCTACACGTACGAGATGAATCGCCAGCTGGATGACTGCATCCTGAAGGCGCGCATGGACAACAATGTCTATGTAATCGTGCTGACCGGTAATGGCGACAAGTTCTTCTCCGCTGGCGCCAATATCAAGATGCTCTCCAGCGTGGATCCGACTTTTAAGTACTACTTCTGCCTGCACGCCAATGAAACACTCCTCAGGCTTGAACACACGCCCAAGCTGGTGATCGCCGCAATCAACGGCCACTGCGTAGGTGGCGGGCTGGAAATCGCCATGGCATGCGACCTGCGCATTGCGCGGCGCGATGCCGGCAAAATCGGCCTTCCCGAAATCAACCTCGGCGTGCTGCCGGGCACCGGCGGAACGCAGCGCCTCAGCCGGCTGGTGGGGAAGAGCAAAGCAATTGAGCTGATGGTCACAGGCAATACCTTCACCTTTGAAGAAGCGAAGGAGCTGGGGATCATCAATGACATTTACGAGCGCGAGAACTTCATGGAGAACATCATGGAGTACGCTCGCCAGTTCACTCCGCCCAATAAGGCTGCAAAAGCCGTTGGCAACATCAAGCGCTCGGTGCAGACCGGCTGGGAGATTCCGCTTGAATCTGCACTGGCAGTGGAGCGCGAGCTCCAGCAGCGCCTGTTCTCGAGCGAAGACGCCAAGGAAGGCCTGGCGGCATACGTAGACAAGCGGCCGGCGACGTTTACGGCGAAATAGCTACGAGCTGCTAGCTGCTAGCCATTAGCTTCCAGCTGGCAGGTCAAGTGCTCCCAACCGAGGTGCGGCAAATTGCGCCTCGGGGTCCTTTTGAAACACGCTAGCAGCCAGGAGCTTGTTCATGCTTACAGCTACCAAAGCAAAAGTCGCACCCGGCAAACTGCTCATCAACGGCCAGTGGGCGGAAGGTTCAGGCAGGGCGTTTGAAACCGTAAATCCGGCAACCGGTGAGGTGCTGACGCAGATCGCTGAAGCCAGCGCTCAGGACGTGGATCAGGCAGTCGCGGCCGCGCGCAAGGCGTTTGATGACACCGCGGGGCCTTGGCGCAAGATGTCGGCCAGCGATCGCGGCAAAATCCTGTGGAAGATCGCCGAACTGATCGAGAAGAACATTGACGAGCTTGCCGAACTGGAAACGCTCGATAACGGTAAGCCCATCTTTGAGTCACGCTACGTGGACATGCCCATGGTGGCGGATGTGTTCCGCTACTACGCCGGATGGTCCACCAAGATCCATGGCGAGACCGTGAACTCCTTCAGCAACGCGTTCACTTACACTTTGCGCGAGCCGGTGGGCGTGGTGGGCGCGATTGTTGCCTGGAACTTTCCATTGCTGTTGGCGAGCTGGAAACTTGGTCCGGCGTTGGCTTGTGGAAACACAGTGGTGTTGAAACCGGCGGAGGACACGCCGCTGAGCGCACTTCGTTTCGGCGAGCTTTGCCTTGAAGCCGGGTTGCCCGCGGGCGTCCTGAACATCGTGACCGGCGGCCCAGCTACCGGACAGACTCTGGTGAAACATCCGGGAGTTGATAAGGTCGCCTTCACGGGATCAACATCTGTCGGCAAGGAAATCATGCGGGCTTCGGCGGACACGCTGAAGCGCGTGACTCTCGAACTGGGCGGTAAGTCACCCAATATCGTCTTCTCAGATTCGCAGCTGGATGCCGCAGTGAAAGGCGCCGTCAATGGCATCTTCTACGGGAAAGGCGAGGTCTGCTGCGCAGGTTCGCGCCTCTTTGTTGAGAAGAAAGTGGAAGACGAGTTCGTGACCAGGCTGGTGGAGTACTGCAAGAAGATCAAGCTGGGCGACCCGCTTGATCCCAAGACCCGCCTCGGCGCCATCGTCAGCCAGAAGCAGATGGACACCGTGCTCGGCTACATCGAAGCCGGCAAGAAGGAAGGCGCCACGATTCTCACTGGCGGCAAACGCGCTTCGGTGAACGGCGACCATGGCTTCTTCCTGGAGCCCACGGTGTTTGGCGGCGTGAAGAACGACATGAAGATCGCGCAGGAAGAGATCTTTGGTCCGGTACTGGCGACGCTGACGTTTGACGATGTGGAGGAAGTCGCCGAACTTGCCAACCGCAACGTTTACGGCCTTGCAGCAGCCGTGTGGACGAATGATTTGAAGAAAGCGCACCAGATGTCCCGGCGCCTGAAAGCGGGAACGGTGTGGATCAATACCTACGGGTTGATGGATGCGTCCCTGCCCTTCGGAGGGTACAAGCAGTCAGGGTTCGGGCGCGAACTGGGAATGCACGCGATCGACCATTACACCGAGCTGAAGACGGTGTGGATGAATTTGTAAAAGAAGCTTCTAGCTGCTAGCTCCTAGCTGTCAGCCAGAAGCTGATGGGCCAAGCTGCTGAGAAATGACCCCAGCTGGCTGGTGCCGAAGCAACAAGTAACTTAATGCGGGCCTGAACGCCTGCTGAACCCTGCAGGGGACAATTCTTAAGCTAGCAGCTAGTGGCTAGCAGCTACGGAGCTCTGATACATGCCTGGTAAAGTACCGAAAATCGGAACGTTCAGTGACTGGGTCGGCCTCTTCGACGAATGGCGCAAGGAAGTGGGCGTTGACCATGACAATATAAAAGCATTCAAGTTTGACACGCTGTACGGCGCGATCGAGACCGAAGAGATCACGTTCGGATACTACAAAGGCCGTCGCAAGTGGGAGAACATGCGCCAGATTCCAACGCAGAACATGCGTGACGCGCTGATGAACCTGATCGTCTACCAGGGCGACACCGAGTTCGCCAGCGTGGAGCAGCAGCGTTATCTTTTTGAGAGTGCGCCCACCGACTGGGACCGCAGCGCATTGACGCGCGTGATGATTGAAGAAATGCGGCACGGGTGGCAGATGTGTGCGTTGCTGATTGACTTCTTCGGCGACACGGGCAAGGTGGAGGCCCGGAAGATGCTGGAGCGTCGCGCCTATGAAAACAAGCGCCTGCTGGGCAGCTTCAATGAAGAATGCGACAACTGGCTGGACTTCTTCGCCTTCACCGATTTCGTGGATCGTGACGGCAAGTTCCAGCTTCAGATGCTTAAGTATTCGGCCTTTGCGCCGCTGGGCCGATCGATGAGCTACATGCTGCGCGAAGAAGCGTTCCATATGGGCACCGGCAATACCGGACTGGCGCGCATTGCGGAAGCGGGCGTAGTACCCCACTGGTTGCTGCAGAAATACCTCAATAAATGGATTTCCAGTTCCTATGACCTGTTCGGCACAGACCACTCCTCGTCGGCGCACTGGGCGTACACATGGGGACTGAAGGGACGTTACGACGAGCCAAACAATCCCCATGCGCCAAACATGGAGGAGCTGAACGATTACAACCGGCATCTGTATCGCGATGAGTGCGCGACGCTGGTAAAGCGCATCAGCGCCGCACAGAAACCTGGCAATGATCCGCTCTATTGTCCGGACATCAAGTTCAACCGCAATATCGGAAAGTGGAAGGGTCAGTTCTTCCATCCTGAAACTGGGCAGCAGATTGAGGAGAAGGAGTATCGCGAGCAGTTCGATACCTGGATGCCCACGGAAGCAGACAAGAAATTGCTGAAGGACATCATTGCCGCGGAAAAGAAGTGGATCGCGCCACGCGCGGGAGCAAAGGACCCGCTGCTCACGATCGGCGAGGTAAGAAAGAACGCTATCAACGCCAGCGTATAGAACAGGGTGGATTAGAAAATCAGCAGGGCTGCCGCGGCAGCCCTGTTTTTTTGGAAGCGAATGTTACTGCGGTCCAAGGTTCTGATTGGCCTTATTCGGGGCCGCGCCTTTTGCCACCGTCTGGAACTGCACTACGCTGCCCATCGGCTGGCCTCCAACTTGCATCTGGATGTAGTAAGTGGTGCTGGGCTGCAAATTGTTCAGCTTTACCCGATGGTTTGTACCCTTCGAGTTCTCCTTGGCCTCTGAAGCCTGCGTAAGGCTGGTAGGTGATGTGCCATAGTGCAGCTGCATCTCAGAACCCTGGCTTGAGGTCCAGGCAATGACTGCATCGTGATCGCTTACATATTCCAGCACAGGTCCGTGTGTGATGTAACGTCCGGGTACGGTAGCCTGGGGGGCGGCCGCCGGAGCCGCTGGGGCGGTTGTTTGCGCTGTTCCAATGCAGACGCAGAACAGAAGTAGAGCTGCTGTTGCGAAGAATTTCATGCAAAGTCTCCCTGAGTGACAGTACGAGTGGCCAAAACGTGCGAAGCGGGCGTCAGGGAGAAGGTTGTCTGAAGCGATCCGGAAGGAGTGAAGCAGACGAGCAGCGGCTCCGGAGTGACTCTGGTTTCGCGAAAATATCAGTTTACGGGGATGCTGCAGGGCAGAGTGCCTGAACTCAAGTTTCTCGTTAAAATAGGGTTCCCTCGCATCGCTCGGGATTTGGAACACTCGGGATCGCAGAACAGATGTCCTATACCCTCAACGAACTTATGGTGGTCGCCGCAGCACGCGAGATCAAGGACGGCGAAGTTGTTTTTGTCGGTATGAGGCTGCCGCTGATCGCGTTTGTGGTCGCAAAGAAAACGCATGCGCGGAACGCGATCGGGCTTTTCGAGAACGGCGTCATCCGCAGCACGCCCTCGCCTGAACTGGTCTACACCATGGCCGACCCGCCGAATATCAAAGGTGCAACGCAATGTCTCGACATGCTGAGCGTGATGGGATTGCTGCAATCCGGGCGCGTAAACTTGGGCTTCCTGGGTGCGGCAGAAGTTGACCGCTACGGAAACCTCAACTCCACGCAGGTCCGGGGTAAAAATGGGCTTGTCCGCCTGCCGGGTTCAGGGGGAGCGTGCGACATTGCTTCCATGGCGCACCGCTTTGTTGCGCTGCTGGAACACGCGCGGCACCGCCTGCCTGAGCGGGTTGCGTACATTACCAGCCCTGGCAACGGTGAAGGTCATGGATGGAGGAAGCGGGTAGGCCTGCCCCGTGGAGGACCTGCAGCGGCGATCACGACAAAATGTGTGCTGCGGTTTGATGAGGGCTCAGGCGAGGCGTTCGTCTCTACGATTCATCCCGGAGTGACTGTAGAAGAGGTGCAGGCAAATACCGGATGGGATGTGAAGGTCGCGCCCGGTGTGAAGCCTACGCCGGAACCAACCCCAGCTGAGTTGAAGGCGATCCGGGAGTACGATACCAAAGGGTTCTGGACGAGTTAGAGAGTCGCCGGCATCGCCGGAATCGCGCGAAATCGCCGAAATCGGTGAGGAAAGAACGGATAACGCCCAGAAGGAGTCATTGGTCTGTTGAGGCGTTGAGCAGGCATGGGCGTAGCGCGACCCTGCTGCCGAACCCGAGCGCAGCCCGGGAGCTCACCACCGAGACACGGAGAAGTGCCTGAGTTTATGAAGCGAGTCCGAATCGAACTACACGGCCCAGTTGCGCGCATCACCTTCACGCATCCACCGCTCAATGTTTTTGGTTTCGAGTTGATGGATGAGTGCTCGGAGGCGCTCACCAAAATCGAAGCGCAGCCGAACGTGGTGGCGGTGGCCCTATCTGGCGAAGGGCGTGCGTTCTCGGCTGGCGTCGATGTGGCTGTGCACGCGCCGGACAAGATCCAAACCATGTTCCAGAAATTCCATGGCTTGATCATGAAGCTGGTGAAGTCTCCCAAGATCACCATCGCGAAGGTTCATGGAGCTTGTCTGGGCGGCGGCGCAGAGCTGGCCATGGTCTGCGACATGTGCTTCACCACCCCAGAGGCAAAGTGGGGATTCCCGGAGATCACGCTCGGGTGCTACCCGCCGGTGGCCTGCACGGCACTGGCAGCGCTGGTCGGACAGAAGCTCGCAGCCGACCTTATATTCACCGGGCGGACGTTTTCTGGCGAAGCGGCGGCTGCATGGGGGCTGGCCAATGCGACGCAGCCGGAAGACCGGCTTGAAGCGGAAATCCAGAGCAGGCTGGATCACCTGGTTAAGCTCAGTCCGGCGGCACTGGCACACGCCAAAAAAGCTTTTTACGCCTGGGATTCCATTCATCTGGATAAGGGCCTGGCACGCGCGGAGAAGATTTACGTCGAGGAGTTGATGAAGACCGAAGATGCCAGCGAAGGCGTGCAGGCGTGGATGGAAAAGCGGAAACCGGTGTGGAAAGGGCGCTGATACATCCCGAGCATCAGCGAGGGATCCCTACCTGGACAAGATTTTTGGGGAGGAGATTTGGGTTATTACATCCGAGTCCTTGGTCTCAAGGCGGAGCAGCCCAGTCTTGGGTTGCTGCGCCAAAAATTGAAAGCTGTGGGTATTCAGTCAACGCTCAAGCTTGAGGCGGGCACCGAAGAGGAGTGGCAGCAGGTACCCACCCCGCCGGCACAGAAATTGCGATCGTCGAGTATAACCCAGTCGTCGAAGGTGAGCTCGGCCACGACGAGTTGATGGAATTCATTGCCGAGGTTCAGCATTACAGGCCAGATACCGCTTCCCGGTGGCTAAAGAACTATCTGTCCGCAATCAAAGCAATTTACGCGCTGCAGCTATTGTCTGGCACCGATGAGGACGATGGCTGGCGTGCGGTCCATGAGATTCAAAGCTCGATTTGGAATCATTCGGGTGGGATTCTTCAATCGGATGGTGAGGGATTCACGAATGAAGATGGCCACTGCATTCTCTGGCAATTCAGCGATGGGGCGAGCGGCACATGGAATATGGCCGTACTCAATGGAACAAACTGGACTGCGTTCGAAATGAATTTGGGGGATCCCCTTCAACGAAGGGAATTCCAGGAAGGCAAGATCCCCGCTACAGCGCGGCTCTTATAGGATTGCGCGGGTTCCCGGTTATAGGGTTCCCTCGCTTTGCTCAGGACGAAGCGAAACAGTTAGTTCGGCAGCACATCCAGCAATACCCTCGCTACGTTTTCCCCCATGATCTTGTGAATATCCTGCTCGGAGAAGCCTTCCTGGAGCAGCGCATCGGTCACAAGCGCCCATCCGCTGGCGTCAAATGGAGTGGTTACGGCACCGTCGAAGTCTGAGCCCAGGCCAATGTGATCGACGCCGACGATTCCAACCGCATACTTGATCGCGCGGGCCGTGGCGCGGGCATCTGTGCCACAGGTGGCGGTGTCCCACAGGCCAATACCAATTACCCCACCCGTTTTGGCGACCATGCGCAGCTCGTCATCAGAGAGGTTGCGCGGATTGTTGCAAGTGCCTTTCACGCCGGTGTGCGAGACGAAGAGCGGCCGCGTGGCGATGGAAGTCACGTCGCGCAGCGTAGCCGGCGACGAGTGCGCGAGATCAATAATGATTCCGCGACGTTCGAGTTCGTGCACCCATTGTTTGCCCAACTGGGTAAGGCCGCCTTTTTTCATCCCCGCCGCCGCACCGCCAACGGCTGTATCCGTGAAGTGTGTGGGCGCCATCATGCGGATGCCGGCGTTGAAAAGGTCGTCGAGATTATCGAGCTTGCCTTCGAGCGGCTGTGAGCCTTCTGTTCCGAGGAACCCTGCGACTTGGCCCGGCGTGCGTGTGCTAAGGAAGCGGCGGAGATCGCTCTTGCTCTGGATCACCACCAGCGTGCCACCGGATTCATGGGCGAACTTGTGAAGCTTCGCCGCTTCGTACAGTGCGCGCATTTTGGGGCTGTTCCAGGTGGGCGGCGGCCAGCCCTGCGCGATTGCGAGGAGCTGAATCTGGTCGGTATCGTCAGAGTTGTTGTAAATGTTCAGGCCGCGCGGACTGGTTGTGACAAGCGTAAAAGCCTGAATGGCAACGTTTCCTTCCTGCAGTCGTGGGAGATCCACCTCACCGCGGGAGCTGCGCTCGAGCAAGTTGCGCTTCCAGAGCAGGCTGTCAGCATGGAGATCGGCTACCAGCAGCTTCTTGTGCAGTGACTGCGCAGCAGCCGAGGCGTGGTACGGCGGCGGATTCAGGACCTTGTTCATCCGGTTTTCGACGATCCCTGGAAGCACGAACCACGCAATCGCCAACACTGCGATCACCACCAGGAGCACGCGGCGCAGGAATTTCATATGCTGCACAGCTTAACATCGGGCACTCAGCTTTGCGGTCGCGATTGCGCATATATACTGGGTGGTCGGAGTGATGTCGAAGTTGATGACAATGCGGCAGGCGATTGATGAGCTGGTGCCGGACGGCAGCAGTGTGGCGCTTGGTCTCCAGATGGAGCAGATGATTCCGTTTGCCGCCGGACATGAAATCGTTCGGCAAAAAAAACGCGAGCTGCGGCTGATCGGACCAATTTCGGACATTCTTTTTGACCAGATGATCGGAGGCGGCTGTGTGAAGGACGTGGTGGCGGCCTGGGTCGGGAACGTAATGATGGGCTCGGCCTACAACTTCCGCCACGCAACGGAAGTCGAGAACCCGGGCACGCCGGGCGAGAAGCTGCGCGTGTTCAACATGACGAACTTCTCCATCGCCCTGGGCCTGCAGGCGGGAGCGCTGGGAGTGCCTTTTTTGCCCACCCGAACAGCCATGGGCAGTGACGTGCCGAAGGGGAATCACTTCTTCTACCAGATCATTTCACCGTTCGAGCCGAAGGAGACACTGCTCGCCGTGCGGGCGATTGTGCCTGATGTGGCGATCGTTCACCTGCAACGCGCGGACAAGCATGGCAACTCGCATTGCTGGGCGAATTTCGGGGTGATGATCGAGGGCGTACGTGCGGCAAAGAAGGTGATCGTTTCTGCCGAAGAGATTGTGAGTGAACAGGTGATTGCCAGCGATCCCAATCGCACGGTGATTCCCGGGTTTCTGGTCTCCGCGGTGGTGGAGTGCCCATTGGGAGCGCATCCTTCCCCGGTACAGGGCTACTATAAAAGAGACGATGCTTTCTTCCAGCAGTACCATGCCGAGACGAAGACGAGAGCGGAATTTGAGCAGTGGGCGCAGAAATGGATTTACGGTATTGACGACTGCGCGGCCTATGCCCGGCAGCTGGGGAGTGGGCGTGTGGATGAGCTCAGCGTGAAGCAGCATGCGTATGCGGCGGAAACGGATTACGGGTACTAGCTGCCAACAGCAGAGCTGCGAGCTACTAGCCACTAGCTTGAGTGCCAGAACTCGAGATGGACAGAGATCTGAGCAGGACTGCAAGAAGGCGGTTTTTTGAAGAGGCGAACCCATGGCTAGCAGCTAGAAGCTAGCGTGTTGATCATGAAGAAGGAATTAATAGAACTCCGAGTCAACGGCCGCCGGCATGAGCTGGCCGTAGAACCCAGCGAACTGCTGCTGGACGTACTGCGTCGCGATCTGCAGCTTACTGGTTCGAAGCGCGGCTGCGACGATTCCTCCTGCGGCGCCTGTACGGTGCTGATAGACGGCGTGCCGGCGCTCGCGTGCACGATGTTGGCCTTGTCGGTAGCTTCTAATGGACCAACGATTCCGGAAATCACGACCGTAGAGGGGATCGCTGATCATGGCGCTCTGGCGGCGATTCAGAAAGCCTACGGCGACTGGGGAGGAGCCCAGTGCGGCTACTGCACGCCGGGATTCATGGTCACGGTGAAAGCGCTGCTGGACCGGAATCCGGAGCCCAGTGAAGAAGATATTCGTCACGCGCTGAGCGGGAACCTGTGCCGGTGCACTGGATATAACCAGATGTATCAGGCGATCAAAGCGGCAATCGCAGCGGAACAGGGCGCAAGGCGTTAACTCCCGGATTGCACCGCAAGGAACGCGAAGGGCGCAACGGTAGAATTAGCTAGAAGCTAGTGGCTAGCGGCTTGGCAAAGCGTAGCGTTCCCGCGCTCCGCTCGGGATTTGAAGAATATGTCTGACTTTTCAGTAATCGGTAAACGCGTTGCCCTCGTCGACTCGGCCGGCAAGACCACGGGGCAGGGCAAGTATGCGGACGATCTCTCGCTGCCGGGAATGCTTTACGGCAAGATCCTGCATTCCCCTGTTCCGCATGCACTCATCAAGAAGATTGATAGTTCGCGGGCAGAGGCACTGGATGGAGTGGTCTGCGTTGTGACCGGGCCGGACGCGCCGAACAAGTACGGGATCCTTCCTGTCGGGCACGATGAGACGGCGCTTGCGGTGGAGAAGGTTCGCTATGTGGGCGACAACGTCGCTTGCGTGGTGGCGACCTCTGAAGGAATTGCTGAGCGCGCGCTGGAATTGATCGACGTGGAATACGAGCCGCTGCCGGCGTGGTTTGACCCTGAAGATTCCATGAAGGCGGAGAAGGACTGGATCCATCCGCAGCGGCCAAACAATATTGAGAAAGACTACCACCACGTTTTTGGCGATCCGGACAAGGGCTTCGCCCAAGCGGATGCCGTCATCGAGCACCGGTATATCGCTGCTGAAGTGACGCACGCCGCCATGGAGCCCCATTCAACCCTGGCATCGTTTGAGATCGATTCTCTCAGCGGGAAACCCGGACGGCTGACGGTCTGGTCATCCACGCAGGTGCCGTATTACTTGCAGCACAAACTCTCGATTGTGCTGGAAATGCCGATGTCGCAGATCCGGGTGGTGAAGCCGCTGGTGGGCGGCGGCTTTGGCGGCAAGAGCGAAGTGATTCCGCTGGAGATCATTGCCGCAGTGGCGGCACGCAAAGCCAAGGCGCCGGTCAAGATCACTTACACACGCGAGGAAGTTTTCTGGGCGCATCGTGGCCGGCCGCGCACGATTGTGGATATGAAGGTCGGCGCGAAGAAAGATGGCCGGCTCACGGCGGTGGCAGCTCGCGTTGTGCAAGATGGCGGTGCCTACTGTTCGTATGGTGTTGTCACCATCCTTTACTCAGGGGCGCTGCTGGGCGCGCTCTATGATATTCCAAATATCCGCTATGACGGCTACCGCGTGCTGACCAACAAACCCGCCTGCGGAGCGATGCGCGGCCACGGCACAGTGAATGTTCGTTTCGCTTTTGAGTCATCACTGGATGAGATTGCGGCCAGGCTGGGAATTGATCCGGCGGAAATTCGTCGCCGCAATCTCCTGAAGCCGCCGTGTATCACAGTCAACAATCTGCGAGTGCAGAGTTACGGCCTTCCGGAATGCATAGATAAGGTTGTGGAACGGTCAGGCTGGAAGCAGCGCAAAGGCCGGCTGGCGCTGAAACGGGGTCTCGGGATCGGTTGCAGTCATTATGTGAGCGGCGCCGCCAACAGCATTATCCGTTCGGACATGCCGCACTCGACGGTAAACATCAAGATTGATCGCGATGGCGGCGTGGTGGTGTACACGGGCGCGTCCGATATTGGCCAGGGATCAGACACGATGGTGGCGCAGGTCGTGGCCGAAGTACTGGGGATCGGTCTGGCGCGGATCAAAGTTGTGGCCGCCGATACCGATCTCACACCAATCGATATCGGTTCCTACTCAAGCCGTGTGACCTTCATGAACGGTAACGCCAGCTTGCGCGCGGCCCAGGACGTGAAGAAGAAGATCGTGGCTGCTGCAGCTGCCAAAATGAACTGCGCGCCGGAAGACGTGATCATGCGCGATGATCGCGTGTGGAAACGAGGAGTGGCCGAACCGAAGGAGGTTGGCACTTCGGCTGAAAAAATTCTGGACAAGGTGGATTCACCGCGCGGCTCCGTGCAGGAAGTGAGCGGCCGCGTGGAAGGGCAGACACTGCGTGGGTCGCTGCAACAGAAGCGCAAGGAAGAAGGCCCGAAAGACCACATGAGTTTTGAGGAGGCGGTGGTCTCGGCCATCGACTTCAGCGGCGCGCTGACAGGCACAGGATCTTACGCCCCGCCCAAAGACGCGCGCGGCGGCAACTTCAAAGGAGCGGGTGTGGGCCCCTCGCCGGCTTATTCGTATTCAGCGCAGGTCGCCGAGGTCAGCGTAGACACGGACACCGGCGAAGTCACGGTCCACAAAATCTGGGCTGCCCATGATTGCGGGCGCGCGCTGAATCCGGTGTCCGTGGAAGGGCAGGTGATCGGCTCGGTGTGGATGGGATTGGGCCAGGCGCTACAGGAGGAGATGGTGTGGAAAGACGGCCTGCTGATGAATCCCGGGATGCTGGAGTACAAGTCGCCTTCGGCAGTGGAGTCGCCGGATGTAGAGTGCATCATCGTGGAGTCGGTCGATCCGGAAGGGCCGTTTGGCGCGAAAGAAGCGAGCGAAGGATCGCTCGCCGCTACGATTCCTGCAATTGCGAATGCAATCTACGATGCCGTAGGAATCCGGTTGCGCGAAGCGCCATTTACGCCAGAGCGCGTTCTGGCTGCGCTGAAGCAAAAGAAGCTTGAGGCCAAAGCGCTGGAAATCACGCGCGGAGCGGACCCAAGCGCGCCGAAGACGTTCCGCGAGCACGGCGGGTCACTGTGGTACAAGGGCAAGGGGCCGGTGCGGCATGAGCAGGACCCTGCAAGAAGACCGCCCATTCATGAAGATGTGTAGTCGATCTCGAATTCAATGAGCTTACCGTCATTTAAACTTCTCCGCCCGCGGACGATTGAAGAGGCCGTAGCGATGATGCTGGAGCACAGCCAGCATGTGCAGATTCTTGCGGGAGGCACGGACCTGCTGCCTTCGATGAAGCAGCGCCTGTTCACGCCGGAATTTGTCATGGACATCCGGGGCATCGAAGAGATGCACGGCATCCAGGTGCGGCCCGGGCTGGGTGTGGAGATTGGCGCCCTCACGACGCTTTCGGCGATCGAAGACTCGGAATTTATCCGGCGCAACTACGCGGTGCTCCATGAAGCGGTGAAGACCGTTGCGTCGCCGATCCTGCGCAACATGGGTACGCTGGGCGGCAATATATGCCTGGACACACGCTGCGTCTGGTACAACCAGTCGTTGCAATGGCGGCGGTCGTGCGGGTTCTGCATTAAGAAGGATGGCGACCTTTGCCATGTTGCGCCGGGTGGGACACGCTGCTGGGCGGCATTCTCCGGCGATACGCCTCCGGCGCTGCTTTGCCTGGGAGCGGAGCTGGAAATCGTTGGGCCGGTTGGAGTGCGGCGCATGGCCATAAAGGACTTCTACACCAACATCGGCGACAAGCGGATGCGGCTGGAGCCACACGAGATAGTCACGCGAGTGTTTCTGCCGCAGCAGACTTCGGGATGGAAGGGCAGCTACCAGAAGTTGCGGATTCGCGGATCGATCGACTATCCGCTGGCCGGCGTTGCAGTCGCGATCAAACAGAACGGCGGACCGGTGGAAGCCGCGCGCATGGCTATCACCGCGGTTAACCCGGCTCCGCTACTGATCCCTGGAGTTGAGCACGCGTTGGCAGGTAAGCGAGTGGACGAACTGCTGGCAACCGTTGCGGGTGAACTGGCAGGAAAGACCGCAAAGCCGCTGACCACGTCAGGACTGACGCCGGAGTATCGCCGCGAGATGGTGAAGGTTTATGCGAAGAGGGCGGTGATAGCGGCAGTATCCGGTACTTAGTATTTGGTGAAAGACTTTGTCGCTATCGCACCAAATACCAAATACCAAATGCCAAGTACCCCGAAGGGTGAAGATTGACAATCACTGACTGCCACATCCATATCCAGCCGGTGGAGATGTTCAAGGCCGGGCCGCTTGAGGTGATGAAGAAGGCCCGCGGGCACTATGAAGACGTGCTCGAGTATTGCCGCTCGCCCAAGTCGCTGCTCAAGTACCTGGATTCCATTGCCGTGGAGCGCGCGGTCCTTATTAATTATGTGGCGCCGGACACAATGGGGTTCACCCACGAGGTGAACCAGTGGGTGGCAAATTACTGTAAGGAGAATCCGAAGCGGCTGATCTCTTGCGGCAGCGTGCATCCGCGGCACAGCCTCAATGTAGAGAAAGACATGGATGAGATTGTGCGGCTTGGGATCCGGCTGATCAAAATTCATCCGCCGCACCAGTTGCTGTACGCGAATGATTACCTGAACGGCGTGAAGGAACTGGAGACGATCTACCGGGCCGCCGAGGCCAATGACATCCCGGTGATGGTGCATACCGGCACGTCAATTTTCCCGGCAGCGCGCAATAAGTACGGCGACCCGATCTTTCTGGACGACGTGGCGGTGGATTTTCCCAAGCTGAGGATCCTGATGGCGCACGGCGGCAGGCCGATCTGGATGCAGACGGCGTTCTTTCTCCTGCGGCGACACAGGAACATACATCTGGATATCAGCGGGATTCCGCCGAAACTGCTGCTTACTTATTTTCCGCGGCTGGAAGAGATTGCAGGCAAGACGCTCTTTGGAACAGACTGGCCGAGCCCGGGTATTCCAGACATCAAACAGAATCTCGAGCAATTTCAATCGCTCAACCTGCCCGGTGCCGTTAAAGAGCAGATTCTCAGCAAGACCGCCCTCCGGGTTTGGCCAGCTTAGTCTCCTAGAAAAAAACGAGAGACGTGGCATGCCACGTCTCTTCGTGATCTTTCTTAAGCTCTCAGCAGCGTCAAACCGTGGCGCGTCTCCCGGTGATAAGGTGCCAAACCAGCGAAATCACTGCCAAAATCAGCAGCAGGTGAATCAGGGCACTGCTGACGTGGAAAGCCACGAAGCCGAGAATCCAAAGAACAAACAGCACAAGCGCGATGATCAAGAGCATGGAAAATCCCCCGTTCGGTTAGTCTTGATCAGATACGATTCCTGTGTTCAGGAGACTGTTGCTTCTGCTCCCGCAGGTAAAAAGTCGCGCAGCGGACAACCTTCACACTTCGGAGTACTGCGGCAGAACTGGTTGCCGGCGCGGACGATCAGGGCATGCAGTTCGTTGTAGTGCTGCGCGAGTTCGCTCCGCACAGCACGGCTCATGCGCGACTGCGGATGGCGCGGATCAGCACCCTTCTCCAGTTGCAGCAGGTGCTCGGGCTCGGTACTCTGGACAGCCTGCTCGATCAGCAGGCGAATGTCCTCATACGAAGTCTTGGGAGTGATGATGCCGTGGCGCTCCAGAATACGGCGAGTGTAGGCATCGACGACGAACACCGCGTGGCCGCCGGCGTAGAGCAGAATGGAGTCGGCGGTTTCCGGCCCCACGCCGTTGAGTGAGAGCAGCTCTTCGCGCAGTTTTTCAGTTGGTTGGGCAAACATGCGGTCGAGCGAGCCGGAATAATTCTTGTCGAGATGGCGGATAAATGTCTTCAGCTTGAGGGCCTTCTGGCGGTAGTAGCCGGATGGACGAATGA
>Ga0070679_100002925_pt1 | contig 15541 bp, 14 predicted proteins | sample KBSC63BmetaG_FD_65652 | JGI IMG/M metagenome (GOLD analysis project Ga0070679, IMG submission 65652) | Corn rhizosphere microbial communities from Kellogg Biological Station, Michigan, USA - KBS C6-3B metaG | ecosystem: Host-associated > Plants > Roots > Rhizosphere | place: USA: Michigan... | reverse complement strand
GTGCCACACCTGGTTGCGCTCACCCCACTGAGGAGCCGGGTAAGCGCACCGGCGGGTTTCTTTCGGTGAAGATATGTCCTGGCCAGTAATTCTGCTCGAATGTCGGTGGCGGAAGGCATACTGGCGGCATGTATAGCGCCGTAGTGCGACAGCACGCGTTAGACCTCATTAACAGCGGGGACAGCCTCCGCTCGGTCAGCATGTTGACCGGAATCAATCGCACGACCTTGCGCGAATGGCGCGACAATCCGGAAAGGGTGCAGGCTGCCCGGACCTACTGCCCTCGCTGCGGCGATGAACCGGTGCTGCCAGAACCACGCGCTGACTACGCGTACCTGCTGGGCCTGTACCTAGGCGACGGGTGCATTTCCGTCGGCGGCAGCCCCTCGAAAGGGGTGTGGCGGCTGCGCATCCTGTGCGCGGACGCCTGGCCTGGGCTAGTTCAGGAATGCGTGCGGACCCTGCGGTCGGTCCGGCCGACCAGCAAGGTCATGCTGCAGCAGAAGCCGGGATGCCAGGAAGTCTCGAGTTACTCCCGTCATTGGCCGTGCCTGTTCCCGCAGCACGGCCTCGGCAAAAAGCACCTCCGACAGATCGAACTCCAGCCATGGTAGCAAATGATCGTGACCGAGTTTCCTGGCGAGTTCGCGCGCGGGCTGTTCCATTCGGACGGGTACCGGGGGATGAACCGGGTGCGGCGGGTGCTGGCCGACGGGGAGCACTGGTACGAGTACCCGCGGTACCTGTTCAGCAACAAGTCGACGGACATCCTGGGGCTGTGCGGCGCGGCGCTTGACCGGCTTGACGTGGAGTGGCGGTTCGCGCGATGGGACGTGATCTCGGTGGCGAAGAAGGAGGCCGTGGCGCGGCTTGACGCGCATGTCGGGCCGAAGTACTGACGTGGCCCGGCCGCACGGTGAGGTCGCGGCCGTTGACCGCGATGCCGTTCTCCGTACCGTGGCCTCGTAGCGGCTCACGCCGGGATTTAGCTCGGCCGGATCCGTCGGGATGTGACGGGTCCGGCCGAGCTCGTGTGACGGCGTGATCAAGATGTGACGTCGCGGCGCCGGAGCGCGACCACGGCGACCAGCGCCGCGACTATGCAGTACCCGCCGAGGGTGACGAGCGCCTGGCCAGTCGACACCGGGGTCGACCCGGGATTGATTACCGCGCGCATGAGCAGTCCGGGAAACACCTTCGGTCCCGGTTCCCACGAGTCGCCGATGATGTTCTCGATCGGCCCGGCCCACACCAGCGCGATACCCACGCCGATCGGGATCGACCGGGCCAGGATGCCGACCATGCTGGCCAGCACCGCGGTGCCGACGACGTACGCGATCGCCCGCCCGAAGTCCTCGATCCCGGCTTGGAGACCGTCGATCGTCATCCAGCGTGCGGTGTCGATGCCCTGCGACGGCGCCATGGCCAAGGTGGTCAGCCAGGACATGATCTCGCCGAGCAGGACGGCCGCGGTCATGAGGGTGACGATGGCAGCGATCTTGCCGCCGAACACCCGTGCGCGGGTCGGCTGCTGGAGCAGCATCGTCCGGAACGTGCCGCGGGTGAACTCGGCCGCGACCGCGCCGACGAGCACCGCCAGCAGAAACGCCTGCATGAAGCCCATGGTCTGGGAGAACAGCGCCGTCCCGCCGCCGGCCTGCTCGAGGGCGGCGATGGTTATCGGCTGGCCGGGTGCCCGGACCCGTCCGCCGGGGGCGATGTCGTCCGCTGTGGCGATTCCGATCGCGGTGCCGCCGACGGCGATGACCGTGAGTGCCAGCAGGGTGCCGGCGATCATCCGCGGCCGGGTCAGCTTGATCCATTCGGCGTAGAAGCAGCGAGCGAGTCCGCTGACGGGCCGGGCCGGGGTCTGCGCCCGGGTGCTGGGGGTGATGACTGGCGTGGTCATCGGGTGCCTCCTTGGACGAGGTCGAGGTAGCGGTCTTCGAGGTTGCGGTGCCGCTGGCCGAGTTCGGCGAGCACGATGCCGTGCTCGTGCGCGACGCGGTTCAGCCGCGCGGCCAGGCTGCGCGGGTCGTCGTCGCCGACGGCCACGAGCAAGCGGTCCGGGGTGGCGTCAACCTCCCGGCCGTCGGCGGCGAAGAGCCGGGCCAGCAACGGCAGGTCGTCCGGGAGCTCCGGCGCGACGCCCACGGTCGGTTCGGTGCCGCCGAGGAACTCCCCCGCCGGGCCGGCATAGACACCGGCGCCGCGTTCGATCACGACCAGCCAGTCGCACACCTGCTCGATCTCGGACAGCAGGTGCGAGGAGACAAGTACGGTGCGCTCCTTAGTGGCCACTCGAGCGATGAGCTCGCGGATCTCGCGCATGCCGATCGGGTCCAGCCCGTTGGTCGGCTCGTCGAGGATCAGCAGCTCCGGCTCGCCGAGCAGGGCGCCGGCGATCCCAAGCCGCTGCTTCATGCCGAGCGAGTACTGCCCGAAGCGGTCCCCGCCGCGGTCGGCAAGCCCGACGAGCTCGAGCAGCTCGGGGATCTTAGCGGGGTCCTTGCCGCCCATCGCTGCCAGCACCCGCAGGTTCTCCGTGCCGGTGAGCCCGAGGTAGAGCGCCGGGCTCTCGATGAGGGCGCCGATCCGTGGCACGTAGTCGGATGGGTGCGCGAGCGGGATGCCGAGGACGTCGCCCGTCCCTGAGGACGGTTTGACGAGCCCGAGCAGCATCGCCATGGTGGTGGTCTTGCCAGCGCCGTTGGGGCCGATGAACCCGGCCACCACGCCGCGGGGCACATTGAAGCTGAGGTTCTCGACCGCGACGCGGCCGCCGTAGGCCTTGGTCAGGCTCTCGACCCGGATCGCTGCGGAGGTTGTTGTCATCATGCTTGCAACGATTGCCGCCGCAACGCTCCTCGTCGTCGGCGTGGCGTGGAGATCGGGCCTGCGCACGACGCGCAGCTCAGCGCGTAGAGACCAGCCCCTGCTGATAGGCGATCACCACGAGCTGGGCGCGGTCGCGGGCGTCCAGCTTCATCATCGCCCGGCTGACGTGCGTGCGGACGGTGGCCGGGCTGACCACCCATTCGGCGGCGATGTCCTCGTTGGACAGTCCTTGAGCGACCAGGATCACCACTTCGCGCTCGCGGTCGGTGAGCTCGGCCAGCGCTTTGCTGCTGGTCTCGCCGCGGCTGGGCCGCGCGGTGAACTCCGCGATCAGCCGCCGCGTCACGCTGGGCGACAGGAGCGCGTCTCCGGTAGCGATCACGCGCACCGCCCGGACCAGCTCGGCCGGGTCGGTGTGCTTGACGAGGAATCCGGCGGCGCCGGCCCGCAGCGCGTCGAACACGTACTCGTCCAGCTCGAACGTCGTCAGGATCACGACGCGAACGCCGGCGAGATCCGGGTCGGCGGTGATGGCTCGGGTGGCGGCGAGCCCGTCCAGCTCGGGCATCCGGATGTCCATGAGCACAACGTCGGGACGGGTGGACCGGACAAGGTCCAGGGCCCGCGCCCCGTCGGCCGCCTCGCCGACGACCTCGATCCCATCCTCGCTGTCGAGTAGCGACCGGAAACCGGCCCGGACCAATTGCTGGTCGTCGGCGAGGGCGACGCGGATCACCCGGAGGCTCCGTTCCCGCCATCGGCGTGTACTCCGGGATCGGCCGGCCACCGGGCGCGCACGGCGAACCCGCCGGCGGGGCGGGTGCCCAGCTCGACCGACCCGCCTGTGTTCGCCGCCCGTTCCCGAATACCGTCCAGCCCGCGGCCGGACCCGGTGCGCGCAAACACTCCCATCCCCGCCCCGTCGTCGACGACTTCGACGGTGAGCTCGTCGTCGGGTTGTACCGCGACCGTCACCCCGGCGCGGGACGTGCCTGCGTGCCGCGCCACATTGGTGAGTGCCTCCTGCACGATCCGGTACGCCGCGGTCGAGATGGCGGACGGGACGTGGGTCGCATCGCCGCTGCGGTGCAGCTCGACGCGCAGCCCCGCCCGCTGCGAGCTGGCGACGAGCGCATCGAGGTCGGCGAGCTCGGGCACCGGGGTGAGGGGCGCCGATTCGCCCCGCCGCAGCACCTCTAGCATCGCGGTCAGCTCCTCCAGGACATCGCGGCTCGCTACTCGGATCGCAGCAAGTGCCGGCGCCGCGCCGGCCGGGTCGCGCTCGAGCAGGTGCGCGGCGACGCCGGCTTGCACATTGATCGCGGTCATCGCGTGGGCGACGGAGTCGTGCAGGTCGCGGGCGATGCGCAGCCGGTCCTCCGCCAACCGGCGTAGCGTCTCCTCCTCCCGCTGGTGCCGAGCCTGCCGGCGGCGTTCGCCCGCCGAGCGCACCGCGTCGGCGGCGAGGACGGCCACCGCGGCCCACAGGAAATTGAGCAGGCCAATCGCCAGTTCACCGGAGACGACAGCGCGGCTGGTGAACAGCGCCGTCGCAAGGACGGTGCCGGTGACGGCGGCGCGCCAGCGGTCCACGGTGACCGAGTAGGAGTAGAGCGCGAGCGTCCCCGCCACGTAGATCGGCCCGCCGTCGTACTGGCGGATGACATACGTGAGCAGGGCCGCGGCGGTGAGAATCAGCACCGTCCCCGGCCACCGGCGCCGCACCAGCTGCGCGGCGCACGCCACGCCGACGCAGACCCAGGCCACCGCGTCGATACCGCGATGCCCCGATGCGTGGCCGATATGCACGGTGCCGAGGACGACCAGTGCCGTGAGCGCCACTGCCGGGGCGACGTCACGTCGCACGTCGAGCCAGCGGGGCACCATGTCTCCGATCGTAGGTACGCGCGACCCTCGCCGGCGTCAGCACGGTGTGGAGCATCCAGCTACGTCAAACGTGTCGTTAGGTGACGATCCCAGCCTTCGGAACGTCCCTGGCCCACGAGGAAGCGCAGTTCGGCGTAGGTTCGGGTTCGCGTCAACGAGGGGTCTGTCAGTGTGCTCGCGCGTGGCTTCTTTCGTCCGCCCGCCCGTTCGGTAGCGGGCATTGACTTCAAGCGTACTCGAAGTGCCCTGCTCACCTGATGGGCATCAAGCGGGAGGCAGCGGACCGCATCATGCATTGGTGGGGTGCGGGCTGGTGGTCGGCGTCGACCCACTCGCAGGTGATGATCACCCAAGCCAGTCGTCGCAACAAGGTTGTCGCCGGCGGGGGCCCGATCCCGCCGCCCTCAGAATTCTGGTAAAGCAGCGCAGGATGCCGGATGTTAGCCGCGGGTGATCGTGATCCTGGTCCAGGCGCCCAGGTGGATGCGGTCGCCCGGGCGGAGGGGGACCGAGTCGCCGGCCGGGACGTCGCGGCCGTTGACCGTGATGCCGTTCTCCGTGCTCAGATCGACGACCGTCCAGGTGCCGTCGGGGCCGGGGACCAGCTTGGCGTGCTGGCGGGAGACGCCCGGGTCTCGCGGGTCACCCAGGTCGATCTCCGGCTCGATGCCCTTGGACTTGCTCCGGCGGCCGATGAGGACCTCGGCGCCCAGCAAGGGGATGCGGCGCTCTGGCAGGTCGTCGGGGAAGGTCATCGACGCGCTGTCGGCGTCGAACACCGGCTGGATGCGGTTGTAGTACTCGCGGTCCGCCGTCACTACCGCGGTCCAGGTGACCGACACCGGCTCTGACGGCTGCGGCACCTGGGGTTCGAAGGCGGTCATCGGCATCGTCGGGGTGGGAGCCGCGCGGGACGGGTCGTAGGAGTCGAGGCCCAGCGCATCGCGGAGCGCGTCGGCGAAGTCGGCGCAGGTCGGGTAGCGCTCGTCCGGGTCCTTCGCCATGCCCCTGACAAGGACGTCGTCGACGGCGGGCGGCAGGTCACCGCGGACCGAGGTGAGACGCGGCGGCGGCGTGGACAGGTGCGCGTAGAGCACCGCGATCGGCAGTTCGCGTTTGAACGGCACCGCGCCGCTGAGCACCTCGAAGGCCACGCAGGCGAGCGCGTACTGGTCGGCCCGGCCGTCGACCGGCTGGCCGTTGACCTGCTCGGGGGCGGCGTAGTCGGGGGTGCCGAGGAACTGGCCGGCGACGGTCAGCGTGCCGACCGACAGCATCGCCCGGGCGATGCCGAAGTCTGTGAGGTAGGCGTGCTCCGGGCCGCCGCGCCGGGAGTCGACGAGGATGTTGCCCGGCTTGACGTCGCGGTGGACAAGCCCGGCCGCGTGCGCGGCGTCCAGCGCGGAGGCGACCGGGGAGATGAACGCCGCCGCGCGGCGCGGCGACAGGGCGCCGGCCGCGCCGAGGATCCCCTGGAGGGTGCCGCCCGCCACGAACCGCATCGCGATGAACTGCACGCCGTCGGCCTCGCCAGCCGCGTAGACGGGGATGATGTGCGGGTGGTCGACGGCCGCGACGGCGCGGGCCTCGCGGACGAACCGCATCCGGACCGCTTCGTCGCCGGCCAGCAGCTTCAGCGCCACGACGCGGCCGAGCCGCTCGTCCCGCGCCTGGTACACGGCCGCCATGCCGCCGACGCCGACCAGGCGCTCAAGCAGGTACCCGGCCACGCGGTCGCCAGGGGTGAGCCCGGTCAGCAGCCCGCTCGGCTGCATGACGGGCGTGGCCCCGTGTCCGTCGAGACGTCCGTCGGGCATGCCCCGGCCAGGACGGGGGATCGCCCCTTCGGGTGACTTCTGCGCTGGGGACTCCCCGGCCACCGTCCCTCCTCAGGCAGCAGTGACGCTATTCCTCGTCTTCCAATTGTGCGGCTTCATCATGTTCTGCGTACGTGGTCGCAAAGGGGAGCTTAGCGGTATTCCGCCAGCCGGCGGCTGACGGCCCACGCGCACCCGATCGCCATCAGCGCAGAGGCCGCGATAATGACGCCCGCGAGCGGGGCGGGCGCGGGCTCCGGCTAGGCCCCGCGGACGACCCGCAGCTCGGTCCAGGCGCCCAGGTGAATCCGGTCGCCGTCGCGCAGCGGCACGGCCTGGCCGGCCGGGATCTCGCTGCCGTTGACCGCGGTGCCGTTCGCTGAGCCGGGGTCGATGACCGACCAGGTGCCGTCGGCGGCCTTGATCAGCACCGCGTGCAGCCGCGACACGCCGGGGTCGGCCGGCGGCACGGACAGGTCGATCTCGGGATCGATGCCGCTCGAGGCGCTGTGCCGCCCGATCCGCATCTCGGTGCCCGCGAGCCGGAAGCGGCGCTGCGGGAAGTAGGCGGGGAACGCGATCCCGGCCGCGTCCGGGCCGCCGGCCGCCTGGACGCTGTCGTAGTAGGCGCGGTCCGCGCTCACCACGGCGGTCCATTCCGCGCCGAGCGGGGCGGGCCCGGCGGGGCCGCTCGGCGGCGCCTGGGTGCCCGGCCCCGGGCCGGGCGGGCCCGGCGGGGTCGGTGCCGGCCGGGGCGGGCCTGGCGGCGGGGAAACAGGCGGCGGCGGAGGCGGCGCCGGCGCGGAGGCGTCCGGGCCGAACGGGTCAGGACCGGCGAGGGCGAAGTCGTAGCCGCACGCCTCGCAGAACTGCCCGGAGCGGTTCACGCCGCAGCGCGGGCAGAGCTCCTCGGGCACCAGCCCGGTGCCGCCGGCCACGGCGGGGCCGGCCGTGCCGCCCCACCCCGGCGCGGGCGCCGGGTCGGGCGCGAGGCTGGGTGCGGCGCCGATCAGGACGCCGCACACGTCGCAGAAGTCATCGCTGGCCGAGTTGTGGCCAGACGGGCAGGTCGGCACGGCGCTAGCCCTTCTTGACCCGTACCGTCTTCGTCGACCGCGTGTCGAGCGCCATCTCGGCGGCGGCGTCCACCTTCTTCTTCAGCCGGACGGTGCCGGTCGCCTCGTCCACCACGTCCACGACGCTGGCGAGCAGCCGGGCCGTCTCCTCGTTGCCCTCCTGGTGCGCTAGCGCGACCGCGCGGCCGAGCCTCGCGGTCGCGAGCTCCTCATCGCCCCGCTTGCTCGCCTCGAGGCCGTCGGCGATCGCGGCGGCGAGCTCCGCCTGCCCCGTGTAGCCCGCGACCCTCGCGTTGATCCTGGTGGACAGCGCCTCGTCGTCGGTCCAGGTCACCCGGACCAGGCCCTGGCCGAGTACCTGCTGGCCCTCGGCGGAGCTCGCCACCAGGCTGACCCGCGCGGCGAGCATCTCCTGGCCCAGGTTCGCCGGGTTCACCGTGACGGCCACGTGGTAGTCGCGGCTCTCCCCCGGCGCCCACGCGCCGGTCGGGTAGTCGCCCGCCTGCGCGCCTGAGGCCAGGCGGCGGCTCGTCAGGTCGTCGATGGCCGGCGCGACCTGCTTGACGAACTTCAGCGCCGCCTGCTGCGGCGTCCACACCCGCAGCAGGACGTCGGGCAGCTGCTTGCTCATCGCCTCGCTCATCATCGCCTCGAAGTCGGCGGCGAGCCCGGCCGGGTCGACCACGATGTCGACGGAGCCGAGCAGCGCGGTAGAGATCTTGCGGAGCTCGGCCACCTCCCAGTCGGTGCCGACGCCCCGGCAGTCGCAGCGGAAGAACCCCTCGCACAGCCCGATCGCGGCGGCGAGCTCGTCGGGTGTCTCGTGCTGGTTCTTGCCGTCGGTGAGCAAGATGGCGTGCCGCAGCGTCGCCGGGGAGGAGGAGAAGATCTGGTGCGCCAGCCGGAGCCACTGGCCGATCGCGGTCCCGCCGTTGGCCCGCAGCCGGCGCAGCGCGGCCTTCGCCTCGGTCCGGGTGCGCTCGCCGGCGACCGCCATCGACCCGTCGGTCGGGTAAACGGGCCAGGCGGTGGAGGTGCCCGCGACGATCGCGAACGACGTGCCGTCCCTGATCACGTCGACGGCGGCCGCCGTCGCCGCGCGGGCCTCGGTCATCTTGGTCGGCGGATAGTCCATCGACCCGGAACAGTCGACGATGATGATCTCCGCGCTGCCGCCCGGGGCCCCCGTTACTGAGGACAGTGCGGCCTCCAGGGCGTCCCCCGTGTCGTCGGCGGTCACGGTCACGATCGCGCTGACGTCGCGCCCGCCGGCCGGCAGGTAGGGGTTCTGGTCGATGTCCACGGTGAATCCGGGCAGGCTCGTCATCGCTGTCTCTGTCTCCTCGGCATCGCTGCTGTCCGCGCGGGGTGGCGGCAAATCATATCCACGTCCGGGGGCGGACGCTGTTGGCCATGTCGACCAGTTCGGTGCGCCGCTCGGGGACCAGGTTAGCGAGCGCGCGGTAGCCGCGCTCAAGCCCGAACCGCAGCGCGCGCTCGTTCGGCTCGCAGCCGAGGATCCGCTCGGCCGCGCGCGGCGTCCCGTTCGGCGGCGCGGCGGCCGGGCCGGTCGATACCCAGTCGAGCGCGGCGCGCAGGATCTCCACCGCGAGCTGGTGGCGGCGCGGGTCGTTGTCCTCCAGTGCCAGCCGGCCGAGGCGCTGGTCGGCCTGGCGCAGGTCGGTTACCGACAGCCCGGCGCCGCCCGCGACAAGCAGCCGGACGGCGGCGATCTGCGCCGCGGCATGGTGGCTCGACGTCTCGGGCACGGCGGCGACCGCGCCGATCGCCGTGACCCGGTCGCCGCTGGCGAGGTAGGCCCGGGCCGCGCCGAAGCCGGCGCTGACGTACGAGCGGTCCACGGTCCACACGAGCTGGAAGTAATGCCGCGCCGCGGGCAGGTCCCCCGCCGCCTCGGCGGCGAAGGCCAGCGCGAGCTTCGGCGCGAGCTCGCCGGGAAGCTCGTCGTAGACGGCGCTGAACGCCGCCGCCGCCCGGTCCGGCTTGCCGCCCGCGAGCTCGCAGAGGCCGCCGTACCAGGCGGTCCGCCAGTCGGCCGTCGCCGACGACGACAGCTCGGCCAGCGACGCCTTCGCGGTGTCGAGGTCGCCGGTCCCGATGAGCGTGCGGACGAGCGCCAGCCGGGTCTCCTGCGACCCGGCCACCTCCGGCGGGACGCCCGCGTCGCCGGTGACCGCGCCGAGCAGCTTCTGCGCCTGCTGCGCGGGGTCAAGGCCGGCGAGCGTGGCCAGGTAGCCCGCCGCCGGGTCGGTGCCGTCGGCGAGCGGCGCGGGCAGCCCGGCGACCACCTCGGCGGCCGACGGCGGCAGCACGGCGAGGGCCGCGGTCGCGTTGGCATTGCTCCCGTTGCCGTCGACGCTGGCCGGAGTCAGGTCGGTGCCGATGGCGCGCAGTTCGGGGCTGAACAGGCCGGAGAACGCGGGCCGGGGCTGCCCGTCGGCGGCAGAAAGCACCTCGCGGAGCACGCCGGTCAGCTGCTCGGCCATCTCCCCCGCGGTCTGGAACCGGCGGGCCGGGTGGCGGTGGGTGGCGCGGCGCAGCAGCCGCGCGTACGACTCGTGCTGGGCGAGCAGCGGCTCGTTGTCCGGCAGCCGGAACCGGTTCTGGCCCTGGAAGCCGGCGAAGTCGAACGTGAGCACCGCCAGCGTCCGGCCGACGGTGTAGAGGTCGGAGCTCGGCGACGGGCCCTCGGTCTCGATCTCCGGCGCCTGGTAGCCGACCGTCCCGTAGATCGGGCCGTCGTCGTTGATGTAGCGGACGCCGCCCATGTCGATGAGCTTGAGCTGCTCTTCGGTCTGGATGAAGTTGTCCGGCTTGAAGTCGCAGTAGACGAGGCCGCGCTCGTGCAGGTAGCCGAACGCGGGGAGGATCTCAAGCGCGTAGGCGAGCGCGTGGGCGAGCGGCACCGCGCCGCCGCGCTGGCGCGCGTCGAGCCGGATCTGCTTGAGCGACTTGCCGCCCACGTACTCCATCACGATGTAGCCGGCGGTCTCGCCGTCACGCCGGCTGGCATGCTGGACGAAGTTGTAGATGCGGACGATGTTCGGGTGCTCAAGCTGGGCGAGGAACCGCCCCTCGGCGACGGCGGCCGCCATCGCGTCCGCGTCGCCGGTGTTGAGCAGGCCCTTGAGCACCACCCAGCGGTCGCTGACGTTGCGGTCCTTGGCCAGGTAGATCCAGCCGAGACCGCCGTGCGCGAGGCAGCCGAGCACCTCGTACTGCCCGGCGACGAGCTCGCCGGGGACCAGCTTGGGGCTGAAGGAGTACCGGGTGCGGCAGTTCGGGCAGAACCCCTCGGTCAGGCCGGGCCTGCCGTCGCGCGACTGGCCGACCGGCTGACCGCAGTTCCCGCAGAACCGGCGGTTCTCCGGGACCCGCGGATCGGTGAGAACCGCCGCCGCCGGGTCAAGCGCGGGGACCGGCGGCACCTCGACGAGGCCGGCGCCGAGCCGGCCGCGCGATGACCGGCCGCTGCCCGGCCGCGAGCCGCGGGTGCCGGGGCCGCTGCCGCTTCCGGCGCTGCCCAGGCCCGTTGACCAGCCGCCGCCCGTGCCGAAGGGGCCCGATCCGGACGAGCCGGATCCGAACGGGCCCGACCCCGACCCGCTCGGCCCTGACGCGCTAGCCCCGGCGCCGCCAGGACCCGATCCGCCCGCCCCGGCGCCGCCAACCTGGCCGGCCTGGCCGGCGCCGCCCGCGTAGCGGATGCTGCCCGCGTTCTGCGCTGGTCCCCAGCCGACGGCCGGGCTCGCGGCTGGCGGCGGTGCGGGCGCCAGGCCGCAGACCTCGCAGTACCCGTCTTGGATCGTTCCGCCGCACCCAGGCTGGGCGCACGCCATAGCGGTCATCAGGATCGCGGCGTGGAGACCCCGGTCTTCAGGCCGGGGAGGAAACGCCGCTTCACCTCCTCAGGAATGTCGGTGGTCGTCGCTAGTGAGTTCGCATGTCCCGGTACCGGCTGCTCCCCACCCCCGCCCAGGAGGCGGTGCTGCGCGAGCACTGCGCCCACGCCCGGTACGTGTGGAACCTGGCCGTCGAGCAGCACGCCCACTGGCGCCCGGGGCGGGCGGCCGCGCCGGGCCACCGGGAGCAGTGCCGGCAGCTCACCCAGGCGCGGGCAGAGCATCCGTGGCTGGCCGCCGGTTCCCAGACGGTCCAGCAGCAGGCGCTGCGGGACTTCGCCCGGGCGATGACTGCGTTCGCCGACCCGCACAACCCGGCCGGGCGGCCGGCCTGGCGCAAGGCCGGGCGAGACGAGGGATTCCGGATCACCGGGCGCCGCGGCAGGCAGTGGGATGTGCGCCGGGTGTCCCGCCATGTCGGCCAGGTGCGGGTGCCGAAGGCGGGGTGGGTGCGGTTCCGCTGGTCCCGCGCGGTGCCGCCGGAGGTGAAGTCTTTCCGGGTGACCAGGGACCGGGCGGGCCGCTGGCACGTGGCCTTCGCCGCCGTCCCCGGGTCGGTCCCCGCCCCCGGTAACGGCCAGGCCGTGGGCATCGACCGGGGGGTGGCGGTCGCCGCCGCCCTGTCGACCGGCGAGCTGCTGTATGTCCCCGGCCTGGCCGCGCGGGAGCGCCGGCGCCTGCGGCGGCTGGAGCGCAAGCTGGCCCGCGCCAGGCGCGGTTCGAACCGCCGCACGCGGGTGAGGCATGCCATCGCCCGGCTGCGCGCCCGGGAGACCGACCGGCGCAAGGACTGGGCCGAGAAGGCCAGCACGGATATCGCGCGCCGGTTCGACGTGATCCGGGTGGAGGACCTGCGGATCGGGGCCATGACCCGCTCGGGGAAGGGCACCAGGGACAGCCCGGGCCGGGGCGTCCGCGCTAAGGCCGGGCTGAACCGGGGCATCCTGCGGTCCGGGTGGGGGCTGCTGGCGCGCCGCCTGGAAGACAAGGCGCCCGGCCGGGTGGAGAAGATCAGACCCGCGTTCACGAGCCAGCGTTGCTCGGCGTGCGGGCGGGTGGACGGGAAGTCGCGCGAGAGTCAAGCCGTCTTCCGGTGCACTGCCTGCGGGTACGCCTGCCACGCTGACGTGAACGCGGCACGCAACATCGCGGCGGGGCACGCCGTGACTGCGCGGGGAGGCTTCCGGGATGCCGGGCCGGTGAACCGCGAACCTCAACTGCTTGCCTCCTCTCGGACGTGAGTAGCTGGAATCCCCCGCCTTCAGGCGGAGGAGGATGTCAACGCCGTCCTTCTCCTTCGAGGATCGCGCGCTGGTAGGCCGCCACGGCGGCCTCGGCCGCCGTCAGGTCGCACGGGGCCGTCCACAGCAGGCCGTACGCCTTGTCGAACTGGGCAGCGAGGTCGGGGTCCTCGGCCGCGCCGAGGCGGGCGGCCTTGGCCTTGTAGGCGCGCAGCAGCCCGCGCAGCTCATCGCGCTTGTCGAGCGCGGCCGCCGCGGTCTCGCGCACGCCGGCGGTCTGGGCGGTGGCGGCGGCGAGTTCCGCCTCGCACCGGTCAAGCTCCGCCGCCAGCCGGCTCCACTGCCGGTCGGCGGCCAGCGCGCCCAGGCTGGCCAGCGGCGGTTCAGGGATATCGGGCGGCAGCGGCGGCAGCGCGCTGATCCGCACCTCCGTGTCATGCCGCGCCGCCACGGCGTCGTGGCGGGCCGCGCGGGCGGACGCGGCGGCGGCGGCGAGGCCGTCGATCCGCTGGCGGGCCTGCTGCCGCAGCCGGTCGAGTTCGGCGATCCGCGGGGTGAGGGTCGCGATCCGCTCGCGCAGCCGCTCGGCGGCCGCGGTGTCCACCCGCCCGTCGCCGCCGGACCCGGCGGCCCCGTCCGGCGCCGGGCGCCACAAGGCCAGCGGGTCGGCGTTGGCGGCGGCCCGCTGGGCCGCCAGGGCGCTTTCCGCGTCGCCGAACTCCGCCTGGATGTCCGTCCCGAGCCCGTCGACGAGCGGCCGGACGCGGGCCAGGTCGCCGGTGGCCGCGTCGAGCGGCACGGCGACGGCGGCCCAGACGGCCTCGACGGCCGCGGTCACCTCGGTCACCTCGGAGAAAGCGCGGCGCATCGCGCCGACGGCGGCGGCGAGCGTGACCGGCGGGCGGGTGGCCGCTACGAGGTCCCGGCGGGCGAGCGGCACCGGGGCGCCCGCCAGCCGGACGCAGCCGCCGGTGAGCAGCTCGTTGAGCTCGGGCAGGTCCTTGCGCGCGGGCCGCTTGCTGCCCGTGCCGAGCGCGGCGATCCGGTCCACGACCGCCGAGTACGCCAGGTAGTTCTCCCAGAGGGTGGCCAGGGTCGCGGAGGCCGCCGCCCAGCGGTCGCGCGTCTGCCCGGTGAGCGCCGCTCCTTCGAGCACCTGCTTGGCGAAGCTGCCGTCAAGCTCGAGCAGGTTGGCCTGGACCGCGTCCCGTTCCGCGAGCACGGTCGTCACCCGCTGCGCCGCGGCCTCCTCGGGCGTCACTGAACCCCCGCACCGGCCGGCGGCGCCGTCACCATCGAACCTGACATCCCGTCCCTGCTCCCGGCCCGCAGCGATGCCCAATGAACAGCTTTTCCTACGTCGCTTGCCCCGCGACGGATTTCCTTTTTACCTTAGTGCGCGCGCATTTTAGGCAGACCCGGCCGGATCAGCGGCGCTGCCTGGACAGGGTAACCAAAAGTTCACTTTCGGCGCATGCCGGACAGCCGCCGCCGGGCGGCCTGCCCCGCCGCCCCGCCGGTCAGTTTCCCGAGCTGAACGCGGCGTCGAACGCCGCGGCGGGCGGGTCGAAGTCGAACTGGCGCAGGAACGCGAGCGCCTGCGGCGCGCCCTGCAGCCGGTCCATGCCCGCGTCCTCCCACTCCACCGAGATCGGGCCGGAGTAGCCGATCGAGTTCAGCATGCGGAACACGTCTTCCCACGCTACGTCGCCGCGCCCGGCGGACACGAAGTCCCAGCCGCGCCGCGGGTCGCCCCACGGCAGGTGCGAGCCGAGCCGCCCGTTGCGGCCATCGAGCCGCTTGCGCGCCTCCTTGCAGTCAACGTGGTAGATCCGGTCCCGGAACTCGCCGAGGAAGGCGACCGGGTCGAGGTCCTGCCACACGAAGTGGCTCGGGTCGAAGTTCAGCCCGAACGCCGGCCGGTTCCCCACCGCTTCCATGGCGCGGTGCGCGGTCCAGAAGTCGTAGGCGATCTCGCTCGGGTGCACCTCGTGCGCGAACCGCACGCCCTCGGCGTCGAACACGTCGAGGACCGGGTTCCAGCGGTCGGCGAAGTCGGCGTAGCCGCGCTCGATCATCGACGGCGGCACCGGCGGGAACATCGCGACCGTGTGCCAGATCGACGAGCCGGTGAACCCGACCACGGTCCGCACGCCGAACGCGGCCGCCGCCCGCGCCGTGTCCTTGATCTCCGCCGCGGCGCGCCGCCGCACCCCTTCGGGGTCGCCGTCGCCCCAGATCCGCGCGGGCAGGATGCCCTGGTGCCGCTCGTCGATCGGGTGGTCGCAGACCGCCTGGCCGACCAGGTGGGCCGAGATCGCCCAGCACTTAAGGCCGTACTTGTCGAGCAGCGCGTGGCGGCCGGCGAGGTAGCCGTCCTCGCCCAGCGCCCGGTCGACCTCGAAGTGGTCGCCCCAGCAGGCGATCTCAAGCCCGTCGTAGCCCCAGGAGCTCGCGAGCCGGCAGACTTCCTCGAACGGCAGGTCCGCCCACTGCCCGGTGAAAAGGGTGAAAGGCCGCGCCATCAGATCTCCCGGACGAGACTCCGGCCTTGAGGCCGGGGAGGAATCGGGAGCCCGGCGAAGCCGGGCTGAATCTTTGACATAATCCTCCCTGAATTGGTATTTTTCGGTATAATATTCGTATGTCCAGGTACCGGCTCTACCCGACTCCGGAGCAGGAGAAGATCCTGCTCCGCCACTGCTCGCACGCCCGGTACGTATGGAACCTCGCCGTTGAGCAGCACGCCTGGTGGAAGC
>Ga0070679_100002917_pt1 | contig 15548 bp, 14 predicted proteins | sample KBSC63BmetaG_FD_65652 | JGI IMG/M metagenome (GOLD analysis project Ga0070679, IMG submission 65652) | Corn rhizosphere microbial communities from Kellogg Biological Station, Michigan, USA - KBS C6-3B metaG | ecosystem: Host-associated > Plants > Roots > Rhizosphere | place: USA: Michigan... | reverse complement strand
GGTCACTTCGCACCTCGTGGCTTGGCGTGGCGAACCGCCACTCCGCGCGCGGCGGGACGGGTGCGCCCGCTGGAGCGCCTGCTGCATGAAGCGGAAGCGGGCGCACCCGTCCCGCCGCGCCTCGCACAACGGGGGTTTTCGGGTACGACCTGGGAAGGTGTTGGCGGTGCCGCGGGTTACTGCGCGTGGTCGAGCATCGCCGGGTCGATCGACACCGATGCGAAGTCGACGTTGCCGCGGCGGGCGTGCGCCTTCTGCTCGTTGGTGCCGTCCTCGATCGACTCGACGCGCGTGTTGGGGGCGTTCTGGTTAATGAGCCACGCGAGGTTGGTTGCCGAGTCGGAGGCGGTCATCGCCTCGTCGTACGTGATGCGGCCATCGAGGAACAGGCGGCACAGCGCCTGCTCGAAGGTTTGCGATCCGGGATAGAGCGACTGCTCCATCGCTTCCTTGATCTGCGCGAACTCGCCGCTCTTGATGAGCTCGGCGATCAGCGACGTGTTGAGCAGGATCTCGACGGCCGGCTGCAGCTCGCCGTCGCGGTTGCGCACGAGGCGCTGCGAGATGATGGCGCGCAGGCCGATCGACAGGTCGGACAGCACCGCCGAGCGCGCGTCGTGAGGGAACAGGTTGATGATCCGCGACAGCGCGTGATAGCTGTTGTTGGCGTGGATCGTCGACAGGCACAGGTGGCCGGTCAGCGTGTGGATCAGCGCCGCCTGCATCGTCTCCTTGTCGCGGATCTCGCCGATCATGATGAGGTCGGGCGCCTCGCGGAGCGCATTGGCGAGCGCGAGGTGATAGTTCTGCGTGTCGATGCCGATCTCGCGCTGGTTGACGATGCTCTGCTTGTGCTCGAACAGGTACTCGATCGGGTCCTCGATCGTCAGGATGTGGCCGGGCTTCTTGAGGTTGCGATGGTCGATCATCGCCGCGAGCGTGGTCGACTTGCCGGAGCCGGTGGCGCCGGCCACCAGCACGAGGCCGCGGCGCTCGACGACGAGGTCGAGCAGCACCGGCGGCAGCCGCAGCTGCGCGAACGGCGGGATGTTGCTGCGCACGTAGCGGATGACGAGCGAGATCGTGCCGCGCTGGCGGAAGATGTTGATGCGGAAATTGCCCACCGCGCGGTCGAGGTGCGAGAGGTTCATCTCGAGCTCGCTCTCGAACGCGCGCGCCTGCTCCTTGTTCATCAGCTCGTAGGCGATGCGACGCACCGTGTCGGGGTCCATCGGCTGCGTCGACACCGGCGAAACCACGCCGTTGACCTTGAGGTTGATCGGCGCGCCGCAGGAGATGAACAGGTCGGAAGCCTGCTTCTCCGCCATCAGCTTGAAGAGCCGGTCGAGGAACATGGTGCGTCACCCTTTGCATGCGCCGCCGCCGGCTACAATGCCGGGGCGGACGGTTCTCATGATGATGTCATGAAATGTCGCGGGCCGCCACGCAATGCGCGCGTTCGCGCGTCGCTGGCCGGCATGCGACGATTCCGTAACGGATCACTGCCTAAGCAATTTCCATGCTCGCCATCATAGGGGGCAGCGGCCTCGATACGCTGCCCGAGCTTCGCGACGCCCGCGGCACGCCGCTCGATACGCCCTTCGGGCGGTCGGCCACGCTGTGGCGCGGCCGGCTGGCAGGAACCGAAGTGCTTTTTCTCGCGCGGCACGACACCGGCCATCGCCTGCCGCCGCACCGGATCAACTACCGCGCGAACATCCGCGCGCTCGCCGATGCGGGGGCGCGCGACGTCATCGCCGTGGCGGCCGTGGGCGGCATCGCCGGGCATCCGCCCGGCTCGCTGGCCGTGCCGCGACAGATCGTCGACTACACGTCGGGGCGCGACGCGACGTTCTTCGACGGCGACGGGGCGGCGGTCACGCATGTCGATTTCACCGAGCCGTATGCGCCGGCGCTGCGTGCGGCGCTGCTCGCCGCGGGACGTGCCGCGTCGGTCGCGCTCGTCGATGGCGGCGTCTACGCGGCAGTCAACGGCCCGCGGCTCGAGACCGCGGCCGAGATCGACCGGCTCGAGCGCGATGGCGCGACGATGGTCGGCATGACCGGCATGCCCGAGGCGGCGCTCGCCCGCGAGGCCGGCCTCGCGTACGCGGCGCTGACGCTGTCGATCAACCACGCCGCCGGACGCGGCGAGAGCGTTGCGGGCATTTCGCACGACGCACTGCTGAAGGTGCTCGGCAAGGGAATGCGCGACGTTTGTGCGATCCTCGAGGCCGTGGCGAGGCCGCGAGGCACGACGACGTGATACGCGACATCCTGCGAATGGGCGACCCGCGGCTTTTCGAGCGCTCGTCGCCAGTGACGGCGCTCGGCACGCCGGCGTTGCACGCGCTGCTCGCCGACATGCGCGAGACGATGGCCGCGGCCAGCGGTGCGGGCCTCGCCGCGCCGCAGATCGGCGTGCCGTTGCGCGTCGTGATCTTCGGCGTCGAGGCCAACCCGCGCTATCCCGACGCCGAGCCGGTGCCGTACACCGAGCTCGTCAACCCGGTGATCACGATCCTCGGCGACGACGAGGAGGACGGCTGGGAAGGGTGCCTCTCCGTACCCGGATTGCGCGGTGTGGTGCCGCGTTTCACGACCCTGCGCTACGAGGGCTTCGATCCGGTCGGCAACCCGATCCGGCGCGAGGTGACCGGTTTTCATGCCCGTGTCGTGCAACACGAATGCGATCACCTCGACGGCGTGCTCTACCCGATGCGGATGCGCAATTTCCGGCAGTTCGGCTATACCGACATCCTCTTTCCAGGGCGGGAGACGGTCGGCGAGTGACGGGCGTTGTCCAGCACAGGCGGTTCGGACACTGGGAGGCGCTGGAATGGGTGGTTCGGCAGCCGATGTCGGCCCCTTTGACACTGCCTCAGACGGCGCCCGCAGTACGGTATCCAAGTCCTTGATGCGGCAGCAATCACGCCGGGTTGCCCGAAACTTGCGTGTATATAGGCATCCGAATGCGAACCCAGCGAACAACCACCATGCCGCAAGGAAAATCCACCAGTCGCAGGCGATTTGTACGCTCCATCGCGCCTGCTGTCGTGTTGTCGGCCGGCCTCCTGGGCGCGGGCGCCGCGTACGCGGTGCCTGAGCTTCAGTTGACGGTGCCGGGCGGCACGTACGATGGAACGCTTGAAACGACGTTCGCGTCCGGCCAGACGTTCGACCTGTACGCGCTGTTCGGGCCGAACCAGGACACCCTATCCGACACGTTCTACATTTCGTTCGCACTCGAGCTTGGCGCGGACGATTCACCGGTGGGCACGAGTGGCTCGCATCCCGCGCTGAATGCGGGTTCATTCAAGTTCGGTGGCCAGACGTACAACGTGACGTCAGACCTCACTTGGGGTACGCCGAGCGGATTGCCGACGCACGGCGATTTTCCGACGTGGTACGGCATGCTGCCCTTCCAGTTCTCGTCCGGCAACCAGACCGCATCGATCGACACCCAGACGACGACGCCGAGCTCGATCAGTGGTGGCTGCTTGAGCGACTGTCTCTACTTCACCAGCTTCGCCGTCGATACTTCACTGCTGTCGAGTGCGTATTCGATCCACTTCGACCTGTTCGACCAGAAAACGCTCGATGGCGACCATCCGGCCGTCAACGCGCCGTTCTCGCACGACGCGCAAAGCCTTGATGGCGGCTGCACCCAGGTGCCATGCGGCCCGCGCGAGCAGGTGCCGGAGCCCGCGACGCTCGCTCTGATGATCGCCGGATTGGCGGGCCTCGTCGCCACACGCCGTCGCCGCCGCTGATTCAAACTGCTGCAAGCGCGCAGGGCCGCTTAGGCGGCCCTTCGTCTTTCCGGGCGCCGCTCATTGCGCGCGGCGCGGGGAACACCCTCAGGCCGGCACCGCCAAGGCGTCGTAGAGCATCGTCTCGAGCCGCAGCAGCGCCTGCTCGTCGTGCAGCCGCGCGCCGTCGATCAGGAACACGTCCTCGGCGCGGTCGCCGAGCGTGTTGATCTTGGCGCTCGCGATGTTGACGTTCGCCTCGGCTAGCAGCCACGCGACCTGCGCGAGGAGGCCAGGGCGGTCGCCGGCGACGACCTCGAGGATGTAGCGCAGCCCCTTGTCGTCCGGGAAGATCTGGATCTCGGGCGTCAGCGGGAAGTGCCGCAGGCGCCGCGACAGCCGCCCGCTCGTCGGCGGCGCGAGCGGGCCCGCATCGGTGAGCGCCTTGCGCAGCTCGTGCTCGACGTACTGGATCGCCGAGCGCGACGTCGCGCCGGGATTCGCTGGGTCGTGCACGACGAACGTGTCGAGCGCGTAGCCGCCGCGCGTCGTGTGGATGCGCGCCTCGAGGATCGACAGGCCCGCGCGCCCGAAGAAGCCCGCGATGCGCGCGAACAACGCCCTCTGGTCGGGCAGGTAGATCATCACCTCGAGGCCGGTGCCCGCGCGCGCGAGCCGTGCCTGGACGATGGGCTCGCGACGATCGAGCCGCCAGTGCAGGTTGCGCGCATGCCAGGCGATCTCGTCGGCGGTGTGGCGCTGGAAATAGGCGACGTCGAGCGCGTTCCACAGCGGAGCCTCGGCGCCGTCGGCGATCGCCGCGAGACGGAGCAACCGCCGCGCCTCGTCCTGGCGCACGCGGATCGAGTCGTGCAGCGCGGTCGCGCCGCCGTGCTCGAGCGCGCGCCGCGTCGCGTGGAAGAGGTCCTCGAGAAGCTGGCCCTTCCATGCGTTCCACACCTTCGGGCTCGTGCCGCGGATGTCGGCGACCGTCAGGAGGTAGAGCGCGGTGAGGCGACGCGCGTCGCCGACTTTCTGTGCAAACGCCTCGATCACCGCGGGATCGGTGAGGTCGGATTTTTGCGCGACGGCACTCATCGCGAGGTGGTTTTGCACGAGCCACGCGACGAGCTTCGCATCGTCGCGTGGCAAGCCGTGCGTGCGGCAGAACCGCTTCGCGTCGCGCGCACCGAGCGTCGAATGGTCGCCGCCACGGCCTTTGCCGATGTCGTGGAAGAGCCCGGCGAGGTAGAGCAGCTCCTTGCGCTCGAAGTCGCCGATCAACCGCGAGCAGAGCGGGTATTCGTGCGCGTGCTGCGCCTCGGTGAAGCGCCGCAGGTTGCGGATCACCATCAGCGTGTGCTCGTCCACCGTGTACACGTGGAAGAGGTCGTGCTGCATCTGCCCGACGACTCGCCCGAACACCGGCAGATACGCGCCGAGCACGCCGGTCAGGTTCATCCGCCGCAGCTCGTGCGTGATGCCGCGTGGCTCGCGGAACATCGCGACGAAGCGCGCGCGATTGCCGGCATCGCGGCGGAACGCGGCGTCGATGTGGCGACGCGCGCGTACGATCGCGCGCAGCGTACGCGCCGACATCCCCTTGAGCTCGGCGTGCCGCTGCATCGTCAGGAACGCGTCGAGGATCGCCGACGGGCGCTTGTCGAAGAGCCCGGCGTCGCCGATGTGCAGCAGCTCGTCGAGCGCGACGAAGTCGGAGTCGATCGGCGTCGCCACGCGCGAAGGCGCGAGGATGCGCACGCCGAGGTTCTGCATCAGGATCGTGTTGAGAAGGCGCACCTCGCGGGCCGCACGGTAATAGCGCTGCATCAGGCGTTCGCTGGCGCGGCGCGTCGGCGTGTCGGCAAGGCCGACCTCGCGCGCGAGCGCCGTCTGCTCGTCGAACACGAGCCGGTCCTCGCGGCGCGCGGCGAGGTAGTGCAGGCGCACGCGCAGCGTCGCGATCGTGCGCTCGTGGCGCGATGCGCTTCTCGCCTCGGCGAGCGTCATCAGGCCGTTGTGCGCGAGCTCGCGCCAATTGCGGCCGAGGCCGGCGGCAGCGGAGACCCACAGCACCGTCTGCAGGTCGCGCAGGCCACCCGGGCTCTCCTTGACGTTGGGCTCGAGATTGTAGATCGCGTCGTCGTACTTGAGATGCCGCTGCTGCTGCTCGAGCGCCTTCGCCGCGTAGAACGCGCGGATGTCGAGCGCCGCGGCAAAGCGCGCCGAGAACAGGCGTGCGAGCTTCGCCGAACCGGCGATGCGGCGGTGCTCGAGCAGGCTCGTGCGCACGGTGACGTCGGCGGCCATCTCCCGCTCGCACTGGGCGATCGTGCGCGTCGCGTGCGCCGCCTCGAGGCCGATGTCCCACAGCGTCGCGACGAAGCGCTCGAGCGACGCCGCGTCGGGCGACTCCGCGTCGTCGAGCAGGATCAGGAGATCGACGTCGGAATGGGGGAAGAGCTTGCCGCGGCCGTAGCCGCCGACGGCGAGTAGGGCGGCGCCGGCCGGCATCCGTGACGCCTGCCAGACGTCCTTCAGCACGCGATCGGTCAGGCGCGCGAGCCCGCGCAGCAGCCGCGGCGTGTCGGGGCGCGCGAAGAACGCGTTGCGCAGCGCGAGTCGCTCGCTCGCGAGCGTGTCGCGCCAATGCGCGATCGGCGACGCGACTTTCATCGCCGACTCGATCATGCCCGGCACGGCGGCCATGAGCGTTGCGTCAGGCGTCGAGCGGCGGGGGCGGCGGCGTGCCGCTGGAGACGGTCAGCACCTCGAAACCGTCGTCGGTGACGAGCACCGTGTGCTCCCATTGCGCCGACAGCGAGTGGTCGGCGGTGACGATCGTCCAGCCGTCGGCGAGGCCGCGGATGCCCGGGCGGCCGGCATTCACCATCGGCTCGACGGTGAAAATCATGCCGGGCTGGAGCTTGAGGCCGGTGCCGGGGCGCCCGTAGTGGAGCACCTGCGGCTCCTCGTGGAAGCGCCGGCCGATGCCGTGCCCGCAGAACTCGCGGACGATCGAAAAGCCGTTGCTCTCGGCATGACGCTGGATCACGTGGCCGATGTCGCCCAGGTGCGCGCCCGGTCGCACGGCGCGGATGCCCTTCCACATCGCCTCGTAGGTGACGTCGACCAGGCGCCGCGACTGGATCGACGGCGCGCCGATGAAGAACATGCGGCTCGAGTCCCCGTGGTACTCGTCCTTGATGACGGTGACGTCGACGTTGATGATGTCGCCGTTGCGAAGCTTGCGGTCGCCCGGGATGCCGTGGCAGACGACGTGGTTGATCGACGTGCAGAGCGACGCCGGATACGGCGAATGGCCGGGCGGCGCGTAGTTGAGCGTCGCCGGCACGGTGCGCTGCACGTCGACCATGTACACGTGGGCGAGGCGGTCGATCTCGCCGGTGGTCACGCCGGCCTTGACGTGGGGCGTCAGGTAGTCGAGGAGCTCTGAGGCGAGGCGGCCGGCCTCGCGCATGCGCACGATCTCGTCGGCGGACTTGATGGGGACGGACATGGCGTCAATGGTGGGGGCTGGTGATCACGCCCGCAACAGCTCGTTGATCGCGGTCTTGGCGCGGGTCTTGGCGTCGACGCGCTTGACGATCACCGCGCAGTAGAGGTGGAGCCCGGTGTCGCCGGACGGCAGGCTGCCGGCGACGACGACCGATCCGGCCGGCACGCGGCCGTAGGACACCTGGCCGCTCGCGCGATCGACGATCCGCGTGCTCTGGCCGAGGAACACGCCCATGCCGAGCACCGCGTTCTCCTCGACGATCACGCCCTCGACGACTTCGGAGCGCGCGCCGATGAAGCAGTTGTCCTCGATGATCGTCGGGTTGGCCTGCAGCGGCTCGAGCACGCCGCCAATGCCCACGCCGCCCGACAGGTGGACATTGCGGCCGATCTGCGCGCACGAGCCGACGGTCGCCCATGTGTCGACCATCGTGCCTTCGTCGACGTAGGCGCCGATGTTCACGTACGAGGGCATCAGCACGACGTTTTTCGCGACATAGGCGCCGCGGCGCGCGACGGCCGGCGGGACGACGCGCACGCCGGCGCGCGCGAAGTCGGCGTCGGTGAAGCGCGCGAACTTCGTGTGCACCTTGTCGTAGAACCGGAACGGCACCGCGGGCCCTTCAAGGCCGATGCCGGCGTTGCCGGCGAGGCGGAACGACAGCAGCACCGCCTTCTTGATCCATTGGTGGACGTGCCACGCGCCGTCGATCTTCTCGGCGACGCGCAGGCGGCCGGCGTCGAGCTCGGCGATCACGTGGTCGACCGCCTCGCGCACGTCGGCCGGAGCGTGCTCGGGGTCGAGCGTGGCGCGGGATTCCCACGCCGCGTCGAGTGTCGCGGACAGCGATGACATCGAATGGGGCTCGCGAAAAGTCGCGATTTTACCGCGTGGACCAGCGCCGCGCCCCGGCCCTGCCGTCATCCCCGGGAAGGGCGGGGGGCCAGAGGTGACCCACGGATCAGCGGGACGCGCACGTCCTCGCCGCGTCAGCCGAATTCCCGCATGCGCGGGAATGCCGATGGGCTCCGCCTACATCGCCTTGAACCGATGCGCGAAGCTGCGCGACACGGTGAGCGTCTCGGGACGCGACTTGAGATGGATGACCGGCTGGTCGCGCCAGTCACGCTCGACGCGCGCGATCGCGCCGAGATTGACGATCGTGCCGCGATGCACCTGCCAGAAGGCCTCGGGATCGAGCTCCTCGTAGAGCTCCTTGATCGGCTTGCGAATGAGGCCGTCGCCATTGCGGGTGACGACCTTCGTGTACTTGTCCTCGGCCTGGAAGTACAGGACATCGTCGATGGCGATCATCGTCAGCGCGTTGCCGAGCGACGCGCGCACCCAGCGCAGCGCCGGCGTCGCATCGCGCGCGGCAAGGCGCGCGAGCACCGCATTGAGGTCGAGCGGCGCGCTCTTCAAGCGCGCCTTGAGCCGCGCGACGACCTTGGCGATGCGATCGGGTGCGACCGGCTTCAACAGGTAGTCGATCGCGCCTTCCTCGAACGCCGCGACCGCGTATTCGTCGTACGCGGTGACGAACACGACGTGCAGGCTGCCGCCGAGCGCGCGCGCGACGTCGAGGCCGTCGCGCCCGGGCATGCGGATGTCGAGGAATGCGATGTCGGGCTGGTGCGTGCGTGCGAGCAACAACGCCTCGTCACCGTTCGGCGCCGTGCCGACGATGCCGAGCTCGGGCCACGCCTCGCCGAGCCGCGCCTTCAGTTGCGCGGCCAGCATCGGCTCGTCTTCGGCGATGAGGGCAGTGGCCATCAGTCGTGCGCGAGCGGGATCGACAGCGTCGCCAGCGTGCCTCCGCCCGGCGCAGCCGCCATCGTGAGCTTCGCGCGCTCGCCGTACAAGGCCGCGAGCCGCTCGCGGATGTTGCTGAGGCCGACACCCATGCCCGGGGACGGGGTTTCGATGGCGCCGACCCCGGTGCCGGTGTCGCGGACGCGCACGACGAGCCGGTCGCCCTCGGTTGTCGCGGTCACGTCGACGCGGCCGCCGTGGACCGTGGGCTCGAGGCCGTGCTTGACCGCGTTCTCGACGAGCGAGATGACGAGGTTGGGCGGGAACGCCGCGCCGCGCAGCGCGTCGGGCACGTCGACGGCGAACGCGAGGCGATCGCCCATCCGCATCTTGAGGATGTTGAGGTACGCCTCGATCAGCCGCGACTCCTGGCCGAGCGTCGACGATGCGGCGCGCAGCTGCGGCAGCGACGCGCGCAGGTAGCCGATCAGGTGCGTGAGCAGCACGTTGGCGCGCGGCGGGTCGGTCTCGATCAGGTACTGCATCGACGCCAGCGTGTTGAACAGGAAATGCGGCTCGATCTGCGCCTGCATCATCTTGAGCTGCGCCTCGACGGCCTGGCGCGACAGCAGATGGTGCTCGGCCTTGGCGCGCTGCAGCGCGGCCTCGGCGAGCGAGTCGCGGATCCTGACGTGGAAGAACAGGCTGACGAAGAGCCCGATGATCATCGACGCGACGACGTTGCCGACGAAGACCGCGCCATGGCTCGCGATGTAGGCACGGTCGTAGCCCTTGGCGACGATCACCAGCAACACGCCGATCACGGCGCCGACGGCGACCGCCGCGAGGAGGCGGCGGAACGCCTTGGGCTTGTCCCACGGCGACACCACGTTGACGCAATACGCGATCGAGAAGCCGGAGAGCTGGACGGTGACGAACGGATGCCAGAACGGCCGCGGGTCGTCGATCCACAGCGCCAGCGCGATGCCGGTGTTGAGCGCGGCGATCAGGAAGATCGACAGCGGCGACGCACGGAAGCCGGCGGCGAGCCGATCGGCGAAGCTGCGGCGCGGCGAGGCGGCGGTGAGCGCGTCCATGGGGTGATTCTAGGGGCGAACCGCCGCGATTCACGGCCCTCGCGACGGGGCGCCCGCCACCGGGACGAAGCGTTGCGGGGGGCGACTGGCCGTCAGCGCCCGTGCCGCACGAACCCGACCAGCCGCTCGACGCCCGCGGCGCACTCGGCGGCGTCGGCCACCAGCGCGACCCGCACGCGACCGACGCCCGGGTTCACGCCGTGCGCGTCGCGGCCGAGGAAGCTTCCCGGCAGCACGGTGACGTTGGCCGCGGCATGGAGGTCGCACGCGAACGCGACGTCGTCGCCGCCGACGTCGATCCACAGGTAGAACGCGGCCTCGGGCATCGCGCAGGGCAGCACGGCGGCGATTTCCGGCACCAGCATGCGGAATTTCGCCGCGTAGAGCGCGCGGTTGGCGCGCACGTGCGACTCGTCGTTCCACGCGGCGATGCTGGCGTGCGCCACCATGCCGGACATCGCCGAGCCGTGATACGTGCGGTACTGCAGGTAGGCGCGCAGCAGCGCGGCGTCGCCGGCCACGAATCCCGAGCGCAGCCCCGGCGCGTTCGAGCGCTTCGACAGCGAGCCGAACACCACGAGCCGCGCGTAATCGCGGCGACCGCAGGCCGCCGCGGCGGCGAGCGCGCCGAGCGGCGCGCGCCCTTCGTCGAAGTAGATCTCCGAATAGCACTCGTCGGACGCGATGACGAAGCCGTGGCGATCGGCGAGCGCGAACAGGCGCTGCCACGTCGCGGCGTCGACGACGCTGCCGGTCGGGTTGTCGGGCGAGCACACGTAGAGAAGCTGCGTGCGGCGCCACACGCTCTCCGGCACCGCGTCGAAATCGTGACGGAAGCCACGCGCCGGGTCGGCGTTGACGCAGTACGTGTCGGCGCCGGCGAGCAGCGCCGCGCCCTCGTAGATCTGGTAGAACGGATTGGGCACGACGACCACGGGCGCCGGCCGGCTCGCGTCGATCACCGTCTGCGCGAAGCTGAACAGCGCCTCGCGGCTGCCGAGCACCGGCAGCACCTGGGTCGCGGCGTCGAGCGCGGGCAGCGCATGGCGTGCGGCGAGCCAACGCGCGATGGCCTCGCGCAGCGCGGGCGCGCCGGCCGTCGTGGGATAATTTGCGAGCGCGGGCGTGCCCTCGGCGAGCGCGTCGACGATGAGCCGGGGCGTCGGGTGGCGCGGCTCGCCCATGCCGAAGTTGATGGGCGACAGAGGCGGCGCCGCGTGACCGGCGAACAGCGTACGCAGCCGCTCGAACGGATACGGCTGCAGGCGCGTGAGGCGGGGATTCATTGCGGGGAAGGCGAGCGATGCGGCGCACGATTATAGCGATGCAGGCGCGGTGCGGCGCATGATGCGCAACGTGGTTGCGTACCGGTTGGCAGGCGCGGTTCAGCGAGCGCTGCAATGATGGCCGACGCCGTGCAGGCTTCGCGTGTGGCACGCGCGGCAGCTTTACTCGCGACGTTCGTGGCGGCGCTGCTCCTCGTTGCCGTCATTGCGTATTGGCTGTGGCGCTGGCTCGCGCCCGCGCCCGTGCATGTGATCGTCGCGCCGCCCCGCGACCCGGTCGCAACGATCGTCGCCTCGGGATGGCTCGCGGCGCCGCCCGCCACCAGCGGCGCGGCACTCGCGGCCGAGACCCTGGCCGGCGACGCCCGCCTCATCGGCGTCATCGCCGACACCGGCGGTGGCGGCTACGCGCTCTTTCGGCTGCCGGCAGGGCCGAAGCTCGTGCGCGAAGGCGCCGCGATCGCGGGTGGCGCAACGCTCGTGCACGTGGCGCCTTTCACGATCCGCATCCGCGACGCATCGGGCGAGCGCGACATCGCGCTGCGCGCCGCGAGCGCGAGCCCGATCGCGCCGTCGGTCGCGCCGGGTGTTGCCGCGCGGCCGCGCGCGGTGACCGCGGCCTGCGTGACGCCACCCGGTTTCAGCGGACCTGTCGTGAGGCTCAATGCCGAGCTGCTGCAAGGCCTCGCCGGACAGCCGGATGCGTTGCGTGCGATCGTCGTGCCGGAGCAAGGCGGGATGGCGGTGCGCGAGGGCAGCGGCTTCGCGCAGATGCTCGGCCTCGCGCCGACCGATCGTGTGCGTCTCGCCAACGGCATCCCGCTTGCGAACGCCGACGACGTGATGGCGGCGGTCGTCACGCCGCTCGTCGCCAATCAGTCGGTGCGCCTGTCGGGCACGCGCAATGGCAAGCCGCAGGAGATGCTGCTGCTCAACGCTGGCGCCTGTCCGGGCTAACCCGCTGTCATTCCCGCGCAAGCGGGAATCCAGCAGTGACGTTGCGCGAGACGCGCAACGCCTGCCCATGGCCGCGCCACCGCTGGATCCCCGCTTGCGCGGGGATGACGGCAGGCTAGTCGCCCACCGCGCGCGATTCTCGCCGCGCGTCGAGCCAGGCCACGAGGTCGCGCGGATGGTCGAGCCAGCCGTCCGCGGGCCAGCGGTCGGGATCGGCGCCCGGGCCGAGGTACCCCCAGCGCGCGACGAGCGTGGGCATGCCGGCGGCACGTCCCGCGTCGATGTCGCGCAGGTCGTCGCCGACGTAGACGAACGCCGAGGGCGGCAACGCGAGCGCCTCCGCGGCGGCCAGTAGCGGCGCCGGGTGCGGCTTGGGATGCGGCGTCGTGTCGCCGCTGACGATCGTGCCGGCGCGCGCCGCGAGCCCGAGATGCGTGGTGACGGGCTCGGTATAGCGCGCTGCCTTGTTGGTGACGATGCCCCACGCGAGGCCGCGCGCGTCGAGCGCATCGAGCATCGCCTCGACACCCTCGAAGAGACGAGTGCGATCGGCCAGCGTCGCGGTGTAGTGGACGAGAAACGCGTCGCGCAGCGCGAGGTAGCGCGGGTGATCGCTCGACACCTGCATGCCGGCCAGCAGGAGGCCACGCGCACCGGTCGACGAGTACACGCGCAGCGACTCGACGTCGACGGGTGCGAGCCCTTCGTCGGCACGCACGCGATTGAGCGCGGCCGCGAGGTCGGGGGCGCTGTCGGCGAGCGTGCCGTCGAGGTCGAACAGCACGCCGCGCAAGGGCTTCGTCATGAGGCCAGCACGGGGCGCGAGAACGCCGCGAGATAGTTGACCGAAACGTCGTCGGCGAGCGCGTAGCTTTTCGCGAGCGGGTTGTAACGCATGCCCGCCACCCGCGTGGGCTCGAGGCCCGCGCGCCGTGCGTCGCGCATGAGCTCCGACGGATTGATGAAGCGCGTCCAGTCATGGGTGCCGCGCGGCAGCAGCCGCAACAGGTACTCGGCGCCGACGATCGCCAAGAGATACGACTTCGGGTTGCGCGCGATCGTCGAGAACACCACGGTGCCGCCGGGCGCCGCAAGCGTCGCGCACGCGGCGATCGTCGACGCGGGATCGGGCACGTGCTCGAGGAGCTCCATGCAGGTGACGACGTCGAACGCGCCGGGCGATGACGCGGCCAGCGCCTCGGCGGCGACCAGCCGGTAGTCGACGTCGACGCCCGATTCGAGGCGGTGCAGCTTGGCGACGCCGAGCGCCTTCGGCGAGAGGTCGATGCCGGTGACGCGCGCGCCGCGCAATGCCATCGCCTCGGTGAGGATGCCGCCGCCGCAGCCGACGTCGACGATCGTGCGGCCGGCGAGACCGCCCGCAACGGCATCGATCCAGTCGACGCGCAGCGGGTTGATGTCGTGCAGCGGCTTCATGTCGCTGGCGGGATCCCACCAGCGGTGCGCCAGCGCGCCGAATTTTTCGAGCTCGGCCGCGTCGGCGTTGACGTTGGCCGGCGGGGTTGTTGCAATGCTCATCGAGGTGCGCTCACGATGCGATCCCGCCACGCGCGGGCGCGCGCGGCGATCGCAGCCGCATCGATGCGCGTTGGCGCGCGGTTGGCGACGACACGCTCGCCGGCGACGAACACATCGGTCACGTGCTCGCGCGACGCCGCGTGGACGAGCTGCGAGACGGGATCGTAGCAGGGCTCGGTTGCGACGCTCGCAAGATCCACCGCGATGAGGTCGGCGAGCTTGCCGCGCTCGAGGGAGCCGATCGACGCGCCGAGGCCGAACGCATCGGCGCCGTGCTGCGTCGCCATCCGCAGAACCTGCTGTGCCGGCAGCAGCGTCGGGTCGCCGCTGGTCCCCTTGGCGACGAGCGCGGCGAGCCGCATCGCGTCGAACATGTCGAGGCGGTTGTTCGACGCCGCGCCGTCGGTGCCGAGCGCGACGTTGATGCCGGCCGCGACATACGCCGCGACCGGGGCGATGCCGGCGCCGAGCTTGAGGTTCGACGCCGGGCAATGCACGACATGGCATCCCTGGCGCGCGAGCCGCTCGACGTCACCCGCGCCGGGATGCACGGCATGCACGGCGACGAACCCGGGCCCGGTGACGCCGAGCGCGTCGAGCCGCGCCAGCGGCGTCATGCCGTCGCGCGCCAGCGCGTCGTCGCGCTCGGCCCGCGTTTCCTGCAGGTGCGTGACGATGCCAAGGTCGGTCTCGCGCGTGATCGTGACGATCTTGCGCCACGTGGCGTCGCCGACGGTGTAAGGCGCATGCGGCGCGAGCACGAACGACAGCGTCGCCGCGCCCTTGAACGCGTCGCGCGCGGCGAGCCCGCGCGCGAGGTGCGCGTCGGCGTCGGCCGCGCCCGCCATCGGGAAGTCGAGCACCGGGATGCCGACGACGGCGCGCATCCCGGCGGCGATCCACGCCTTGGCCGACGCCTCTGCATGGAAATACATGTCGGCGGCCGTGGTCACGCCGCCGCAGAGCATCTCGGCGGCCGCCGCGAGCGTGCCGTCGTAGACGAAGTCGGGCGCGACGTGCGCCATCTCGGCCGGCCAGATGTGCTCGCGCAGCCACGCGTCGAGCGGCACGTCGTCGGCGATGCCGCGCAGCAGCGTCATCGCGGCATGCGTGTGGGCGTTGACGAAGCCCGGCATCACGGCATGCGTGGCGAGCTCGATCGCCTCGCGCGGCGCGTAGCGCTCGTCGGCCTCCGCGGCCGGCAGGAGCGCGACGATGCGGCCGGCGTCGACCATGAGCGCATGCGCCTCGAGCGCGCCGTCGCGCGCGATCGGCACGAGCCAGCGCGCGTCGATGCGCAAGTCGACCGCGCGGCGGTCGTCGCTCATGGGGGTGTCATCGCACGGATCGTCGTCGCAAACAAAAAGCCCCGCATCCGCGGGGCCTTTTGCGACCGGGTTGCCCGGCCATCATTGCATCGTTACATGCTGCTGGTGGCTTCACCCTTGACTTCGACTTCCACGCGGCGATTCGGGGCGAGGCAGGCGATCAGCTCGCGCAGCGCCTTCTGGTTGCAGACGACGCCAGGCAGCGGCTGCGTCTTGCCCATGCCGAGCGTCTCGATCTTGTCGCGCGCCACGCCCTTGCTGACCAGGTAGTCGCGCACGGCGTCGGCGCGGCGCTCGGACAGCTTCTGGTTGTAGGC
>Ga0070679_100002916_pt1 | contig 15554 bp, 16 predicted proteins | sample KBSC63BmetaG_FD_65652 | JGI IMG/M metagenome (GOLD analysis project Ga0070679, IMG submission 65652) | Corn rhizosphere microbial communities from Kellogg Biological Station, Michigan, USA - KBS C6-3B metaG | ecosystem: Host-associated > Plants > Roots > Rhizosphere | place: USA: Michigan... | reverse complement strand
CGTGGGGACGCCGAGCTGGAGGACGCGCCTCAATGGGCCACCTTCGGGGAGAGGCCGCTCGGCCGTACGAGCAGCACGACGGCGAGGAGGAGCACGACCGCGAGATCACCGGTGCCACTCGACGCGTAGTAGTTCGCGTACTGCTGGATCAGCCCCACCGCCACGGCGGCGATCGCCGAGCCGCCGATCGAGCCGAAGCCGCCGATCACGACGACGATGAACGCGAAGATCAGCAGCGAGGTGCCCCGGGTCGGGTCGACCACGCCGAAGTACACGCCGGAGAGCACGCCCGCGAGCGCCGCGAGCGCGCCGCCGAGCGCGAAGACGATCGTGAACGCACGGCGGACATCGATGCCGAGCGCGCTCACCATCGCGCGGTTCTCGACGCCGGCACGGATCACGAGGCCGAACCGGGTGTAGCGGAGAAACGCGGTCAGGCCGAGCAGGACGAGCGCGGCGACGCCGATCTCGAGAAAGCGGTCGTTCGGGACGTTTGCTCCGAGGATCGTGGTCGTGTCGATCATCCACGAGGGGACGGGGAACGGCTTGGGATCGGCGCCCCAGATTCCCTGCACGAGCGCGCCCAGCGCGAGCGCGAGCCCGACCGTCACGAGCACCTGCTCGATCGGCCGCCGGTAGAGCGGGCGGATCAGGGAGAGCTCGACGAGCGCTGCGAGCAGCGCCCCGCCCGCGATCCCGAACGCGCCGCCCACCACGAGCCGCGTCCCGGCGCCGCCGCCGATCTGCTCGCCGAACCACCAGGCGAGGTACGCCCCGACCGTGATGAAGGCTCCGTGGGCGAAGTTGAGCACTCCCATCAGCCCGTAGATCAGCGAGAGCCCCGATGCGACGAGGAAGTACATCGCCCCGAGCCCGAGCCCCGTGATCGTGAGGAGCACGAACGTGCTCACGCTCCCGGCCGCCCTTCCTCGACGGTCGCGGCGCCATGGACGCCGAGGAGCCGTCGCACGTGGTCGGGGTCGGCGAGCAGCTCCTCCGCGGGACCGGCGTGGACGACTCGGCCCGCGTCCAGGACGACGACGTCCCGCGCGACGCGCTGGACGACCCGGAGGTTCTGCTCGACGAGGAGGATCGTCGAGAGCTCCGCCGCGCGCTCGAGCGCCGCGGCGACCTCGGTCACCAGCAGCGGGGCCAGCCCCTTCGTCGGCTCGTCCACGAGCAGCAGGCTGTTCTCGTTGAGCAGCGCCCTCGCGATCGCGACCATCTGCTGCTGCCCGCCGGACAGCGTGCCCGCCCGCTGGCCGGCCCGCTCGCGGAGCTCGGGAAAGAGATCGTGGACGAGCTCGTACCGCGGCGCCGGCGTCCGTTCCGCGAGACGGAGGTTCTCCTCCACGGTGAGGCCGGCGAAGACGTCTCGGTCCTCGGGCACGTACCCGACGCCGCGCCGGACGACGGCGTGCGTGGGCAGCCTCGTCACGTCGTCGCCTGCGAGGACGATCGCCCCGCGACTGCGCGGGACGAGCCCCATCAGAGCGCGGAGCGTCGTCGTCTTGCCGACGCCGTTCCTCCCGAGCAGCGCCGTCACGCCCCCCGAGGGGACGTCGAACGATATCCCCTGGAGCACATGGGACTCCCCGAGGTGGACGTGGAGATCCCCGACAGAGAGCGCCGGCGTCACAGAGGCTCACCGAGGTAGGCGCTCTGGACCGTGTCGTCGGCCATCACCCGCGTGGGCGTGTCGAAGGCGAGCAGGGCCCCGTGGTGCATCACCGCGAGGCGCTCCGCGAGGCCGACGACGACCTCCATGCGGTGCTCGACGAGCAGCACGGTACGTCCCTCCTCCTCGTGGACGGTGCGGATCACCTCGACGAGCCCGTCGACGTCCTCCACCGACACGCCGGCCATCGGCTCGTCGAGCAGGACGACCTGTGGCTCGCCGGCGAGCAGCATCGCGATCTCGAGCTTTCGCTTGTCCCCGTGCGAGAGCAGCCCCGCCGGCGCCGCTGCGCGATCCGCGAGCCCGACCCGCTCGAGCGCGGTGCCTGCCCGCTCCAGCGCCGGCCGGAATCGCGCAGCGCGCCGGACGACGCTCAGCGAGCCGCCGATGCGCGCCTCCGCGGCGAGCCGGACGTTCTCCCCGACCGAGAGGAGCGGGAAGACGCTCGAGACCTGGAACGACCGCCCGAGGCCGGCCTGCGTCCGCTTGTACGCGGGGGCGTCGGTGACGTCACGGCCGTCGAGCACGATCGTCCCGGCCGTGGGCCGGACGAGACCCGAGAGCAGGTTGAACAGCGTCGTCTTCCCTGCCCCGTTCGGGCCGATGATGCCGACCAGCTCGCCCTTCCGGACCTCGAGCGAGACATCGGCGACGATGCGCGCGCCGCCGATGTCGAGCCCGAGGTCACGGGTGGCGAGGATCGGAGCCTCGGAGGACACGATCCCCGGAGTCTCTCGAGGGTCTACTTGCCGTTCGCCTCCGGGGGTGCGGTGTACTTCGCGCGGAGCCGCTTGAGGACGACGGTCTGGTACTTGCCGCCGTTCTGCACGAGCTTCACCTGGAACATCGGCTGCAGCATCGCGTGATCCGACGCGCGGATCGTCTGCTGGCCCTTGGGGCCGGTGAAGCTCCAGCCCTCGAGCGACGAGATCATCCGGTCGACGTTCGACGGCGAGGCGGTGAGCGCGTGCGCGATCATCTGCCCGGCGACGAAGCCGTCGGGGGTGAAGAGGTCGGGCACCTGGTTGCGCTTGCGCATCGACTTCACGAGGAAGTCGTTGACCTTGTTCTTGGGCGCGTTCGAGACGTAGTGCGAGAGGAACGAGATCTTGTTCGCGACCGGGCCGAACGTCGGGTACGAGGCGCGCATGTCGAGCCCGGTGACCACGTGGTCGACGGAGTCGAACACACCCTGCTGGTCGAGCGCACGCCACATGGCAGGGGCGGTCGAGCCCGCCCAGGCGATGAACAGGAGGTCCGTCTTCTGCTGCTTGATCTGCTGTGCGAAGGGGGTGAAGTCCTGCGCGGACAGCGGGACGAGGATCCGGTTCACCTTCTGGCCGCCGCGGTTGCCCATCACCTGGTTGACCGCGAGGTAGTTGCCGAGCCCGAACGCCGAGTCCTGCGCGAACACCGTGACGGTCTTCCCGCCGCCGGAGCCGAGGTACGAGCTCGCCGCGAGGACGTCCTGGTAGCTCTGGCGACCCGATCGGAAGGTGTACTTGTTGATCCCCGTGATCGCGTCCGTCGCGGCCGGTCCGGAGATGTAGAGGATCTTGTTCTGGTCCGCGAGCGGCGCGAGTTGGAGCGCGACGCCCGAGGAGACGGTGCCGGCGAGGACCTTGTAGCCCTTGCCGATCAGGTCTTTCGCGGCGGAGACCGCCTTGACCGGGTCACCTGCGTCGTCTACGAGGGTCAGCTCGATCGGCTGCCCGTTGACCGCGTTCGTGCCCTTCGTCGCGTACGCGAGGCCGTAGCGCAGCCCCTGGACGTACTGCGCGCCGTAGGCGGCGAGCAGGCCAGTCCGCGAGTACACGATCCCGACCTTGATCGGCGCCTTCGCGCTCGGCGCCGCGTCGGCACCCCTGGCGCTGGCGCCCACGCCCGCGAGCGCCGCGAGAGCGGCCACGAGTACCGCAACCTTGAACCACCCCTTCATGCGTGTCCTCCAATCGATGTGGCGACCCAAACATGAGACCCGATTCAGGTCTCTTATAGCAAGCGCCTGGGCGAAGTCAAGACCCCTGTCCGGTGTCGGACGACGCTCGGTCGCCCGTCACCGCCGGAGTCTCAGACGACCTGTTCGCGGAGGAAGTTGGGTCCCGCCGCCGGGACGCACGCCACGATCAGGGCGCGGTCATCTCGGCGACGAGCGGGGCCGTGTCGAGCGGGTCGAAGCCGATCCGGTCGGCGATCTCCTCGGTCGTCGGGCGCGTGCCCTCGCGGAACAGCTCCCGGAGCAGGTCACCAGTGCCCGTGAGGCGCCACCACTCCCGACCGACCTCGCGGCGGAGGTACGCGCGGAGCTGGGCCGCGCGGATCCAGGCACGCAGGTAGTCGGCGGAGTAGAACCCGGCGTCCATGTCGGCGAGGTGGTTCGCCGCCTGGTAGCGCACACCCGTCGCCGCGGTGAGCCGCTCCTCGTAGCCGTCCGGCGTGCCGCCGTCGGAGCGGAACCGGCCCCAGAACTCGAGCTCGAACCCGAGCTTCGCCGAGTACCGGCGGAACAGGATCGTGTTGGAGAACGCGGCGGCGTCCGCGTTCTCGCGCGCCTGCGCGTCGTCGAGGCCGAAGTGCTCGGCGTGCCAGCCTGGCTCCCGGCAGATCGAGTCGAGCAGGAAGGAGTAGATCTCGGTGAGCGCGTGGTCGCGCGCGAGACGGCGAAAGGACAGCGGCAGTCCCGGATCGCAGCCCGCATAGTGGAGCGCGTGACCAGCCTCGTGGAGGAAGGACTCGTAGTCGTGGAGCCCGCCCTGCGCGCGGGTGATGAGGTGGACCAGCCTCGGTGGGTCGGTCGGGATCACGCACGCGCGCGGCGCTTTCTGGGGCCGGTCCTCGAGGTCGGGGCGGATTCCCTGCTCGGACTCGAGGTCGAATCCCATCGCCCGGAGCGTCGAGAGGCAGACCTGCACGCTCCGCTCCTTCGTGTACGTGGCCTCGAGCGGCGAGAGCCGGCGGATCCACGCCATGTGCGCAGAGCCGGGGACGTCGTCGCGACCGGAGCCGAGCAGCCGGTCGAGCCAGCGCTCGCGTGACGGGTCGAAGGCCTCCGTGCCTTCCACGCGGGCGGTGTCGACGGCGCCCGCGATCGGCCGGAGAGGAACGCGCTTCGCCGCCTCGTTGCGGGCGATCGGGTCGTCGATCCCGGTCACCGTGGACTCGAGGTCGTCGCGCGCCGCGAGCAGCGATCGGCGGTCGTCGTTGAAGCCGGCCGACACCTCGAGGACGCCGGCGCCGAGCGCGTCCCGGCGCCGGTAGTCCGGCTCGGTGGCGAGGCGCGCCTGCGCCGTCCGCAGCGGGAGCTGGTCGCCGTCCCACGCGACGCGGGCGGCCAGCAGCGCGTTCTCGAGCTCGTCCTCGCGCCCGGCGAGCTCGCGGTCGACGAGCCCTTCCTGGCATTCGAGACGGAGACGGGCGACCGACTCGCGCTCGGCGCCGTTCGCAGCCTCCTCGGCGGCACGTAGCTCCTCGAGCTGCTCGCGCGTGAACAGATCGGCGTAGCGGGCCACGATCGCAGCCTGGTCCGAGGTCTCCTTCTCCCCCACCCGTACGGCGCGCGCCTCCTCGGAGCGCTCGATCCCGTACTGCTCGAGCCGCCGCTCGAACTCGCCGGCCGAAAGCGCGGTCATGCGGCGAGCCGGGCTCCGTGCCCGAGGCGCTCGAGCGTGCGCTCGCGCCCGAGCAGCTCGAGCGACTCGTACAGGCCTGGAGACACCTTCGAGCCCGTCACCGCGACCCGGATCGGGCCGTAGACGGTGCGCGGCTTCGCTCCGAGCTCCTCGCAGAGCCGTTTCAGGGCGACCTCGATGGTTTCTGTGCCCCAGGGCTCGACGGTCGCGAGCGCCGTCGCGGCGGCATCCAGGATCCTACGGTCGAGAAGCGCCGGATCGGGCTCGACGTCGTGGAACAGGAACCCGGCGAACGAGGGGATCTCGCCGAGCCTGCCGACCTTCTCCTGCACGATCGGCGCCATCGCCCGAACCTCGTCGTCGGGCCAGTCGATCCCCTGCTCGCGGAGGTACTCGAGCACCACGCGCGCATAGGCGTCCTCGTCGAGGGCGCGGAGGTAGACCCCGTTCATCCAGTCGAGCTTCGCATAGTCGAACGTCGCCGGGCTCCGGCCGACCCGCTCGAGCGAGAAGCGCTCGACGAGCTCGTCCCGGCTCATGATCGTCGTCTCGCCGTCCGGCGCCCAGCCGAGGAGCGCGAGGAAGTTCATCAGGGCAGGCGCGATGTAGCCGGCCTCGCGGAACTCGTCGACCGAGACCGCGCCGTGCCGCTTCGAGAGCTTGCGGCCGTCCTCCCCGAACACGTTGGGGACGTGCGCGTAGACGGGGGGCGCAGCGCCGAGCGCAGCGAGGACGGCAAGCTGCTTCGGCGTGTTCGACACGTGGTCGTCCCCACGGATCACATGGGTCACGCCGTCGACCCAGTCGTCGACCGGGTTCGCGAAGTTGTACGTCGGCCGTCCGTCCGAACGGACGAGCACCCAGTCCTCGAGCTCCTCCGCCGGGAACTCGATCCGGCCCTTGACCGCGTCCTCCCATGCGATCACGCCCTCGCTCGGCATGCGCAGACGGATCGCGCCGTCGTCCTCGTACGCCTTCCCCTCGTCGACGAGGCGGCGGGCTTCCGCCAGCGCGCGATCGGCTCCGTCGAGCTGGAAGCGCGTCGGGCCGTCCCACTCGATCCCCAGCCACCGCAGTGAGCGCTCGATCTGCGCCGTCGCCTCGGCGACCTCGCGCGAGGTGTCGGTGTTCTCGATCCGGAGCAGGCACTCCCCGCCCCCACCCCGGGCGAAGAGCCAGTTGAACAGGAACGTGCGAACGCCGCCGATGTGGAGGAGCCCTGTCGGCGACGGGGCCATGCGGACGCGGACGCTCATCGCCGGCGATCGTAGTCGCCCCGACCGCACCCGCCTGGACCCCGCGGCCGCGGTTGTAGCGTTGGCGCGTGCTCTACGGTGCGCACGTCTCCTCCGCCGGAGGCATCTCGACGGCGATCGACCGGGCGGAGGAGCTCGGGTGCGACGCGGTCCAGATCTTCACCCAGAGCCCGCGCATGTGGAGGCCGACCGAGCACTCGGACGAGCAGATCGCCCGTTTTCGGGCTCGCCGCGACGAGGCTCGCATCAAGGGCGTCGTCTGCCACGCGCTGTACCTCGTCAACCTCGCGGGCACGGACCGCGAGCTCCACCGGAAGTCCGTCACGGCGATGCGCTCGTCGCTGGAGACCGCGGCGGCGATCGGCGCGGAAGGCGTCGTCTTCCACGTCGGCTCGCACCTCGGGAAGGGCCTCCCCGCCGGCTACCGGCGAGCCGTCCCGGCGTTGCGCGAGCTGCTCGAGCTGACCGACGAGCGGCTCTGGCTCGTGCTCGAGAACTCCGCCGGCGCGGGCGGAACGATCGGACGCTCCGTCGACGAGCTCGCCGCGCTGTTCGACCGCCTCGACCGCCACGAGCGGCTCGGGATCTGCCTCGACTCGTGCCACTGGTGGGTCTCCGGCGTCGACGTGACCGATCCCGACGCCCTGGACGAGGCTCTCGCGCACCTCGACGACGCAATCGGGCTCGACCGCCTGCGCTGCCTGCACGTCAACGACGCGGACGCGCCGCTCGGCTCGAACCGTGACCGGCACGCGTCGCTCATGCTCGGCGAGATGAAACGCGGGCTCGCGACGTTCGTCGCGCATCCGGCGTTCGACGGGCTGCCGGCGATCCTCGAGACCGCCGGCCCGGACGGCACCTACGTCGAGGAGCTTCGTCTGCTCCGCGACCTGCGGCGCACGGGCCGGCGCAGGCTCGCCGCACGCGCTCGGAGAGCCCGGACGCGCTAGTCGCTAGTCCGCGAGCTGCGCGAAGACCCGGAAGCTCGGGCTCGCGACCGGGATCTCGTGGAACTCGGGGTTGCGACAGCCGAGCTCGTCGCTGCGGTGCTCGTAACAGGCCGAGATCTCGGAGTGGCAGATCGGCAGCGGCGCCCGTGACGCCTTCACCGCACCGAAGCCCTGCGGACGAGCCTCGAGCTCGCCGAGCAGGTCGAGGTCGATCTCGACGTCGAAGACCTTCTGCATGCACCCCATGTACGTGTGACCCCAGGCCTCGTACGCGTAGACGAACGGGCAGTCGCGGGCGATGCACGCCGCCGGGTGGACGATCCGGTCGCAATGCACCTCGCAGCGCCGGCACTCGACCTCGTCCTGTGGCCGGAGAGGGATCTCCGCCGGGGCGATCGGGGCCGGTGCGACATCTCGCATGACCTGATCGTCGCAAGGCCGGACGCCCCCGCGCAAGACTTGACGTCGGCAGTCCGAATCGCTAGGCGGGCCCGCGCAAGCTCGGGGCAGACGGTCGAGAGGCCGTCGCTAGGGTTGTGCCTCCGTGGTCCGCCGCGTCCTCTTTGCCGGCCTGGTGCTCGGGCCCCTCGTCGTCTTGCTGCACTACGTGGCCGACCTGGACGAGACGGTGGAGTTCGTCGTCGCGGCGATCGCCCTGATCCCGCTCGCCTGGTTGATCGGCGAGGCGACCGAGCACGCGGCGGAGCACACCGGGCCAGGGATCGGCGGGTTCCTCAACGCCACCTTCGGGAACGCGCCCGAGCTGATCATCGCGCTCCTCGCCGTCCACCGTGGCCTCACCGACGTCGTCCGGGGCTCCCTGACGGGGTCGGTCGTCGGCAACCTTCTCCTCGTCCTCGGGTTCTCGCTCCTGTTCGGCCCCCGCGGCGAGCTCGACCGGCGGTCGAGCTTCATGTCCTTCGGCCTGATCGGGACCGCGGTCGTCCTCTTCCTCATCCCGGCGATCCCGTCCTGGAACGGCGACCCCGATCGAAGCGCGATCGCCGATCTCACCGTGCCGATCTCGATCTTCCTCCTCGTCGTCTACGTCATCACGACGTTCGTCTCGCTGCGGCGCCATCGGGAGCTCCACGAGCCGGTCGAGGAGGCCGCCCACAGCACATGGACGCTCCGACGCTCCCTCGCGGTGCTGGGCGCCGCGACGGTCGTCACGGCGCTCGTGGCCGAGGTGCTCGTCGGCTCCCTCGAGACCTTCGCCGAGAAGGCGGGCCTCTCGGACTTCTTCGTCTCCGCGGTGATCGTCGCGATCGTCGGGAACGCGGCGGAGCACGGCGGCGCGGTCGTGGTCGCCTGGCGGGGAAAGGTCAAGCTCGCGGCCGAGATCGCGTTGGCCTCGGCCGCGCAGGTTGCGGTGTTCCTCATCCCCGCCGTCGCCCTCCTCTCGTGGCTGATCGAGCCGCTCGCGCTCGGGTTCCGCCAGGTGGAGATCCTCGCCCTGGCGGGCAGCCTCGCAGTCGCGGCGTTGACGCTCTCGGCGGGGAAGGCCTCGAAGGCCCGTGGCGTGGTGCTCGTCGCGGCCTACGTCGTCGTGGTGATCCTGTTCTACGCGGCGGGCGACCGCGACGGCAGCAACGAGTCGACCTCGCACGCCGTCGCCGCGCTCCGCTCTGCGTCGCCTCAGCCGCTCTAGGCCGCCGCGCGCGACAGGAGCGCGCCGGGCGCGAGCTCGACGGCCCGCTCGATGTCGTCGTCGTCGACGTCGAGGTGCGTCACTGCGCGCGCGACGGTCGGGTGGATCGTCGAGGAGAGCCCCACGCCCGCATCGCGAAGCAGGCCGAGCGCGTCGTCGCGGCCGAGGCCGAGCGCGGCGACGTCCAGCTGCACGAAGTTCGTCTCGACCTGCTCGAGGTCGACGGGCAGGCCGGCGGCGTACCACCCCTCGGCCAGCCGCCGGGCCCGCGCATGGTCGTCTGCGAGCCGCTCGACGTGGTGGTCGAGCGCATATACGCCCGCGGCGGCGACGATCCCCGCCTGGCGCATCGCGCCTCCGAAGAGATGCTTCTCGCGCCACGCGCGCTCCATCGTCTCCGCGGATCCGGCGAGCATCGCGCCGAGCGGACAGCCGAGACCCTTCGAGAGGCAGAGCGTGACCGTGTCGAACAGCCCGCCGATCTCGGCGGGAGAGACGCCCGTCGCAACCGCGGCGTTGAGGAGCCGTGCGCCGTCGAGGTGGGTCGCGAGACCCCGCTCGCGCGCAGCCTCGGTCACCGCGCGGAGCTCCGGGAGCGGCCAGCAGCGGCCACCCGACGAGTTGTGCGTGTTCTCCAGCGCGACCAGCGTGGCTCGCTGGTCGGCGACCTTCGAGCTCGGAGCCGACGCCGCCTCGAGCTCCGCGACGCCGAACCGCCCGGCACGCCCGTCGATCGGCTCGATCATCAGCCCGGCATGCGCGGCCGCGCCGCCGTACTCGTAGATCACGACATGGGCGTGCCGCTCCGCCACGAGCACGTCGCCGGGGCGGGTGTGGAGCTTGAGCGCGATCTGGTTCGCCATCGTCGCCGTCGGCACGAACAGCGCCGCCTCCTGACCCAGCAGCGCCGCGGCGCGCTCCTGCAGCTCGTTCACCGTCGGGTCCTCGCGCTTCTGCTCGTCGCCGACCTCGGCCGCGGCGATCGCCGCGCGCATGCCCTCGGTCGGCCTCGTCGCGGTGTCGCTGCGGAGGTCGATCACGGCGCGCACCCTAGCGGTGCGGTGGCGCGGGCTACCGTTGGCGCGTGGACCTCGACCTCCTCCAGCGGCGCGTCGCGGAGCTCGGCGAGCCGAGCTACCGCGCGCGACAGGCCTGGGATTGGGCGGCGCGCGGCGCGGTCGGCTACGACGCGATGACGAACCTGCCCCGCGCCCTGCGGGAGACGCTCGCCGCCGACGTTCCCTTCTCGACGCTGACGCCCGAGCAGGAGCAGCACGCCCGCGACGGCACCGTCAAGACGCTCTTCAGGACCGCGGACGGCCATCCGGTCGAGGCCGTGCTGATGCGCTACCGGGACGGCCGGCGCTCCGTGTGCGTCTCGTCGCAGTCGGGCTGTCCGTTGACATGCACGTTCTGCGCCACGGGACAGATGACCTTTGGTCGGAACCTCACCGCCTGGGAGATCCTCGACCAGGTGCTCCACTTCCGGCGATCCGAGCCTGTGAACCACCTGGTGTTCATGGGGATGGGCGAGCCGTTCATGAACGTCGACGCCGTCCTCTCGGCCGCCCGCCGGCTGCCGGAGGTCGGGATCACACACCGCCGCACCACGGTCTCGACCGTCGGCTGGGTGCCGGGCCTGACGAGGTTCGTCGAGGAGGTCACGGAGCCGATCCGGCTGGCACTCTCCCTTCACGCCGCCGACCCGGGGCTGCGGAGCGAGCTGATGCCGGTGAACGACCGCTACCCGCTGCCGGACGTCGTCGCGCTCTGCCGCACCCACTGGGAACGGACGAAGCGGCGGGTGTTCGTCGAGTACGTGATGCTCGCCGGCGTCAACGACTCGCCTGCGCAGGCACGACTGCTCGCCGCGCTGCTCGGCCGCGACGCATTCAAGGTGAACCTCATCCCGTACAACCCGACCGGCTTCTTCGACGGCTCGTCGCGCGCCGCGATCGAAGCGTTCAGGGCCGAGCTCGACCGTGCGCGACTCCCGGCGACCGTCCGCCTGACACGCGGCCGTGACATCGCCGCCGCCTGTGGGCAGCTCGCGACCGCACCGAGATCGCACGCCCGGGCCCGAGCGGTGTAGCCTCGAGGGCGATGTTCAGGGTCCTTGCGGTCTCGCTGCTCGGCGCCGTCATCCTCGCAGGCGGCGTCCTCGACGACGCCAGCGCAGACACGGGCGCGACGGTCCCGAAGTACAGCGTCTACCCCGGTAGCAAGGTCCCCGTGAAGCGCGGAACACCGGCGCAGTGCCGCACCGAGGCGGATTCGTTCAGCCGCGCGGCGAAGGCGTTCCTCCGTCCCTATCCGTCGGACACCGACATCTACCGCGTGCTCGCCCGAGTCCAGTTCACCGCGTTCATGGCCCACCGTTGCGACACGACGGTCCTCCGCCGGGCGGTCTCGCGTCGACTGACCGTGAAGCAGCTGCACGAGGTCCTCGCGTTCTTCGGCTTCATGGGCGACGTCGGGCGAGAGCTCGCGAAAGCCCCACAGCGCTGACAACATGCTCGCCGCAGCGCTGACGGCGCCCTCGTCGCCGCGGTCAGTCGACGCGGAGCGTCGCGTGCCGCCGGACGATCTGCCAGCGGCCGTCGCGCCGCGTCCAGATGTCCGTCACGTTCATCTGGTGGCTGAGGTCGCGGCCGTCGAGTCGGGCGACCTGGCTGTAGCGCGAGACGAGCACGGCCGTGTTGCCGTAGATCTCGGGGTCGATCTGCTCGTACGAGAACTCGTCGATCTCGTAGGGCCCGCTCGCGGCGGCAAGGAACTCGTCACGGTCGAGCTGCCCGGCCGCGCCCTGCAACGTGAACTCCGCAGCGAGCATCTCCTCGAGCGCACCGACATCGTGCTCGGACACCGCGCGCGCGAGCTCGTGGGAGAGCTCGACGAGCTCGTGGCTCACGGCCGTCGTCATCCGGTCTCGATCCTATCCGGCGATTCCCTGGCCTCGTCGAACGCGTACCGCACGACGGGCTCCTTCGCGGCCTTGACCTCGTCGAGTCGCCGCACCGGCCGGGTCAGCGGCGCCTGCTTGAGCGTCTCGGGGTCGTTCGCCGCCTCGTCCGCGATCGAGCGCATCGCGGCGACGAACTCGTCGAGTCGCTCCTTCGTCTCGGTCTCGGTCGGCTCGATCATCAGCGCCTCCTGGACGACCAGCGGGAAGTAGATCGTCGGCGGGTGGATCCCGTGGTCCATCAGGCGCTTCGCGACATCGAGCGCCGTGATGCCGTGTTCCCGCTTGAGCGTGCGGGCGGAAAGCACGAACTCGTGCATGCAGTGACGGTCGTACGGCAGGTCGTAGCGGTCCTCGAGGAGCGCGAGGACGTAGTTCGCATTGAGCACCGCGGTCTCGGACATCTCGGTGAGCGCCGGCCCGTAGGCGCGCATGAAGGCGTACGACCGGACGAAGACGCCGAACGGCCCCGCGTACCCGCGAACCCGGCCGATCGACTTCGGCCGGTCGTGGTCGAGGCGGAAGACGTCGCCGTCACGCACGACCGCGGGCGAGGGCAGGAACGGCTCGAGCTCGCCGACCACCGCGACCGGGCCTCCACCGGGCCCACCTCCACCGTGCGGCTGCGAGAAGGTCTTGTGGAGGTTGTAGTGGACGATGTCGAAGCCCATGTCGCCCGGGCGGGAGCGGCCGACGACCGCGTTCAGGTTCGCGCCGTCGTAGTAGAGGAGCGCGCCGCGCTCGTGGAAGATCCGCGCGACCTCCTCGATCCCCTCGTCGAACAGCCCGAGCGTGGAGGGATTCGTGAGCATCAGGCCGGCGGTCCGGTCGTCCACCTTCGCGCGCAGGTCGTCGAGGTCGAGGTTCCCGCGGTCGGTGGTCGCGACCTTCGCGAGCTCGAACCCCGCCATCGTCACGCTCGCCGGGTTCGTGCCGTGTGCGGTGTCGGCCGTGACGATCACGTTCCGGCCCTGCTCGCCGCGGTCGGCGAACGCGGCCCGCATGAGCATCAGCCCGGTCAGCTCGCCCTGCGACCCCGCCGCCGGTTGGAGCGTCACCGCGGGCAGACCGGCGACCTCGACGAGGATCTGCTGGAGCTCCCACATCAGCTCGAGCGCGCCCTGCGCGCCCTCGTCCTCCTGCAGCGGATGGAGGTCGCGGAATCCCTGCAGTGCGGCTGCGCGCTCGTTGACGCGCGGGTTGTGCTTCATCGTGCAGCTGCCGAGCGGATAGAAGCCCGTATCGATCCCGAAGTTCCGGTCGGCGAGCGCCGTGAAGTGGCGCACGACTTCGTTCTCCGGGACCTCCGGCAGGCGCGGCGGGCGCTGGCGGGCGAGCTCCGCCGGGAGCTCGGGCACCGGCAGGCCGTAGGACGGGACACGGCCCGCGCGTCGGCCGGGTCGCGACTTCTCGAAGATGAGCTCCATCAGGCCGTCACCTCCGCCAGCACCTCGGCGAGCCGGTCGACGTCCGCCGGCGTCCGCTTCTCCGTGAGCGCGACGAGCAGCACGTCGTCGAGCCCCGGGTAGTCGCGGCCCAGCGGGTAGCCCGGATGGACGCCGTGCTCGCGGGCACGGGTGACGACCTCGCGGGCCGGGATCGGCGTGCGGAACGCGACCTCCTTGAACGTCGGCCGGTCGAAGGCGACGGGCAGGGCCACCCGCTCCTTCGCGTAGGCCGCGAGGGCGGCACACGTCTCGCCGAGCTCGCGGAGACCCTCCGGGCCGAGCCAGCAGAGCGTGATCAGTCCGCCCAGCGCGAGGAGCGTCTGGTTCGTCGTCATGTTCGACGTGGCCTTCTCCCGGCGGATGTGCTGCTCGCGCGTCTGGAGCGTGAGGACGAAGCCACGCTCGCCCTCGAGGTCGGTCGTCTCGCCGACGATCCGGCCGGGCATCCGGCGGATGAACTCCGACCGCGCGGCCAGGAAGCCGTAGTGGGGGCCGCCGTAGGACTGGTAGTTGCCGATCGACTGGCCCTCGCCGATCGCCATCGCGCAGCCGTAGTTGCCGGGCGCCTCGAGCAGCCCGAGCGAGGCGAGGTCGACGTGGGCGACCGGGAGCGCGCCGCCCTCCGCCGCGGCGGCCGCGAGCTCGGGCGCGGGCTCGAGGCAGCCGAACGCGTTGGGCTGTTGGAAGATCGCGATCGCGGCGTCGTCGGCCGCCTCGGCGAAACGCGCGGGGTCGGTCGTGCCGCCGTCGTGCGCCACCTCGACGACTTCCATCCCGAAGCCCGGCGCGTACGTCTTCACCACCTGGCGAGCCATCGGGTGGAGGGTCTCGGCGAGGACGATGCGCGTACGACCCGTGTGCGCCCGCGCGATGAAGCACGCATCGGCCGCGACGGTCGCCCCGTCGTAGCCGGACGCGTTCGACACGTCCATCCCCGTCAGCTCGCAGATCGCGGTCTGATACTCGAAGATCGCCTGCAGGATCCCCTGGCTCATCTCGGGCTGGTACGGCGTATAGGCCGTGAGGAGCTCGCCACGCGAGAGGAACGCGTCGACGATCGCCGGGACGTAGTGGTCGTAGATCCCCATCCCGAGGAAGCTGAGCTCGCTCGCCGTGTCCGCGTTCCGACCGGCGAGCTCCTCGAGGTGCCGGACGAGCGCCGCCTCGGGCAGTGCGTCGGGAACGTCGAGCGCGCGGCCGAACCGGACGCCCTCGGGGATCTGCTCGAACAGCGCGTCGACGGACTCGACGCCGATCGCCTCCAGCATCGCGTCGCGGTCGGCGTCCGTCAGCGAGAGGTATCCCGCGGGGCCAGACGGTCTCGACGTGCTCACTGCTCGGCGACGTGCGCCTTGTAGGCCTCGACGTCCAGCAGCGCGCCCGCCTCGCTCGGATCGCCAACCCGGATCCGCACGAGCCAGCCGTCGCCGTACGGATCCTCGTTCACCGTCTCGGGCCCGTCGACAACCTTCTGGTTCACCTCGAGCACCTCGCCCGAGAGCGGCGAGACCACGTCGGACACGGCCTTCACCGACTCGACCTCGGCATACGATGCGTCCTTGGACAACGTCGCACCGACCTCCGGCGCCTCGAAGTGGACGAGCTCGCCGAGGGCGTCCTGCGCGAACCAGGTGATGCCGAGGACGGCCTCGTCTCCGTCCACCCGGGCCCAGTCGTGCTCCGGGTGGTAGCGAAGGTCGTCGGGATAGCTCTCGCTCGCAGCCACTAGTGCTCCTTGTTGTAGATCGGCTTCTTCACGACACGTGCACGCCGGTCCTTCCCACGGACGTCGATCTCGAGCCCGGTGCCGACGGCCGTCTGGGCGGCGGGTACGTACCCCAGGCCGATGCCGACGTCCAGCATCGGCGAATGCGTGCCGGAGGTGACCTCGCCGCCGCCGGCGATCGCCATCCCCTGCCGCGGGATCGCCTTCTCGTCCATCACGAACGCGACGAGGCGCCGCTCCGGGCCGTTCTCCTT